>OGXW01001825.1_pt1 | contig 15725 bp, 16 predicted proteins | sample 1576341 | NCBI WGS metagenome assembly OGXW01 (sample SAMEA3541592, study PRJEB24748) | human gut metagenome | biome: human gut; feature: human-associated habitat; material: faeces | place: China | collected 2012
ATTAGGCAACTGCGCGGAAGCCTGGCTGACGAGATTCTGGACCTTTACGGACGTGCAAAAGATTTGATGGTAAAAGTTCTGATGGAAGATTACGGAAATCCATCCTCACTTCATATGAAAGGTGTGGAAGCAGAGAACTATATCAAAGAGGCTAAGAAAAAGATCGCAAAGACGTTAAAGGTGGATGAGAAAGAAATCCTTTTCACATCCGGAGGAACGGAATCAAACAATACTGCACTGATCGGAGCAGCACTGGCAAATAAAAGAGCCGGAAATCATATTATCACGACATCAATAGAGCATGCGTCTGTTTCAGCAGTTACAGGATATTTAGAGGAACTTGGCTTTCGAGTGACATATCTGAAAGTGGATGCAGATGGTATCATTTCACTCGACGAACTGCGGGAGGCGGTATGTGAGGACACGATCCTTGTCTCTATGATGATGGTCAACAATGAGATCGGAGCAGTGGAACCAATCGAAGAAGCAATCAAGGTGATCAAAGAAAAAAATCCGAATACATTGGTACATGTGGATGCGATCCAGGCATATGGAAAGTACCGTATTTTTCCGAAAAAACTGGGGATTGATATGCTTTCTGTCAGCGGACATAAAATCCATGCGCCGAAAGGAACAGGATTTCTGTTCATCAAAGATAAGACGAAGTGTCAAAAAATACAGGCGGAACCGGCGGGGATCAATGTTGAAAATCGACAGTAGCAGGATCACAAATGTCGCAAATAAAATGGATGACAGTATAATAAAACTGTTTTTGTAAGTATCAAAATAAGTCATTGTGAGACCGAGACTTGTCAGTCGTGGACAGATATTTAAAATCTCAGAGGTATTGGATACTTCGATCACTACTTCAAGCACGGAACTATTGTCGATGCGGTACAGTGGATAAGACCAGGGAGAAACCATAAATGCTTTTCCAGGGATTCCGTTGATATAAATTCTGTAATTTCCGGAAGGAAGACCGGGCAGACTGATGGCCATTTTGTCTTCGTCAATATCGATATAACGGTCTACATTTATAATGGTACGGTAGGATGCACGTGTTCCAATCATGCGCTGACGTTTCCATGGCTGCGTGTAGGAAGACGGAATCGAGATTCTGGCTGCGTCCGGATTTGGCTGCGTGGAAGTTAAGGCTTTGGCATATTGCTCTTCGGAAGAAGCGTGATCTTCACATCCGGGTCGAGCGCCGCGGGTTTGGCATAGCAGAGCGCCACGGAGACGCTTTGCCCATCCGGCCCGGTCGCCGTCAGTGTGCCCGCCCGCGTCCCTTGCTGCACCGGTGCAAACGCAAAGCGCGGCAGCTCCGCCGTGAGCGTCACCGTGTCCTCCGGACGCAGGAGCAGATAAGCCTCCCGCTCCGGTGTTACCGCGCAGACCTGCACCGTGCCGGAGAGCACCGGAACGGCATACACCGGCGTATCTCCGGCGACGGCGCGATACGCATAGTTTTCAAACGCCCAGTCGAGCAGGCGCGTGTGATCATTCCAGTCGTCCGGATCCGAGAGCGTCACGCAGACAAAGCGCGTCGCGCCGCGCTGTGCACAGGACACAAGCGTGCGCCCGGACGCCTTCGTGTAGCCGGTCTTGACGCCGATCGCGCCGTCATAGCAGCGCAGCAGCCGGTTGTGATTGACGAGCGTTTGCCCTCCGATAGTCGCGCGCTCGGTGGCCACGATGGTACAAAATGTGTCGTTCGCCATGGCCGCACAGGTGAGCGCCGCCATGTCGCGCGCCGTGGAATAATGCCCCTCGGCATCAAGCCCGTTGGGGTTTTGAAAGGCGCTGCCGGTCATGCCGAGTGCACGCGCCTTATCGTTCATCATGTCCGCAAACGCCTGCACCGAGCCCGCCGTGTGGCATGCGAGCGCGAGCGCGGCGTCATTGCCGGACACGAGCATCATGCCGTAGAGCAGCTCCTCGACCGTATACGTCTCTCCGGCGCGCAGATACATCGACGAGCCCTCGACCGCCGTGTATTCCGGCAGGATCTCGACCGGTTCCCCGAGCGCACAGTGCTCGAGCACGACAAGCGCCGTCATAATCTTCGTCGTGCTGGCGATGCCGAGGCGTGCGTCTGCATTCTTTTCATAGAGCACCGTTCCGGTCTCGGGATGCACGACGATGGCGGCCTGTGCCGCATTGTCCGCCCCGGCGGCATAGGCGCGCGGCGCACACGGCAAGAGTATGGCGAGCGCGCACAGGAGCGCAAATATCGTTCGTTTCAAAACAAGCACCACCCTTTTGAAGTTTCGGGCGGTGCTTATTATGGGCGCTCAGAGCGCGGATTATGCTTTGTCGGCCTTGCGCTGGTCGATGAACCGGTCGATGCGGTCAAAGACCTGCGGGGTCATGTCGATGAGCCGGTCGAACGTGTTCGAGGCGGGCGGCATGACGTTGAGCATACGCACATTGCCGTCCTTCACGATCAGAAAGCCCATCGGCTCGACCTTGACGCCTGCGCCGCTGCCGCAGCCGACGCCGTTTTGGTTCTCCTTCATCGGAAACTCCGACCCGCCGCTGGCAAAGGCGAAGCTGACGCGGGAGAGCGGAATGAGCGTGATGTCGTCCGGCGTCGTGATCGGTTCGCCGACGACGGTGTTCGTGTCCACCATTTCCTTGATCTTGCTCATGGTCGCAGTCATGACTGCGCTGATTTGATTATCCATTGCTGACCTTCCTTTCCTGCGTGTCCGGCGCGGTCTTTGCGCGCGCGGCACGAGCCTTCTTTGCCTGCAGCTTCTGCTTCAGATATCCGGCGCCGAATATGAGCGCGACGGCGACGATCTGCCCGACGCGGATCGTGCAGACGATGCGTGCGTCGATGCGCGGACGCTCGGCGTCAAAATCCACGCCGGTCTGAATGTCCCGCTCGTCGATGCACAGCGTCCGCTCAGCCAGCGGCGTGAGCGCTCCGAGCGCGGCGTTGACATAGCCGAACGCCAGAGCAGTGTCATACGGGTCTGGCGCACCGGACACAAATACCAGCCGCAGCAGCCGCACGTGCAGCTTCTGCCGCAGACGATCGAGTGCCTGCAAGCCGAGCTCCGCCAGCTTGAGCAGCGTCTGCGCGTCCGGCGGTGCAGACTTTGTCTTCTCTTTTTTCTTCTTCGGTTTCTTGGTTTTTGCCTTCCCGGGCTTTGCATCCGGTGCCTTCGGCAGCAGGTGCAGCCGCGCCGGACCGATGCGCGCCGCGAGGGAAAATGCCCCCTCGGCATACGCCGCATCCACGCCGACCGGCAGCAGATTCAGCAGCGTCAGCACCAGCGCGATCGCCAGGATGATCCACAGGGCCGTCAATCGGCATCACTCCCCTGTCGGTTTTTCCTCCGTGTCGGTCAGCTCCATCTGTTCGCCGCGGCCGCGCAGCTCCGAGATGGCCTGCTCGAGCTTTTCCGCGCCCTCATCGGACGACAGATCCGGAAGCACAGGCAGCTCGTCGAGCGACTGCATACCCATGGTGCGCAAAAACAGCGCACTCGTACGGTACAGTGACGGGCGGCCGGGTGCATCGAGCTTGCCGCAGGACTCAATGAGCCCGCGCTCCAGCAGTGTCGTGACCGTGTAGGCGCTGTCCACGCCGCGCACCTGATCGACATATGCGCGCGTGACCGGCTGAAAATATGCCACGATCGCCAGCACCTCCAGCGCCGGCTGCGAGAGTTTGGGCGGCTTGCGCTGCTCGAGCGTGCGTCGGATGTAGTCGGCATACTCCGGTGCGGAACAAAGCTGCAGCAGATCGTTCATCTGCACCAGGCGCATACCGCAGCGGTTTTCCTCATACGCCGCAGCAAGTTCCTTGGCAGCCGAGATGATCGTCTGCGTCTGCTCGCCGGTGACGAGCGCGATGCGCGACGCCGGCACGGGATCGCCCGCTGCAAATAAGATGGCCTCAATGACCGAAAGCAATTCATCGTGTTCCATAAAAACTCTCACTCAACAATGGATTCCAGAATATCGTCCGTCGTGCCGCCCGTGAAGCTTGCGACATACTCGCCGTTTTGCTCTGAGAGCATCAGGTGGCCGAGACTGCACAGCTCGAGCACGGACAAAAAGGTCGCCACGATCTCGCTGCGGCTCGCGCACTGACCGTAGAGCGCATTGAGCGGCATGCTCCCCCGCTCACGCAGCTCGTCAATGAGCGTGCGGCACTTATCGCGCACACTGTAGATGATGCGCTTGGGCGCTGCCATTTGCAGCGCTTCCGTCGACGCCGTGCCGCCGCGCGTGAACACGGACAGCAGCGCGCGCAGAAGATCGGTCTCCTCGATGCGGTAGCGGTACTCCCCCGCCGCCTTCGGGAGCGGCTCCGGCGGGCGCGACAGATAGTGCAGTCCGGTCTGCGCCGCGGCCTCGAGCATCGGCGTGACGGTCTTGACCGCCGCATACGTATCCTTGCACTTGAGCTGCTCGAGCGAGGCGATGAGCTGTTCGAGCTCCGTGACCTCCTTCTCCTCGGTGAGGAGCATACGCGTCTTGATATAGAGCAGATACGACGCCATCTGCACAAACTCGCTCGCGATCTCGAGATCGAGCTTTTCCATGGCGTTGAGGTACTCCAGATACTGATCGAGGATGTCCGAGATCTTGATGTCGCGGATCTCGATCTTATTCTTCGACAGCAGCAGCAGGATCAGACTCAGCGGACCTTCAAAATCCGCCATCTCGCTCTTGTCATGGATGATGCCCTCGAGAAAATAAGTTGGATCGCCCGGCTTAGCCGAAGATGCCGATAAGTTCATAGCCCCACTCCGCAAATACAAAGAGTTTGTCAAACGCGGCCTCCGTCACCGTGGTGAGCGGCTTGCCGAGCACGCCGCTCGCAACCAGCACGAGCAGCAGGATCATCCCGTAGCGCTCATAGCGCATGAGCTTTGCATAGGCCGCGTCGGGCAGCAGCGCAAAGAGCACCTTCGACCCGTCGAGCGGCGAGACCGGGATGATATTGAAAATAGCCAGCGCCAGACTGATGTACGCCGTCAGCCAGATCATGTCCAGCAGAAACTGCACCGAATACAGCGCCCGGTACAGCAGGCCGTATAAAAACAGAAACACCAGCGCGAGCAGCACATTGGACGCCGGTCCCGCCAGCGCCGTAAGCGCCATGCCACGCTTGGGATTGCGAAAGCGCATCATGTTCACCGGTACAGGCTTCGCCCAGCCGAACTTGAACACGACCATCATCAGCAGACCCATCATGTCAATATGCTTGAGAGGGTTGAGCGTGAGGCGGCCGGCGTCCTTCGCCGTCGGATCGCCGAGGCGATACGCGACCCAGCCGTGCGACACCTCGTGAAACGTGATGCACAGCAGCGCCGGAACGACCGACAGCACGATATTGAGCAGATACGACCAGTCCAGCCCGTTCCAGATCGATTGCAGTGTGTTCACGCACGCACCTCCCATTCCTACAAAGCTGCATTATAGCAAGTCCCCGTCAAAAAAACAAGTGCAGAGCGTGCAATCGCACGCTCTGCACAGCGTTTCTGATTCAGCCGACGGCACGCAGGATCTCTCCAAGCAGCGCCTCGCGCCCGGTGCCCTTCTCCGCCGAAAACGGCAGGAGCACCGCGTCATCCGGCAGCAGCAGCGTGGCGCGGATGCGCGCGAGATTCGGCTCGATCTCCGACTTTTTGAGCTTGTCGCACTTGTTGGCCACGACGACCATCGGGCAGCCGGTGGAATGGAACCACGCGGCCATCGTCTCATCATCCGCCGTGGGTTTGTGGCGGGCGTCGACGATCATGACGCCGAGCGTGATGCGCGCAGGGTCAGCGAAGAAATCCTCCATGAGCTTACCCCAGCGGTCGCGCTCCGTTTTGGCGACGCTGGCATAGCCGTAGCCCGGCAGGTCGACAAAGTACGCACGGCGGTCGATGCAGAAGTAATTGACATGGACGGTCTTGCCGGGCTGCGAGCCGACGCGGGCAAAATTCCTGCGGTTGAGCAGCCGGTTGATGACCGAGGACTTGCCGACGTTCGACTTGCCGGCAAAAACGATGCACGGCAGGTCAGCCGTCAGAAAGCCGGACGGGCTGACGGCGGACTTGAGAAACTCCGCCTTATTCAGGTTCAGGGTCGGCATATGCTCACCTCACTGGCGCAGGTTGACGTTCGCGGTATCGGCGTGCGCGTCGGAATGCGCCGCCTTGACGGCCGCGGCAAACCGGCGGCCGAACGCAACATCGAGGATCTTATCCACATGGTCGGTCGTGACGAACTTGAGCGCGCTGCGCACGGTCGGGTCAATCTCCTCCAGATCCTTTTCGTTCTCACGCGGAATGATGACCGTCGTGATGCCGATGCGCATGGCAGCCATCGTCTTTTCCTTCAGACCGCCGATCGGCAGGATACGGCCGCGCAGCGTGATCTCACCCGTCATGGCGAGGTCGCGGCGCACGGGCGTGTTCGTGAGCGCGGAAATGACCGCGATGCAGATCGTGATGCCGGCCGACGGACCGTCCTTCGGTACGGCGCCCTCCGGGAAGTGGATGTGGATATCCTTGTTCTTATAAAACTCCGGGTCGATGCCGAGCAGCTGCGCACGGCTGCGGATATAGGTGACGGCGGCCTGCGCCGACTCCTTCATGACGTTGCCGAGGTTGCCGGTCAGCTCGAGCTTGCCCGTGCCGTCGAGCACGGCGACTTCGACATCGAGCACTTCCCCGCCGACGGACGTCCACGCAAGGCCGCGCACGAGGCCGACCTCATCCTGCGCATAGACGCGCTCCGGCTCATAGCGCGCGGGACCGAGATAATTGGCCACGCTGCCGGCGCGCAGCTGCACGCTCTTGCACTCGCCGAGCGCGATGCGCTTGGCAGTCTTGCGGCAGACGGCGGCAAGGTTGCGTTCGAGCACACGCACACCGGATTCGCGCGTATAGAGCGCGATGATCTCGCGGATGGCGTCATCGCTCACGCGCAGCTGTGCCTGCTTGAGACCGTGCTTTTTGCGCTGCTTGGGCAGCAGGTGCTGCTTTGCGATCTGGAGCTTTTCCTCATCGGTATAGCTCGAGAGCTCAATGACCTCCATGCGGTCGAGCAGCGGGCGCGGGATGGTGTCGAGCGTGTTTGCCGTGAGCACGAAAAACACGTCCGACAGGTCGACCGGGATCTCCATGAAGTTATCCCGGAAATGATCGTTCTGCTCCGCGTCGAGCACCTCGAGCAGCGCCGAGGACGGGTCGCCGCGGTAATCGCTGCCGAGCTTGTCGATCTCATCGAGCACCATGACGGGGTTCATGCTGCCGGCGATGGTCAGACCGTTAATGATGCGGCCGGGCATCGCACCGACGTACGTCTTGCGGTGGCCGCGGATCTCCGCCTCGTCGTGCACGCCGCCGAGGGAGATGCGCGAGAGCTTGCGGTTCGTGGCATGGGCAATGCTCATGGCGATGCTCGTCTTGCCCGTGCCCGGAGGGCCGACCAGACACAGCACGCCGCCCTTGACATCGGGCGCGAGCTGGCGCACGGCCAGATATTCCGTGATGCGGTCCTTGACCTTTTCGAGGCCGAAATGCTCATCATCGAGCACCTTGCGCGCGGCGCGCACATCGAGCCGCTCCTCGGTGCGGGTGTTCCACGGCATCTCGAGGCAGATGTCCAGATAATTGCGGATGACGGACGCCTCCGACGAGCCGAACGGCTGTTTTTTGAGTCGGTCGACTTCCTTGAGCAGGCGCTGCTCGGATTCCTCCGGCAGGTGCAGCGCCTGGATCTTCTCCCGATAGGCGGTGCTCTCGGAGTCGGGGTCGTCCGCCTCGCCGAGCTCTGCCTGAATGATCTTCATCTGCTCGCGCAGCAGATACTCCTGCTGCGTCTGGTTGAGACGATCCTGCGCCGCCTCCTCAAGCTGATGCTGCAGGCCGAGCACACTCGTCTCATGCAGCAGCATTTTCGACAGCAGCGTAAGCCTGCGGCTCGGCCGCGTCTGCTCAAGCAGCTCCTGCTTCTGCTCGGGACGCAAAAATACGTGCTGCGCGATAAAATTCGACACAAAGCCGGCGTTCGTGCTGCCGAGCACCGTGATGACCGACTCCGGCGCCATGTTGCCGGACACGGTCACATAGGCGTCAAACAGGTTGCAGCAATGGCGGATGAGCGCCTCGATCCGCGCGGTCTTGCGCTCGGCGACGTCCGGCATCGGTTCGACCTCCGCCACAAAACAGGGCATATCGGTGCGCACGGCCAGCGTCCGGCCGCGCTCGATGCCCTCGGCCATGACGCGGACAGTCTTGCTGCCGGGCTGCTTCATCATCTGCTTGATGCGGCAGACCGTGCCCACGCCATAGACGTCCTCAGGGGTGGGGATATCCGTCGCAATGTCGATCTGCGGCACCAGATAGATGATCTGATCGTCACTCATGGCCATGTTCAGCGCCGCGATGGACATGCTGCGCTCGACCTCAAAGGTCAGCATCATGCCCGGGAACACGGTCAGGCCGCGCAGCGCCATCATCGGCAGGCTGCGCCGGTCGGTAAATTCCACATGATCCATAGAAGTTGTGTTATCCATTCAGATTCCTCTTTCGCTCAGGGGTACAGGGGTGCAGTCAGCGCCGGCTCACTGCTCCCGATGCTCGATGCGCGGCGGCTCGGTGCCGTCCACGCACGCTGCGGTGATGGTGATCTTGCTGATCGTCGGGTCGGACGGCACGGAATACATCAGATCCGTCATGACGCCCTCCATGACGCTGCGCAGGCCGCGCGCGCCGATCTCCATCGCGATCGCCTTATCCGCAATTCTGCCCAGCGCCTCATCCTCAAATTCCAGCTCGACGTCGTCAAACTGCATCAGCGCCTGATACTGCTTGGTCAGGGCGTTTTTGGGCTCTTTGAGAATGCGCACCATATCCTCACGACTGAGGCTCGCCAGCGCCGTGATGACCGGCATGCGGCCGATCAGTTCCGGGATGATGCCGAACTTCAGCAGATCATGCTGCTGCACATTCTTCATGATCTCGGTCAGGTTGCGCTCCTTGGCGCTCTGGATCTCGGCGCCGAAGCCCATGGACTTTTTGTCCATGCGGCGCTCGATGATCTTATCCACGCCGTCAAACGCGCCACCGCAGATGAAGAGGATGTTCGTCGTATCGACCTGAATAAACTCCTGCTGCGGGTGCTTGCGCCCGCCCTGCGGCGGGACGTTTGCAACCGTGCCCTCAAGCAGCTTGAGCAGCGCCTGCTGCACGCCCTCGCCGGAGACGTCGCGCGTGATGGACGTGTTCTCGCTCTTGCGGGCGATCTTGTCGATCTCGTCGATATAAATAATGCCGCGCTGCGCACGCTCGACGTCAAAATCCGCCGCCTGCAGCAGCTTGAGCAGGATGTTCTCCACATCCTCACCGACATAGCCGGCCTCGGTGAGCGTTGTCGCATCCGCAATGGCAAACGGCACGTCGAGCATCTTGGCCAGCGTCTGGGCGAAGAGCGTCTTACCGCTGCCGGTCGGTCCGATGAGCAGGACGTTACTCTTTTGCAGCTCGACGTCACTGTCCTGATCGCCGCGCAGGATGCGCTTATAGTGGTTATACACCGCCACGGACAGCACCACCTTGGCACGGTCCTGGCCGATGATATAGTCATCGAGCGTCGCACGCATCTCAGCCGGCTTCGGCAGCTGGTCGCGCCGGAGCGTGACCTGTGCCGTAGAGACGCTCTCGGGCTCATAGCCCTCGTCGATGATGCTCATGCAAAGGCGCACGCACTCATCGCAGATATAGACGCCGTTACCGGCAACGAGCCGGTTTACCAGCGACTGCGGTTTCCCGCAAAAAGAGCAGCGCACGCTCTTCTTTTCGTCATTTCTGGCCATAAAAACCTCACATTTTCTACATTTGAAACAGGGAGGGAACGGCGGTTCCCTCCCCTGACAGATTATCGCTTATAGATGACCTTGTCCACCAGACCGTAGGCCTGTGCTTCCTCTGCGGTCATGAAGTTATCGCGCTCGCAGTCCTCGGCGATGGTCTCGACCGGCTTTCCGGTGTTCTCCGCGAGGATGTGATTGAGGCGATCCTTGATGCGCAGGATCTGCCGTGCCTGGATCTGAATGTCCGTGCACTGACCCTGACTGCCGCCGGAGGGCTGATGGATCATGATCTCCGAGTTCGGCAGCGCCAGACGCTTGCCCTTCGCGCCGGACGAGAGCAGAAACGCGCCCATCGACGCAGCCAGACCGACACAGATGGTGGAAACATCCGCCTTAATGTACTGCATGGTGTCATAGATGGCGAGACCCGCAGTCACACTGCCGCCGGGGCTGTTGATATAAAACTGGATGTCCTTATCGGGATCCTGCGCCTCCAGATACAGCAGCTGCGCCACGATCAGGCTGGCAGTGGTGTCATTGACCTCCTCGGACAGCATGATGATGCGGTCGTTGAGCAGGCGGGAAAAAATGTCGTACGAGCGCTCCCCGCGGGAGGTCTGCTCGACAACGTACGGTACTAAACTCATGGTACGCTCCTTTCGGTGTTTCGCTTATCCAAGAGAGCATAACCGTTCTGCCCGGAATCCAAACAGCTTTCGGGGAATTACTCGGCTGCCTCTTCCTTGGCCTCAGCGGGCTCTTCCTTCACCTCGGGCTCCTTGTCCACCGCGGTGTCGCGGATGAGCTGGGCAGCCTTGCGGCGCTTCATATCCAGAACGATGATCTTCTCGTCGACATACTGCTTGATCTGGTCGACTTCCATCTTGTACTCGTCGGCCATCTTCTGGTACATCTCGTCGAGCTCGCCCTCGTCGAGCTCGATGTTCTCGGCCTTGACGATCGCATCGAGCAGCAGATCGGTGCTGATCTCAAACATGGCCTGCGGGCGCATGATCTCCTGGAAGGTCTTCTCGTCGAGGCCCATGGAGGCGAGCACCTGCTCACGGGTGAGCTCGGGGCTGACACCCATGGTGGAGATGTAGTTGCGCAGCTGCTCATCGAGCTTGGCCAGAACCATGGGCTCAGGGATCTCAACGGTCATGTTGTCAACGGCAGCCTTCATGAGGCGGGTCGCGTAATCGGACTCCTGCTCCTCGTTGAACTGCTTTTCCAGATCCTCACGGACATGGTCGCGGTACTCGGCGATGGTCTCGTAGTCGGAGATATCCTTCGCCAGCTCGTCGTCCAGCTCCGGAAGCTCAGGCTCCTTGACGCTCTTGACGGTGACCTTGAAGGTGGCCTCCTTGCCGGCCAGCTCCGCAACATAGTTCTCGGGGAAGGTGACGACGACGTCGCGCTCGTCGCCGGCCTTCATGCCGACGATCTGCTCCTCAAAGCCGGGCACAAACGTGTTCGAGCCAAGCTCGATGTCATAGTTCTCAGCCGTGCCGCCGTCGAACTGCTCACCGTCGATGAAGCCGGCAAAATCGATCGTGGTGTGGTCGCCCAGCTTCGCCTCGCGCTCAACGTCGATCAGACGGGCGTTGCGCTTCTGGACATTCAACATCTCCTCGTCGACCTTGCTCTCGTCGAACGTCTCATGATTCTGGGGGACTTCAAGGCCCTTGTACTGGCCGAGGACGACCTCGGGATAGACGGCGACCTCAAAGGTGTAGATGAGCTCCTTGTCGTCGTTGATCTGCTGATCGAGCAGGCTGGGCGCGCCGACGCACTCAAAGCCGCACTCGGCACGGCCGGCCTCAAAAGCCTCCTGCGCCAGCGTCTCGATGGCTTCGGGATAGAACACGTCCTTGCCGTACATGCCCTCGATGACGGCGCGCGGTGCCTTGCCCTTGCGGAAGCCGGCCACATAGAGCTGGCTCTTGTTCTTTTTATATACTTCGTTGACCGCGTTATCAAACACGTCGGCCGGGACCTTCACCTCAAAGGTCGCCATATTCTTTTCTTTCTTTTCGATGTTCTGGATGTTCATTGGATTTCCTCCTCTAATCATTTATCGCCGGGTATCTTGTGTACATAAAAATTGGTATGAAAGAACATGCCTAAATACTATAACAGATTCGCATCTCAAAATCAACACCTGTTTCACGGGAGAATCCTGCGCGGACAAAAGGAAATGTAGTCCGCCGACAGCAGCCGAAACTCCGTATCATGATACATCCCCTGAAAGGCGCTGCGGCAGCCGCGGCTGTGGATATGCCCGTAACAGCACAGCGGCACATGGTAGGCATCGAGCAGCGCCAGGATCTCCGGGCACTCATAACCCAGATACTTCGGCGGGTAGTGCAGAAAGACAAGCTTGGTCTTGTCCCCCGCCGCCTTGAGCGACGCCTCGAGCCGGCCGACCTCGCGCAGCATGATCTTGCGGTCATGCGCCTCACCCTTGGCCTCCTCGTAAAACCAGCCGCGCGTGCCGCAGATGGCATAGTCACCATAAAAATAGCAGTTGTTGTTCAGAATATCCATGGTGTGCATGTCATGTGCCTCGAAAAAATCGTAGGCTTTTTTTGCCGTGCTCCACCAGAAGTCGTGGTTGCCCTTGAGCAGGATCTTTTTCCCGGGCAAAGCCTCGATGAACTGGAAATCCGGCAGCGCCTGCTCCATCGTCATGCCCCACGCGAGATCGCCGCAGAGCACGCAGACATCGTCGTCATGCAGCGCCGAGAAGCCGAGCCGGATCTTTTCCACATAGTTTTCCCACGGCCCGCCAAACACGTCCATGGGCTTGTCAGCACCCAATGACAGATGCAGGTCGCCGATCGCATACAATGCCATTTGCGTTCCTCCGTATATTTCGCGCCCCGCCGCACACAATAGATCCGACCGGCAAGGCCGGAATCTGATCTGGAGGCACGATCATGAGCGACCATACCAAAGACTGCTGTGAGCACAATGTCGCGTGCGATGTGAGCAACTGCGCCTACAATGCCGACGGCAAGCGCTGCCACGCGAACCACATTCAGGTCAAAAACACGCAGGGCACCTGTTCCTGCAAGGATGAGACGTTTTGCAGTACCTTTACCAAGAAAGGCAGTGCGGCGTTCTGACCCGGCGGACGGGTCTCCCCGTCCGTTACATATTCTTTCGTTATTTCAGGAATTCGTCCACCGTGTGCAGCATCTGCGTCCGATCCACACAGCCGCCGAAGCGCACCGGGCGCGCATCCAGACCGGTCAGCGGCGCGGGTGCATCGATGCGTGTCTCGCAGGTCAGGCGGCGGATCAGCTCCGGGCCGAAGGCGTCAGCCGTGCCGCCGATACCGCGCAGCACCTGATCGCAGAACTTGAAGGGGCTCGCCGTAGACACGACGACCGCCGGGGCGGCATCTCCGGTCTCGCGGCGGTACTCGTCGAGCACGTGGTAGGCGACGGCCGTGTGTGTGTCGATCAGATAGCGATGGTCGCGCCACGCGCGGCCGATCTTCTCGCGCGTCTGGATGTCGTTGCAGCAGCCGCCGGCAAACGTCTCGCGGATCTTGGCGAGCAGCGCGTCGGAAACGGTATACCGTCCCTGCTCGCGCAGCTGCTGCATATAGCCCGCGACCTCCGTGTCACTGCCGCAGAGCGAATAGAGCAGCCGCTCGAGGTTGCTCGACACGAGGATATCCATCGACGGGGACGCCGTGGTGTGAAACGGACGGTTTTTGTCATACGTGCCGGTGCGGATGAAATCCGTGAGCACGTTGTTGGCATTGGACGCGCAGACGAGCTTGCCCACCGGCAGACCCATCTGCTTTGCGTACCAGCCGGCAAGGATGTCGCCGAAGTTGCCGGTCGGCACGACGAAGTTGAGCTTGCCGCCCATTGCGATCATGCCGCCGTTGACGGCATCGCAGTACGCCGAGAAATAATAGACGATCTGCGGCAGCAGACGCCCCCAGTTGATGGAGTTGGCGGAGGACAAAAACCAGCCGCGCTGCGACAGCGCGCCGGCAAATGCCTTGTCGCCGAAGATCTGCTTGACGCCGGTCTGCGCGTCGTCAAAGTTGCCGCGCACCGCGCTGACCGCGACATTGCTGCCGGTCTGCGTGACCATCTGCAGGCGCTGGATCTCCGACACGCCGCTGTAGGGATAAAACACGAGGATCTTCGTGCCCGGCACATCGGCGAAGCCCTGCAGGGCTGCCTTTCCAGTATCGCCCGAGGTGGCAACGAGAATGCACACCTGCCGCTGCTCGCCGCACTTTTTCAGGCTCGCCGTGAGCAGATACGGCAGGATCTGCAGCGCCATGTCCTTGAATGCGCAGGTCGGCCCGTGCCAGAGCTCGAGGAACGCGGTGGTATCATCAAGCCGGTGCAGCGGCGCAACGGCCGCATCGTCAAACTGGCTGCCGTAAGCTGCAGCAGTGAAGTGCGTGAGCTCCTCGTCGGAAAACTCGCTTAAAAACGGGCGCATGATCTCGACGGCGCGCTGCTGATACGTCATGCCGCACAGCGCCTGAAGCTGCTGCGCAGACACCGCCGGCAGTGTCTCCGGCACGAACAGACCGCCGTCTGGCGCGAGGCCGCAGGCGATCGCCTGTGCTGCAGAAACAATGTGCTGATGGTCTCTTGTGCTGAAATAGTTCATATCCGTTCCCTCGTTATTCAAATGCATTTTCGATCTGATTGATCCTGCGCTGGCGGCGCGGCGTGTCCGCATCGCCGTAGATCTCGATCACGTCAAAGCGCGGCTGCAGCGGCGTGTCATGTTCCGCCAGCCAGAGCGACGCCGCCGTGCGGATGCGCGCCTGCTTTGCCGGTGTCACATACGCGCCCGCGCGCACGAACCGGTCGGACGCGCGCAGCTTCACCTCCACGAACACGACATAGTGCCGGTCGGAGGCGATGATGTCGATCTCGCCGAAGCGGCAGCTATAGTTGCGCGCGAGGATGCGATACCCGTGCCGGCGCATGTTTAGCAGTAGGCTGCAAAGCTTTGCAAAACCATTACTGCTAAACAATGAAAAATTATTATTTGGAATACAACTCGACAATCAGCATCTCGTCTACCGGAACATCGATCATCTCTCTAGTCGGGATCTGCTTAACAGTTCCACTTAAAGCCTCGATGTTAGCCTCTAACCACTCCGGTACCATTCTGCTGCCTGTTACTGCTACGATGTCCTTATAACGCTGGGAATCCTGAACCTTTTCCTTGATGGAGATTACATCACCAGCCTTGATTAAGTAAGACGGGATGTTTACACAGGAACCGTTTACAAGCACATGCTTGTGGTCAACAATCTGTCTAGCCTCGTCTCTTGTACGAGCGAAACCAAGACGGAAAATAACATTATCTAATCTACGCTCCAGAAGAATCATCAGGTTCTCACCGGTCATACCAGTCTGACGCTCTGCCTTTGCATAATAATTTCTAAAAGGTTTCTCCAAAACACCATAGATAAGCTTTGCCTTCTGCTTTTCACGCATCTGCAGACCATACTCGCTCATCTTCTTATTAGCTCTCTTAGACTGTCTATTAGACTTCTTGTCATATCCAAGATAAATTGGGTCCATATCAAGAGATCTGCATCTCTTAAGCACTGGAACTCTACTTACTGCCATCTTTAATACCTCCTAATTAAACTCTTCTACGCTTTGGCGGACGACAACCATTGTGCGGAACTGGTGTCACATCCTTGATGCTGGTAACTTCAAGACCACAAGCCTGAAGTGCACGGATAGCTGCCTCACGACCTGAACCCGGTCCTTTTACCATAACATCAACGGACTTTAATCCATGTATTAAAGCTGCCTTAGTAGCAGTCTCTGCTGCCATCTGAGCTGCATCCAGTACCCTCTGATTGAACTTCAGCCAGGACAGTTCTCTGTTC
>OGXW01001830.1_pt1 | contig 15700 bp, 7 predicted proteins | sample 1576341 | NCBI WGS metagenome assembly OGXW01 (sample SAMEA3541592, study PRJEB24748) | human gut metagenome | biome: human gut; feature: human-associated habitat; material: faeces | place: China | collected 2012
TCAGGATCATCTTTCAAGCGTTTTTCTATCATACCGCCGAAAAGCATTGGGTGGCCAATAATGCCGCAATTTTCTTTCTCATAATTTTATCTCCTTTCTTTTTTGATAACGGTTCAGACGTTTCGTCCTTTCCCATTATCAGAACATTTTATATTGGTCTTTCTTTATGTTTAACATTATACACCATAGTATTTCAAATATAAATAGCGATAAACTTTAAAATGTGCATATTTTTTTAATAAAATTTATATCATTTCCTACTTGAAATAATATAAAAATATGTTAAAATGTTATATAGTTTAATATAAAGATAAGATAGGATGGAGAATTATGAATGTAAAGTTGTTAATTTGTGACGATGAGAAGATAATACGTGAAGGACTTGCTTCACTGGATTGGAATACCAGAGGTATTGAGGTAGTAGGAACAGCAAAAAATGGTGAGGTAGCATTTGAGCTTTTTCAGAAAATGCTTCCCGATATTGTTATATCAGATATAAAAATGCCAACAAAAGACGGCATATGGCTTTCAGAACAAATTCATAAAATTTCACCTAATACAAAAATTATATTTCTTACAGGATACAATGATTTTGAATATGCACAAAGTGCTATTAATAACGGCGTATGTCAATATCTTTTAAAACCGATAGATGAATTTGAACTTTATGAAATAGTTGACAAATTAACAAAAGAAATACACCTTGAGCAACAAAAAGCAGAAAAAGAAATTGAATTACGCAAAACGCTTAGAAATAGCCGTTATTTTCTATTGAATTATTTATTTAATCGTGCACAGTACGGTATTCTTGATTTTGAACTATTTGAGATATCTAAAAAAGCTGCGGCAATGACGACATTTGTAATACGTCTTGATACAGACAGTACCAACTACGGAATGAATTTTATGATTTTTGAGGCACTAATCGAACATCTTCCTAAAACAATAAACTTTATTCCCTTTTTTAGTAATTCGGACCTCGTATTTATTTGCTGCTTTAACGAACCGGAAGGAGAATCCGAGCAAAAACTTTTCTCTTGTTGTGAGAATTTGGGAGACTTTATTGATACTGAATTTAACGTTAATTATAATATAGGAATAGGTATCTTTACTTCGGAAATATCCGAACTTGAGGCAAGCTATACCTCTGCATTGCAAGCACTCGATTACAGTGACAGACTTGGACAAGGAAACATTATTTATATTAATGATATTGAACCAAAATCACAGCTTTCGGCATATCAGTCAAAACTGATAGAAACCTACATAAAAGCACTTAAAAACAACGACGAAAAGCAAAGCAAAAAAAGCGTCAAGGAACTTTTCGACGTTATGGAACGTTCTGATATGAATCTTTATAATCAGCAGCGACGCTGTATGTCACTTATTCTTTCAATTTCAGATGCACTCTATGATATTGACTGCGATCCAACAATCCTCTTTAAAAATACGGATGCGTGGTCATTAATCAGAAAAACTCAATCTCCTGCAGAACTTAAAACCTTTGTTGAAAATATTACAGATGTTGTAATATCATATATTGAAAGTGTTCAAAAACAAAAGGCTGCAAATATAATAACTCAAGTAAAGGCTCTGGTCGAAAAAAATTATGCAAGGGATGCCTCGCTTGAAACGGTTGCTTCGCAAGTGTTTATTTCACCTTGCTATTTAAGCGTTATATTTAAAAAAGAAACTAATATAACTTTCAAAAATTATCTCATACAGACAAGAATTGAAAAGGCCAAAGAACTTCTTGAAAAAACTGATTTAAAAATATATGATATTGCCGAAAAAGTAGGATACAACAACACCCGCTATTTCAGCGAGTTATTTCAGCGTATCTGTGGTAAAACTCCATCGCAGTATAGAGCGAGTCACAATCCATCTATGCCTCAAGACATATAGGAAAAACACCAACTACGTTCAATGTCATTAATTTAAGTCAAACAAAAAGAATTAAGTTTAGAAATATACTTGAATTTAAAATAATTAAAAAAGTGCTTGACTGAGGTGAACTCGAATCAATGGTGTGGTCGAACTATTTTATTATGATAATCTAAGACTGTAACCACAATCACTATTTAAGTATCCGTACAACTTTTAACTTAAATTCATAACTATATTTTGCAACAAAAAAACCGACCTCCAAAAGTTAGATTTGTGGTCTAACTTTTGGAAATCGGTTCAATACCTACATGTTTCCAAACCATTTTCTCATTTTGTGCCAAGCAATATCATATTAACTAATGACATTGCGGCTATGGTGGTTTTCCTGTTAAATATCACATTAGTTTATTCTTATTGCATCAAATCCTCAAATATTTTTCCTGTATTCATTGACGTTTCTTCATTATTAAAGAATTTAATAAGTGCTTCCTCCAGCTTTTTTAGATTCTCTCCATTAATACTTACTGTTGCAAAAGAGCTTGAATTTTGTACACTTTGCTTTATTCCCTTCACATGTGGATTTGCATCTAATATCATTTCATCGTCATAAAGTTCTCTTATTATCGGGATAAGCGATGTATCTCTTGATAGTCTTCTCTGCTGCTCTTTTCCATTCATAAAATCAAGAAACCTTATTGCTGCCTCTTGATTTTTTGAATTTGAGTTTATTGCAAGGGCATAACTTCTTACAAATTGATTTTTATTAGGCAGACTTGCTACCATTATATTTCCCTTAACTGCCGAAGTATCACCATTAAGCTTTTTCCATAAAGAGCTGTTTCCCATCAACATCGCTGCACTGCCAATTTTAAAGGCGGCTATTGTATCAGTGTAATTTTCAATATCTTTGTATTCTTCAATAAATTCCTTATATAGATTAAGCGTTTCTGCATAGCTTATGCCCATCGCCTCTTTTATTTCTATAATATTATACATCATATCTTGAATATCTGAGGTAGTCAGTCCCAGTTTAATAGGTAGTCCGAAATCAGAATTACGGCAAAGATTTATAATTCCATCCCATGTTTCAGGAACGTTATGAATCTTATCGCTCCTATAAAATATAACATCAGTATCCATTCCCACAGGCATAGCATAAAAAGAATCATTAACAGAAAATCTTTCCTGTGCGTCAATTATATATCTGCTATTATCTAATAAAATCTCTCCATCAAGAGCCTTTATGTATTTCTGCTCAACAAACTCCTTAGTCCACTCATCATTAATCCAGTATATATCGATCGAACTGTCTTTACCACTTAACGCCGAAACATATAGCTGATGCCTCTTTTCTGTTGAAGTGGGTGCATCAATAAATTTTACTTGAATATCTGGGTTTGCTTCATTAAATTCAGCTATATTTTGCGTGAAATCTGAGATATAGTTTGGTTTTATTACTTTTAAAACAGTAACAGCCTGTGCGGATTCCACTGTTTTCTCCACTGTGCATCCTGAACACATTGATAACATCACAGAAGCAAGCAAAAACAAAATAAGTAATTTTTTCATTAAAAACACTTCCTTTATAAGTCTTGCTAATAATATTATACCCTAAATACTTTATTTAGTAAATAGCGGAAAACTTTAAATAGTGCATATTTTTTTGTATTACTCTGCCAAATATTTTTATGACTTGAAATTTAATATGGTTATGGTATAATTATATCATAGAAGTGTTTTTATATATACCAATTTAACTTTATAATGATAAAACGGATTAGCTATATCCATAAAAATTCATAAACTTTATATTTTCAGTATTTTGTAATGGCTATTATATTATAAAAAGGAGGTGTTTGTCATGTCTGAAAAGTTCAATAATATGTCATTTCGTACAAAATTGTTGCTTTCATATATTGCGGTTATTATATTATGTATCATTATTTTTGGTTTAACCGTATTTTCGAGCATTTCAAGAAGATTTGAAAATGAAATAACTGACAATAACGCACAGATAACAGGCCTCGCTGTCAATAATATGACAAATACCATGAATAATATTGAGCAAATTCTGTATAGTGTTCAAGCCAATTCGACAATTGAAAAAATGCTGACTGCGTCCAATCCTCCGTCTCCTTATGAAGAAATTGCCGCCATAGAACAAGAACTTTCAAAAATAGACCCCTTAAAAGCAACAGTATCACGTCTTAGTCTATATATTGAAAACCGTACATCATACCCATCTCCGTTTGATTCGAATGTGACCGCTTCCGTTTATTCCAAAAATGAGGTATGGTATAAAAACACAAAGGAACTGAACGGAAGCACATACTGGTGCGTTATGGATTCCTCTGATGCCAATGGCTTGTTGTGCGTTGCTCGTGCGTTTATAGATACGAGAACCCATAAAATACTCGGAATAATCCGTGCAGATGTTAATCTTTCGCAATTTACAAATGATATTGCACATATAAGTATGAACAATACAGGTAAGCTTTTTTTGGTATATGAAAATCACATAATAAACACGTGGAATGATAGCTACATAAACAACTTTGTAAACGAAAATGAATTTTTTAAAGCAATAAGTGCTGATTCCGATAAGCCTCAGCTTGTTCAGATAAACAAAGAAAAACATATTATAAACCATAGCCGGCTCAAGGACAGCTCTCTTATCCTTGTACGTGCTTCAAAACTTGATGATTTTAACAGTGATATACATATAATCGAAAAATCAATGATAACTACAGGAATTATAGCATTACTTGTCGCTCTAATATTCATTTTTATTTTTACACGTTGGCTTACAGCTCCTATAACAAAGCTTATAAAGCATATGGAACGCTTTGAAAATAACTATGAGCGTATACCGATAGAAATAACCTCTCATGACGAGATGGGCAAACTGGGTGAGTCCTACAACTCTATGCTCAACACCATAGATTCTCTCATAACCGATGTTGAAGATTTATATAAAAAACAAAAGATATTTGAACTTAAGGCTTTGCAAGCTCAAATTAACCCTCACTTTTTATACAATACCCTTGACTCAATTCATTGGATGGCACGTGCTCATCATGCACCGGATATAAGTAAAATGGTGTCCGCATTGGGAACTATTTTCCGCCATTCTCTTAATAAAGGCAACGAATATACTACAATAGAAAACGAATTAAATCAAATATCAAGCTATGTATCTATACAAAAGATACGCTTTGAGGATAAATTTGACGTTGTATATGACATTGACGAAAATCTTCTGCACTGTACAATCGTAAAATTAACAATTCAGCCTCTTGTTGAAAATTCTATCATCCATGGTTTTGATGAAATTGAAGAAGGCGGTATGATAACAATTCGTATCTATCCCGAAGATGATTATATATTTATTGATGTTATTGATAATGGTAGCGGCACAGACACTAATGAGTTAAATAAAGCTATTACTCATGAATTGGACTACAACGAACCAATCGAAAAATATGGACTTACAAATGTAAATCTGAGAATTCAGTTATATTTTGATAAAACCTGCGGCTTATCATTTAAAACCAATGAAACCGGCGGTGTAACAGCCACAATAAAAATAAAGCGAAAAGAACCGGAATATAAAACTATTGATTTATAATTTTGTATATGAGGATTGACTGCAATTCAAATACCGAAAATAATATAACTCAATACTGCCGCAAACTTAATGCTTATTCAGCTTTGCACACTGTTATGAAGAATCTTTCATAACAGTGCTATCTTTGCCATGTTCCGGCAATACCGAGATTATATTCAACAGAATGTAACGAATGTCAAAAATAATTGACCGTTCATTATATTTATATAAAAGCACCTTGCTTTTTAAGTTCTTTTCTTAATTCTTCAATGTCAATGTCTTGCACGTTTATATTATTTACAGCACATATTCCGGCGGCAACACCTCCGCCATGACCTATAGCTCCTGCAATAGGTGATACACGTATTGCCGCTTGTGCCTCGAAATTTGCACTGATGCAGCGTCCGACTGTAATCAAATTTTTCACATTGTCAGAAATAAGCGAACGGTACGGAATATGATATATATCCCCATATTCTAACGAAAGTTTTGTTTTTTCATACATTTGGGTATCATTTCCCTCCGGAGCGTGAATATCTATTGGATAACCGCCGCAAGCAATGGTATCATCAAAATCTACACAGGATATAATATCCTCAGCTGTAAGCACATAGCTACCTTTCAGCTGACGTGAACCTCGTATGCCTATAAATGGACCCGTAAACTCAAGCTCTGCATTTTCAAAGCCCTGTACCTCTGTTTTAAGCAATTCAAGCACTTCCCAAGCCTGCTTTCTTCCGAGAATTTCAGCACGAGTTAAATCCTTCGGTTCGGTGGGGTCTGCATTAATTATGCGTGTGGTATTTACAATAAACTCTCCTACCCTGTCTGTTTCAAAAAACAGAATATCCTCCCTCTGAAATGAAATCTTGCCTGTCTTTTGTGCTTTTTTCAATGTATTTACATACCCGCCTATAGATAGCTTTGGAGCACGGGTAACTTTGCTTAAATCACTCTTAAGCCGAGGAAATTCATCATTATTATTCATTATATATTCCTTGACTCTATCCGTATCAACATTAATAACCTTAAAATTCATTGTCATAGGCTGGCATTTTCCATCTGCCTCACGACCTTTGTTTGTTTCAAGCCCTGCAAGAAAAGCAAGGTCACAATCTCCGCTTGCATCAACAAACATTCTAGACTCTATACATCGTTTACCGTTTTTCCCATATACCTCAACAGAGTTTATTACGGCATTTTCGTATTCAACATCACAGACCACACTATGATAGAGAAGTTCAACACCGGCTTCTGCCATCATATCCTCAAGTTCAAGTTTCATTCCTTCAGCCGAAAACGGAGTAACTGTATATGTATAGCCCGTAGTATCAAAAATATGCCCCGGAGAGAACCCTTTATTCATTAATCTTTCTATAAGTTCATTCGTTACACCCCGAACAACTTGAACATCACCGGCATGAAACGTCATCATAGGTCCCGTACCACATGCTGTAAGTGTACCGCCTAAAAAGCCATATTTCTCAATCAATATAACACTTGCTCCACATCTTGCAGCTGCTATTGCTGCCATACAACCGGATATTCCACCTCCGATTACCGCTACATCATACATTTTTTACACCTCCAAATTTTATATGTTGTTCCTCGCCCCTTGCAGCACAAGTATCAATCTCCATACATACATACGGTACAAGTTGTATTATATTAATTCGTTCGCTCTTACTTATTATTTCTTGTGCACTGTAGTCAAGCTCTATATAAATTTTATCTTGTTTCTGTGTAATATCAGATATAGAAAGTTCAAGCGTTCCACAAGTCTGCGTGGTCATCACAATACAACGCCTATCACAACTTATCCCCCCTGCACTGTGCGTCTTATCTTTCAAAAACACCACTCCGGTTGTTCCATTCTTTTTTACACACTGTATTGAATCAGAATTCTCAATTATCCTTATTCCACTTTTTCTGTAATAATCATTTATTTCTTCTTCATGGCATTTTGGAATAACTATATATTCGTAAGAAGCGTCTTTTACCTTTCTTCCGTGTTTAATCCACATTGTAAGATACCTTCCCTTGTAACTCTTACCATCTGATTTTATGCTCATATTATTCCAATCTCCGCTTCGTATCTCTCGAAAAATATTTACCTCCTGTTCCTCCGGGAAACAGTAGCCCACATCATGACTACCATCAAGATAAGCTCCTTTTATAATATAACCTTCACTTTCTTCATTACCATGTACTGTAAATCTCGAATTATCTGTTACAAGTCGATTTTCAATTATCGTTTCTACTTCACTTTCTTCTTCACTGTTTATACAACTTCCAAGACAAACCACTTCTTTATCGAAGAAAAACCACGATTTATTCGCTTTCAGACTATTTTCATTTGAAATCAACTTCATTGTGCATACACCGTTTTCCCCTATGCCGCATCCTCCTGTAAAATCACCTGCGGCATTAATATTAGGTTTTACTGTCGAGCCTCGTAAAACAGTTGTCCCTGGTAGGCGTTGTAAATCTATTGTTTGCCAAAAAAAGTCCGACTTTGGCTCATTTTTTTTATAAATGTACATCATACCGTCCGAGGTATGATGAGCATTTTGATTTTCATCGTTAATTGATTCATATGCTGCAGTCCGTTCTGAATGCATGGCAAGACCTATCGTATAACCATTTCCGTGTTTAACAACTCTATCCATACTGTTAAATGCCATAAAATATGGCTTGATTTCTTTCGGTTTAATATTATTATCTTCTTGTAAATGTTCCGCAAGTTCTGCCGTAAATACTGAAGCATATTCAAAAAAATTATCTGTAATCTGTGTCTTGATCGTACCCTTCAATTCATTAAACTCAGGCATTTCACTTAATATAAGCATTGCCGAAAGTATGTGCGTACAAGCAAGGTCACTCTGCTCATAATAACGTGAAATTTCTCTGCCACGTACCATATCCATAGCTCTGCCATTATATATGAAAGGAAGATAGGATTTTTCAATCCATGTATTAATTATATCTGTATTTTTATTTTCAAATTCTGTATCTTTAAAAATATATAACATCGGTGCAAGTTCTTGTATAAGCGAGCGTCCGTAACCACAATTATATGGTATATTATCATGTTGAATAAATGAACCATCCTTATAAAAACCGTCACCGCTGTCTGTTATAACCATTACATCCTGTATACCGGATATAGCATTCTTTATACTATCGTTGTCTGAAAGTAATATTCCACGAACAGCAAAAATAACTGACTCCCAAATTCTGTTAGCACCGGTAAGCTTTATCCTATCATTAAAATGTTTTTCCGCCGCCATATATCGTTTGAGTTGTGATTTGTCAGTATAATCATACATCAAGGTAAAAATACTGTTGATACTAAGAGGGATACCTATTTCCCAGTACCACCAGTTACCTTTAGGCACAGTAGTGTCATTATATACTTTTTCTAAAGTATTTAGTGCATTAAATATTTCATTTTTTATATTTTTATTATGATAGAATTGTGAGTTATTTTGAGAAAACGATATAGAAATGTCCAGTATTCCTTTCAGTGTTGCATTTATAACTCTCGGCTCATTTGATGTAATTGCCTTTTCTATACGCCCACCAAGCTGTACAAGCCTTTGTTCTGTGCGTTCATCTGATTGTAGTATGCAATCAGCCGTTTTTTTGCCGTTGTATCCTCTACCGCATAAAACATCAGAATATCGCTTTCTTAGTATGTTAAAATCCGTCATAATCATTCCTCCCATTTTTATATGTATCAATAATATCATATATGTCTATGCATATTAAATGGGAGAATCTTTAATTAATGCGTTAAATTTTTTATATTTCAATTTAAAAGGACGCTTTAAAATAGAGCGTCCCTTTAAATTTTATAACAGTTCCCATTCTTTTATTCATTCTCTTTTTATAGGCTCATCTCTTGCCTAATTAATATACACGTTTTAAAACAACTGATTTAGCCAATCAACTGACAGACTCAACCACGGATACTCTCTTTCAAACTTTCGTTTGGACCATATTAACTCATCACTCACCCTTGACAAACCATGCTCGCCTTTCTCAAATATATGTAATTCAAACGGTACTCCAACCCTCCTCAAGCCAGCTGCATACATCAGTGTATTTTCAACAGGAACACATATATCCTCATATGTATGCCATAAAAACGTTGGTGGAATTATATCCGTAATACGCCTCTCAAGCGACAGACTGCTCCATAGATGATTTGACTCGTCATCTGTACCTGTAAGATTTTTAAATGAATCTTTATGAGCAAATTCACCCGATGTTATTACCGGATAACTTAAAATTTGAGCATTTGGCTTATGCATTGCTAACTCAATCTCGCGCTCGCTGAATATTTCAGAATCATTCCACAAGGCACTTAGTGATGCTGCAAGATGTCCACCGGCAGAAAATCCGCATACAATTACCTTATCCGTATCTATATTCCATTTTTCTGCATTTTCTCTAAGCATGGCAACTGCATTAGCTGCATTTTGTATAGGAAGCGGATGTGTGTGCGGTTCAACACAATAATACACTACTGCCGCATGGAATCCTGCTGCGTTATATGCCATAGCAATACGCTCTGCCTCACGCTCAGATACCATTCCATATCCACCTCCGGGAAATATCACAACTATTGGACGTTTCTTACCGTCCAGAATATACGTTTCCATATACGGCATAAATCCATATTCTGTCGCTTCTTTCAACAAGTTAAATTTCTTATTAAACATAACATTCACTCCGTCTTAATTTTTGTCAGTTAAACGGGCATATCCTATCACAGAATATGCCCGATATGCTCATCTTAATTCAATGTAAATACTTTATTAAATAATGGTTTCATATCATTTTTCCATATAAAGACCTTCACCTTACTCTTATTTACGCAAGTAAATGGAATAATTACACTGTCTGAAATTTCATCTGATTTTATCGAAAGCAATGTACCATTCTCATTATATTCTGCAACATAAACCATGCCTTCTTCTGTTATATTGGTAAATATAGCATTAACATTTCCATTTTTATCATCATACGTTATATTCACTGTCGGTTCTGTAGGCTCATCCTTTGCTGCCGCATTAATTGTCACACTCATAACTTCACTGGCAAAGGATTCATCTGCAACTGCCGCCACACGAACAATGTAAGACCCCGGTGCAAGATTTGTGATTTCCGTGCCTGCACACTGCGTCCATGTGAATGTAGGTTCTGACAATGATTTATATTCCATTGTAGTGTCAACACCTGTGATTTTGCCGTCATTGCCTTGATAAGTCTGTTCTTCAACCGCTGCTACATTTGGTGCGGATGAACGTTTAGGAATAGAAAGTTCAAACGCTTCACTGTTGCTTGTTTTTATGCCATCACCTTTTTTTACGATTTTTAGGGTATGACCGAAATATGTGTTGTCAATGTCGATATCCTCTGTTACATTATCTTTATCCGTCGCTACGCCATCATCTATTTTTATTATATAGTCACAGCCTTCCGTAAAGCCTGTTAGCTTTTCGTTTACATAGTTAATCGAGATTGTAGGCTGCGTTTCCGGCATTGCATCATACGCAATAATTGTAACCGAATATTCTGCACTCTTAAACTGCCTTTCGGCTTCCTCGTCTGCACTTACAGCTTTATAACGGATTTTATATGTGGTTCCAGGCTCAATATCACCTATATCATCTCCATCGCCCGTAGTCCAATTAATACCATTATTCGTACTATATTCCATAGTGTCTGCGATACCTGCAATAGTACCTTTGCCGCCAATCACACTCGGTTGTGTTACTATGATTTCCGATTTTGTCGGTGCTGCAGGACGTGCCTTAACTATTAGAGTCTGTGCTTCACTCGCAACCGTTGTCACATTATTACCCTTCTTTACTATCGAAAGCGTTATCTGTTCATTTGTTATATAATTAGCTAATGATAACTTGTTATCTGTTAATGTAACATCTAAACCATTAATTGTATATGTTCCATCCTCAACAAAGTTTATAAGTTCCTCTGTTGTATAATCAATTGCGATTTCAGGCGTCATTTCCTTTTCAGCTATAAACGTTTCAACTGTAATTGTTGTCTCCTCACTTGCAAAGTCTGTATCTGTTGCAGCTTTGCGGACATTGTATTCGCCTGCATCAACCTCAACTGTATCAACCAACTGCGTACTACTCCATTCATCTGTTCTCTTGAGTTTGTACTGCATGCCATTCATACCTGTGAGTTTACCTTTGCCGCCTATTTCCGTAGCATTTACACCTTGAACGGTTGTAGGTGCCTTAGGACGTGCTTTAACTGTCAACTGTTGCACGTCACTGTCGGTATATGTTTCGGTATTGCGTGCTTTTTTTACAATTTCAATAGACAATAATTCGCCGGCATAACCAATTTTTTCATCATCAAGCGATATTGTCGTCACGCCCTCGCCAAGCGTTATATCTTTAGCATTACCTTCACCCACCTTTATCGTATACGGTTCCTGTGACTCAAAGCCGGTAAGTGTTTCATTTATATAATCAATGCTTATCTGTGGAGTTGCTTCCTGTATTTTTGCCGGTGGTATAATTTCCTCCTCCGAATATGATACTTCTGTTACTTTAACGTTATCTATATACGTCGCATTTTCAATATTATTTGAAGCTGTATGATAGAATCGCAAGTCTGTTATTCCTTCCTTTAAAGTGTCAAAGGCTCCTTTACATGTATCAAATGAACTTCCTTCTTTTACAAAACTCACATTATCTTGAAGCATTGTTCCATCTAGCCATATTGAAAATATTCCTGTGTTTGGATGAAGTTCAAGTTTTATATGGTGCCATTGGTTATTCTTTATAGACATTGCTTGTTCATAGCACCAGTTTCCTCCCGTATTAGTAATAGCTGTTCTGAGTGACGATGCGGTGAAATATGTAAGCCATAGTTCATTTCCTTCCTTTGTTTTAGCATACATACCTCTTGATGCACCAATCGCATCATCAGCACTTTCAAACATCGTGTCGTATTCTATTGTTAATGTTTTCTGCGGATTATCTGCCTTACTTATAGGAATAGTTGCATTAGCCGTTGCCTTATTGCCGGTGGCAGACAACTTCAACGACTTTGTTGTTTCTCCTGTAGGTATTGCCGACGTTACCGTCGTTGTTGTCCCATTAACGTCATTCGTTGCCTTTGCCAGCATATCATCGCCGTTGTTATACTCAACAGATGATGGACTTTCTGTATATCCCTTCACATAATCATATCTTGTAGGTCTTATAATATTATAAGTTGTATAGTCAACACAGGTAAGACTGTTAATGTTATCATTGTCTGTTGCAATTGCATAAACACTGTGCACACCCGATGTAACATCAGGTGTAAATACCCATTTACCGTCGTCACGTTGTTTAGCATCACCCGCCTTGATTTCTCCCTCGTCAATATATACCTCAACTTTACTGACAACACCATCTGTGTCATAAGCACTTATTACAATGTCGTCGCCTGACTGCTCTACTTTTGATATATACGGTGCATAATTATAGAACTCTGTCGTTGACAACTCTTTATTTACAGCTTTAGAAGCATATTTCTCTGTCAAATCAGTCATAAACGGTGCTATAGGTCTGCCTGCAGCATTAAATGTATTAATCACGGCTGGGGTGTCAGTTTGTGCTTCAACTAAATCCTTTGCAATACCCGGAGTATCTGACCATGCATACTTAACCTGTGGATTTGTTATATCTGTTACATCTATTTCTATAGTATCGCCGTTAATTGTCGGTGTAACATCTTTGTATATTCCGTCATCATCTTTAAGTTCAAAGCCCAACGGCACACCTCCATCATCGGTTGAAAGAGAGCCGTATGTATTCTTGAAATGAAGAATAAGTTTATCGCCACTGCGTTCCATATAATCAAAAGATGGGCTTTCAACATTTGATTGTGTATTGTTAATAAAATCTTCTATATAAGCAACTGCTCTGTCAGCAATAGGTCCTTTATCATTTGGGTGAACATTATTTGTAGTTCCTGTATCATTGCTCACAACTGTTTTTACGTTATCCATTCTTTGTGATACATTCCATTGTCCCGCTCTTACTCCGGTGCCAATGCGTATTGTCGAATAAATTTTTGCAAAATTCGCAGTAGGAAGTTGAATGACTACAAATGGTAAGTCCTCATCATTAAATGTTTTTCTCCAGTTGTTAATAAGCGAAGTCAATGCTTGCTCATACACTGTGCCGCTTTCAAAGGTAGTATTTGCCTCTCCTTGATACCATACAACAGCAGATGCTTTCAAATTCTTTAGCGGCAGAAGTCTTTGTGTATATAGTCCGCCTTTTGAGCTTGCTCCCGCCATCATTCTCTTTGCTTGTGAATCCCAATTTACTGAATATGTCGGAATCCACTGCATTATTGACGACCCACCCAAACTTGAACTTATAAGACCTATAGGAACATCAGAATCTTTTTTTATCATCCTCTTACCTATCAAGAATCCAAGTGCAGAAAATTGCTTTGAATTTTCCATAGTAGCAACCTTCCACTCTGAAATCTCGTCAAATGAATTCATATATCTCACGTCTTCGTAAGCTTCACTTAATTCTTCGTTCATCAACGTTGGAAAAGTCTCAAGGCGATTAAACATATTTGATTGTCCCGTACAGAATATAACATCACCGACAGCCACATTATCGAGAGTAATCATGTTATCACCGCTTGATACTGTCATAGTTGCTGATTTTACAGCTTCCATAGCAGGAAGGGTTATCTCCCATAAACCATGTTCTATTGTTGTTTGCTCATCAGCCCCATTAAAATTTACTGAAACCGTATTCCCCGATTTTCCTGTACCTGTAATAGTAATAGGTTCTTTTCTCTGGAGTACCATGTTTGAGGAGTACACCGCATTCAAAGTTAACTCCGGTTCAAGAGTAGGCGTTGGGGTTGGACTTGCCGTTGGGGTTGGCGTTGGTGTCACATCCGGATTGATTGTTGTGGTTGGCGTTGGTTTTGTATCCGGCTCTGTTTCGCCACCTCCATCACTGTCTATATTCACATCAAATGAGTCAATAGACCACTGTATTTTCTTAGTGACTTGAGTTTTATCCTCACTTAAATCTCCACAGCCTATATATAAATATACGAATCCATCCTTTGATGCCGTAATTCCGTTAGGCAGGGAATACTTCATATTTGATTTGTTTGTTGACCAGTTTTTTATATTACTTTCATCTGTATGCTTTTCAAGTTCCTCTTTTACCAAATCCTGCGAGTGTGATGTAAGTGTTATTTCGCTATCAGAAACAAAAAGACAATATTCCAATTCCATTGTTGCAGTATCAAGATATGTAAAATTAATATCGACATTAATCTTGTCGCCGGTATTTACTTGTGCCAACTTAAACATTGTCGCTCTTGGTGTATTGTTTGCTTGTATATAATAAGTGACACTTTCTTTACTGCTTACAGTATTTTTTAATATTTTACTATTACTTTTGTCTGAACTTGGCAGTGTATACGCTGATACTCCGTCCGCTTCCGCTTCTACTGTAGTTGTAGTAGCCGCAAATGCCGTCAAACCGATAGATGCACATATCATCGTCACAGCTAACATCAATGAAATAATTTTTTTCATTTTTTTCCCCTCTTTCCGTTTTTATATACTTTTACTCATAATAACTATATCTTGTTATTAATCTTACCACGGGAATTTTTTTATTAAAATGCGGTAAACTTTAAGCTGTGCGGTTAAATTTATTAAAACCAACCATGTTTTTCGGTACAAAAGTCATATAAATCGTAAAATATGCTGTTAAAAGCTTGACTTGCCATAACATTATCCATAACCCTATTGACGCAAAAAAACAGTGCCATTAGAGTTGATTTTCAAACCAACCTAACGATGCCCGGGTTGGGTTCCACCTCGATCACGCAGTGACCGTACTGACCGCGACCACCAGACTGCTTGGCATGCTTCATGTCGGTCTTGGCAGGCTTGGAGATGGTTTCGCGGTAGGCCACCTGGGGCTTGCCCACGTTGGCGTTGACGTTGAATTCGCGGGTCAGGCGGTCAACGATGATTTCCAGATGCAGTTCGCCCATGCCGGCGATCAGGGTCTGGTTGGTTTCTTCGTCGCCCTTGACGCGGAAGGAGGGGTCTTCCTTGGCCAGCTTGTTCAGAGCGGCGGACAGAGCATCACGGTCGGCCTTGGTCTTGGGCTCGAT
>OGXW01001837.1_pt1 | contig 15673 bp, 8 predicted proteins | sample 1576341 | NCBI WGS metagenome assembly OGXW01 (sample SAMEA3541592, study PRJEB24748) | human gut metagenome | biome: human gut; feature: human-associated habitat; material: faeces | place: China | collected 2012
TCCGCGAGGGCTGCTACACCGGTTACAGCAGCGCCATTTACGGCGGCCTCGCCTCGGAGAACGTGCCGCTTATGTATGGCGATAGCATCGGCCTTGGCGTCACCGCCGACGGCTTTCAGCTGCTCAATAGCCGCAACTGCGCCCTCAATTTGAGCGGATATAAGTATTCGTTTGCCGTTTTTGCGTGAAAACGGGAAAACCCCCGAGGAAATTTTCCTCGGGGGTTTTGTTACTGCTAACAAACTATATACAGTTTAATTAACAATTAGCGGGTGGCTACGAGAACATCGTTGCCGTCAGCGTCCTGCAGCTGGTTTGCAGAATCGATTGCTGCACCCCAGATGATGTGAGACTGATCATCCTCAGCTGCGTTCTTGTAGATAACCATGATGTTTGCGTAGTAGTTGTCAGCATCCTTCTTGGTTGCCTTCTTGATGGAACCGGAAGCTGCATCCTCTGCGTCGGTATCAACGTACAGGATGTGGCTGTCGTCCTTATCAACCTTCAGCTCTACCTTATTGCCGGTAGTAGTCCGAACAGTTACATAGTCGCCATCAACATCGGTAACTGCACCTACAACTGCAGTTGCAGTTGTAGCATCCGGAACTTCTGCGAAGGAGGTATAATCCTCGCCGTCCATATTGTAACTTACCAGCATGTTCTTCTTCAGATCGGACATATCGAACTCATCGGTATCGATCTTCAGATCGGTTACAATGCCGTTCTCGGTCAGGAACTTGTCGATAACAACGATATCCTCATCGTCTGCGTTCTTGTCCTTGTAAGGCTCGGACAGAATTACGCCGTACAGAGAATCGTCGCTTACGCTCGGACTATCATTGTTGGTAACAACCATTACCTTAACGGTAGTATCGGTGTAAGCTACCTTTACAGTGTAATCCTGCTCTGCCCACTTGTCAGCAGCAGCGCCGGTAACAACCTTGCCCTTTTTGTTTCCGTACATTACGAATACCTTAGCGTCAGCAGCCAGACGTGCAGAAGTAGTAGGCGCGGCCTTAGTTACCTTGTTGGTCTTCGAGTTGTACTTAGCATCCTTGATAGCAGCGGTATCCATGCCGATATCATCGCCGTTAGCGATTTCTTCCAGAACATAACCGGTGTTGTTGGTGGTGTAGGTGTACAGCGTGCCCTCGCTCGGCATTGTCTTCGTTACCTTATTTTGATCATCTCTGCCCTTGAGATATGCCTTGGTGGTCTTGGTAGTGCCATCGGACAGGAGCAGCTTAGCGTCGTAGTAATCGCCGTCGAAGTCCTGATCGCCCATCTTCAGCACCAGAGCCAGCTTGTCGGTAGAACCGTTCTTGCAGTCGCTATCGAAATAGAAGCCGTTCTTAACAACAGCGTACTTCAGGGTATCGCCGGAGTCCGGAGCGTCAACGTCAGCGTCAGCCTTCTTGTACCAGTTGCCGTCAACCTTGATGGAGCCGTCAGCCTTGGTGCCTGCAACCTTGCCGGAAACCTCGTCAGCCTTTACAGCAACAGTGTTGCCGGAAACGGAGTAATCCTTGTTGGTCAGGATAACGTAGTCGTCCTCAGCAATCTTGTCGTAAGCGTCGAGATCGTCGCGGTCAACAGAAGTAGCGGAATCATCCAGAGTGTCTACGAAGTAAGCCTTCTTAGCAGTCAGGGAATCAACCTTAGCAACGGTGAACGGGTCGCATACAGCGTACTCGTACTTCTTGTCGTTGTTGTTATCAACGAAGGTTACAGTGTGGTAAGCTGCCAGATCGCTATACTTGGTAACACGATCCAGTTTCTTACCGTTCGGAGCAACGAACTTTACGGTAGCAGCAAAGTCGTATTCCTTGCCGTTTACCTTGAAGCCGCCGTCGTACGCGTCGATGTCGTCGACCAGAGTGGTAACGGTCTTGTTCTTGTCGGTAGCATAGATACCGTACAGGGTGTCGTCGTCGCCGTTCTTGCCTTCCTTGTACAGCGCCTTAACCTGCTGACCCATCAGTGCAGAGTAATCAGCGGTAGCGTCGAAGGACAGATCATCAGCACCAACACGATCAATAACGGTGGTGTAGGTCTTGTCGTTGTCGTCGTACTTAACGGAAGTCAGGATGCCCTTCGGGTTCTTCAGGCCCATGAACTTCTCGCCAACAGTCGGCAGATCTTCGTCGCCGATCAGGGTCTTGTTGGTGTAAGCGTCATCGCGCCATACAACAGTCGGAGCAAAGATTGCGTTGTAGATCAGCTGTGCAGCGTACTGACGCGGGCAAGCTGCGGTAAAGGAAGTGGTTACGTTCTTCAGCAGACCATTCTCGTCAGCCAGTGCGTTGGTCTTGGATGCCCAGCCTGCGCCGGTCAGACTAGCCTTGGTTGCGTCGTAGCCGAGGGTTACGAGCAGCATCTTAGCAGCTTCCTGAGCGGTTACCTTGTCGTTCGGGCAGAACTTGGTGTTGCTCTTACCAGCAATGATGCCCAGAGACTGGCAGTACTTGATGTAGCCGCGTGCCCAGTGGGAGCCAATGTCGGTGAAAGAGGTCTTGTCGTCGTTGTACGCAGAAGCGTCAGAATTACCGGTGCGCAGAACGTAGATCATCTTCGCCATCTCCGCACGGGTTACGGTACCGTTCGGCTTGAAAGAGCCATCGTCGTAGCCGTTAACTACGCCCAGCGATACCAGAGTGTCCACAACTTCGGTGTCAACCTTAATGTCAGCCGAATCCGTGAACGCTGCACCAGCAAACATGGTGAATGCGCAAGCAAACGCCAGTACCAGTGCAAGAACCTTTTTGAGATTCGCGCGAAAATCTTAAAACTATGGTATAACTCGTGAATTCAGAATATATTCGCGAATTTATTGAACTATTTTTGTCCGCACCCCCGGCTCTGCTGGGACGCGCGAAAGATTTCATCTTCCAACATGATTGAAAGATTGAATCGTGAAATTCGGAGACGTACCAGCGTGGTCGGAATCTTTCCGAATGAAAGTTCCTATGTTCGCCTAGTGACAACGTATCTCATGGAATACGCTGAGGACTGGTCTGTCTCCAGAGCCTACCTCAGTCAGGAATCCATTGCGGCAACTCTGCTCGTTGCTACCTAACTTCATTTTTTCAGGAGCCCTTTTTGCGAACATTACTTGACGCGGTCTCCTTTTGTTTTATTTATTATCTTTAATTTTTACTATTTTTCTTCTTGGTTAACAGTGATTGTAGCTTCAACGGCTCGCACTACTTGACCAGCTATACCAGTGATGCCACTAGAGTTACGATTGACTCGTGTAATATCATCAACTGCATAGCCTCGTGCTTTACCGTTATTGGTGAGCATTATTACGCCTTGCTCCGCATACAGTGCATCCACAACTACATCTGTACCGCTTAGCCTCATTAAATCAACACCTTGTACTGTCACTCCCTTTGTCGCACTAATTTTTTTCGTTGCTTCACGGTCGGTCAACAACGCTAACAACTTTCCTTGCTGCGAAATTACCGTTAAACTACGTTCCGGTTGATAGATTAAGCATCTACACAGCATATCCCCCTCATAAATTATATTCATGCCATCTACTAAGCCGCATCCCCAGTCCTTTCGAAGGGTATATCGGCTTACTGCTACACGCATAGCCTTTCCCTTACGGCTAATATAAAGAAGTTCATCAGATTCTGAGCAACAGCAAGCGTCAATAATACACGTTTCATCGGTCCTAACAATTTGACTTCCAGGATATGCAGTCACGACTTTATCCAATGGTAAACGTACCGATCGACCATTTTCTGCTACACAAACTAAAGAATCCGCACTATCTGGACAGGAAATTAGAACGGCACCATCTCCCATTGCCGCACGACAGTCCTCCCATTCTATACCCTCTACGAAATCTTCTACCGAAATTCCCTTAGAAATATTCCACGCTCGTCCATCACGACTCAGGATAACCTTATGTACAGCCGTTTGGAAAACCTGTACTGTCTTTACTATATCTTCTTTTCGAACTCCAAGACCCTTGCCGTTTTTCTTTTGCGGTGCACATGGATAAATATTACTTTCAGGAATGTATAATCTCATATTGCAATTTTTTCCTTCACGCACACGCCTCTCTCCACATATTAAAATTAACACATCTTTACACATTGCCTGTTTGTGTGGATGATTCGATACTGTAGTCTGTCCGGTTGTTTTTTTATCAATGTTTTTCCTATCTTTCTCAGTAATCGAAACGATATTACCATTTATGTCTATAATTCGTGGTCTTCTACTTGTATATAAATTATCTATGGTCGCTAATTCGGCTAAAGGGTCATCGCACATGATAATTGCTTGAGGTTTTTCAGCATATTTTCCCTCTTTGACACGCTCATTAGCCAGTGCCGCAATTTGAATAGATATATTTTCCATACTAAGTGGCATCTTATTTTGATATGGTCGCAACGCCGCTTGACTCACCTGACATGCAAGCAAATCTTCTCCTGTACTGATTTGAATTTCTAATTCATCATTGGTCTCATATGTTTCTATATATATATCAACCTCTCCATCTTCCTCTGATATTACCTTTATCGATCCGCCATAGGCCATATGTGTACCTGCTTGTGCAGGAATTTCTTTAACATCCATTTTATTGCATATATAGCGATAAAGCGGTCTACGCATTAAAATATCGCGTAATTCGCGCTGACCCTCAATATTCGAAAAATCAAAGCTTTTTACATTTGGATTTTCAATTTTATGTCCCATTAGCACCGAAATCGCCTCACGAGAAGCAGATGTCAACGCCAGTTCCGTTGCCGCCTGGTGACGCAAAAGATATGCAACCACTGTGCCATCATACTCCTGACACGCCTCTTGGTCAATCAGCATCATAGCTTTAATTTCAAAGAAAATCTCTTGTTTTTCTTCATCTTTAAGATAGAAATCCTTCAAAACACCTACTTTCTTGCATACATCTTTAAAAACGTTATTGATTTCTTTTTTAGTGCATCGAGTCAAAAAATCCTTGCCATGACACGCAAGTGGCAAAGTATCAATATCTTTTTTTATACCCATCGCTTTAAGATACTTTTCTGCTTGACGCCTGCGTTCTTCTAACAGATTATACTGTTCTTTAACTAATGGTAGCAGTCGATATCCGTTATCCGTTTTGCTTCCTTCGATAATTCTTCTTGTGTCACCATCCAAAACGAATCGTCTCTCAATAGAGTACTCGTCTTTCTCCATCTTACGAATATCACCGAAAGAAAGCCCACCTGCTTCCGCCGTACGCAATGCTAACAGAAGCATCATTAAAAGGGCAATGCATTCTCCCTTTTCAGGCGCCTGCTTCAAAAGTTCCCTATAGATCTTGATAGCACTTTCTATCGTGAGCGATTTTAGTCTCTGCTTAAATTTCTCTGCCGCTCTCCGCACAATGACCCTTTGCGCTGGCGTTAGTAACTGAATATCATCTGGAAGTTCAAAAGGACCATCTTTATAAAAATTTTTAAAAGTCAGCGTAGTAAGGCCTTTGACATGGGCACATTCAACGAGTACTTCAAAAAGTCTCCTGGAACGCTGATCTGCTTCCTCATTACCGGCAAAAACATTTATTTTCTCAAGCCAGATGTTCTCTGCTTCTTTCTCTGTCAACGTTGTAAAATCAATACTTTCAAAAATTTTAGCAACATATTTCCAAAAAAGATTATCGTATAATCGACAAGTACTGTCTGCCCAACGCTGTTGATTTTGCATTTCTAAAACAATATCCATATATACGCCTGAAGCAGTCAGCATACCTTTGGGCGTCATTTTTTGATAGAATGACTTTTTCTTCCAACTACCAAAACATGCTTTCGAGCGCAACTCTTTTCTTCTTCCTGATGCCGCTTGTGGACTTGAAAACAAACTCATGTTTATTCCTCCTACTACTCGTATAAACGTATAAAAAAAGAGCCTCATTGGGCTCTTAGGTATCATAGTATATCAATTTTAACTCCATATTTATCCTTTATTATCATTTGTTCCCCCCTCTTTTTTCGCCACCGCAAGTAAACTCGATCTGTTAAATTTTCCCCATCGCTAACTAATAGTTTATGGCATCTCTCCAATTGTGCTTCTATGCGCAGCAACGCCAGTCGTGAGCCATAATCTACATACCACTGTTCATATGTCTGTTGTGCTTGCAATCCAAGTATCTTCTGTACCTGACCTATATCCATACCACATATATTTCGACAATATCCTTCAAAACTAGCACGAATCAAGTCTGTTCTTGATGTCTTTGAATATTCTGGTATAACACTTTCAAGTACCTTATCTACAAACTTTTTGTATCTCTCAGGCGTTAATCGTCCGCTCTTTCCTTCAACAATCAATGGAGCGTGTATACCCGCTCCCGTCTCCAGTCGAGCCTTGAAGAGTGTACGCACCGCTGTTTGTGCCAAATATGTGCAAGGTATAAATCGTAGTTTTCCATACTCTCTATCATACAATCTCCACTCCGCTTCTTCACCTCTTTTTTGTGTCATTTTTCCGTCAATTTTTAATACTCGCAGTTCTTCATATTTCCATACACTAGAGAGATTTAGCCCACAAAGCTCACCCACTTTCACGCCGGTTGTCAACTGTAATAGCAGTGCCGCATATAAAGCTTCTTTATCCATGTGTTCAATACAACTCTGAGTCAATTTTCTTAATTCTTCTAATGTGAAAATTCTGGTTTTTAAATTTTTATCTGCCTTCTCTGTTGTGCTCCTAGCAGTTACAAGCACTTTACTGGAAATATTTTCTTTCCAAATTCCACATTTAACGGCGCCATCATATATGATGTTCAATGCCCTTTTTAGTCCAATTTTATCCTCTTTTGTGTGTGCTACTGCATCCACTACACGTAAAGTATCAGCATCAGCTGTACCTTCAAGTTCCTTAAGCGGCGGTAAATTCTGAAGTGCTTCTATTAAAAATGGCTTTCTTTCTTCCCCTATACCATATGCCTTTTGGACGCTTTCTTCTGCTATAATATGAAGTAGCAGCATTGACGGTGCTTGAGGAAGGCTTCCCTCTTTGATCCATTCGACCACTATCTTACTGTTTTTCCTAATAAGCTTTTCGGCCGCTTCATACACCTTAGGATCCTCTTTTCCTGCTGCTCGGATTCTCACTTTCACGCCTTTCTGATGCAGCATTTTCTTTTCTGGACTCATCAAACTAATGGAGTACCTCTGCCTTCCTTCTTTTGTCTTTTGCTCTTCTTTGATACGAAAAAAATTTCCCACTATAATGTCTGTCGGTATAATAACATTTTTTCTGCCCATATACAGCACTTCCTTAACGATTTTCAAAAAGGCAGGTATTAAAATACCTGCCTTTTTTAGGATATAAAAAAGGTCTTTTTGCAAGCAAAAAGACCTATCTATACTTCTTCTATGATATCATTATAATACTTTAAGATTCTATTTGTCAAGCATGTTTCTATATTCATATATACTAAAAACACATAAAATTTTTTAAAAATTTTCCGAACCTATTCTATCCTCTTTTGTCCGTCTAAACAGATATCCACGCTTTATTCAACGGACAGCGTAGGTCATAATCGCCGGACGCAGAGTCCCGCTTGCCTGTAAAGGTACCCCCTCCCCCCCCCAAAAAAATCTCTGGCGGAAATACAACACTGTGGACATTGTGGACTGCAGAAAACCTATGCGTTATCGTCAACAGATGGTATAGCGAGTGGACAGGATTCCTAATAGCGCACCTTCCAATCTAGCGACATCCGGGTATCAATCTAGATTTTGCGAAAAAACGCTTTGTCCATGACCAGCATGTCCAGAAGTACAAAAGTTACTATCTTGTTACTGCACTTTACCTATAGCGATACTATGTACTGGCATGACCGAGTGCGACATCCACATAAACACCAATTCCCTCGCATTTGTATAACGCCAACAGTCACTTCGGATAAAAATAAGGTGACTGGCCCGCATGGGAAAGCTCTGTTGTGCACAAAGACTTTCAGACCTATGCAGAATATAATCACCATTTATTCCATCCATTCCACATTTTTCCTATCGCATCTTACATTCTTGATGAGTTACCTTCCAACCATAAGTTGCATCTGCTATCGTCCACAACCAAATCTTCACCAGTTTTGTCCTCTCACTTCACTGCAATTCTATCCCCCATAAATTCACTTTTACGATTGCTTTATACAGTCACTATTCTAATAACTACATATTCTCCAAAGCATATGTTTTTCTATTGACTATTCGGCTTGCCTGTCCCAAATCACACCTGATAGACGGTGCAATTTGGGACAGCTAATGATTTATTCTAAGTTCTGGCCTTCTAACCGCTTTCCCGGAGGTTTTCTAAGTGCTCTGAAAAATACAAAAAAACCGCTGATTTCTTACGAAATCAGCGGTTAAACATGGTTGCGGGGACAGGACTTGAACCTGCGGCCTCCGGGTTATGAGCCCGACGAGCTACCAACTGCTCTACCCCGCGATATAGATTTTATCGCAACTCTCTTTCGGAGTGCTTATATACTATACCATAGGATAGAGCAGTTGTCAAGCATAATCTTCAATTTTCTATTCGACAAATTCAGTCTTTTATCTCGCTGTCCTCTGCGGGCAGCAGATCCGGCAGTTCAAACCAGAAGCAAATACCGCCTTCGACGTTCTCCGCGCCGCAGGCGCCGTGCAGGGTATCCGCGATGGCGCGGACAAGCGACAGACCGATGCCGGTGCCGCCGGCCTCTCGGGTGCGGGCGCGGTCAGTGCGGTAGAATTTCTCCCAGATTTTCGGCAGCTCCTCCTCCGGCAGACCTTCACCTTCATTGAACACGGACAGGCGCACGCTGTTTCCGGTTCTTGCCGCCGAAATCTCAATGTGCTTGCCCTCGGGCGTGTAGCGGATGGCGTTGGACAGGTAATTCATCAGCACCTGATCGAGCAGATCACCGTCCGTGCGGACCGTAATATGCGTGTTCTCATATTCCACGGTCAAACCTCGGTTTTCACACAAAACAGCGGTTTTTCGCACCGCTTCCGCACAAAGTGCATGCAGATCAATATCCTCGTCGAACGTCTGCTCTGCACCAAGCTCCAGCCGCGACAGACTGAGCAGCTGCATGACCAGCTTGTTCATGTGGTCGGCCTCATCGGCGATGGTGTCGCAGTAGAACTTTCGGTCCTCGGGGTCATCGGCCACGCCAGCCGTCAGGCCCTCGGCATAGCCCTGAATGAGCGCGATCGGCGTTTTCAGCTCATGCGACACGTTGACGATGAACTCCTGCCGCATATTGTCGATACGCTCCTTCTCCTCGATCTCCTGTGCCAGCTGATCGTTGGACTCCTTCAGCTCACCGATCGCCTGCTCCAAATACGCAGACAGACGGTTGAGCGACTGTCCCAGCTGGTCAATCTCATCGCCGTCCCCCTTGCCGGTGTACTGCATAGAGAAATCCAGCTCACTCATCCGGTCGGCCAGTCCCGCCATTTGAATAAGCGGGCGCGTAAACTGACGCGAGATAACATAGCCGCACCCCAGACAAATCAGCAGCGCACAGCCGCCGGCAATCAGCAGAAACACCAGATTCAGCGAAGAATTCTGTTCGATATACGCATAGGGCATATATGCGATCAGATATTCACCGTGTTCCGCATTCAGCACGCCGATCAGACATAAATACTGGTCATTATCGCGTAGACTGATCGTCATAAAGCGGTATTCGTTTTTACCCAAATCTACCCAGTCACGATTCTGGACCACGGACGCCAGCACCGCAAAGCTGCGGAACTTCTGCTCCATGTGCCCAAAATCAAACCCTACATCGCCCTCCTGCATGGCAGACGAGGTCATCACATCGCCGTTATCGGTCACCACCGCCAGACGAATGGCACTGCGGCTCTCATAGCTGTCCAGCAGCGCGGCAACATCCGAGGAATCACTCGCGTAACTGGTACAGATGCTGCCGTAGGCATCACGCAGCTCGCTCCGGCGTGTCATCATATAGTAATCCTGATAGAAAAACACGTTGAGCAGCACAAGAATACCGATAAACACCAACGCGATAATGCTGATCGCAGCAAAAAACGTAAACCGGATTGACCGATGCTTCAGCTTCATACCTCAAAGCGGTAACCGTAGCCGCGCACGGTTTCGATCATGGTGCCGCACTCGCCGAGCTTGGCGCGCAGCTTTTTAACGTGCGTATCCACGGTACGCAGGTCGCCGAAGTAATCGTAACCCCAGACAGCATTGAGGATACTCTCACGCGACAGCGCAATCGCACGATTGTTCTTGAAGTAGATAAGCAGCTCGTACTCCTTGGGGGTCAGGTCGATCGGCTTGTTCTCCACCATGACCTCACGGCGCAGCTCATTGACCGACAGCTTGCCAAGCTGTTCGAGCGGTGCACCGGCACGGCCTTCTCTTTTGAGTAGTGTGCGCACGCGGGCCGCCAGCACGATCGGCGAGAACGGCTTGGTGACGTAATCGTCCGCACCGCCTTCCAGGCCGCGCACCTGATCCGCGTCCTCGGCACGGGCGGTGAGCAGCATAACCGGCAGGTGGGTTTCGCCGTGCTCCTGCTCGCGCAGCTCCCGCAGGACTTCAAAGCCGTCCATCCCCGGCATCATCACGTCCAGAATGGCCATATCCAGTCCCGGACGGCGGTTCTCCAGAATATTCAACGCTTCCTTTCCATCGGCGGCTTCGACGATGGTATGACCGTCCCGCTTGAGAAAGTCGCTGACCAGACGACGAATACGCGCCTCATCGTCTGCGATTAAAATAGTAGACAATATAATTCCACCTTACATTCTTATAATACCGCAAGTATACCGCCGGTGTTTGTTCGTTGTGTGAACAAAATCATGGGTTTTCAATTTTTGTTGAACAGGAGGTTGCTGCTTGAGAAGCGAACCTAACTTGCCTGCCCGGCAGGGGCGCCGTACCCACGGCGAGGGGCACAAGAGGGGTGGACACCTATGGTTTCCACCCCTCTTGTGAATCTCCCCGCTTCCTCTTAGCGTCTGCCTGTCATAGAACTGAGACTCGCCAGAGAAACGGCCATATTGTTTATCTTCCGTAGGGGCGACCAATGTGTCCGCCCATTTCCCTACCTCTACGCAGTGTCAGATACTCTGCTGCTACACATACGGTTTAGTCTACGCAGGCGCGACACAAGGTGAATTGCCCGAAGGGCAAGAGAAGGTCCCCTGGGGGATACCCGTGTCGCGCAACTCGTTTGCACGTTATTGTGCACGGCACCGTTGGATTAAGCCGTGAACAACTCGTAGCTATACGGAATCCACAGTGCGGGCAGGCTGCTGTCGGCTGTTGCCTTGTGCATGGTCAGCTTGACGTATTTGCCGTTTTCTTTACCGGTATTCGGGTCGGTAAACTGATAGGTCAGCGATGCAAATTCGTTATTATCGCCGTAAATCTTCACAGAATCACCGTCAAATATGCCGTACATATCACCTAAACCAAGGAAAAATGCGGCTCCCTGTTCGGGTATCTGGTCTTTTGGCAGCACTCTTTGCAGATTTGCCAGCTCATCATCGGCATAGACCGGAAGGTCAAGCGTGCCGTACAGCAGGTCGAACTGCGCGGCGGTCAGGCCCTGTGCGGAATCCGCGAGGTGCTCGACCGATGTCGGCTCGGCGGTCGTTACGTCCTTGAACGTCACGCGGTCAGCGGCGTAAGTCTTATAGCCGGTTTCCCAGTCGGTGCGGCTGAAAAACACTTCACAGCTGTTGGTTTTCTCATCAACGTACACGCGGACGGTCTGGCCCTGCCGGGCAGCATAGTGTCTGCCGAGACCCTCAAGAAGCTGTCTGCGGCGGGCGGTATTATCCTTGTCGGTCAGGTCGTCGAGCGTGAAATTGTCCGCTGTGATGTCCTGTGCCGCCGTGTAGCGCTCCTTGTACCTGGCAGCCTGCTCCGCGTTGGACGGGTCATACTGCACATCGGAGGCATAAATGAGGAAATACGTCAGGCCGTCCTGCTCGGCAAGCTGCTTGACCGGCATCGCATAGTTTTCCGTCCAGTTTTCGCCGTAACTCTGCTTGAGTGCGGCGGTCGGCTGGGCTTCGAGCGTCATAATGCAGATGTCATGCGCCGAGCTGCTGTCTGCCTCATCCAGCATATTGAAATGCACACTGCCGTCCTCATACTGGCGGGTGCCGACCGTATTACGGAACGAAAGCGGCATCTCGAGCGTATAGCCCAGCACATCATTGCGGTATGCCACCGAGGTCAGGGTTTCGTCACCGTGTACGACGGTGGCCGCCTCCCCGTTCTGCATGGCGTACAGCGCCGCCGCCTTGTGCTGAATGTGACGGGCATCGGTGTATTCCAGCACCAGTGCGTGCAGATACGGCTCTGCCGCCGTGGAGGTGAGCGACTTACTCATGCTCTCCGGCACGGTGTACGTCCAGCCGTCAGCGGTTTTGGTGAGTGCTGTCTGCTCGTCTGTCAGCGCATCCTGCATGGTGCCGTCCTGATTGACCAGCCGGTTGGTAAGCTGTACGCCGCCGGACGGCTCGTTCTCGAACGTGAAGCGGATGGTATCACCGACTGCCAGCTCAGGCAGTTTGCCGGTCGTCAGCGCACCTCTTGCGTTCGCACCGATGCCGAGCTCCTGTTCCCCGCTCTTGGCGGTGATGTCCTCCACCACGCCGACCGGCTGCCAGTAACCCGCGGCGGTTTTCTCCAGCTGCACCTTGACCGGCGCACTGGAATCGCCAAATGTCAGCTGTACAACGGCAGTTTCCATATTGCTGTCGCCTTCACCGAACGAACCGGTCGCCTGCCGGATGACCTCGGTGTCCTTCACCAGCATCAGATAGGAATCGCCGTGCAGCGCCATGCCGAAATACTGCATGGCCGCCTGTGCAGGGTCGGTGTAGCCTCTTATCATCTGCGTATCCATGCTGTCGATGTACTGCGGCACGGTCGGCCACGACAGACCGGTCGCATAGTACGTCCGGAACAATTCGCTCTGCGTCATGCCGTCCGTACTGAGTTCGCGGATATAGCCGATCACCGAGCTGTTTTTGTTCTCGCGGATGGTCTGCACGATGTACGCCGAGCGAACATCGTCCGGTGCGCTGCTCGTGTATCGGAATACGACCGTGTAGTCCTGCTCGTCATCGGTGGGTACAAGCACGAAATCCGTTGCAGACGGCGAGGACGGACCGTATTTCCACGTCCACTGCTCGCCGCCGGTCATAGCCATCTGCTGCGCGATAAGGTCTTTCTGACCGTCCGGCGTCAAAATCGGGAAGATGTACTGCGCGCTCTTGTGCAGCACGCCGCGCGCATACTGCTGCGCGAGATCCGCCGCCGTGCGGGAACGAACGCCGCTGCCGTCCGTCCAGTCCTGCGGCAGCCAGCCCTGACCGAACTGGTTGACCATCGTGACAACAACCTTGCTGTTATCCTTAAACGTGAATGTCACCTTGCGGATGTCGTTGTACGGTGCGGCATCTTGGTTGCTGCCTTCCACCTGACTGACCGCCGGAGCAATGCCGAGCAGAACCTCTGCTGCATTTACCGGGTCGCTGATATTGTAGCCGTTTGTGATTTTCCACTGGTTACTGTCCGAGAGAAAATCCGGCAGACCGAGGTCATTCTCATACAACAGCTTAAATTCATCCAGAGAAGTCACGCGGCCGTTTTCCGGCACAATTTCGCTGTTCGATACGGCCCACTCTCCATCCTGTTTTGCAAAGGTCAGCTTTTGTACCACACGTCCGGGAATAGTTTCGCCCGGATTATCGCTGAACTCTCTATCCGTGATCAAATAGGTGTCTTTCCCGTCCAGTTTGACCGTATAACCGAGATTTTCCGCCTCATTCGCCTGTTTTTGTGCCAGCTGTATACGCAGCTCTTTCGTTAGACCCTTATCGTTATCACCGACCGCGATCGTGCAGCTAAGCGAACCGACCAGAAGCGCGATCATCACAACGAGCGCGACACCGCGTTTTTTGACCGACTTGTCAAACAGTCCCTCAAACCGGCGCATGAGCGTCTTTTTGTCATCACCGAAGCAGGATACCAAAGCCTTTCTCTTTTGCGCCTGCGCGATAGCCGACCGCAGGATGGTCTCGCCATAGGCTCTGCGGTACGCGCCGTCGTGTCCGCGAACAACCGCGTCGTCGCACGCCGCCTCAATGTCCTCCTGCGCGAATCGCGCGATCAGATGCACCAGCGGATTGAACCAGTGCAGGCAGCGTGCCGCCAGAAGCAGCAGCTTGAGCCACAGATCGCCATGCTTGTAATGCGTCAGCTCGTGGCGGAAAATGAACGCCGCATCCGTCCGGGAAATGCGCTCATCCGGCAAATACAGCGTCGGATGGATAAATCCGGCCAGCATCGGGCAGTCCGCCGCCGAGGATACCCGCAGCGGGATTTCCCGGTCAATAACCAGGTCGGCGCACTGCTCCTGCAAAATCGTGTGCAGATCCGCGCGTTCGACCGAACGGGACGTACCTTTCAGGCTGCGTATCAGCCGGTAATAGCCAATCCCCTGCCAGAGTACGCAGGCAATCACGCCTGCCAGCCACAGCGTCAGCAGAATGTCGGTAATATCCACGGTCTTGACCGTGCCGGTATCTGCCGCGCTGAGCGTTTGCGCCTGCGTGTCCGTCACCCATCGGGTTGGGTTCTGCACAACCGGAAGTCCGGCCTGCCGGAACGCCGTCTGGTCGCTCTGCACCACATAGCTGGTGCGCGGCATGACCTGCACCGGCGCCTGCGGCAGTGTCAGCTGCACCGGAATGAGCAGCCGCAGCGCGAGAATCGCCCACACCACACATACCATACGGGCCGGATAACGCTTTTTCATCAGCCGCCGCAGAATGAGCGGCACGAGCGCCGCCAGCGATACGGTCAGGCCGATCTGCATCAGGTTGTTGAGCAGTTTTTCCGAGAATTGCAGCATAAGATCCCCTCCTTAGTGCGTCTGCCTGTCGAGGAACACGCGCAGCTCGTCGATGTCCTGCTCGGTCAGCGCGCCCGCATCCGACAGGCTCGCGACCAGATTCTTCACCGAGCCGCCGCACAGCCGGCGCAGAAAGCCGACGCTCTCACGCTGACGGTAGTCCTTCTCGCTGACGAGTGGCGTGTACAGGTTTTGCCGTCCCTCCTTCGTGCAGGAAAGAAATCCCTTATCGCACAAGCGGGACAGGAACGTGAGCACGCTGGTCATTTTCCAGTCCTTATCCGCGTGCTGCTGCACCTCGGCCGCCGTGACCTGTGTGCCCAGAGACCAAATGGTCTGCATGACCTCCAGCTCCGCATCGGGCAATCGCTTGTCGTTTCGCATAGTCTAACCCTCCTTCTATTCTACAAATGTAAAACACCTTTTATTGCTTATATTCTACAATAGTAGAAGATGGTTGTCAATCCTTATTGCACAAATTCCCGCAAAGTGCGCTGACATATACAAATTGTTTACATTTTGTAATTTTTATTGCGTTGACAGTGCTGTTTTTTTAGGATATGCTTTAATAAGATGCGTTTGATTTATCCATTCGGCACGGATTTTTCTGCACCGGCTGCGCGGGGTATGCGAACTGCGTAAGCGTGTTCGCCCCTAACGGGCGGGAGGTTTTTCGCTGAGGTTCAGCGAGGGATTCGCCGCCGCTGCGGCGGGAACGTCGCGGCACCCGCCGCGGGGGCAAAAAGGAAGGACAACCTGCGGTTTTCCTTC
>OGXW01001841.1_pt1 | contig 15664 bp, 20 predicted proteins | sample 1576341 | NCBI WGS metagenome assembly OGXW01 (sample SAMEA3541592, study PRJEB24748) | human gut metagenome | biome: human gut; feature: human-associated habitat; material: faeces | place: China | collected 2012
TACAATATGAAAACATTGACAGACGAAAAGCTCACGATCGTAGGGGCAGCAGGTATGATTGGTTCGAATATGGCTCAGACAGCCATCATGATGGGACTTACCCCAAATATCTGCCTTTATGATCCTTATGCGCCCGGTCTGAAAGGCGTTGCTGAGGAGCTTCTTCAGTGCGGTTTCGAAGGGCTTGCGCTGACCTATACTTCCGACATCGCTGAAGCTCTCACCGGAGCCAAATATATTGTCAATTCCGGGGGGGCCGCGCGGAACCCGGCATGAAGTTGCTCTCGGCAAGCGGAATTGCTATCGGAGAGCTTATTTCGGGTTTGTATATTTTCATTTCTTTCTCCATCGTGCGAAAAACGGTGTAAATGCTGATATTCATTTGTTTGCATTGTTGCGCAAACAAGTTTAACCAACCGATTTTGTGTATAACAAAGTGTATAACACTTCCCCGAAAACAGCCCTTTTTCCATCCGAAAATACCCGATAACAGGGCAGACGCACAAAAACAAAAAGACCGATAATCATTGATTATCGGTCTTTTGCTTTGTACCCCCTCAGGGGATAAAAGACTGCCTTTTCCTAAATCGGTATTTTATTGATATTTCAGCTATTATATTTGATTATAGGTGTTTTACATAGTTTTATTTTTGACAACTCCGGACAAGTAGGGACATTTGTATTTGGTTGTGTGGTGCAAAAAAGCTAAACTTGCACCACCACTAAATCAATACTCCGATGGCTACTATTTCTGCGTTTGTTCGTTCTTCAAAGAAAGGAGCAAAATGTAAAGTTCGGTTTCGTATTCGGGACGGACGGGACATTCAACTTTTTTACACGTCAAATTTAGAAATAAATCCGGCACATTGGGACGCGAAACGGCACGAAATTAAAGCAAAGGTAGTTTATGATACGATCGCACGGGGAGTATTCAATGCGAATGTAGCAAAGTGGAAAACTATTTTATTAGATGTATACGCCTCGTTGCCTAACAAAGATAATATATCTTCTGAATCCTTCTGCATTGAAGTTGATAAATATTTGCATCCCGAAAAATTTCATTTGCAAAAGCAATGCTTTTTTGAGTTGTGCGATGAATTTCTCCAAAAACGCAAATTGTCGCAGGTTCGTCAGGCCAACTTTAGGGTCTTGTTTCGAGTATTAAGGCGATTTGAGATGTGGAGACAAACAAAGGAGGATGGCTATATTTTAGATATAGACACTGTGACATTGGATGATTTGTATATCCTCGATAATTATATGCGAAATGAACATGTCATCGTTTTATCCCAGCCTCAAATGTATAAGCAAATACCAGAATCTCGCAAACCGAATCCCAGAGGATCTAATACGATTAGTGGCATGATGAAGAAGCTGCGTACTATCTTTATCTGGGCTGTTGATAATGAAAAGACGACGAATAATCCATTTAAAAAATATACAATCGATGATTGTGTTTATGGCACCCCATTCTATATATCAATAGAAGAGCGTAATAAGGTTTACCATACCAATCTTTCTAGGCATCCAAAGTTATCTATTCAGCGAGACATATTTGTGTTCCAGTGCTTGATAGGGTGCCGAGTAGGTGATTTGTACACATTAACAAAGGACAATCTAATCCGTGGCGCTATTGAGTACATTCCCCGTAAGTCAAAAGATGGGCGACCTATAACAGTTCGCGTCCCCCTGAATTCTATCGCCAATGAGATATTAGAGCGTTATTCTGACTATGAGGGGCCGTCGCTCTTACCATTAATCAGCGAGCAGAAGTATAATCAAGCTATCAAGAGGATATTTCTTGCTGCTGGACTAAAGCGCAAAGTAACAATTTTGAATCCATTAAATAGGCAGCCTGAGCAAAAACCGCTCTACCAAGTTGCGTCATCCCATATGGCGCGTCGTACTTTTATCGGGAATCTGTATAAGCAGGTCAAAGACCCTAACCTTGTGGGATCTTTGTCGGGGCATACCGAAGGCAGCAAAGCATTTGCCCGCTACCGCGACATAGACGAGGAGATGAAAACCGATCTGGTGAAACTTCTGGAATAATCAAATCGTATTCATCAACTCGCATACGACGGCAGCGAATATGGGTGCGCAGCATTCGCTCACTTCGAGCATCGCCATCCAGTATTGGGTGTCATCTTTTTCCATGTCCATTACATTTACAACAGGTGAATTGGTGCACATCTTCCCATAGCGCCTGGTTTATTTCGCCAGTAAGGTATGCTACCTCTTCCCCGGCCATCGGCAGGCCGAGGGTAAGGGCTACATCGTCTACGAGGTGCCGCAGTTCGTGCTCAAAGCTGTTAAGAAATTCCCACGGCGAGGAGTGCATCCCTATTACTATGACACTTTGCCGATGCTCCTTGTTGGAGTAGGTGAATCCCGTATCCATTTCGCACTTCACCATATTCCCCTGTACGCGATGAAGAACCGTATCGGGGCATCCGATGTCGGTAAGGGACTTGAGTATTTCGCCCGTATAGTAGCACGTCACGGCATAATATATGCGCAACGTCCATCCATACTTGTGAATACTCAAGTCCCGAATCTTCATTTTTCCTCCCTTTTCCCGTACTTGCGCCAGTTTCGCGCCAGTCTCCTTCGTTGCGCCCGGTTGAAGCGCTTGTTCTCGAATACGTCGTTCACCGCCCCGGCCAGTTCCTGGTACTTGTCGGCAGGCAGGTTACGGACGAGCGTTGCGATATTTTTCATCGATTTCGTCGTTGTCGTTTGTGAATTCGCTGATCTGGGGGTATTCTTCCATGGCTACATCATCTCTTCCCACAGGATGGGTGTTCCCGAGCCGATGGTATCGGCATAGTAACGTGTAAATGGCAAGCCGTCGTAGCCGTCCTCGTCATTGATATAGTCACGTATGAACATCGCCAGGTATTGTGGATTGGGTATCGACGACCCGAAATAGTCCGCCAATGCCATGTTGCAGACGTACACGCAATCATAGCCCTTGTCCTTTTTGAGTTCGATGCCGTACTGCTTGAGCAGCGCATCCACCTTATCCTTAGAATAGGGCTCGATCTTCTTGCCGTTCCTGTCCTTCATGCGGGAAACGGCGAATTCGCACATCTTCTTTGAAAAGTGCCAACCGTAATTTTCGAGATATTCCCGGAACCCTGCCGGGAAGTTTTCATGTGTATCTAACCTGTCCATATTTTTCGATTTAAAATAGGAGAGGGCACTGCGGCCCTCTCCCTCCGGTTTACCGCCTGCGATACCGCGAATAGGGGCCTGTACCCCTTACGCCACGGCGTTCGCCGTAGGCGTCGTCATACTCATACCCGCCGCGGTCATACTCGCCACGTTCGCCGTAGCCGCCACCTTGTCCGTAGCCGCCACGCTCACCGTATCCGCCACGGCCTTCACGCCGGCCTTCTTCAAAGCCTTCTTCGTAGGCGCGTCGGAGCTCTCGCTCCATCTCCTCTTCGTGGCCGCCGAAGCCGCCACGGCCTTCACCTATGATTCTCCAACCCATAGTTACTTTGTTTTTGCAGGTGGTTCAGACTTGACAAGGCTCCTCAGTTCTTCCGCCGTCGGTATCTGGCTCAGCCGTTCGTTCATGTCAGCGAGCATCTTCCGCAACTCCCTGTTTTCGGCTTCGAGCTCTTTTGAACGCGCAGCTTCGGGATCGAGCTGCATCAGGATCTCATCGTAGACCTTCAGGTTGGCTTTGTGCCTGTCGAATGATTCCACGATGTCGCGGCTTGCCTGCTGTGCCTCCATGATGGTCGGTTTCAACACTTCACGTGTCGTCGCTACGGTAAGGCCGTCTTTCGAAACGATGTCCGCTTGCATAGGGACGCCCCAGGGCTCGTTGCCCTCTATCGAGATGTTGATGAATTGCGGCATCGGCGAGAATTGCCCGGGTTTTTGGGGCGGGAAATACGGTGCCGATACATCTTTTACGTTGGCTGTATAAAACTTAGGCTGTTCCCTGTTGTCGAAAACGTAGACTAAGGAGCCTTTTCTCAAGTTCTGAAACATCTTGGTTAATGATTTGTGAAAGATAGGGGAGAAGGAGCCCTCCTCCCCGTCTTTCGGTTTTTACTTCGTTGCTTTTGCCGCTGCCGGCGCCGCTGCGTCGCTATTTGCCTGTGCGGTTCCTGCCGTGGACTTTACCCCAAGCAGACGGAAGATTCCCGCACACTTGTTAAAGTACACCAGGTGCTCCGTATAGGCACTCGTCTCGCCTGCCGCCGTCTGGTTTGTGATGTCGCCGCCCACGGTTTGCGTCCCTTTGTTATCCACTACGGGAACTTTGGCAGTCCCGGTGGTGGTGTTGGGGGATGTTACCGTGCTCCTCGCCGACCCGGAGGTCGGAACCACGACATTTACGGCATACCCACTTTCGGCTTCCGTGACCGGGTGGCGCACTTTCCATAGAAGGATTCCCTCATTGGGCAGTGCACGCCAGGCGCAGGGGTTGAACCCGTAGTCCACGGTTTCGGCCTCTGCGGAAGCCTTTCCGGTCGTGGCGAGCGTGTATATGCCTCCGATGTCGAGGCGAGGTACGAATTGCGGAACAACGACTTTTATGTCAGCTTGTAAAGGATACATACTTGCCTCCTTTCCTTGCTAAAATAAAGTGCCTGCACACGCCGGGGCGGCAGTCACGGCCACAGTGGGCGTCGTGCAACAGTTGGGGTTCTGCACGATGTATGCAGGAACCGGTGCCGGAGCACGGAGCTGACTGACGATGTTGGCCGTCTGTGCCTGCTGCGAAGCGGCCAGGGCAAGGTTGCTGTTCTCCTGGCGGAGCGTGTCGATCTTGTTTTGCATCTCGCGCATCTCCAGTTGGCAGAACCGGTCGTTGATGATCTGCGTCTGCGCGTCGATCTTGGCACCCAGAATATTGAACTGCGTGTTTGCCGAAGATTGCAGCGTATTGGTCTGGTTGACCGTTGCGAGCTGGCTCTCGTATCCCATCTTGGTGATGGATTCCCGGAGATCGCAGCAGCACGAGGCGATCTGGTTGCCGATTTGGCATCCCATCGACTGTACAGCGTTGATGATCTGCTGGCTTGACATGCCGAGGGTGCCCTGAATGTTGCACAGCGTGTTCTGAATCTGCTGCGTAGAGCAGTTGAGCGACGATGCCAGCTGATTGATGGCTGCGCCGTTCCCTTGGATTGCGTTCATAAGAAGTTCCCGTCCGGCGTCACCGTTGAGCTGCGCAGGAAGGCCATTGGCGTTGTTACCGCCGAAGCCGTTGCCACCAAAGCCGCCCCAGCAGAAGAACAGCAGGATGATCCAGATCCACCAGCACCCGTCACCGCCCCATGCACCACGGTTGTTGTTACCGTTCATGAGTGCCGCTACGAGGTTGGGATCCATGCCCTTGTTGCCCATCATTGACGAGACGAGAGCCGCGATGTCAAGGCCGCCACCCGAGCCGCCTCCATCGAAAATATAAGTTTTATCCGAACCCATTTTTAATGATTATTGAATGATTGCCGCCCCTGTCAAGGCCGGGCGTTCACCTGTTGCAACATTGCAAAGGTGGCTGTGGGCGGCAGGCATATCAATTCATTGGGGCGCAGATGGGAGGCAACTTCTTCGCAATAAGTTCGCACTGTATTTCGAATATAGGGTGGCTGTATCGCTTGCGTTCATCGAACCCGGAGACCATCTTCTCTATGGCGCGTCGGGAGAACCGCATCATCCGGGCGATGTCGGTGGTGTACATGCCGTTCTTATGGCAGAAGTGTACGAGCATGTAGCGCGCATCGACCACATCTTGAAATTTATCCTTCGAAAGGATTTGTTCCTTAGCTATTTCAGTTTCAAATGCAACACATTCGAGTATTTGTGCAAAAAGCTCTGATTTACGCATATACTTTCCCGATTTTTTATTATAAATTTGTTATACCACTATACAAAAAGCCAACACACCGATTCAAGGAATAAGTCCTCAATGTGGTGCGTTGGCACAATCGTATAGTGGTATATGCGGGAAAGCGTTGGGGACTTTTTTATGCCCGTACCCCAAGGCCCGTTATTCGGTTACAACCGATGGGAAGTCATCCCAGTATATGTAAATCATCTCTTCCATTGCGCGTAGTGTTTTCGTATTTCAAGGTATTCAGGGTTATCTTCATGGGCATATGCTTCCTGTTCGAAAGTTATCCTTCGGTACTTGAAGCCGTGAAATACCCAATCCAATAGGTAGACGATGTAGAAGGGCACATATAACAGTTCTCTCATCTGTGCGGTGTGTATCGCTTCGTGGTTTTTATTTTTATCCGACAACGGGCGGGCGGACTTGCGGGCAAATACGATCCCGAACAGATTGATAGCCTTGTATCCCTTGAAGGGGATGATGTCGTTATAAATTATCTTCATACCTGTCAGAATTGCCATAAAATAACACCTACTCCTATGCCTACCGTAGGCTGAAACCCTTGCGGCGTGTACGCCGCCCCGACCCCGGCGGTCAGGGCGAAGCGGTTACGCCGGGTGACTACCTGCTGTCGGATGGTCGTGCGGTCGTATGTTTCTATCCAGTCGAGCGTCGGCCGAAGGTTGCCGATCCGGGGCCCGCTGACCTGCGCCCGGTAGGTGCTGTCCGAGTAAGGGCGCGTTTCCATCGCCACCTTCATCTGCACGCTGTCTGCCCCGACTTTCACAATGACGGTCTCCGTTACCGTGTCGGGCGGCGCGAAGAGCAGCACCGGCACCGAGATGTCGGCGAGGCGGTACGTGCCGGGCAGCGGTTCCGGCCGCGGGTAGAATACCGTGTCGATGCGCGTTGTTTCTTCGACAACCACCGATGCGGCGCCCCTGCGGTAACCCCAGCCGAAGAGCAGGGCCCCGGCCGAAAGGGTGGCGAGCAGGTAGAGAATCAGGCGTTTCATGCTTTTACAAACAACTCCCACCCGGCCTGCACGTCGAGCATCTTGGCCTCGACGCCGTTCTCTACGAACGACATGGCCGCAACGATGGGAACCATCACGTCGCGGTTGGTCGTGGTGATCCGGCTGTCGGCGGGCACCCCCGATCTTTCCGCCACGGTGCGGACATAGGCGTCCGTGTGGTTCTCCTCCGACGGGGCCCAGCGGCCGATCATCTTGCGGATCGTGTCCAGCCCGTAGTTACGCTGGTAGTTGTTCAACAGCTTGAAGGCAGCTCGATAGCCGTATGCCACCGTCGTAAACTGCGCGAAACGCTTGTCTTTCGACGGCACGACCTCGCCCTGCCAGGGATTGCCGCCCCGTGTCTTCTCGATGTTGAGCGGGTTGTTGTTTCTGAGCCCTCGTGTCATTGCGCGATGTGTTTAGTGTACAGGATATGCCCGACCCATCCGGCCATAGCACAAACAACCCCCACGAGGATGTAACGCGGGAATACGATTCCGAGCACTACGGCCACGGCCGCAACGATGCTCCATACGATCCATTTCTTTTTCATTTGTCCTTTTGTTTTTGTTTGTAGTTTTCCAAATAGGGAATCTTCTTAATCATCTCGAACGAGAGCACATAGTACAGGAAGTCGATGTATCGGTTCTTCGGGAATATGCGGTTCAGGTTCTTGAGGATGTTGACCCCGTAAAAGTATATCAGGGCATATACTGCGAGCGAGATCGCCGACATTGCCCCGTCGTGGTTGTCGATGTTGTCCCCGACGAGCAGTATCATGGCCATCAGTCCCGAAATCACCGCAGCCTCGGATATGCACTTGAAAGCCTTGCGGAATATGAATCCTTCGTGCTGTACGAGCACGCCGGCGAACAGGCCCGTGAAAAAGTTCGCGGCGAATATAATCATGCAGGCCGTCAGTATGTCGTGTATGGGGGCTATGGCGTTGAACATGTACACCAGGGCGCCGATCAACACCTGCCATACTTTTTCGCAGAGCCTTTCAATAAATCTCCACAATGCTTCCATAGGGTGTATTCTATTGTTCGGGCAACACGTTTGTCTGCGCCTGGGGCGCCGCTTCCGACTTCTCCAATTCTGCGATCCTCTGTTCGAGCCGTTGCAGCACCGCGGCTAAAGTTTCTCCTTCGGAAACAAGCACGGCCTCGGCTACGGTTACGGGATAGAACGGCTCGCCGTTGGGCTTGTTGGTCATATACATCTTCATTGCTCAATATTTTGAAAGTCCATAACCGTTTCTTCGGCGGCCAGCTCTTCGGCACGCCGGGCCCTCAGCTCCGCAAGGGTCTTTTCGTTCGCGTTGTACTCCGCGTTGGCCGCTTCGTACTCCTCATAATCCAGAGGATAGGTAGCCCGGAAGTCAAGGCCGGACTTACTGCATTTGGCCGCCCTGTCGTCGGACTGGGCCATGACTGCCCGTAATTCGAGCTGCCGCGATTCGAGGATGTTGATTTGCTGTTGTGTTTCCATGGTTCAGGTGGTTATAAAGCACTGACCGTACGCACGAAGTAGGTGTTATACTTGTAGTTGCCGTTCAAGTTGCCCGTGTAGCCATTGTAGACGAACGCGAGGGCGTAATTGTGCTCGCATGACGTTCGAAAAGTAGTGTTAGACCCGTAACAGGTCGCCTTACCGAGGCGCGACAGCGTGCGGTTTACGGGGTCTTTTTCCACGTCGGCAGCCGTCAGCACGCGGTCGTGCATGAGCAGGTAGATTTCGTCGACGGATGGCAGCCACCATGCGCCCGCTTCCAGTCCGGTAGTTGCGCCCTCGACCGTGATGCCGTAGTCGAGAGCAGCCGCAGCGGCCGGGTAGCGGTACTGTGTCTTACCATAAATGTCCTCGAAGGTAAGCCGCCCGATCAGGCGCGTGTTGGTCTTGCCGTCACGAAGCAGCGCGCCGTAGGCTGCGGGATATTGCAGCAAATGTTCTCCGAACAGATAATCCCGGTAGGTCGGATAGGCGGCGACCAATGCCGGATTGGCTTCTTCGGTAAAGGCGCTTTCGCGGATAATCTCGCCGCTGCCCGGTTGCTGTCCGGGTTTCTCACTTCCGTTGGCCGAATAGTATCGCAGGAATTCTTCGGGATTACAGCCTGCTAACGACGCATCAACCCCGTTCTTACGGCGGACGGGATCGGTCGCCCCCTCGATCAAAACCCCTGTCAATGTCGTTTGATAATTCACATCCTCCGGTGGCCTTGTGATTTGACAACCGCTTACGACTTTGATAATCGCAAAATCAGGATGCCATGTGTTCGACGATACGATGATTCGTGCGGTCGCTTCATCTACGGAGGCAGTCCAGCCGTATGTGGATTTAACCGTTGCATTGGCATTGATTTGCGCTGCGATGTCTGCCAGTGATGCCCCTGCGGCATACGTTATCGGCAACTCCATCGCATAAATGCCCTGGCCGAACGACAAGACAGCGGTTCCTCCCGCCGCAAGGTCGAAGCCCGACAATGCAACCTCATAAGAGTATGCCCATCGCGGGCTGCCGACCGTTGCATTTTCGAGCGATACGATCAGCACACGCTCGCCCTGCCGGGCATAGACCACGGCCACGGGAATCAGTTGGGGAGGTATCTTTTCTGTAACCAGCGTATCGCCTTTGATAAATTTCAACGTACTATCCGTCTTGTCGAAGACGACGAGATCACCGACACCGGCGGCCGATTTGCGGATCACGGTATTCACACCGTCATAGATCAGTTCGCCGTCGTTCTCGATATAGGATTCCGACGAGAGGGTTTTAAGCCGCGCGGCATCCGCTTCGTAGGCGGCCTTATCCGCATATTTGTTTATCTGTGACATAATTCAGTTTATTTTTCATAGCTCCGACACCGGCCGTACGATGCTGGATATGGATTTGCCTTGCTGTTGGAGCATCCACCGCGTATTACCGTATTGATTGACCTGAAAATAATATGATGACGAGTATTCGGTCGAAGAGGCCATATAGTCCGTCTTGGCGATCACTTTCCCCGATACGGACAATGTCCGATTGACCGGATCATAAGGCTGCGCGAATATGAGACCTTTGGCCATCAGCCACAACTCCTCGGCCGACGGAAGCCACCATGCACCCGCTTCCAGCCCCGTAGTCATCCCCGCGACCTGCATCCCATAGGCCGCAGCTGCGGCTGCCGCCGGATAACACGGAACAGTCTTGCCATAGAAGTCGGTCTTTGTTTTCCCGGCGAGAATGGCCGTATTGTCTTTGCCGTCCTGCAGGAATGCTTCGTAAGCCGACGGATATTCGGCAAGATGTTCGCCGAACAGGTAGTCCCGGTAGGTCGGATAGGCCGCGAACAGCGCCGGATTATCGGCCTCGGTAAAGACACTTTCCCGGATGATCGTCGAGCTGCCCAGCGGAACGTTGGTACTCGTGCTGCCGTTCGTGCGGTTATACTCCAGAAAGGCATCATTGAGGCAGCCGGCCAGATTGGTGTCGATGCCGTTGCGCCGGCGCAGACGCGAATACGTCCCCGCGGGAATAATAATCGCAGTCGTTTGGTAGTCCACATCTTCCGCATGTTTGGTAAGCGTACAGCCTGTCGCGGATATTTTTTTGTAATTCTCGGCCGACGTATTGCACTCCATGACAATCGCGGCGATCTCATCCGACGCCGTGGCTTTCCATGAATATCCCGCGATTGTTGTGTCGGCGTTGATCTGCGCGGCAATACTCGCAAGCGTCGCCCCCGCGGGGTAGGTAAATTCCGAACTCGTACTGTCAACGGTCAGCGTGAAATTACCTCCGGCCGAGAGATCGAAGCCCGAAAGCTTCACTTCATACACCACTGCCCACTTGTAAAAATCCAGATGGCGCAGGGCGACGATGCGCACCCGCTCGCCCCGGCGTCCGTAGGCCACGGCCATCGGAACGAGTTCCGGCGGCAGCCGGTCGTAAAGCAGTGTCGCGCCTTTGACGAACTTCAGCGTGCCGTCCGTCTTGTCGAAGACCGCAAGATCGCCGGCATCCGCGGCATCCCGGTCGACAACGACATTCACGCCGTCGTAGATCACCTCGCCGTCGTCTTCGACGTATGACACCGCCGACTGTGTGTCCTTGCGGTTCTTGTCGGCCGTGTAACCCGCCTTGTCGGCGTATTTGTTGACTTGTGACATGTTGTATGCAGTTTAAGCGTTCTTCCAGTCCGACACCGCGCCGTTGCCTACCGAGTGGTAAACCGCGTTGTTCTTCGTATCGACATAGAACTGCCCCGCGCGGTCGGGGGCTTTCGACGGCGCACCCTCGCCCGTGACGACGAGGTTGTTGTCGCCCCACACGCCCAGTTTTTTCACCTGCAATTCCGGGATCAGCACTTTGCCCGAGAGCATTTCCATGAGCAGCCTTTCGAGGTGCGTCACGCGCTCTTCGAGCGTGCAGTCCGAGTGCGCGAGGACTTCGGTTATTTCATCGTCCGTGTCCGGTATAGGAGGCGGGGTAGAGCTCTCTCCTATTTCCTCCCCGAGGCGCACTGTGCCGCCTAACTCGGTTTTGATAGGCGTCAACTGGGTTTCGAGGGTTCCCGATGTCACGAAGTTCGGGTCGTTCTGCAACTGCGACAGTTTCGTGGGAAGCTCCGTGCGGTCGGCCTTGCTCTGAATCATCTCCTGCAATGCAAGTGTCAATTTGTCCCAGGATACGGTGTTGTTGAGCAGGGAGGCGCGGATTTCGGAGCCTTCGACCGTAACCTGTATCTCGGAACCGATAGAGCCGACATATACTTTCACGAAGTCAGAAACCGGGATGGAGGATATGGAGCCGTCGGCATTTACGAACTCGATAGATTGGGTATCCTCGTTGTAATGCAGCCCCATCATCTCGATAGGCAGGTCGATGATGAACTTCGCACCGCCCTTTGTCGTGAAGGTCAGCTCGTAGGTTTTGTCGTTGAACTCCGGCAGTCCTACGCAGGTGTTGAGCAGTTCCCGAATGTCGGGATGCGCCGTGGGGGAGGTGTTGTGCCGCTCGATCTGCCCGCTGACGTCCGGGGTGGGAATTTCTGAGATCGCCTTGTCTGTATAGTTTTTGGCTTCGGTCAGTGCCTGCGCATCCCCGCCGGATATGTTGCTATTGAGCTCCTCGGACATAGCGTCAAACGTATCGCCGACATTATTCCATAGCTCCGACGCCTTTGTGTCCGTATACGACTTTGCCTCAGTCAGCGTGCCCGCTGCAGCCTCCGTCAGCTCCTTCTTGGACACCTTGTCGGACAACTCCTTCCTTATCTCCGTGTCGTCGTAGTTGGAGAGCCCGGCCAGCTTCTCCTTCTCCTGGTCGGTGTAGTCGTTCGTCGAAAGCCCTTTCCCTTCTTCCTTGTCGACCTTTTCGGCAAGGGCTTTTGTTGTAGCATCCTGCGACATGGCAATATACTGGCTGTCGCCAGTACTTTGCGCCAAATTCAGCGAAGCCCGCAGGTTCGGGGTGAGATATGACCCGGTTTCGTTTGTTATCCGGAGAATATAACTGTCCTCACTATCCTCCTCGACTTCGATAGAGGGAGAAAACCCTTTGAGCATCTGCAACAGTGCCACAATAATTTCTGCGGGGAGTTCCGTTTCATCGCTTTTCCCCGGCCATAATTCTATAGTCTCGACACCCGGGATTTCAATATCCATTTTCCCGTCAGGAAATTCGTCATCGGGAATATCCATGTCGAGAATGTAGCCCAATGTTCCGCACCCGAGCCTGTGATGATCGAAAAACACTATTGCCGCACCCGGGAGCGTGTCGACGGGCTTGCAATTGATGTAATTTTCTCCATCGAATGACGCTACGTATTTGTCGACTGTATGTGTCGACGGGGTGCTGAATGTAATACGCCACGGATAATCGGGCAGTTTATCCGAGTTGAAGCGGATAATAAGCCTGAAATCACTATGGTAATTTATGTGTGTAACATTCTCCACGTTACAGGTGTTTGGCGTCATTATTCTTTGGCGGGAATCATTACCGATGTGGTGGCATAGCTGTCGTAATCCTTGCCCAAACTCGCAAATTGGTCTCTGTTGTCCAGGTTCTGATGTATCCACCATTCTGCCGCTTCTGCGGTCATGTTCGCATTGGTTATGACCTTACCTTTGTAGCGAAATGCTCCTTGTTTGAGGACATATCCGCCATTATCCGTGTTGTCCTGTTTCATCTTGATTAAAATGTGCGTTATCGCGTCTTTGTACTTGTTCGGGCAGTTTTGGGAAAAACTGCCAGCGAACGATTTCCCGGTTACCATCTCGTAATGAGATTCTATCGTCCGCTTATCCGAAGCGGTGAGAGAGGCGTTTAACCTCTCCCTGTACCATACTTCGGGATTCATCACGAGGCGGGCGACAAAAGCGAATCAAGTGCCGCCTTCGTAGTCTCGTAGTCCGTCGAGAAGAAGAATATTTGCGGGGTTTTGGCGCCTTCTTCGATCATGTCGACAGTCCAGCCTCCCTGCGTGTCGTCACTGTACTTGTCAAGGGTTGCGTTCTGCCCGACGGCGCCCTGCTCCCAGCCTATGACGGCGAATGCCTGCTCGCCATTCGCTCCCTTGTTGTTGTTCTCGTAGATAATGACGTACTTGTTCTGCTTGAGTGCGGATACATTGAGGGCGTTCGTCGGAGAATCCGCCAGCATGACGATAGGGATGGTCTTGTTAAAGGACATTCCGATTGTGGCGTTCTGATCCTCGTATGTGAGGCCGCTGAAAGGTGTGTTTGAAGGAGCCGAAGCAGTGTATGCCTTCTTTCCGGTTCTGAGGACGAGGGTGCTGATTACGTTTCCCGCAATCCTCGATGCCTTACGGTCGATGTCCTCTTTTTTGATGATGTAAACGATCTTCTCGACACCCTTGCCGTAATCGTCGTTACAGTCATTCAGGATGTTCGCGCCAAGGTTCTCGGCGCATGCGTTTTGTTCTGCCATTTTTCAGCCTATTTAGTTTTACAAAAAGTCACTAATAGAGCTTTATGGCCGCCGACAGATATGTTGGATGTACGCGTCATTTCGTTTTGTCGTCTGTTGCTTACTTCACCATAAGCTCTGATGCAAATATGTCTGTGTGCATTTAAATAACAATGGGGCATACTATTTTTTTCTACCCAATTTTGCAAGGTTGGCTGCTACCTTCACCCGTCTCTGTCCGTTGTCAATGTCTTTTACGAGGACGATAGGAGACGGGAGGTTGAGCAACACCCGTTCCATCATTTGTTCCACGCCCCTCATTCCGTCTCCGCGTTGGGGTAAATTGGATACCTGGATGGCATTGCCACCACTGGAAACATTCATAGCCGACAATACGGCGCCCCAATCATTCACGGCCTGGGCGGTCATAATGGCCTCGCCATTCGATACCCGGGCAACAATGCTATCGGAGGTGCCAGTACCGGGCCCTGTAATAAGACCTCCGGATGCGTATTTAGGAACTTCCGTAGATTTAGTAGAGGATAATGCACTGGCCATCGCTGCGACAATTGCAGCAACGCTTGCTGCGGTGGCTATTATATTTGCCGGGAATGGAAGAGCGGCATTCCCTTCCCATGCTTTTGCAATAGCTACAGATTCAGATAACACTACTTGCATGACAGCCATAGCCTTGGCAAATGCAGCATATTTTTCACTTTCCCCACCAAGTTGTTCGAATACATTGGCAAGGTTTCCTGCTGTTTGTGCGGCGAGGCTTAAACTTTTGTGTGTCGTTTCTATCTGAATGTTTGCTACATTTTCCTCCGCTTTTTGAAGATCCATACGTGCTTTAATTCGTATTGCCTGTATTTCTGCGTCGGTCTTGCCTGCAGCCCGATAAACACTTTCCAATTTCTCTATTTGTGCAATTTGCTCTTTGTAGATGTTTACCATCTCCATAGCTGCACCTAAATCATTGTCGATCAGACGGGCTTCGTTGATTCTATTTCTATACTCTAGCTCTTGCTCTTCAAGTTGTTTCCTCAAGTTGTCGGATATTTCACTATCCGTTTTTTGTAATTCCTTATTTAATTCGGCCTCCATCTTAGATACCTCCCTGCTCAAGGCAACTCGCCAGTCGGTCAGAAATTTCGTATATTCCTTGAGGTTATTTGCCCGCATTTTCGCTTGAAGTTCTTCAAGGGTAATAATCCGCCTTACGCTATCGGCTACTTTATCATTGGCTGATTCCTCAATGCCTGCATTTTTAAGTTTATCCGACGCTGCTTTTTGGCTTTCTGCTGATATATTTACCAGCTGCACCATCTCCGCCACAGCGGCGGCAGCAGCCTGCTCGGTATAGCGGCGGCACAGCCGCTCATACAGCATATTGGCAGAGACCTCCTGCCCGGCCAGCGTTTCCAGCGCACTCGCCCGCGCCTTGGCGGGGTCTGCACACTTTTCCGCATCCGGGCGGGGTCGGCGGCGGTAGAAGGCCATTTAGTCCTCCACCATGATATCCAGCTCGCTCTCGCTGCTGCGGGCGGGTGCCTTGACCACCGGCTCTTTTGCGGCGGCAGGGTCGGCGTCAATAATACCACCAATAAATCGGTCTATTGTTGAAGCATCTAACTGATTGTTAGCTACATACTGACGATCAGCTCCACTACCAAATGTATTTGAGGTAGCTATAATAATACATTCAGGATGTCGTTTTACTAATCCTGTTGTAGTTTCTATCTCTCCATTAGCCAAAGCAGCATTAACTACTTGTGCTACGGAAGGATCTAGTGCAGTAAACTCATCAATTAATATAATTGATGGCTTCGCGTAGTATTCAGCAAACTTAGTAGCTTCACGAGTAGGATATT
>OGXW01001849.1_pt1 | contig 15628 bp, 9 predicted proteins | sample 1576341 | NCBI WGS metagenome assembly OGXW01 (sample SAMEA3541592, study PRJEB24748) | human gut metagenome | biome: human gut; feature: human-associated habitat; material: faeces | place: China | collected 2012
GGCACAAACTAAGGGTAAAAAGAGTACATCAACAAAAACGAAAACTCAGACAAAGGCAAAGAAGACGCCCGAAAAGGACAATACTCCGCCTCCTGCGCCCCCGGCTCCGCCGATACGGCGCGAGGCTGGTGCGTTTGTCTTTCTTTTTCTCGCGGTGTTCACGGCGGTCGGCATGTTCAATACCGACGGCGCGTTCATCGCATATTTCACGGGACTTGTGAAGGGGCTGCTCGGCTGGGGCTTCTGGCTTGTCGCGCCGGCATTCCTGTTTGCGGCGGTCATCCTCGGCTTCCATAAGGGACGCCCCGTTGCGGCGCGCGTATGCTGCGCGCTGCTGCTGCCGCTGCTGTTCGCGGCTATGGCAAATCTCGCGTTTTATGAGCTGCCGGGCGGTGAATTTGATTTAAAAACAGCGGCCAACACTCTGTTCATTCAGGGCAAGGCGCTCGAATGTGGGGGCGCTGTCGGCGGACTGCTGGCTTTCGCGCTGGAAAAGCTTTTCAGCGTGTATGGCGCGTTCCCGCTGCTGCTGGCGCTGTTCGCGCTGTGTCTCATAACGGCGTGCAATTCCAGCGTATCCGATATAATCAAGAAGCTCCGTGAGAGCGGACGTGCGCAGTATGACCCGGCAATGTACGAAGAGCCGGAGATAAGACAGGAGCGCACGGCGAAGAAGTCCGCGCGTAATGCGTCCGACGCTCCGGCAGCCGCACCTGCGTCCCGCCGCAGCGCATACACCATTGATATCCCGCTTGGAGATGACGAGGAGGCGCTGCCGCTCAACCGCTTTGAGACACCGGCTGAGCCGGAGACAAAGGCGAAGAAGGCCAAGGTGCGCAGAAAGCTTCCGGACGAAAGACCGGAAGAGACCCAGCCCGCGCCCGTTGTTATCCCAGAGCCGCAGCCCAAGGCGGCGGAGAACGACGATCTGGGTGACGGCTTCCGTGAGTTCCCGATCAGGCGCAAGGTAAAGCCCGCGCCCGTTGCGATGGCAGCGGAGATAAACGACCCGCCGAAGGCAAAGAAAGCCAAACGCGACGAGGTCGACGCGGAGGCAAAGGCTGTGGAGAGTGCCGTACAGGCAGCTCAGGCGGCGGACGGAGACTATGTGTTCCCGCCGACATCGCTCCTGCGCGCAGGCTCCGGCACGGTGGCCGACTGCCGCGACGAGATAATGGTCAACCGCGACCGGCTTGAAAAGGCGCTCAACAGCTTCGGTGTCAATTCGCCGATAACGAACATAACCCGCGGCCCCACGGTGACGCGCTATGACATCGAGCTTGAGCAGGGGCTGAAGCTTGCCAAGGTCACGAACCTCGCCGGCGATCTGGCGCTGGCGCTCGGCGTTATGAATGTCCGCGTCGCGCCGATACCGAACATGGTGGCGACCGTCGGCATCGAGGTGCCGAACAAGATCGTCAGCACCGTGTACCTGCGCGATATAATCGAGTCGCAGCGCTTTACAAGCGCAAAATCGAAGCTCAGCTTTGCACTGGGCAAGGATATCGGCGGCGAGTGCATAGTCGGCAACATTGCAAAGCTGCCGCATATGCTTATCGCAGGTACGACAGGCTCCGGCAAATCCGTGTGCATGAATTCGCTGATACTGAGCCTGCTGTACAAGGCGCGTCCTGACGAGGTTCGCCTGATAATGATCGACCCGAAGATGGTGGAGCTTGGCGTATATAACGGCATCCCGCATCTGTATGTCCCGGTCGTCACCGATCCGAAGAAAGCGGCGGGTGCGCTGCAATGGTCGGTCGTCGAGATGATGAAGCGCTACCGCCTCTTCTCCGAGGCCGGTGTGCGTGACATCGCAAATTACAATAAGCACTGCGCCGAGACCGGCGAAGCGACGATTCCGCAGGTCGTCATCGTCATAGACGAGCTTGCAGACCTCATGCTCGTCGCCTCCAAGGAGGTCGAGGAGAGCATATGCCGCGTCGCCCAGATGGGGCGCGCCGCCGGTATGCACCTCGTCATTGCGACTCAGCGTCCGTCGGCGGACGTCATAACCGGTCTTATGAAGGCGAATATCCCGTCGAGGATCGCGTTTGCCGTTTCGTCCGCGATGGAGAGCCGCATAATTCTTGACCAGGCCGGCGCGGAAAAGCTTGTCGGCATGGGCGATATGCTGTATTCTCCCGTCGGCTGCGGCAAGCCCACGCGTATTCAGGGCGCGTTCGTTTCCGACGAGGAGCGCGAGGACGTTATACAGTTTATCAAGGAGAGCACCGGCGGAGCGCAGGTGAACTCTGAGATCGAGGAATTCATGGACAAGGCCGCCGAGGACAAGAAGGGCGCGGCGGATTCCAAGGGCGACAAGGATGAGGATTCGCTCATGGGCAGCTACGACGAGATGCTGCCGCAGGCTGTCGAGGTCGTGCTGGAGATGAAGCAGTGCTCTGTCTCGATGCTCCAGCGGCGCATAAAGCTGGGTTATTCCAGAGCGGCACGCATTGTCGATCAGATGGAAGAGCTGGGCGTTGTCGGCCCCTACGAGGGCGCGAAGCCGCGCAGCGTCGTTATCGACCGCGACGGCTGGAACGCGCTGAAGGTGCAGCTTGGCCTTGCGAGCGACGTCGGTGCCGAGCTTGCGGCGGATATGGCCGACACCATGAACGATGAGGAAGACTAGATAAGATAAAATGGATTATTTCAAACCGGATATGACCGCGCTGGACGCCAACAAGCTTAGTATGCTGGCGCTGGCGCATGTCGGGGACGCGGTGTACGAGCTGCTCACCCGCACAATGCTGTGCACGAGGGCGAACAGCTCCGTCGCGCAGCTTCATAAGCAGACGGTTTCGTACGTGAACGCTCCGGCACAGGCGCGCGCGGTGGAGAAGATCCTGCCGCTGCTGGACTCCGAGGAGGCTTCGGTGTACCGCCGCGGGCGGAACGCGAAGGTCAATTCCGTGCCGCATAATGCGGATATCGGGCAGTACCACGCTGCGACAGGGCTTGAGGCGCTGTTCGGCTGGCTATATCTGCAGGGGCGGACGGAGCGCGCGGAGGAGTTTTTCCGCGCGATAATGGAGGCTGAATAAATGCCGCTTGACGCTATTACAATATCCGCGCTCTGCGATGAGTTGCGGCCGCAGCTAGAGGGCGCGCGTATCGACAAGGTGCAGCAGCCGGAGCGGGACGCCGTCCTGCTCTCGGTGCGCAGCCTCGGCAGGAACCGCCGCCTGCTCATCGCGGCGGGCGCGGGGAACGCGCGGCTTCATTTCACGGCGGAGAGCATAGAAAATCCCGCCGAGCCGCCGATGTTCTGCATGCTGCTGCGCAAGCATCTGACCGGCGCGAGGATCGTTTCGATAAGCCAGCCGGAGCATGAGCGTATGCTGGAGCTGGAGATTGACACGCATGACGAGTTGGGCTTTGCCGCGCGCAAGAAGCTTGTGCTTGAGCTTATCGGGCGCAGCTCGAACCTCATCCTTGTCGGCTCCGACGGGCGTATCATCGACTGTATGCGCCGTATGGATTTTGCCGGAGACGCGGAGCGCAGCATGATGCCGGGCATGTTTTACCGTATGCCGCCGAAGCAGAACAAGCTGTCCGTGTTCGACGCTGCCGAGGACGAGCGCCGCGAGCTCATCGCGCAGGCGGATAGAGCGGCGCCGATGGATAAATGGCTGCTCTCGGCATTTTCGGGGCTGTCGCCGCTGCTGTGCCGCGAGCTTGCACATCGCTGCGGAGGGGACTATGAGCGGCTTGACAGCTGCATTTCCGCGCTGCTTGAAAGCATTGCCAACGGCGAGACCGCGCCGTATATCCTCACACGAGACGGCGCGCCGTTTGATTACAGCTGCATTGCGATAGGCCAGTACGGGAGCGCGGCGGAGACGGAGCGCTTCGACAGCTTTTCGGAGCTGCTGGACAATTTCTACGCCAGACGTGACAGACTTGAGCGCCAGCGCCGCCGCGGCAGCGAGCTTACGCATTACGTCAGGACTCTGCGCGACCGCACAGCGAGAAAGCTTGCCGCGCAGAGCGAGGAGCTGAGCCGTGCGGACAGCCGCGAAGAGCTGAAAAAGCAGGCGGAGCTGGTCACGGCGAACATATACCGCATGAAAAAAGGGGACAGGGAGCTGCGCTGCGAGGACTATTACGAGCCAGACTGCCCTGAGATCGTCATCCCGCTCGACGTGCTGAAAACGCCGCAGCAGAACGCGGCGGCAATGTATAAGGAATATAACAAGCTGAAGGCCGCGAAGGAGCATCTGACGGTGCTCGTCGCGCAGGGCGAAGCGCAGCTTGATTATCTCAACAGTGTCATGAGCGAATTGCAGTGCGCCGAGAGTGAGAAGGATCTGGCCGATATCCGGCTTGAGCTTATCTCCTCCGGATATGACCGCAAGGCGAAGGCCGTGAAAAAAGAGCGCCTGCGTCCGCAGCAGCCGCTGCGATTTGTCACGGATGACGGGCTGGAAGTCCTCGTTGGGCGCAGCAATATCCAGAACGACGAGCTGACGACGAAGCTTGCCCGCCGCACGGACTACTGGCTGCATACGCAGAAAGTGCACGGCAGCCATGTCATCCTGCGCTGTGACGGGCTTGAGCCGCCGCAGCGGAGCGTCGAGCAGGCGGCCTGCATCGCAGCCTATTATTCGCAGGGGCGCGACTCCGGCAAGCTGCCGGTGGATTACACCATGGTGCGCTTCGTGCGCAAGCCCTCCGGCTCGCTGCCGGGCAAGGTGATCTATACCGATTACAGGACAATCGTCATCGAGGGCGACGAGAGCCTTGTCGAAAGGCTCCGCGTCAAAAAATGAATCGCAGCCTGGCCGCAGCCGGTGATGTGCAATTTAACCAATTAAATCGGCGAACAAGACCCGTATTTTTTATTCATACGGGTCTTGACATTTTTTGTCGCGGTGCTATAATACGCACAACAAGTGAAAACTTCAAACCTATGACGGAGAGAAGTAACCAGTGCAGAAAACCATCAGAGAGTCCCGGATGGTGTGATCGGGACGGCGGACGGCTGGCGAATGGACTTCGGAGGGCGGACCGAAAGGGCGACTGAGTAGGGACCGACGGGTATCCCACCCGTTATCCATCGGGGCGCATATGATGGTATGCGTAAGCGAGCGGACGTTTTATGACGTCAATTTGGGTGGTATCGCAGAAGTGAACGGCTTTTGTCCCATGTGTATGGGATAAAGGTCTTTTTTCTTTTTCCCGGCCCCGGCGCAGCCCGGAAAACATCTGCCATCCAAAATCATATAAAATCGGAGGAAAACACAATGAAAACCAACAGCACTATCAAGAAGATCTTTGCAATGCTCCTTGCCTGTGCCATGATGCTGGTCTTTGCGGCCTGCGGCAGCAGCCCCGCACCGGCAGCGTCGGAAGCCCCCGCCGCCGAGGACGACGGCACCGTAAAAGTCGCAATAATCAAGCAGCTTGACCATGCGTCTCTCGACGAGATCGCAAACGCGATCGCCGCCCGCTTTGATGAGATGAACGCCGCGGGTGACGTCAAGGTCGAGTATTCCATAAGCTCCGGCCAGAACGACCAGACCATTCTCAAGCAGCTGTGCGATCAGGCAATAGCCGATAAGGTCGACGTCATCGTCCCCATCGCGACCACCGCCGCGCAGGTAGCGACCCTCTCCGCTGAGGGCACCGGCGTCAAGGTCGTCTACGCCGCAATATCCGACCCCGCGGCCGCGAACCTGACCGGCATTGACTACGTTACCGGCACCAGCGACGCGCTGAACACCTCTTTCATTCTTGATATGATGCTCGCGCAGAATTCGGATGTCAAGAAGGTCGGCCTGCTTTACTCCCTGTCCGAGCCGAACTCCGCCACCCCGATAGCCGACGCGAAAGCATACCTCGACGCGAAGAACATTGAATACGTCGAGCAGACCGCGAACACCAACGACGAGGTCGTCGCCGCAGCATCCGCCCTTATCGCAGCTGACGTTGACGCGATCTTCACCCCGACCGACAATACCATAATGGCGGCGGAGCTTGCAATCTACGAGGATCTCGCAAAGGCCGGCATCCCGCACTACACTGGCGCTGATTCCTTCGTCCGCAACGGAGCCTTCGCTACCTGCGGCGTGAACTACACCGAGCTTGGCCGCAAGACCGCGGAGCTGGCCGTCAGAGCCGTTTCCGGCGAAGCGCTTGATGACTTCTACCTCATGGACGGCGGCATCATCACCGTCAACACCGAGACCGCCGCTGCCCTCGGCGCGGATTACTCCGTGTTTGCCGACATGGGCGAGCTGGTCGAAGTCACTACTACCAAGGACTGATATTGATATTCACCGTCCCCCAGCGCAACGCGGGGGAACCGGCCTGAAAGGAGTTTTTGCCCATGCTGATAATCAGCCAGACCGCGCTGGAACTTGGCTTTATGTACGCGCTCGTGGCGATGGCACTGTTTCTGAGCTATCGCATCCTTGATATCGCAGATATGACGACCGACGGCTGCTTCGTGCTCGGAGCCGCCGTTTCGGTCACGCTTTCCGCCGCGGGACATCCGTTCCTCGCGCTGCCCGCCGCGATGCTCGCGGGAGCATGCGCCGGATTCGTCACGGCGTTTTTGCAGACGCGTCTCGGTGTCCCGTCGATACTCGCCGGTATAGTCACGAACACCGGACTTTATACGATAAATCTTATGGTCATGGGCTGGAAGTCGAATTTCAGTCTACTCGGCGGCACGACGATATTCACCCTCCTGCGCGACACCGGTATCGGCGGCGACTGGTATGAGCTGCTGCTGGCGGCGTTTATCACTATCCTTGCCGCGGTTCTGCTGAGACTTTTCCTCGGTACGCGGCTTGGCCTATCTATCCGCGCGACGGGCGATAATCAGGACATGGTGCGCGCATCGTCCTTAAACCCGAACTTTACGATAACCGTCGGCCTCTGCATCGCAAACTCACTGACCGCGCTCTCCGGCGCGATAGTCGGCCAGTATCAGAAAACCGTGGACATAAATTCCGGCACGGGCATTGTCGTCATCGGCCTTGCCTGCCTAATTATCGGCGAAACTCTGCTTGGCCGCCGCACGGTCACGAAGGGCGTCATCGCCGTGATTCTCGGCTCGATAGTGTACCGCTTCATTTACGCGATAGTGTTCTACACCAAGGTCGTTCCGGTGGAGTGCCTGAAGCTGCTGACTGCGGTAATAGTCGCGCTGGCGATCGCCGCACCGAGCATCAAAAAATGGGCGGCGTTCCAGCACCGCAAGCTCGCGGCGCAGAGAAGGGGAGGGAACTGACATGCTTGATATAAAGAACATCTCCAAAACCTTCAACCCCGGCACCGTGAATGAAAAACGCGCGCTGACCGACCTTTCGCTGCATCTTGAGCGGGGCGACTTTGCGACCATTGTCGGCTCGAACGGCGCGGGGAAATCCACGCTCTTCAACGCGATCGCGGGCTGCTTCTATGCCGATACCGGCAGCATCTCGCTTGCCGGACGGGACATCACATTTACACCGGAGCATCAGCGAAGCCGCGTTATCGGGCGGCTGTTTCAGGACCCGCTCCGCGGCACCGCGCCGCACATGACGATAGAAGAAAACCTCGCGCTCGCGTATCTGCGCGCCTCGCACGGAAACCCCTTCAGCCGCATATCCCGCGCCGATAAGGAAAAATTCCGCGCGCAGCTGTCGCTGCTGGACATGGGGCTTGAGGATCGTATGCGGCAGCCGGTTGGTCTGCTTTCGGGCGGTCAGCGCCAGGCGCTGACGCTGCTGATGGCGACGATGGTTCCGCCTCAGCTGCTGCTGCTCGATGAGCACACGGCGGCGCTCGACCCTGCGACGGCGGAAAAGGTGCTTGAGCTGACACAGCGCATCGTCGAGGAGAGTCACATAACCTGCCTTATGGTCACGCACAACATGACGCAGGCGCTTGAGCTTGGCAACCGCACCCTGATGATGGCGGACGGGCATATCGTCATGGACGTAAGCGGCAAGGAACGCGAGAGGATGACCGTTGACAGCCTCGTCGCTAAGTTCAAGGCCGGGACGGGCAGGGCGCTGGATAACGACAGGATGCTGCTTTCGTAAATAACTTAACAGCTAACAAACCGCATTGATGTATCATCAATGCGGTTTGCCGTTAAATGCAACAAAAATGTGTGCGGGCGAATAGCTATTATGACGGAATTGAAAAGCTGAGTTGCCAATAGTTATTTTTTAGGCTATTATAATGATATTCAGGTGCGCTAGGCGCATATAGGGGAGGAATATTATGGCACAACTCAGACCAAAAATAGTGAAGCTCGCAAAGATAATCGGCGGCGCTTCAGGTATGCTCGTCAAGATAGATGAGAACGCTCCGGAGTATTACTGCATGGAGAATATTGTCTCCGATGACGAGGCCGACATCGCCATCGCCGCGGGGCTGCGCAAGGAGCGCACCGCGGGCTGGCTGGCCGCAAAGGTGGGGAAGACCGTCGCGGAGATACAGCCTGCGCTGGATAACCTCGTGTACTACGGCGTGTTCCGCCGTGTGTACAGCGAAGAGCTGGGCGAGGATACATATTTCATGCAGATATTTGCACCCGGCATACTCGAAATGATGGTGAATAATCAGCCGCTCATGGCGGCGCATCCTGAGGTCGGCCGCGCGTTTGAGGAATACACGCGTCTGCGTATGCAGGCGATGGGGCCGATACTGCCCGACGGCTACGGCCTTATGCGCGTTATCCCCGTGGAGAGCGCTATCGAGGGGCTGCCCGGCGTTACCGACGACGAGCGCCTGTCTTACTATTTGAATAAATACGATACGTTTTCGGTCTCGCCGTGTTCGTGCCGCGCGTCGCGTACGCTGTTGGGGGACGGCTGCGGACATCTCGCCGAGGATATGTGCGTCCAGATGGGCAAGGGGGCGGAGCACTACATCCGTTCCGGCCGCGCCCGTCAGATAAGCCGCGAAGAGGCTTATGAGATCGTAAAGCGCGCCGAGGAAAACGGCCTCATGCACGATATCCCAAACATCGAGGGCAGCGGCGAGACGTCGGCTATCTGCAACTGCTGCGCCTGCGCCTGCTTCGGACTTCGCGCCGGTATGATGTTCGGCGCGCGCGACGCTATCCGCTCGAACTTCGTTGCTGAGGTGGACGAAGCCAAGTGCGTGGCCTGCGCGCAGTGCGTCGAGGTATGTCCCGGCAACGCACTGAAGCTCGGCCAGAAGCTCTGCGCGACGAACGACACTTCCGCGCCGAAGTATACGAAGATAACCGAGACCTTCAACTTTGCCAAGGCCGTCAACGAAAACTACCGCGAGAACCGCGAGGACGTCCTGCCGAGCGGTACCGCGCCATGTAAGGCCGCATGTCCCGCTCATATCCCTGTGCAGGGCTATCTCAAGCTCGCCGCGCAGGGGAGATACACCGAGGCGCTGGAGCTTATCAAGACGGAGAACCCGTTTCCTGCGGTCTGCGGGCGAATCTGCAACAAGCGCTGTGAGGCCGAGTGCACCCGCGGCGACGTTGACGAAGCGGTCGCCATTGACGAGGTCAAGCGCTTCATAGCCGACCACGACATGCACGAGGAGACCCGATTTGTGCCGAAGATGGTCAACCAGATCGGCAGACCGTACGCCGAGAAGATCGCCGTCATCGGCGCGGGGCCTGCCGGTATGAGCTGTGCGTATTATCTGGCGCAGAAGGGCTATCCCGTCACCGTGTTCGACCGCAATCCGGTTCCGGGCGGAATGCTGACTCTCGGCATACCGTCATTCAGGCTTGAGAAGGACGTGCTCAACGCCGAGATAGACATTCTCAAGGAGATGGGCGTCGAATTCAGGTGCGGCGTTGAGGTAGGCAAGGACGTCACCATTCAGCAGCTGCGCGGCGAGGGCTACAAGGGCTTCTATCTGGCGATAGGCGCGCAGAAGTCCGCAAAGCTGCATATCCCCGGCGAGGAGCTGGAGGGCGTGCTCGGCGGCGTTGACTTTCTGCGGGAAGTGAACCTCGGCAACGAGCCGGGCATCGGCAGGCGGTGCGCCGTTATAGGCGGCGGCAACGTTGCGATGGACGTCTGCCGCAGCGCCGTGCGCCTCGGCGCGGAGGAGACCTATGTATTCTACCGCCGCTCCGAAGCGGAGATGCCCGCAGATCCGGAGGAAGTCCGCGAGGCGATGGAAGAGGGCGTGAAGTTCCGCTTCCTGAGCGCGCCTGTTGAGATCATCGGCACAGACGGCAGAGTCAGCGCGATAAAGATCGAGAAGATGGAGCTTGGCGAGCCGGACGAGAGGGGACGCCGCAAGCCCGTCGGTACCGGAGGATTTGAGATCGTTGAGATAGACAGCGTCATCGGCGCAGTAGGCCAGACTGTTGACTGGGGTACGCTTGACGTCGGTGCGCTCAAGACCACGAAGAAGAACACCGCCGAGGCCGACAGCCTGACCTATCAGACTGCGCAGCCTGACATCTTTGTCGGCGGCGACTGCTACACCGGCCCGAAGTTCGCGATAGACGCGATTGCGGCAGGCAAGGAAGCCGCCATCTCGCTGCACCGCTATGTCCACCCCGGACAGACGCTCACCGCGGGGCGCGACCGCCGCGAGTACCGCGCACTCGACAAGGAGCACGCGATGATCGGCGTCGGCGGCTTCGACAGGGAACACCGCCAGACTCCGGGCTACAACGCCGCAAAGGCCAAGACCTTTGCCGACGCGCGCGTGACATTTACAGAAGAGCAGGTGCGCAAGGAATGCGCCCGCTGTCTCGGCTGTGGAGCGACCAAGGTTGACAGCTATCTCTGCATCGGCTGCGGGCTCTGCACCACGAAGTGCAAGTTTGACGCGATACATCTAAAGAAAGTCCGTGACTGGCACGCGGCGCCGTTCGAGGCGATGCCGATAAAGGTCGCGGAGAATCTTGTCAAGCGCACCGGCGGCATTGTCAAAAAGGCGGTAACGAAATAATGCACGAGCTTGGCATTTGTGATGCGCTGCTGAAAATGGTCGATGGTATCGCGCGCGACGAGGGGCTTGCCTGCGTGAGAAAGGTGACGGTAGAGGTCGGCTCGCTGTCCGGCGTCGTTCCGGCATACCTTGCCGACTGCTGGGATGCCGTGACCGACGGGACGCCGTATCAAAGCACGGCGTTTGCGGTCGAGACGCTGCCGGGCGTCGCACAGTGCATCGACTGCGGAGAGAAATTCACTGCTGATATAGAGAAGCTCGTCTGCCCGCGCTGCGGCGGAAAAAAGCTCACGCCGCTGACCGGACGTGAGCTTATGCTGAAAGAAATTGAAGCGGATTAAACAATTCAGCGCCAAGAAAGAATACTACGCAAAAAGCTGCTATCGATCGATAGCAGCTTTTTATTATCATGTTTCCGAACTGTCAAGCACGCCGAAGCCGGCCACTTCTGTAGTCGGGATAGAGAAGACTATGCTTCCCGCTTTGCTGTCAGGCCCAGCCTTTTCGAGGATCGCGCGCATTATCCCCGCCTTCTGCCCAGCGGTGGAGACGATGAGGATGACCTCCTTCTCGTCGGCGATCGAGATGTTATAAAACTTCGGCGCGTCCTTTGATCCGGTGCCCTTGCCGTGCAGCACAGTCCCGCCGCGGGCGCCGGCGGCTCTTGCCGCGTTCATTACCATGTCGGTGCTGCCCTCGTTTGATATGGCTACGATAAGCTCATAGTCGTAGTTTATTGCCGGTGTGTATTTTGCGTTCTTTGTATCTCCGTTCATGTATGCCACGGCTTTTCCTCCTCCAACGCTTTTTATCGGTATAGCGATCACAAACCCGTGCCCCGGCACGCCGAGATGCAGGTATCGCCGTTGCGCTGCTATAAGCTGCGCGGTTTTTTCTTCGTTTGCCACGGTGAGCACGACGCGTTTCTCGTTGGACTCTATGCCCAAGAGGTCGAGCATCCCCTGCATGGCCGTTCCGCGCCCGTGCAGCGTCACGGTGAGCGGAAGCGAAAGCTTTTCGCATATCTCCGTCAGCGCCCCGAGCGCTTCGGGATTGATTATGGATATAACGTAATTCATGCTCCCGTCTCCTCCCAAAGCTCTATTATATCAAAGTCGCCATACGTCTCGACTGCCGACGTATGCTTGGCCTTGAATTCATATATGAAGCCGACCGCCTGAATGGACAGCAACGGCAGCATTGCTACCATTGCGACGACGCCGAACGCGTCGCGCAGGACGTTCCCGCCCACGGCGATGCTCGCGCCCATGACAAACTGGAGCATAAAGGTCGCCGTCATGGGGCCGGAGGCGACTCCACCGGAGTCGAATGCGATGGCGGTGTATATGTCCGGCACGAAGAACGACAGGCCGAGCGCCAGAGCGTAGCCCGGAATGAGGAACCACAGTATAGATATCCCTGTCAGAACGCGGAGCATCGATATGCCCATGGCAAGCGAGATCGCGACCGAGAGACTGAGCTTTATCGCGCGGCCGGGGATAGCTCCGGCGCTGACCTCCTCGATCTGCTTTTCAAGCACTCCGACGGCAGGCTCCGCCGAGATTATGAACCAGCCTAGCAGCATCGCAAGGGGGATTAGCAGCCAACTCATGCTGCCCGCGAGTGCAACTCCAAGCTCTGCGCCTAGCGCCGAGAAGCCGATGTTGACGCCGGTGAGGAACAGCACGAGACCGACATATGTATACAGAATACCAATGAGTATTTTTGCCAAGCTGCGGCGGTTCAGACGCAGCAGCGCAAGCTGGAATACAAGGAATATCGCAACAATCGGCAGCATGGCGACCGCCATTTCCTTCATATATACGGGGATAGCTGCGAGAAACGCGCGCCCTATCTCGGCAGTGTCGCCATATGATGCGGCGCTGATATCAACGACGGCGCTGCCGCCGCTGGAGAAAAAGCCGAGCAGCAGGACAGAGAGGATAGGCCCGATCGAGCACAGCGCGACAAGACCGAAGCTGTCCGCCTCGGCGCGGTCGTCGCTTCTGACCTTGGAGACACCAAGCCCCATCGCAAGGATGAACGGCACGGTCATCGGCCCCGTGGTGACTCCGCCGGAGTCGAAGGCGATGCAGAGAAAGTCCCGATCCGTGAATGCGGCGAGCACAAAAATCAGCGTATAGCACACGATGAGTATCCACCGGAGCGACGCGCCGGTGAGGATGCGGAGCATACATATCGCCATGAAAAGCCCGACTCCCGCGCCGACGGTCACGAGCAGGACGCTGCTTTTGATATGCGGCACGGTCTGAGCCAGAACCTGCAGGTCAGGCTCCGCGACAGTGATGGCGAAGCCGAGCAGAAAGCTGACGCCGAGTATCAGCGGCATATTCTTTGTTCGGGTCAGCGCCGTGCCGATCTTGCTGCCGATGGGCGTCATGGACTGCTCTGCGCCGAGGGAAAACAACCCCATTCCAACGACCAGCATCACCGCGCCTATCAGAAAGCACAGCAGCAGATCGGGGCGCATCGGCGTGACCATGAGGCACAGCAGAAGCACTATGACCGCGATGGGCAGCACCGACAGCGCGGCTTCAACGATTTTCTCTTTGATTGCGGTTCTGTTTATTTCTAGCTGAGTTAGTTTTATAATATCACTCCCTGAGATTTTTCTTTTCCTAATAGTAACATGAAACCGCATGTCATGGCAAGCCAACTTCGCATAATAATGTGAATTGGACACAAAATGTTTAAAAAATTGCGGCTATCTTAACAGAAAAATAGCGCGGCGGTGCGGCGCAGAAAAAATCAGCACCGGACAAAGTCCGGTGCTGACCTATGGGGGGTGCTTCGCATCGACTGCGGCTGCGACACTGAGCCGGCACTAAGCGTATCTGGAAGCTTACAGCAGCGCGTTTATCTTCGCTTCAACCTTTTCGGCAGTGTCCTTGGGGACTATGCCGGCCGCGACGACCTTATCAAATATCTCGCCGCATTTTTTCTTGTTGAACATCTTTATGGGGTATTTGAGGAGCTGGGGCGCGTCCTCCTTGATGACGGCCGCAGTCGCGGGATTGTCAAACAGTTCCTTTACGGTCAGGCTTCTGAAATCCATATCGGTTCTCCTTATAATTATTTTGGGATCAAATCAGACGATGTTGTACTTCTTCAGCAGGTCGACGACGACGTTGTTGGTAAGCGGCTCCTTGACGAGACCGAGCAGCGGGAGAATAGTGGGCAGCAGGAACTCCAGCGGCTTCTTGCCGTCGAGCAGCTTGCTGGTAGCATACAGCAGGTCGCGGATATCGTACACGGAGCCCCAGACTTCGGGCACGCCGCGGTCAATGTTGCAGAGCGTGTAGACCGCTTCCATGCCGGTGCGGATGGAGTACTCGGTAGTGAACACGGTGTCGCGCGGAGTGTCGGCGAACTGACCGACGAATGCGAGGTTGACGGAACCGTCGGGAACTACCTTGGGGCGGTCGCCCTCGGCTCTGGGCATGAAGAAGGTGGTGACGTAGGGCATCATGCAGGGCGTGGTGTTGCACTCTTTTTCGGCGAGCTCCATGATCTGATCCTCAGGGATGCCGATGTGGTACAGCCACTCTGCGCACAGCTCAATGCCGGTGCAGTCGCACATGTTCTTCTTGATGAAGTCGCCCTTGTCGTCCCAGCAATTCAGACCGTAGACCCAGATGAGGCAGTGGTCGGAGGGCTGCTCTTGGAACTGACCCTGACGGTTGATCGTCCAGCTTATGAGCCAGCTGGAGTCGCGGCAGGTGACGATGCCGCCGGTGACGACCTTGCCGGACAGGGGATCTCTCTTGCATATATTCTGGATGGCGTCAAGTATCTGCTTATTGGCGGTGTCGACAGTCCAGGATTCCCAGCTGGTCTCCTTGATGCCGGCGAAGAACTTTTCGGGACGGCCGAAAGCGGGATCCTGCGCCGCGATCTTCTTCCACATCTCGATGGAGGGGCCTTCGCCGTTCTTGACGGTGACTACGGGGGCGTGGGTCTGATCGCCGTAGGCGGAGGCGTCGCCCTGGCAGCCGTTGGTGCAGATGACGAGGTCGTTCTCGGTCAGGTCGATGACCTTCTCAACGCCGCCCTGCGTGAACTCTATCTTCTTTGCGACTTTCTTTTCGGGCGTGCAGTCGCAGACGATGTTGGTGACGGTGGTGTCGTACAGGATCTTTCCGCCGTGGTCGGTGATGTACTTGCACATCGGGAGGATCATGGATTCATACTGATTGTAGCGGGTGAAGCGGAGCGCGCTCAGGTCGGGCAGACCGTCAATGTGGTGGATATAGCGCTGAAGATAGAGCTTCATCTCAAGTGCGGAGTGCCACTTCTCGAAGGCAAACATGGTCTGCCAGTAGGTCCAGAAGTTGGTCTGGTAGAAGTCCTCGTCGAACACGTCGTCAATCTTTTTATCCTCAAGGGACTTGTTCGTTGCCATGAACAGCTTGAGCAGCTGGGTTGCGGCGGAGGGGTTCAGGCCGTATTTTCTGTCGGTGTGGGCGTCCTGCCCCTGCTTCTCGGTGACGCGGCAGAGGGAGAAGTTCGGGTCTTCCTTGTTCAGGTGATAGTACTCGGAGAAAACGGTCTCGCCGGGATTGATGATGGAGGGGATGGACTTGAACAGATCCCACATGCACTCGAAGTGGTTATCCATTTCGCGCCCGCCGCGCATGATGAAGCCTTTGGTCGCGTCATAAATGCCGTCGCAGGAACCGCCGGCGAGGGGGAGATGCTC
>OGXW01001851.1_pt1 | contig 15614 bp, 15 predicted proteins | sample 1576341 | NCBI WGS metagenome assembly OGXW01 (sample SAMEA3541592, study PRJEB24748) | human gut metagenome | biome: human gut; feature: human-associated habitat; material: faeces | place: China | collected 2012
GCAAGCAGATGGCGTGCAAAGTCGCCAGACGCTCTTTGTGCGGTATTGCCTTGAATCTTATTCCGCAGAACCGTCCTCTGTGGGGGCATCGATCGGCACTTCAAAAGTGTCGCCGTCCAGATCGCTGTAGTCAAACTCCAGCATCTCGCCGCAGCACGGACACGGCATTTCGCCTTTCTCCAGAATCGATTCGCTCAGTGCGATGACATTGTTGCAGGACGGGCAGACTGTCTCATAGAGTGTCTCATCATCGTCGTCGTCAAAATCGTCATCATCAAAGTCGTCGTCACAGGAATAGTATGCGTCATCGTCATCATCTTCATCATAGACAATGTCTTCCAGATCGCCCAGATCCTGATCAAACAGATCGCAGACCTCTGTCAGTTCATCTACCTGTGTCTGCAGGTCTGTGACATACGCAGTCATTTCCTGCATCACGTCCAGCAGCTGTCCCAGTACTTTTCCTTCTTTGGTAGTGGTCAGATCCAGCTCCATGCCGTCTACCATACCACGCAAATATGCCATCTTATCTGTCAGGTTCATTTGAAATACCTCCTGTTCAGCACACGGTGTGCATTGCATGCAGCACCGAAAATAATCACATCATGCAAGAGCCGCAGACTTTTTGTACTGCCTTATGCTCTTTCCATGTATTCGCCGGTTCTGGTGTCGATACGGATCATGTCGCCCTGATTGATGAACAGCGGCACCTTGATCTCTGCACCGGTTTCCAGTGTTGCCGGCTTGGTTGCGTTTGTTGCAGTATCGCCCTTGAAGCCCGGATCTGTTTCGGTAACTTCCAGTTCTACGAAGTTGGGCGGTTCTACGCCGAATACGTTGCCCTTATAGGACAGAACCTTTACTTCCATGTTTTCCTTCACGAATTGGAAAGCCGGACCCAGCTTGGACTTGTCGATCGGCTGCTGCTCATAAGTTTCCATGTCCATGAAGTAGTACAGATCGCCATCGCTGTACAGATACTGCATGTCCTTCCGTTCAATGTAAGCGGTCGGATACTTATCGGTCGGGTTGAAAGAACGTTCTACCACTGCACCAGTGATGACATTCTTATACTTGGTGCGGACAAAAGCGGCACCCTTACCCGGCTTAACGTGCTGGAATTCGATAACCTGTACCACGTTGCCGTCCATTTCGAATGTGATACCGTTTCTGAAATCGCCTGCTGAAATCATAAATTGAAACCTCCGTTTTATTTCTAGGGAATGGGGGTCGATCCCTTTGATACTTCCCTATATTTCATGCAACGACAGGAAACGCCCTGCATAAGTGCAGAGAATCCCCTCAAAAAACATTGCTTAACTTTATTATACAACATAATTGCTTGCTTTGCAAGACTTTCTGCAAAAAAATTTACGTTTCCACTGGAAAAATCTTTCGGCAGCACCGCACCGGTCAGCCGATCATCACCAGCACTGCGTTTCCCTGTTCTGCGGCATTGTCATAGAATGCCTGCAGATCTGCGAAGTACTCCGGCAGTTCCGCACGAATGTCATCTTCCTCCTCCGGTCTGTCCCAGATATTTGGATAGATCTCTGCCGCCGCAAAATCGGACATCTGCAAGGCTGCCAGACGTGCGGCAAAATCCACCTCGTGCAGAGCCTGTGCAATTTCTTTCACACGCCTTGCCGGAATGCCGCCCACGTGCATCTCCTGTGTCAGAAGAAAGTCACTGCCGCATACAGCCTCCGACAGCGGGTCATGGTCTGCGGTATATGACAGCGGATCTCCGGTCAGCACAAAATGCAGTGCGTCCCACATCTTATCCAGATCACACGTTTCCGCAGTTTCGTCCTCTGTCAGTTCTTCCACCCGTTCCAGCAGTGCCCGTTCCTCCAGCTGCCGCAGCTGCTCCAGTTCTGCGTCGGAAATCCGGTAATAGCCGGCATACATACCCATAGTACAATTCTCCTTTTACAGCACCAGCAGCTGCTTCGGTGCTTTCGTCAGATTCTCGCAGCCATTCTCCCGAATGACTACAAAGTCCTCGATACGAACGCCGAACTCGCCGGACAGGTAAATGCCCGGTTCCACTGTGACTACATTTCCGGCTTCCAGTTTGGTCTGTGTCGCCGGCGAAGCGTTGGGGAATTCGTGAATTTCCAAGCCAACGCCGTGCCCCAGCGAATGCCCGAAAGCATCGCCGTAGCCGGCTTCGTCAATAATGTCCCGTGCCAGCTTGTCCATCTCTCTGCCGGTGATGCCCGGCTTTGCCCCGTTAATGCCGGCAGCCTGTGCTTTCAGCACAATGTTATAGACCTGCTGCATCTTTTCGCTGGGCTGTCCCACGCAGACGGTACGGGTCATGTCGCTGTGATAGCCGTCTACCATTGCGCCGTAATCCATCAGCACAAAGTCGCCGTCCTGAATGATTCGCTGTGCAGAGGGTACACCGTGGGGCATAGAGGTAGCACTTCCCGCCAGTGCAATGGTGGGAAACGATTCACCCTCAGAACCGTGCTCCATCATGGTCTGGTTCAGGCGGAGCATTACATCCCGTTCCGAGATGCCAGCCCGCAGGAAATTACAGATGTCCGCAAAGGCAATCTCTGCGATTCGCTGTGCCTTTCGAATCTTGTCGATCTCGGCTTCTGTTTTCACTGTGCGGCACGCGAAAATGGCACGGCTCAGGGCATCGCTCTGATCCAGCTGTACCTGATTCCCCAGCTGCTGTTTCAGCTTGGAAAACTGGCTCAAGGTCATGGTCATCGACTCCACCGACAGGGTGCGGGCGTTGTGTTTCCGGAGCAGTTCCCGAATTTGTTCATACAGGTCGTGCTGTTCCAGAACGGTGCAGTTTTTCACGCATTCCCGTGCTTTTTCAATATACCGGAAATCAATAATCAGATACGCCCCGTCGCGGAAACAGAGCACCGTTCCCGCTGAGGACTGCATACCGGTGAGATACCGGCGGTTGACATCAGACTGAATCAAAGCCGCATCGGTTCCTGCCGGCAGCTTCTGCATCAGGGTTTCCATACGCTTTTGCATCATGACAAGCCATCTCCCTTACATCTCTGAAAGTGCCTGCAATGCCAGAAAATAGCCGTTAATGCCAAATCCGGCAATGGTTCCGGCACAAACCGGACTGAGCACCGAGTGAGAACGGAACTCGTCCCGTGCATAGATATTGCTGATATGTACTTCCACGCAGGGAATGCGAATATCGTGAATGGCATCATGAATGGCATAGCTGTAGTGGGTATAAGCTCCCGCATTGATGATTACGCCGTCAAACGTGGTGCGTGCCGCATGCAGCTTATCAATGATCGCTCCCTCGTGGTTGGACTGGAAGATCTCACACTCCAGTCCCAGTCCCTCTGCCCTGCTCAGAATCATACGGTTCAGGTCGGCAAATGTGGTATTGCCGTAAACGCCCGGTTCCCGTTCACCCAGCAGGTTTAGGTTCGGTCCGTGAATGACCAGTACTTTTTGTATCATGTCAGTTCAGCTCCTTGTTTTCTTCATATATCTTTTTCGGCAGAAATGGGATTTCCATTCGCCGCTTGAATCGGAAGAATCTCGTTTTCTCCATTTCCATGGGAAAGACAAAAATGCAGGGCACACCAAATAGATTTGCCCCCAGCACATCGGTGAAGATCTGATCTCCCACAGCAGCCACTTCTTTACGGGACAGTCCCATTTTCTGCACTGCCTCCCGATAACCCTTCGTCAGCGGCTTTTTTCCCTCACAGACGAAGTCCAGCCCCAGTCGTTTGGCAAAAGGTTCCACACGGGGCGAGTGGTTGTTGGACACCAGACACAGCGAGATCCCCGCCGCCTGCATGCCTGCCACCCACGCCTCCACGCCGGCAGCCGGCACCGGATTGTCGTGCGTTGTCAGCGTGTTGTCAATATCCAGCAATAGTCCGCACACGCCCAGCTTTTCCAACAACTGGGGCGTGATGTCACACACACTGCGTAATGCAATTTTTGCACGAAACAGCATTGCTTCTCCTCCTTTCGGCAAATCTTCGCGATGCTCCGCCTTACAGCGTGCCTTCAGGAAACACTGAATAAAGCTTGTACGTAAGATGCGTAGTCAGATTTTTCGGCAGATTGCTCAGAAATTCCGCAGGCATACTCGATGTATGGCAAGGGATTTCTGGGCAATATGACGGAAAATCTACACGCAGATTGCGTGCAAAGCTGATAGGCGGGCTTTATTCAGTGTTTCCTTCATTATACGTCTTTTTTCCCGCCGGAAATGTCGAATCTCCGTTTCTTTCCACAAAAAAACGGGCACACTCTTGTCAAGTGTGCCCGCCTGCTGTGTATCGCAATACTTTTTATTAATACTTGCGCTTACGAGCAGCTTCAGACTTCTTCTTACGCTTTACTGAAGGCTTTTCGTAATGCTCTCTCTTACGAACTTCAGCGATAACGCCGTCCTTCGCACAAGATCTCTTAAACCGCTTCAGTGCGGTGTCCAAAGACTCGTTCTTACCAACGCGAACTTCTGCCACTTACATTTCCCTCCCTTTGCCGCTACGGCAGAGGCTAATCTTCCGTCTAACCATAATACAGCCAAACTTCTGATTTATACCACCAACAATCCCTTTCGGGAACATCGGGTATCAGCTTAACCTTTTTCGCTGCAAACTATATTTTGCAATATGATTTATTGTACCACATATTGCAGAATTTGTCAAGGGTTTTTTCTGCAAACTTAGAAATTTGTTATTTTACCACAAAATTCACAAGTTTCTTTGGTACATATATTTGCTTTATGATTGTTTTCCCTGCGGTAGCTTCCATTATTTTTGTATCTGCCGCAGCCTGCTCCAGAACCGTTTCCTTTTCAGCATCTGCCGGAATATTCATTTTAGTCTTGACCTTGCCGTTGATCTGTACCACGATCTCAATCATATCGTCCACGCACAGAGCCTCGTCATAAGTCACCCATTCCTGTTCGCTGAGCACGCCTTCACAGCCGATCAGCTGATACAGTTCCTCAGAAACGTGCGGTGCAAACGGATACAGCAGTACCAGCAGATCGCGGAATTCCTTTCTGGTGATCGAGCCTGCATCGTAAATGTCATTCAGCAGTGTCATCATGGCAGCGATCGCGGTATTGAACTTCATGGATTCAATATCCTCGGAAACCTTTTTAATGGTCTTGTGCATCTTGGAACGCAGTGCGTCGCTGTAGCTGTCGCTGTCTGTTACCTTATCCTGCAATGCCCAGATACGGTCTACAAAACGCTTGCAGCCCTTGACGCTGCTGTCGCTCCACGGAGCAGCCTTTTCATAGTCGCCCATGAACAGCACGTACAGACGCAGCACATCTGCACCGTAGACATCGACAACATCATTCGGGTCTACCACGTTGCCTCTGGACTTGGACATCTTTTCGCCGTCCGGTCCGAGGATCAGCCCCTGTGCAGTACGCTTTGCATAGGGCTCTGAAGTCGGCACCAGATCCAGATCGTACAGGAACTTGTGCCAGAAACGGGAGTAGATCATATGGCGGGTCACGTGTTCCATACCGCCGTTGTACCAGTCAACCGGCATCCAGTACTTCAAAGCTTCCTGCGATGCGAATTCCTTGTCGTTATGGGGATCACAGTAACGGAGGAAGTACCACGAAGAACCTGCCCACTGAGGCATAGTGTCGGTTTCCCGTCTTGCTGCCGCACCGCACTTCGGGCACTTGCAGTTGACAAACGATTCGATCTTTGCCAGCGGGCTTTCGCCGTCCTTGCCGGGTTCGAAATTCTCTACTGGCGGCAGACGCAGCGGCAGCTGGTCATAGGGTACCGGCACCATGCCGCACTTCGGGCAGTACACGATGGGGATCGGTTCGCCCCAGTAACGCTGACGGTTGAACGCCCAGTCCTTCATCTTGTACTGTACGCCCTTTTCGCCGCAGCCCTTTTCTGCCAGCACTTCCAGCATCTTCGCAATGGCATCTTTCTTGTTGGTGATGCCGTTGAGGATACCGGAGTTCACCATTTCACCGTCACCGGTATAGGCTTCCTTAGAGATGTCGCCGCCCTTGATGACTTCGATAATATCGATGCCGAACTTCTTGGCGAAATCATAGTCACGGGTATCGTGTGCCGGCACTGCCATAATGGCACCGGTACCGTATCCCATCATAACATAGTCGGAAATGTAGATCGGAATCTCCTTGCCGGTAACAGGATTGATGCCGGTCAGTCCGTCGATCTTGACACCAGTCTTATCCTTTACCAGCTGTGTCCGTTCAAACTCGCTCTTTTTCGCACATTCCGTTTTGTATGCGTCCAGTTCTGCAATATTGGCAATGCTGTCGCGGTACTTCTGAATGATCGGGTGCTCCGGAGCAATAACCATAAAGGTGACACCGTACAGGGTATCCGGACGGGTGGTATAGATCCGCAGCTTTTCGTCTGCGTGTTCCTTGACAGCGAAGTTGACAAATGCACCGGTAGACTTGCCGATCCAGTTCTGCTGCTGGAGTTTGACATTCGGCAGATAGTCCACTTCTTCCAGACCCTGCAGCAGCTTGTCTGCATACTCGGTGATCCGCAGATACCAGACTTCCTTGGTCTTCTGGACGATCTCACTGTGACAGATGTCGCACTTGCCGCCCTGTGAGTCCTCGTTGGACAGGACTACCTTACAGCTGGGGCAGTAGTTGACCAGTGTCTTGTCGCGGAATGCCAGTCCCTTTTCGAACATCTTCAGGAAGATCCACTGTGTCCACTTGTAGTATTTTTCGTCAGTAGTATCGATCACTCTCGACCAGTCGAAAGAGAAACCGACACGCTTGAGTTGTCCGGTAAATTTGACGATATTGTCATCGGTGACCTTCCGCGGGTGTACGCCGGTCTTGATCGCGGTATTCTCTGTCGGCAGACCATAAGCATCGAAGCCGATAGGGAACAGCACGTTGTAGCCCTGCATGCGGCGTTTCCGGCTGACAACTTCCAGACCGGAATACGCCTTGATGTGTCCGACATGCATGCCGTGACCGGAGGGGTACGGGAACTCTACCAATGCGTAGAACTTCGGCTTGGTGTGATCCTCGCTCGCACGGAACGAGCCGTGCTCTTCCCAATACTTCTGCCACTTTGGTTCGACAGAGGCAAAATCATATTTGTTGCTCATGTATTTATCATTCCTTTGAATATAATTTACTTACCGAAAAATGCCTTGACATTCTTTTCAAACACCAGCACAGCTGCTGCACCCAGATCCAGCAGTCCTTCCAGCAGATAGATCCACTGGCTGCCCAGATTGCTGATATTGCTTCCCACATGCATCAGGAACATCAGTGCCAGAAAAACGGCGACAATATAGTTGATGTAGGGAACGCGGTTCAGCATCAGCACCAATGCCACAACGCTTACAATCAGCATCACCAGATTCGACATGCTGAACCCCAGAATCAGGTTCAGAGCACCCTTGATAATGAGATACAGTCCGATCCCGAATACCCATTTTCTTCCTATGGTTTCCATGATACCAAATCCTTTCCTGTTGTGCGGTATGCTCTTACGCAATGCCGTTTGGCTTTGTCCACTGAGAAATGTCTACCGGTTCCCCGTCTGCCCACAGACGTTCCAGCTGGTAGAATTCCCGTGTGTCCTTGCAGAACACGTGTACGATAATATCGGCATAGTCCAGCACCACCCAGTTGGAGCCGTTTCCGCGGCCCTCGCGGTGCAGCGGTTCTACGCCTTTTTCCGACAGCTGATATTCCACTTCATCTGCCAGTGTCCGTGTGTGGGTGGTACTGGTACCATTGGCGATAATGAAGTAATCGCCCAGAATGGTCAGGTCATGCACCCGAAGCACCTGAATATCTTCGGCACGCTTGCTGTCCAGTGCTTTTACAATGATTTCCAAAATTTCCTGCTGCGTCATATTTGTTCCTTTCTCGTTCTTAGAACCTGTCTTCACAAGAAATATATGTGGATTTTCGAGCATAATTTTGTTGCAGACAAGGAAAAAATACGCAGGCGGGCTGTCGCCCGACAAGTGTTTTTTACGCAGTATGCAGCAAAATTTGCCGAAAAGACACGTGTATACGCTTGTGAAGACAGGTTCTTATTGTGCTCCGTCGTTGCTGTCGCCCTTGTTGATGTCGCCGAGATTTTCCTGTGTGTCATCATAATCTCTTGCCAGATATTCGCCCTCCGGCACCAGTTCCACAATAGTGCTTTCCTCCGGATAGATCTCGTTCTGATAGGGGCGGAAATACTGGTTCAGCAGATCCACAGTTGCAGACTTGTGAATAGAATACACCGACTGGGGAGAGCCGTCCCCCGGATAGTAAGTTGCTCCTTCTCCCGGCACCATGAACACGTTGACATTGTCCATAGTCAGACGCTGTGAGGCAAAGTCTGCCACCATGCTGATCTGTTCCAGCGACAGATCGGTAGCAATCCACTGATTCTTATAGATTTTCTGCATGGCACTCATCAGTTCCGTCTGGCTCATGTTCAGCATTTTCTCCATTGCTGCTGCAAGGAAGATCCGCTGTGCCTTAACACGTCCGATGTCCCCTTCGGCATAGCCGTGGCGGAACCGGACAAACCATTCGGACTGCTGGCCGTTCAGGGTCTGTTCTCCTGCCGGCAGGATCTTATCTGCTTCATAGGTGATCTGCTCCGGCAGCGTAATGGGAATGCCGCCGACAGAATCCACGATATTGGCAATATCCACGCAGTTCAGTTTCACATAAGCATCGACATAGATGCAGAAGTTTTCCTGAATGGCATTGACCACACGCTGGATCGGTGTTACGCCGGTTTCCTGTCCGCTGTGATAAATGCTGTTGAACTTTGTGGTAGAATAGGAAGCATAATCCGGCATGTAGGAGTCACGGGGAATTTGCAGAATGTTCATGCTGCCTGCTATCAGGTCGAACTGCAATACCCAGTCTACATCAGACAATTCGCCGCTTTCGTCCATGCCCAGAAACAGGATGGTATACTGTCCCTCAATGGTCTGCTCCAAATCCAGTCCGTCATTTACATCCGAATCCAGATCGCTTTTCAGGTTCAGTGCCGCATCGTTAGAGTCCACCTTTGCCAGCGTACCCTCCTTATCTACCAGCGGCTGCCACAGTTTCCAGTACTTCATGATCGAAACCTGCTGGGTGGTCAAGGTCGTTCCTTCCAGCTTTTTAAAGTTGATGATCGGTGCATTCAGGACCATCAGCAGGATCAGCACAACGCTGACTACGATTGCCGCAACCATAACAGCAATATCCCGCGGGCTGTTTTTCTTTCGTTTTTTGGGGGCATAGTAGCCGTGTTCATCTGAGTAGTTTTTTCTGCTCATCTGCAATAATCATCCTTCCTGCTGTTGCAGCTCCGTTAAAACTTCGTTGTAGGCTTCTACTGTGTGATGCGGGATCAGTGCTTCCCGCCGCACCAGCTTTATCAGGGAATATTTCAGGGCATATGCCATGCCTGCATTGAGGCTTTCTGCTGCCTTTTCCCGCATCACGTCCACATCGGGATAATCCCGTTCCGCAGAGATCATATCTGCCAGATAGACGATCTTTTCCAGATTGGACATGCCGGCTCTGCCCACGGTGTGAAACCGTACTGCATGCAGCACATCTTCATCAGTCACACCGAATTTCGTCCGCAGCAGCTCCGCACCGGCGATGCCGTGCCAGACCTTGAATGCCTTGCGTTCTTCCATGCACACGTCCATAGAGGACTGCATCATCAGCGTGTACTGTACGTCTTCCGGTTCTTCCTTGCAAATATCGTGTACCAGACCGGCAAAACGGGCGGTTTCCACATCTGTGCCGCCGAATTTCTTTGCCAGCATCACACTGGCCTCCGAAACATTTTTGGAATGGATATAGCGTTTTTGCGAAAGACGGGCTTTCAGATACTCGTCATATTGCTCCAGTGACTCCATGAAAAATGTGAGCTCCTTTCCTCGGGAACATCTTATGCATATAAATTATGAGATACTATATATTGTACTACTTTTTGCGGTAAATAGCAAGAAAAATCTGCATGATTTTTTCGATTCCTGCGAATTTTTGTAGAAGATACCGTGCAAACCTCAGCAGGACACAAAAAAATTTTGCCATATTGCAATAAAAATGCTCTCTGTGCCTCCAGTTCCGCCATGTCCCCGTCCATGCGGGACACCACGCCCAGTGCTGCCATTTCCAGAATTTCCTGCCAGCAGTGCCACTTCGGAAATGACAGGAACATATCGCTGCCCACCAGCAGCACCAGTTCTGCTTCGGGATACCGGTTCCGGAACAGCCGCACGGTGTCCACGGTATAGCTGACACCGGCACGTTCCAGTTCGCAGCCGTCTACCGTGCAAAAGGGCAGCGTTTCCGCTGCCAGACGGCACATCGCCAGGCGGTCTGCACCGGAAGCCATGTCCGGATTCTGCTGCTTGAACGGTGACACATTGGCGGGGATCAGCACCACCTGATCCAGCCCCAGACTTTCCCTGGCAGTCTGTGCCAGATGCAGGTGCCCGTTGTGAATGGGGTTAAAGCTGCCGCCAAACAATCCGATTCGCTGCATCAGAATTTAATGACCGGTTCTTTCGGATTCCGCTTGAACAGAACCAGCCGGCTGCCGATGACCTGTACCACATCGGATTCTGTCTTTTCCGACAGTTCCTCTGCGGCTTCACGGGCACTCAGCGGACAGTTGTCCAGTACGTGGATCTTGATGAGTTCCCGTTTCCGCAGGGCATCGCTGACCTGCTGCACCAGTGTATCGCTGATACCGCCTTTTCCCACCTGAAAAATGGTTTCGTATGTGCTGGCGATGCCCCGCAGAGTCGCCCGTTGTTTACTTGTCAACATCAATTTTTCTCCTTAATCATTTTTAAGCTTTGAATTTATAAAGTTTTGAAAAAATCTTCCAGCTGTTCCAACGCCTTGCCCCGGTGGCTGATCTGGTTCTTCTCTGCATCAGTCATTTCTGCCATGGTCTGTTCGCCTACGCAGAAAACCGGATCATAGCCGAAGCCGTTTTCTCCTCTGGGAGAAGTTCCGATCACACCCTCGCAAACGCCGGAGAAGAACTGCTCCTCCCCTGCCGCGTTCACATAGCACAGTACGCACTGGAACCGTGCAGTACGTTTTTCTGCGGGAGTGTCTTTCAGCAGTTCCAGCAGCTTTTCGCAACGCTGGGCATCAGTGGCATTTTCGCCGGCAAACCGGTGCGAGTATACTCCCGGTGCTCCGTCCAGTGCGTCTACCAGCAGTCCGCTGTCATCTGCAATGACGGCACAGTGCAGGGCTTCGTGAACCGCATGGGCTTTCAATGCCGCATTCTCTGCAAAGGTAGTGCCGGTTTCTTCTACTTCCGCATCAAAGCCGGCTTCTTTCTGGGAAATTGCGTCCAGCCCGAAGGGGGCAAGGATCGCACGGATCTCCCGCAGCTTTCCGGCGTTATTCGATGCAATGACAATCTTCTTCATAGTGATTCCTCCGTAGGTTCAAACAGGGCACGGACAAAATCCTGTGCGTGGAACGGCTGGAGATCGTCGATCTTTTCGCCCACGCCGATCAGCTTCACCGGAATGCCCAGTTCGTTGCGAATGGATACGATGATACCGCCCTTGGCAGTACCGTCCAGCTTGGTCAGTACAATACCGGAAATGTCTGCCACTTCCTGAAACAGCCGTGCCTGATTGACCGCGTTCTGTCCGGTGGTAGCATCCAGCACCAGCAAAATTTCCCGATGGCAGCCCTCTGCCTTGGTTTCGATAATGCGGTTGATCTTCGCCAGCTCCTGCATTAGATTTTTCTTGTTGTGCAGCCGTCCGGCGGTGTCGCAGATCAGCACGTCACAGTTCCGTGCCTTGGCGGCATCAATGGCATCATACACCACCGATGCAGGATCAGAGCCTTCTGCATGCTTGACAATGTCCACACCGGCACGCTGTGTCCAGACTTCCAGCTGATCAATTGCCGCAGCACGGAATGTATCCGCCGCAGCCACCAGCACCTTTTTGCCCTCGCCTTTCAGCTGGTGGCAAAGCTTGCCGATCGTGGTCGTCTTTCCGGCACCATTGACACCGATCACCATGACAATGGTAGGCTGGGTGGGATATTCCAGTGTCTGGTCCTCACCCAGCATCTCACCGATGATCTCCTGAATCATGCCCATGATCTCCTGCGGATCCTTGACACCTCGTTCCTTGACGCGTTTCCGCAGGGTTTCACAGATCTGTACAGAAGTTTCCGGTCCCAGATCGCTGGTGATCATGGTTTCTTCCAACTCGTCAAACAGGTCGTCGTCGATCTTGGTAAAGCCGCCCAGCACCTGCTGCATACGGGAAACCATTGCGTCCTTGGTCTTTCGCAGACCGTCCCGAATCTTCGCAAAAAAGCCTTTTTTCTTTTCGGGTTCTGCTTCTTCCGGCTGAGATTCGCCCTCGGGTTCTATCTCTGCTTCCGGCTCGGATTCTTCTGATTCCGGTTCAACTGCTTCTGCCGGTTCCGTTTCTGATTCTGTTTCTGCTTCCTGTTCGGGTTCTTCAACAGGCTCTACTTCTTCCGGTTCTTCTGCTTCGGGTTCAGTTTCTTCCTCCGGTTCAGTTTCTTCCTTCGGTTCGGTTTCTTCCTCCGGCTCTGCCTTTTCTTCGTTTTTCAGAATGCCGGCAGCTTCCAGAGCCGCCTGCCGTGCCAACGCAATTGCAGCCTGATGCTGTTCAGATTCCTCCACAACTTCCTGTGCGGCAAGGCGAGCCTTTTCGATCTCGTCCTGCTCCTGTGCCGCCAAGTCATTGAGGGCAGCCGCGGCAATGTCTTCTTCGGCTTCTGCATCAACCGTTTCCGCAGTTTGTTCCTCCGGTTCCAGTACCGTTTCTTCCTCTGCCTGCTGCTTGTTCCGCCGCCAGAACGGTACGCCTTTTTCCTTGTTTTTATTTTTCTTTCCGAATAAGCCCATCTTACACCGATCCTTTCCTTGAAAGCATAGACATCGCCGTACAAAGCGGACTTTGTGCGGTATTGCCTTATTCCGTTTTCTCGAGTTCTTCCTGTTCCATTCGCAGCAGACGGGAAATACCGTCCTCCTGCATGGTGACACCGTAGAGTACGCTGGCTTCTTCCATGGCACTCCGGCGGTGCGTCACCAGAATGAACTGGGTGGTATCTGTAAAGTTTTGCAAATACTGTGCATAGCGGCGGACATTTCCCTCGTCCAGTGCCGCATCAATCTCGTCCAGAATGCAGAACGGCGAAGGCCGCAGCCGCAGAATGGCAAAGTAAATGGCGATCGCCACAAAGGACTGCTCCCCGCCGGAAAGCGAGATCAGATTCTTGATGACTTTTCCCGGCGGTGCGACCTTGATCTCGATGCCTGATTCCAGTACATGTTCCGGATCAGTCAGTTCCAGCCGTGCTTCTCCGCCGCCGAACAGGTCTTTAAAAATTTCCTGAAAGTTCCGGTCAATGACAGAAAAGCTTTCCGAGAAGATTCGCTGCATCTCCTCTGTCAGAGAGGTAATGAGGTCTTCCAGTTCCCGCTTGGCAGTTTCCGCGTCCTGCATCTGCTCCGACAGGAACTGATATCGCTTGGAAACCTCTGCATATTCCTCGATCGCCGCCACGTTTACCGTGCCCAACCCCCGAATCTGTGCTTTCAGGCTTTGCAGTTCCCGCTGTGCCGTCTGTAGGTCTTCCAGCGGCTGTGCCTGTGCCTGTGCCTCAGAGAGGGAAAGTTCGTACTGCTCCAGCAGCTGCCGGATCACGCCGTCATAATCGTTCTGCACGGAAATTTTCCGTTCCTCCAGCCGGCTGATCTCGCCGGAAAACCGCTCCCGCACAGCGTTGGTTTCCTGCAAACCGCTTTGCAGTTCCCGAATCTGCTGCTCCTGTGCATCATGCACCTGCTGCCAGTGCCGGATCTCTGCCTGCCCGTCGGTACGGCTGTTCTGCATCTGTTCCAGCCTGGCTTGATTCTCGGTGATCTCCGTTTGCTTCTGACGGATCAGGTCTTCCTGCACGGCAATATCCTTGTCGATCTGCACCAGTTTTTCCGCCATGGAATCCTGCTGGTCGCTCTGCTGCTGCATTTCCTTCGCCAGCGTGTCCATGTCCTTTTCCAGTTCCATCATGCCGATCTTCAGCTGTGAACGGCGTTCCGCCAGCCTGGACTGCTCCTGTTCCAGAGCCGTCCGCTGGTCGGCTTCCTGTGACAACATTTCCTGTCCCTTTTGAATTGCCTTTTCTACTTCCTCCGCTTCTTCTGCGGCGGCAGTGTGCCGGTCAATGGTTTCCTGCAAGCGTTCCTGCAACGCCGCCTGTTGTCCGGCAGCTTCTTCGGCACGCTCGGTGGTCTGTTTCCGGAGATACTGTTCCTTTTCCAGCTGTGCAGCTGCGGCAACCTGTTCAGATTCCGCCTGCCGGCACTGCTGCTGCAACGCTTCCATTTGCTGCTGTAACTGTGCAGACTGCTGCTGTGCCTTTTGCAGGGCAGCAGAAGCCGCCTGTTCCTGCTGTTCCAGTTCCTGTATCTCGCCGGAAAGAGCCGTCAGCTCCGCCCGTCTGGTCAGCATGCCGCCGGCACGCATGGCAGAACCGCCGGTGAAAGAACCGCCGGCATTGATGACCTGCCCGTCCAGCGTGACGATACGGAACCGGTACTGATAAGCTTTCGCCAGAGCCGTCGCCGTGTCCAGATCTTCCGCCACGACGATTCTCCCCAGCAGGAACTGTACCACGCCGGAAAACCGTTCCTCATACCGCACCAGATTGCACGCCAGATCCACAAAGCCCTCGTGCTGTTCCAGACCGGTTTCGTGCAGCGTCTTTCCCCGCACGGAAGTCAGCGGCAGGAATGTGGCACGTCCGGCGTGCTTCTGCTGCAAAAAGCGGATCCACTGCTTGGCAGCGTTTTCGTTTTCCACGATCAGATTCTGCATGGCACCGCCCAATGCGGTTTCCAGTGCCACACCATATTTCTGGTCGGTGGTAATCAGCTGTGCCACCGTGCCGAATACGCCGCGGGGCCTGCCGCCGTCTGCCCGCAGGACTGCCTTGACGCTGCCGCCAAAGCCCTCCATGTTTCGTTCCATATCCTGTAGCAGTCTTTGCCGCTGCCGTTTTTCCCGCAGGGCGAACGCCGCCTGCTCCTGTTGCTTCTTGCCGGCTTCCAATGCCTGCACTGCATGAGCGTAGCGTTTCTGAAAACCGTCCCGCTGATTCTGCACCTGTTGGAACTGTTCCTGTGCCTGCTGTGCCTGTTCTCTGGCGGCATCATACGCGGCATTCTGCTCCGTACATGCCTGTCGGAGTGCACTCTGCCGCATGCCCTGTTCTGCCAATTGGGCTTTCAGTTCTTCCTGCTGTCCGGCAGCGGTCTGCTGCAAAACACGCAGTTCACTCTGCCGCACCAGCAGATTTTGCAATACCTGGTTTGCCTGTTCGTATTCCTGTCCCCGCCGTGCAGCCTGCTGTTTCAGGGCGTTCCAGTTCTGTTCGGTCTGTTCCGCCTCTACCTGAATTGCTTCCCGCTTCTGCCGCAGCTGCACCACCTGTTCAGACAGGGACTCCATGCGGTTTTCCATGCTGCGGGACTGCTGAGCCGTTTCCTGTTTCTGCTGCCGCAGGCTCTCCTGCATCTGCCGGCTGTGGAGAATGTCGTTTTCACAGACTG
>OGXW01001853.1_pt1 | contig 15612 bp, 13 predicted proteins | sample 1576341 | NCBI WGS metagenome assembly OGXW01 (sample SAMEA3541592, study PRJEB24748) | human gut metagenome | biome: human gut; feature: human-associated habitat; material: faeces | place: China | collected 2012
GCAGGACAAGTCCCTGAGTGACTATATCTCCGTTTTCTGCTTCCTTTACACGACACCTGCATTGGTCATCCAGTCTCTTGGCATACATTTCTGTAAATCCCGCCGGCATGTGCTGGACAATAACCGTTCCTGGTATATCTGCCGGAAATTCCTTTATGACAGTTGCAATTGCCTCCGTGCCTCCTGTGGAGGCTCCGATTGCAATTATGGTCTTTTTATCGTCCCTACGGTTATTTCTAAAATCAATTGTATCTACAGAATGCTTGATTCTGCTTATTTTTGCTGTAGAAGCAACCTTTATCTTAACTGGAAGTTCATTTTCCAGAAGATTTTCCAAATCCTTTTTGTTTGCTGCCTGCGGCTTGGCTACGAAATCAACAGCCCCCGCCTGCATGGCATCAAATACCTTTTCACTCAGTGCACTCAGCACGATGACCGGCATCGGATACTGTGGCATGAGCTTCCGTAGAAACTCAAGCCCGCTCATCCTTGGAAGCTCAATATCCAGGGTCATCACATCCGGTTTATACTCTATTATTTTATCTCTCGCCTCATAAGGATCTGTTGCAGTTGCAACCACCTGTATTGCAGGATCCTTATTGAGATTTGTCACTAATAGTTCCCTGAATACCAGAGAATCCTCGACAACTAAAACTTTTATTTGCCGCATAGTCTTTCCTCTAATTAATTACTTTCTATATATTGCAGGCCCCACAAGCTTAAATGGAACCATATCTCTGTCCAGGGTCTCTGTCCTGCCTATAAACAGGTAGCCTCCCGGCAGCAAAGCATCATAGACCTTTTTTAACACCTTCTGCCTGGTCGGTGTATCAAAATAAATGAGCACATTTCTCATAAAAACCACATGCATCGGTTTTCTGAATGGAAATACATCCATGAGGTTAAATTTTCTGAATAAGACCTCTGCCTTAAGCTCATTGGTCACAACATAATTGTCTGTGCCATTCACAGCCCTGAAATACCGCCTTTTCCAGTTATCCGGAAGGGCTTCTATCTGCTCGGCAGAATATCTGCCAGCTATGGCTTTTCTTAAGACATCATCTGATATATCCGTTGCGAGCACCTGTGTATCCCAGTCATTATGCTCCAATCCAAAAAAATCCATAAGTATCATGGCAAGCGTATAGGCTTCCTCTCCTGAGGATGAAGCTGCACACCAGATATGTAAGTCCTTACTCACAGCCTCTGTCCGCTTAAGCTCCGGCAGGACAGCATTTTTCAGATAGTCAAAATGCTCTGTCTCCCTCATGAAGTAGGTATGGTTTGTGGAAAGCAGATCCACCAGCTTCTTCTCCATGCCGCCCGTTATATCACTTTGCAGGGCATCCATAAACTGAGTATAAGTGTCATATCCATGAAGCCTGACAAAATTATCAAGCCTGCCCTGCATGATGCTCTTCTTATTAGACATATCAATGCCATATTTACTTTTAAGAAACATGCTTATCCTTAAAAATTCCTCATCTGTCATTGCATTACCCTAATCTATAAAATATTTAATGGAACTGTCTGTATATCCTCTTGCATATACTGAATATCTCTTCGTTATAATCCCTGCCAGCAGTATTTTCAAGAATTTCTATTGCAGCCTCTTTTTCAAAAGCTTTTCTGAACATTCTCTTTTCTGTAAGAGAACAGTATGAAGCAACAATGCTGACTATCTGTGCAGAGAGTGGTATCTCACTGCCATTCAGCCCCTCAGGATATCCGGTTCCATCCCAGTGCTCATGATGGCTCCTGGCTATATCTATGGACATCTGGATAAAATCATTGTAATCACCCTCAGATTTTATGTCGGTTAAAATTTTGGCTCCGATAGTGGTATGAAGCTTTACCTTGCTCATTTCCTCTGTGGTGAGCCTGCCCTTTTTCTGAAGGATTTCAATCGGAACCGCTACATTTCCGATATCACACAAGGGAGCTGCAAGCTCTATGGACTCTATGAAATCATCGGAGATTTTGTCCTCAAAACTAGGTGACAGCTGCATAGCCTGTGCTAAAAGCTTACAGTTATAAGACATCCTCTCCATATGCTGCTCATCATAGTCTCCATTTTCCCTTGCTATATTGGCCAGTGCATAAAGCACATTTTTCTTTTCTTCTTCCATCTGCTTAAGCTGCTCCTGAACCGATGCAGCAAGCTGACGATTGACATTCTGCAGATTGTTGTTGACGTCTGCAAGCTTAAGATGTACACTTACCCGCGCCTGTACCACCTCTTTGATAAAAGGCTTGGTGATATAATCCTCTCCTCCCAGCTCAAATCCCCTGATTACATCATCCGGCTTGTCAAATGCAGAAATAAATATAATCGGGATATCTCTGGTCTCCGGTCTGCCCTTCATTATCTGGCACAGCTCATATCCGTCCATCTCAGGCATTGCTATGTCAAGCAGCAGCAGATGAGGCCTGATTCTCTCCATCATCTTAAGTGCCTGCACCCCATTCTCAGCAAGGACCGGTCTATGTCCGATTTCTGCGATGATGTTTTTGAGGACTACTCTGTTTGCCTCCACATCATCCACAATCATTATCATTTTTTGTTCTTTGCTTCTGTTCTCTTCTATCATTTCCAATTTCACACTCTATAAGTAAGATTTTAGCTGCTCGTAGGATTCCATTGATTTATCATAGTCTTCCTTCTGCACCGCCATCTTAAGCCTTAATGCTGAAGTCTTTATCTCCTTAGGAGCCTCCGCTGTGAGCCTCTTGATTGTATCTGTAAAGCCCTCTGCCTTTTCCCAGTTGTTCATTTCCAGACAAAGTACAAGCTTGGTCATAACCGCGTTAAGCTCGTCCAGATTGGCAGTTGTTCCATATTTCTGCAGCTCAGCTGCGTCTGTGCCCATCATATCTGATAAATGCTTTGATGTACGGATATTTATAACAGGATTTTCCTCCTGTTCATCCTCTGGAATGTCTACCCAGATTGAAAATGAAAACATAGTACCCTTGTTAATTTCACTGTCCACAGATATATTGCCGCCCATAAGCTCAACTAACTGCTTTGAGATATTAAGTCCAAGCCCTGTGCCGCCGTATTTTCTTGAGACTGAAGCATCCACCTGTGAAAAACTCTTAAACAGCTTGTCTGTGTCAGCCTTGTCAATGCCTATTCCTGTATCAACCACCATGAAAAAGAGTTCCATGCGGTTCTTTTCCTGAGCTGTCTTTAAAACCTCAAGAGACACCTTGCCCACATGGGTAAACTTGCAGGCGTTGGAGAGGAGATTGTTTAATATCTGTCCAATTCTCAGCTCATCACCTATGATTCTCTCCGGTATATCCGGTGAAACTGTGACGAAAAACCTAAGTCCCTTTTCTGTGATTTTAGGCATATGGGTTGACCTGATATAGTCAATCATGCTTCTGAACTCAAACTCTCTGTTTTCTAGCACAAACTTGCCAGCATCCAGCTTTGAAAAATCAAGTATGCTGTTAATCAGATTGTTCATCTCATTACAGCCATGCTCTATCATATGTAATATTTTTAAATTATCAGGCTCTTTTTCTCTCTCCAGCAGAATCCTGGTATTGCCCAATATGCCATTTACCGGTGTGCGGAGCTCATGGGTGACATTTGCCACAAACTCTGATTTCACCCTGGCATTTGCTTCCGCCTCTTCTTTGACGTTCTCAATCGTCTTCTCAAGAGAATACCTGCCTGAAATATTTCTGATTATTATTATAAAGGGGCTTGCCTCATCATCCACAGTGATTGCCTTTACACTGGCTCTGAAGCAGGTAAAATTCTTCCTGTAGACCATCATTTCACGCTCTACCCCGTCATAAACCAGCTCATCTGCCAGTCCTGACTCTGAAATAGATGTATTAAATTGGAAAATAGAAAACACATCAATGCCTCTTAATCTGTCATCATATCCCAGCTCATCTTCTGCATTCCTGTTTGCGAATACAATCTTACAGTTTTTATCATGTATTATATACATCTCAAGCGCATTATCAAATATGAACTCAAAAAATCTATATTTATCCATACATCCCCCGTAATTCTCGTAAGCTATTTCTGTACTCCCTCAATATACTCCTTTGGTACATCATTCACATCAGGCTCTATATGGGTAATGTCATCCCACTTAATAGCAAATATGGCTCCATAGGGTCTGTTCTCTTCCAGCAAAAAACAACTGTCTTTCTCTATAATCTCAGTGATTTTACCCTTGTACTGGTGTTCCTCTGTATCTACAATAACAGAGACATCACTGCCTATTCTCTTATAAAAATCCATAAAATGTGTCTTATCCATAATTCCCCCAGATATAGTATCGCACAAATACACCTATACAAATTATACCATATTATGTCACTACCGCAATGCATTTCGAGTATTTTCTACAAATTCAATTACTTTTCGGGCATCTTTCCCCATTATAGTCTTATCTGTATACTCGACTCCTGAACTCACATCCACCACATCAGGATTCAGTTTCAGTATTGCTGCCCCCACATTTATAGGGTTAAGACCTCCTGCTAAGACAAAGTCCTTTGCTCCAAAATCCTCGTTTAAGAGCACATTCCAGTCAAAGGTCTCGCCGCTTCCGGCATCTGCTGCATCCATCACAATCGCTGATATTCTGTCATCCTTTAAAAATGTCTCCAGCTGACTGTTATGTACCTCACCATCATCGTTTTTCACATTTACTGCTTTCCAGATAGTGATATCACATTGCTCTTCTATATCCTCCATCAACTTCCCATGAACCTGCAATACATCAAAGCCCGCCTCTTCTATCAGCCTTGCCTGCTCCAGTGTGGGCTCTACCACAACTGCCACTGACCTGGTGCTTTTGAGCCTGTTCTTTAATTCAACTGCCCTGTTTAAGTCCATATTTCTCTTGCTTTTTTCAAAAAAGAGGACGAAGCCGGCATAATCCACATGCAGCTCATTCAATAATTCCACTTCGTTTTCTCTTGTAATTCCACAAATTTTAATCTTCATACATGCATGTCTCCATATACTCCCGAACCTGCAGCTGGCAGGTTTTATCTATGCATTATTACGCCAATTAACCGCTGTCCAAGTAACAGACAGCGGTTAGTGTAGTTTTACTTTATGCACTTGTTATATCATGGATTGTGTGAAGTATGTCATTCATATCATGCATATTCTGTTTACATTCCAGTGAGGTCTGTAAGCTGCTCTCGCTGCTTGCCGAAAGCTCCTCTGATGTAGCCGATATAGCAGAAATGCTGTCAACCACATTGCTGTTAGCCTCCACGCAGAGCTGGATTTCATCTGTAATCTCTGTAATCTGACTGGACAGCTCATTTGAAGAACTGTATATAGCCTTAAACTTCTCACCGGTTTCAGCAATCAGCTCATTCTGTTTGTTTACAGTCTCAATTGTCTTTGTAATATTATCACTGGTCTTAGTAATTGTATTGAGCAGTACATTGATTGTGCTTCCAATCTCCTCTGCACTGTTCTTGGTCTGCTCAGAAAGAGAACGAATCTCGTCCGCAACAACCGCAAAGCCCTTTCCTGCCTCTCCTGCCCTGGCTGCTTCAATGCTGGCATTTAAAGCAAGCAGGTTAGTCTGCGAGGATATGCTCAAAATTGTAGAAAGAATATCCTTAACCGCCTCTGCATCATGCTGTAACTCGCCTGTCAGTGCAACAGTCTCATTATTTATATTGCTGACATCCTGAGCCTGTCCCTCAAGATTGCCAACATATGTATTTCCTTCATTAACCTGCTGTATAGTCTCTGTAGAAGCAGCTAACATCTGCTGGGTCTTTGCCGAGATATTCTCCAGAGACTGTGCCAATTCCTGAGTCATTGCAGTCTGGCCGGAAATGCTTTCTGCAACAGTTCTGACTGCCTCTGAAATCTGTGTGAAGGCTTCGATAGTTCCATCTAACTTCTGTGTCAGCCCCTCTGCAGTATTGTAGGCTGTGTCCATGTTTTCTGTTACACTGTCGCTGGTCTTCTGAATCCTGCCGGCAAGCTCCATCTGGGCCGCTGCCTTGTCTGTTATATCATTTGTCAGTTCATCGCTCTGCATAGTCTGCATTTTAACAATTGTAACAGCCACAAGTGCAAAAAATGCTGTGAATACAAGTCCCATAACAGCCTCTGATGTATTTACAGAAAGCATTCTCACCATAAATATTATATTTGCCACAAGGGCTGCTATAGCAGCAGTTACCATGGCTTTTAAGTCGTTATACATCATTACAAGCAATATAATTGGATATACCAGTGCATACATGTATATGTTTGGTGTAAATAGAATCAGACCTATGTAATTCAAAATCAGGACAATAGAACCAATCTCTACGAACCTGATATCAGTCTGATATTTTTTAAATAAAACTGCATAGATTCCTGTCAATACAATTGCATACAATAGTCTCAAAACGACAGTAGTTACATTAAGCCCCGAGTAAAGTCCCAAAGCAACCAGTATGATTGTAAAAACAAGGATTACCATTCCTACTGTAAATCCCTTTTTGTTCTTTTCCAGCATGTGTTTTTCTGTAAGTGTCATACGATCTCTCCTTTACTTTAATTCAACGATTGAATTATAGGAAAAATTATAACACTCTTATTTCTACAAATCTAGTACTTTTAAGCTAATTATTCTTAAAATTATTAGATTTTCTGCCAGCAGATTCTACATTAGTAATCCCCTGCAATATCAAATCCATGGTCCATAGGTCCAGAGCCTTTGCCCAGATCAAGCCCTGCTGCAAGAGCTCCTGAGATATAATTTTTAGCACCTTTTACTGCCTCTTCAAGGCTTTTGCCCTTGGCAAGATTTGAAGCTATGGCACTTGATAAGGTGCAGCCGGTTCCGTGGGTGTTGGTATTGGCAATTCTTCTACCCATAAACCAGACAGGCTCCTTTCCCTGCTCCACCAGGAGGTCATTTGCGTCATTTAAGGAATGACCGCCCTTTAACAAGACACTGCAGCCATATGTATTGCTGATTTTCTCTGCTGCTGTAACCATATCCTCTTTTGATGTGATTTTCATGCCGGCCAGGACTTCTCCCTCCGGGATATTCGGAGTTATCACAGTTGCAAGTGTAAGTAATTTTTTCTTTAAGGTCTCCATTGCATCATCACATATCAGCTTTGCCCCGCTTGTTGCAACCATCACAGGGTCTACGACAATATTTACTGCTTTATATTCCCTGAGCTTATCCGCTATGATATCAATAAGCTGTGAGGATGAAACCATTCCTGTTTTTACCGCATCCGGTTTGATATCAGTAAATATGCTGTCAAGCTGCTCTGCCAAAAACTCCGGTGTGACCTCCATAATATCTGTCACCCCTGTAGTATTCTGGGCTGTCAATGCGGTGATGGCACTCATGCCGTACACATGGTTTGCAAGCATGGTCTTTAAGTCTGCCTGAATGCCGGCACCTCCGCTGGAATCGCTTCCAGCTATTGTTAATGCTGTGTTCATCATCTTCTCCTCTGTTTTAATTGATATTATCTGTCAATCTTATAAATCTGTTGTGACATTTGTTGTGGCATCTATCCTGAGTAAATCATGAGCCAGCCCAGACAGCTGCTCTGCCGCTGCCTTGATATCATCCTTTGCAAAAATCGCGCTGACAACTGCAAAGCCTGACATCTTTCTGCCACGAAGCTTATCTATGTTTGTCTCGTCAATACCTCCGATTGCAACAACCGGTATGTTAACACTTTCACAAATTGACTGGAACATATCCAGTGTCATGGGTCTGGCATCGGTCTTTGTGGTGCTTCCAAAGACTGCACCGCTGCCCAGATAGGATGCTCCGCCCTCCATGGCTTTTCTGGCAAGCTCTATGGTCTTTGCTGTAACACCTATGATTTTATCCTCTCCAAGTATTGCTCTCGCTTCTGACAGCTCCATGTCATCCTGTCCGACATGGACACCGTCTGCGTCTATCCTTTTTGCCAGTTCCACATCATCATTTATGATGAATGGGACATTGTATTTACGGCATACCTTTTGGACACTCAGGGCTTCTGCCTCGAGAGCTGCGCCTGCCAGTGTCTTTTCTCTTAACTGGATTATGGTGGCACCTCCCCGGATTGCTTTTTCTACAGCATTTGCCAGAGTTTCGCCGGGGGTAAGCCATTGACGGTCGGTAATGGCGTATAGTGTGTAGTCAGGCATCTGTAATCCTCCTTCTGTTTCTGTGGAATTTCCTATAGCTTTGCGTCACAGCTTTTAAGCTGTTTTGCTAAATATATTATTATATATATTGACGCTACCATATTACAGATATATTATCAATAAAAATCCACATATTGTCAGTTAGATATTACTATCCTTCTTGTTTACTGACTTTCTAAGCCAGCTGCCGATATTTGTAAGACACACTAAGAGAGTAATCAGGAAAGCTCCCGGAATCAGGATAATCCACCAGGACCTGGTCATAAGAGCATTATTTGCCAGGGACAAAAGGCTTCCCCAGGATATGACGTCAAGCGGCAGTCCCATCCCCATAAAGCTTAGTGTAGACTCGGTGACAATGGCAGACCTGATGTTCATAACCACCATAAACATGATAGAGGATATGAAATTTGGTCCCAGATGTCTCATGAGGATATGTATAAAGCCGCCTCCCATGCACCGGGAAGCCACCACATACTCACTCTTTCTGAGCTGCCTGACCTCCGTCCTTACAATCTTTGCAATGCTGCACCAGCTTGTGATTCCTATGATAAAAGCAATAGAAAAAACATTTGCCTGTCCAAGTACCGCCTGCAGGAAAATAACGACCAGAAGGGATGGCACACTCAGAATAATCTCCGTAATTCTCATCATTACAGTGTCCACCAAATCAGAAGCCAGACCGCTGACTGAGCCATAGACTATAGCTATGACAGTGGATATAAGCGTTGAGAGCACTCCGATAAAAATAGATACTTTACCACCGCTCCATATACAGGCAAAAATATCCCTGCCCAGATTGTCAGTTCCAAACCAGAACTCTCTGCAGGGTGCCTTGGAATAGCTCATAAGATTCATGTAGGAAGGGTCCCTGCCGGAAAAAACATCATAGAACATACAGCCTGCTGCTATGATTCCTAAAATCACAAATGAAGCATATGGCAGCCTGCTCTCCGTTTTTTTTGCTGTATAGACTGGCTTTTCAGCCTTTTTAAGTCCTACTATCTGAAATTCATCAGCCCTATCCACGATACAGTACCTCCGATTTTTCTGTCACCTCATTTGCCTTGATTCTCGGATCAATTCTCTCATTTATTATCTGACCTATCATGTTACAGAATATGACAACCACTCCTGTTAGCATACACAATACCATAAGCATATTGTAGTCCCCATATCTGGCACTCTCATAGGAGAGCATGCCAATTCCCGGATAGGAAAAGACAGTCTCCACAATATAGGTTCCACCTACGATATGGGGCACGGAAATAGCCATAATGCTTATAATGGTCGGCATTATGTTCTTAAGACAGTGTCTGACAAGGATTCTCCTCTTTCCTACTCCAATTGACTTAAAAAGCAGCACATAGTCAGAGCGTATTTCCTCCAGGAGCTTGTTTCGTATCATATATGCGTAGTACCAGAGATGCCCGAAAACTACCACAATAAGAGGCAGTATCAGGTGTCTTATTCTGTCCGGTATATCTGATTCCATGCCAATACTGCAGGCACCACTGCTTGGCAGCCAGTGCAGGATGACACTAAAAATCAGAATAAGCACCAAAGAAAACCAGAACTCCGGTATGCAGCTTGTGATTGTGCCTATGGAGGATATGATTTTATCCAACAGGCTGTCCTCGTGCAGGGCGCAGAGTATGCCAAGAAGGATAGCTCCGGCAAAGGTAAGCACAAAGCCGGTTCCACCCAGTAACAGTGTATTTCCTATTCTGCTGTCTATAATTTGCAACACGTCCTGCTTGTACTTATATGAGATACCAAAATCACCCTCAAGGGCGTTTTCTACCCACCTGCCATACTGCAGGATTATGGGTTCATTGAGTCCAAGCCTCTCTCGTGCCCTGTCCTTTTCCTCCACAGACATCTTCTCCGTCCTCTCTCCATAGTAGGACTGCAAAGGGTCTGTCGGTGTCAGCCTTGACATGAAAAACACAGAAATTGACAGAACAAATATGCTTGTAAGAAAAATCACAAATTTTTTTATATAATATAAAGCCTTATTCATGTTACTTTTTTTGCCTCCAGCTGTACATCACTTTAAGTCCCCGGCCGTCTCTGCCTCCATCTGCTTCTCAGGATTCATAACGACAAAGTGCCCTGTCTTTACCTCAACCAGCTCTCCACTGGTATCAAAATTCATATGTGAATAGTCGGGATGGACTCTCTTCCGCTCCGCAATGGGGTCTGGAAGTGGAATTGCAGATAAAAGCATCTTTGTATATGGATGCAGGGGATTAGCGTAGAGCTCCTTGGTATCTGCAATTTCCACAATCCTGCCGTGATACATGACAGCCACCCTGTCGCACAAGAACTCCACCATAGCCAAATCATGGGCTATAAAGAGAATCGAAAATCCATGTTCATCCTTCAGATGCTTAAAGAGATTGATAATCTGTGCCTGTATGGACACATCTAAAGAGGCAACCGGCTCATCTGCTATGAGTAAGTCCGGCTCCGTGGTCAGAGCTCTGGCTATAGCCACCCTCTGACGCTGCCCCCCGGACATCTGGGAAGGATACCTGTCCATAAAGCTGTCGTCTAAGCCCACTGTCTCCAGTTGAAACCTTGCCTCTTCCCTGGCAGTTTTTCTGGCAGTCGTTATATGATTGATTTTAAGAGGCTCGCTTATTATATCAACAGTTTTCATTCTCTGGTTCAGGCTTGAAGCAGAGTCCTGAAAGATAATCTGCCTCTGGGTCTGCAGGAGCTTCTTATTTGCCTTAAACTCTGCTTTGTTCAGGGTCTCAATGCCCTCAAAGCGTATGCTTCCGGCACTGGGCTCATAGATATTCATAAGACATCTGGCAAGAGTTGACTTGCCTGAGCCTGATTCTCCCACTATGCCAAAGATTTCATTCTTTCTGATTTGAAAGGATACATCATCAAGAGCCTTAATTTTTATTTTCTTATTTATCTTAAAATAATGTGTGAGGTGGTCTGCCTCCAGAATATTTTCTGACATTATCTGATTCCTTTCACAGGATTTGGAATGTGCGGTGCCCTCTCATCCATAAGCCATGTAGCTGCATAATGGGTATCTGACACCTGATACATAGGTGGTTCCTTCTCATAATCAATTGCAAGTGCGTACTGGTTGCGCTCGGCAAAGGCATCCCCCTTAGGGGGATTAATCAGTGATGGCGGCATGCCCGGTATTGTATACAGCCTGTCCTTCCCCCTGGAAAAAGCAGGAAGCGACTGCATAAGCCCCCAGGTGTATGGGTGCCTTGGGTCATAAAATATATCCTCTGCTGTACCAATTTCTACGATTTTACCTGCATACATGATGGCAACCCTGTCCGCTGCTCTGGCTACCACTCCCAAATCGTGAGACACCAGTATGGTTGAGGTATTAAGCTTCTTTTGAATATCCCTGAGCAGGTCCAGAATCTGTGCCTGTATGGTCACATCTAAGGCTGTAGTAGGTTCATCCGCCAGAAGTACTCTTGGATTTGATGCCAGGGCAATAGCCATGACGCTCCTCTGCCTCATGCCTCCTGAAAAGTTGTAAGGGTACAACTTTTGTCTGTTGACCGCATCCTCTATTCCAACCAGCTCCATCAGCTCTACAACCCTATCCTGTACCTGTTTTTTTCCAAGCTTTCTATCATTGATTCTGACTGCCTCTGCAATCTGGGCACCAATGGTATAGGTTGGGTCAAGGGCTGTAAGCGGATCCTGAAAAATCATTGAAAAAGCCGTCCTTCTAAGGTTCTTCATCTGGCTTTCTGTGTATTTTGTGATATCATTTTCCTCAAAAAATATAGAGCCGGATGTAATCCTGCCATTTTTAGGCAGAAGTCCCATGAGACTTTTACATAGCAGGCTCTTGCCACAGCCGGACTCTCCGACTATGGCGAGGACTTCACCCTCTTCTAGGGTAAATGACACATTTCTCACTGCCTTGACCCGCTCGTTTTTTGCACCTACTTCTACTGATAAATTATTTATAGTTAACAAATTCATTTTTATCTCACTTATCACTGGTAAAAAGAGGCTATAAACAAGCCTCTTTTTATTGATACCAAAGTATGCAAAAAGGCTGCCAGTGGCAGATTTTCTGCATTCACTATATCCCTATCATGTCTACTCAATTGTCCAGTCGCACACATTCCAGAATATGCCTACACCGTGGTGTCCAAGGACTGTATTCTGGTCAATGCCCTTGATACTATTGTCCGCTACATACATAGCATCAATATAGCAGAAAAATGTATATGCCGGATGCTCTGCCAGCTCCTTCTGGAACATGGCATAGTACTCCATTCTCTCGTCTTCATCATCTGTCTCTCTGGCAGCCTTTAAGTACTCGTCCACCTTCTCATTAGAGTATGATGAGTAGTTGGCTCCCTTATCCGTACCAAACACCTTGTAGGTGTGGTCATCAGCGTCGTATGGTGAGCCCCAGCCTATGATGCAGCATTCCTGACCGCCCCAGTCTATGCCCTCAGCCGGTACATCTGCCTTCACATCCAGTCCAGCCTCATTGAGCTGCTGGGCAGCAATCTGAGCCATGTCAATTCTCACCTGGTCATCCGGTGAAGCATTGATGGTGAAGCCTATTCTCTCACCATTTCTGCACCAGTAGCCCTCCTCATCCTTTTCACAGCCTGCAGCCTCAAAGGCTTCTGCGGCTTTGTCCAGATCAAAGTCATATTTCTCCACGTCCTCGCAGTTGTACTTATTCTTCTGCAATGGACTGTAAGCCACCTGACCCTTGCCCAAGAGTACCGCATCCACGATAGCCTGTCTGTCAATGCAGTAGTTAACCGCAGGAATCAGATCTGCATTTTTCTGCCAGTATTCATTGGCAAAATTGTAAAGTATGCCCCTGTAATCAGAAGTGTTCATCTGATATACAGTGTGGGTTCCATCATCCTCAAATGTAACAGCATCCTTTGGTGTAACCTGTGCCAGATTAAGCTCTCCTGACTTAAGCTGCAAGGCCTTGGCATTGTCATCACTCACAATCTTAAATACGATGGTGTCAATGTTTGCTGCCCCTGCAAAATAGTCCTCATTTTTCTCAAGGACAATCTGCTGTCCGTCATCCCACTGCTTCAATTTATAAGGACCGGTTCCCACTGGATTTCTGAAAAAGTCAGACTCCTGCATATCCTCGCCCTCTAATAAATGCGCTGGCAGAACTGCCATTGTCATATAGTCAAGAAATGCCACATTTGGAGCAGACAGCTTAAATGAAATTGTGTAATCATCAATCACATCTATGCTCTCCACATCCTCATAGTTTGGTGCATTTTCCGACTCATTGTCAGGATCCATAATTGCTTCTATTGTGAACTTTACATCATTCGCTGTAAAAGGCTCTCCGTCATGCCATTTCACATTTTCTTCCAGATAAAAAGTATAAGTGTATGTATCTTCGTCATAATCCCAGTTCTTTGCCAGTCTTGGAATGACCTGATTGTTTCCATCATGGTCTGTCAGGCCATCAAAAATAAGTGCATTGATTTCTCCATGCTCGTCCATGGCAGGATTGATTCTCGTGTAGTCATTTGAACCATACACGATTGTGTTTCCTGTGCTTATTGTGCTTCCTGTCTCTGAACCTGCATCGGTGGCTCCCTTTCCACATCCCATAAGTCCAAAAGCAAGTGTTGCTGCTAAAAGCAGTGCTGTTAACCTCTTTTTCATATTTACCTCCATTAAATTCTTAGTGCAGATAAAACGATAACATGTCTGTGGTCTGACCACAAGCCCCATGGGGGGTTATATTTGAAAATTATCAGGCTTTTTGGGGCATAAGAAAGCCCCATGAGGAACACCATGCCAGGCATGATATTCTCTCATGGGGTGGAGGAGATTAATTATATATTATTTTATATACTATACTCTCTTACGTCTTCTATAAGCTACAAACAATACGCAGCCTCCAATGATTAAGATTGCAGCAGTCTGTGCGATTGGTGTCTTATCACCTGTTGCTACAGATGAACCCTTCTGGTCTGCTGGTGTTGGATTAGCAGTTGGTGTTGCTGGTGCAGCGTCTGCTGGTTTCATGTCTGCATTGCTCATTACAATTACATAATCAGAAGCATGTACGAACTCGTACTCTACTGCTCCATCTGCATTTACTTTAACTGCCTTTACATACTCAAGGCTTCCTGTCTTTTCATTATAATAGTAAAGATTTGCATATTTACCATTGTACTGTGTGCCAACATAAAGTCTTAATGTAGCAGTAAATCCAAACTCTCCATCATGTGCCAGAGATAATTCAATAAAAGCATTATCTCCTGCAAGTGCCTTAATCTTGTCAGATGGGATGTCACTCTTTCCAAGAGTTACACCAAGGTCTATTGCCTTTGACAGCTTGTTCTTAATATCTTTGCCTTTGACAACCCATGTAGCATTTTCGCCAACCTTGAATACTACATTTACATCCTTGCCAGACATGCTGTTGAAGACATCCTCCGGAATAACTGTTGTTCCATTTACATTTACGATAACAGTTGTTCCATCTGATACAGCGTTAATAGTGTTAACTACTTCTGTGAAGTCTGAACCATCTACTGTGATGTTAAGGTTTATACCACTGTTTCCGTTGTTGTTATCATCCGGTATAATTGCAGTCTTAACTGCGTTAAGTACTACTGTACCGCCATCCTTTGCTGCTGGAATGCTTACTGTTACAGTCTTGTCTGCTGATACAGTATACTCTTTTCCATCATAAAGGTTCTTCATCTTGCTTCCTGCCTCTGCGCTTACTGGAATAGTAACCTCAGTGGCTTTTTCTTTGATATTCATTCCTACATATAATGTAGTATCACCATAGCTTCTTACGATTACATCATAGCCACCTTCATCTGATGAAAGAATTGATGTTCTGCTTCCTCTTGCAAATACATCTGTATATGCGTTACGGATTGAAAGCATGGTCTTGTAATGCTGATATGTCACATTGTCCTCTGTTGCCAGTGAGAAATCCATGTCATATCTATTAGTCTGATATGGATAATTATTTAATCCACTCAAGCCAACTTCCTCACCATAGTAGATAACCGGAATACCCTTTGCAGTAAGCTGTAAGGTAGCTGCAACTAACGCTGCTGCTGTTGCCTCATCCTCGGTATAGCCTTTTCCGTTCATTAAAGCAGCCTTAAATCCATCTTCATCATGACTGCTTAAGAACTGACCTGTCATGTATGTGTTATTAAGTGCTGAATTTCTTGCAGAAAGGAATTTCTCTACAGAAGAAATATTGCCACTTACAAAGCTTGTTGCCTGGTCATTAAAATCGAAATCAAGGTCTGCATCCATCTGACCAGTACCTAAGGTACTACCATTTGATGCATATCCTGCGCCATAATATTCTCCAATCATCTTGAAGGATGGATTTACTTCTGTTGTAGAATTCTTAAGTGCTGCCCATGTTGTGCTGTCAACATGCTTTACAGTATCTACACGGAAAT
>OGXW01001858.1_pt1 | contig 15581 bp, 13 predicted proteins | sample 1576341 | NCBI WGS metagenome assembly OGXW01 (sample SAMEA3541592, study PRJEB24748) | human gut metagenome | biome: human gut; feature: human-associated habitat; material: faeces | place: China | collected 2012
CGATCGCACAGGAAGATGGCCTCTGGTCTGAACTCACCGGAAGTGTGGAGGATGATAACATCGGCTTTGATTATAAATGGAATAATAACTGGGTAGGAGATTTTCTTGCATATCTTTCCAAAGATCCGATCGAGAGAAAATATGTTCATGATCAGCTTACGCTGTCCATGCTTTATGCGTACTGTGAGCATTATGTACTTCCTCTTGGAAGCCGTGAGGCGGGAACGCTTGCTGAATTTATGGAGAAGCTTCCGGGAGATGATGCACAGAAGCTGAGTCAGATCCGTGAAGCCTATGCCTATATGATGCTGCACCCGGGATGTATGATGATGTCACCGGGCAGGGAAGTTCCGGCAGAAATGGAGAAATATATCCATGATCTCAACGAGCTGTACTGCACCCATCCGGCACTGGTTCAGAAGGATGATGAGTATGATGGCTTTGAGTGGATTCAGCTTATGAAATATGAAGAGAATGTCCTCACCTTTATGCGTAAGACGGATAAGCCGGAAGAAACACTTCTTGCAGTATGTAACTTTGCGGCTGTTCCTTATGAGGACTATCAGGTTGGTGTTCCATTCTATGGCAAATATAAAGAAATCTTTAACAGTGATGCAAAGGAATATGGCGGTCAGGGAATTGTCAATCCAAGAGCAAAAACCTGTAAGCAGGATGAGTGTGATGAGAGAGAATATTCCATTAAGCTTAAGGTTCCTGCACTTGGTGTGACGGTATTTTCCTGTACTCCGACTAAGAAGAAAGAGGCAGTTTCCGCACCGGTCAAAAAAACTGAAAAAAAACCGGCAGCAAAGAAACCGCGTGTTGCCCGAAAATCATCTAAGGCTTCTGTGAAGAAGCCGGCTGCCACAGAGAAGAAAACAAGAAAAACTGCAGCAAAGGAAACAGCGTGAGAGAAAGAATTCCAGCTGTTCGCAGATACAATAATAAAAATTAAAATTAGTTCTTGATTTTTCTGAAAAATCAGGTATAATAATGGTTGTGTTTCAGGCACAGGCTGGAATAGCTCAGTCGGTAGAGCACTTCACTCGTAATGAAGGGGTCGTGAGTTCGAGTCTCATTTCCAGCTTACCATTATTGAATCCGGATACTTTGAACAGAGTATCCGGATTTTTGCGTTATCCGGCGGTTTTTTTTGTGATTTTTCAGTGCTTGCATTGCTGAAAATTTATGTTATCATAAGGGGATAAAGGTTTGTTGCTTTTATAACGTATTAACTTATGAAAGCGAAGGCTTTTGATCCATGCTCTATACCTGAGAAAGCTGTACAGATTTTGATGGATATAGAGGATATCAAGAGAGGATGTTAAACAAATGTTAGATAAAACAGAAGAAAAGATTCTTCAGAGAATTGATGCATACAGAGAGCAGATCATAAATTTTGCAGAAGATATCGCGTCACATCCGGAACCGGGATTTGAAGAAATACGGACAGCACAAAAAACAGCAGAGTGTCTCAGACGGCTGGGATATGAGGTGACGGAGCATCTTGCACGGACTGGTGTACGTGGTGACAGTCATCCTGCAGAAGGCCCGCATCTGACGATCATCGGAGAGATGGATGCAATCGGCTGTAAGGCACATCCTGTGTCAGATCCTGTCACCGGTGTGGCACATGCCTGCGGGCATCACGCACAGATGGCAGCAATGATAGGCTGTGCAGCGGCACTGGCAGATACAGAAATCCAGAAAGAGCTTGGCGGAAGCCTTTCTTTTCTTGCAGTTCCTGCTGAGGAATATATTGATGCAGATAAACGTGTCCGTCTTCAGAAAGAAGGAACAGAATTCTGCTGCGGCAAGAGCGAAATGATTCGAACGGGTGTTTTTGATGATACGGATATTGTACTCACGACACATGTTCATATGGTTCCTGTTGAGGAGGATTTTTACCTGGGAAATCCGGCGTGCAACGGTTACAGTGCCGAACGTGTTACTGTCCGGGGTAAAGCGGCACATGGAGCCATTGATCCGTGGAATGGAGTGAATGCCCTGAGCATTACGACAAGTGCAATCCAGATGATGGGGCTGATGCGGGAGACTTTTCGCGAGGAAGATCATGTGCGTCTTCACAATGTGATCCGTAAGGCCGGTGATGTCATCAACAGTGTGCCGGATGAGGCTGTGATAGAAACGAAGGTGAGGGCAGCCTCGCTTGGGAAGCTGGAGGAGATCACGGATATGGTCAACCGCGCTTATGACGGAGCAGCCTATGCGTTTGGCGGCAGAATCGAGAGAGAAATCCTTCAGGGGTATATGCCGATCCTTCCGCGAACAGCAGATGCAGCACTTATGGAAGCAGCAGACGATCTGAAGCTTACCTATCGCACGGTACAGAGGGGCGATTTTAACAATGCCTGCACGGACGTGGGAGATTTAAGTCATCTGTTTCCGGTCGTGAATTTTACCTTTAAGGGATTTGAGGGACGACTTCATGGAGCGGATTTCAGGATCACGAACCCGGAAAAGGCATATATCCTTCCGGCGAAGCTGCTTGCACTGACTGTATATAAGCTTCTCAGAAATGGCGGAGAAGAGGCAGGGAAGATATGTCAGGACTTTACCCCTGTCTTTGACAGAGAAAGCTATACAGACTATATCCGGCAGCAGACAGACAAAAATAGAACAGAGGGAGGAAAGACGGAATAAAAATGGCAGAAGCATGTTTGGAATTAAAAAATATCAGGAAGTCCTTTTCTAAGGATGAAACCGTTTTGAAAGACATCAGTCTTTCTATTGAAAAGGGAGAATTTATCACACTTCTGGGTTCTTCCGGATGCGGCAAGACAACAACTCTTCGTATTATTGCAGGATTGGAAATGCCGGATTCCGGTCAGGTGTTTCTGGATGGCAGGGATGTGACAGCTCTTCCGCCGGAGGCAAGAGATGTGAATACGGTATTTCAGAATTATGCACTGTTTCCGCATATGACAGTTGCAGATAATATTGGTTACGGACTGAAACTCAGGAAAGTTCCGAAAGCGGAAATCAGGAAGCGTGTATCGCAGATGCTGGAACTGGTGCAGCTTCCAGGTTATGAGAAACGGAAACCATCCGAGCTCTCCGGAGGACAGAGGCAGAGAGTAGCGATCGCAAGATCACTGATCAATAATCCGAAGGTTCTTCTTCTTGATGAACCTCTCGGGGCACTGGATCTCCAGCTTCGCCGCACCATGCAGCTTGAACTTAAGAAACTGCAGAAGAAGCTTGGAATCACTTTCATCTATATCACTCATGATCAAGAAGAAGCAATCAATATGTCTGACCGTATTGCTGTTATGAATCATGGGACATTTGAGCAGATTGGTTCTCCGGATGAAATCTATAACCATCCAAAAACCAGTTATGTGGCTACCTTTGTGGGAAATGCAAATATCCTTAAGGGAAAGGTCGAAGAGCTGGAGGAGGATAAGGTGCGAGTAAGTCTTGCAGGAGGCAGTGTGCTGGCGGCGGCAGATGGAAATACCCCTGCGAAGGCTGCTCCTGTCACACTGGCAGTCCGCAGTGAGAATATTGTTCTGGATGAGAACTGTCAGAGGGGACTTCTGGCAGAAGTTGTCGAAAAGAGCTTTGCAGGAGGGCTTCTTAGGGTTGTATTAAAACTTACAGATGGGACAGAAGTGATTGCGAGCAGGTATGGTATTGATGCCAGTGTACAGCCGGGGCAGAAAGTGACCTGTTTCTTTGAGCCGGAAAATGCAGTTCTGGTAGATGTTGAAAAGGAAAGCGGGGCAGAAGCATGAAGAAAAAGAAATCTGGCTCTGTCTGGATGATCCTGCCGCTGTATATTTTTACAATCATCTTTGTGGCAGGTCCGCTGCTTTATATGGTGGCTTTGAGTTTGGCACAGCCAAAGGCCGGACATGGAGTGGAATGGATCTTTACTCTGGAAAATTATAAAAAGATACTGGATCCTGTTTATATGCAGACATTTACGGGTTCTTTTAAGCTGGCATTGACCAGTACACTGTTCATCTGTCTGATCGGATATCCGTTTGGATATTTTATGGCAAAGCTTTCCGATAAATGGAAAAAACGTGCGATGATCTTTCTGATGCTGCCATTCTGGGTGAATTCCCTGATCCGGCTTTATGGATGGATGATCATTCTTCAGACAAAGGGACTTCTGAACCATGCACTCAAAAGTCTGGGACTGATCGATAAGCCGCTTCGGATTCTCTACAGCTATCCGGCGATCGTGATCGGTATGACCTATGTGCTGCTTCCGTTTATGATTCTCTCCGTGTATTCCAGTGCGGAGAAGCTGGACTGGTCACTGGTCGAGGCTGCCAGAGATCTTGGGGCAAAGCCGTTTAAGGCGTTCTGGACAGTCTCTTTTAAACTGACACTTCCAGGTCTGCTGTCCGGTGTGATCCTGACGTTTGTTCCGTCCATGGGACTGTTTTTCATTGCAGACATTCTGGGCGGAAATAAGATCGTACTTGTGGGAAGCCTGATCCAGGAACAGATGACAAGAGGAAGTAACTGGCCGTTTGCGGCGGCTCTTGCGGTGGTTCTCATGATCCTGACGACACTGATGATCATGCTTTACCGTAAAATTACAAATGCAAAAGAATTGGAGGGTGTGGGATGAAAAAAAATTCAAAACTCTCTGGGTTTTACCTTGGACTGATTTTTGTACTGATGTATCTGCCGATCGCAGTTGTCATCGTATTCTCGTTTAATGAATCAAAACTTCCGGTACGTTTTACCGGCTTTTCGCTGAAATGGTATCAGCAGCTTTTTTCAGACAATGCCATGATCGAAGCACTTGGAAACAGTTTGTTTCTGGGTGTGGTCAGCTGTCTGGTATCAGCTGTAATCGGAACTCTTGGGGCAGTGGGGCTTTCCAGGATTCACTGGAAGACAAAGGGAGTTCTGGAATATATTTCAATCCTGCCGCTGATGATTCCAGAAATCATCCTTGGTATGGTTATGATGGCGTTTTTTTATATGCTGAATCTGCCGTTCGGCATGCTGACACTGCTGATCGGGCATACAGTGTTCTGTGTACCATATATCCTTATGGAAGTAAAGGCACGTCTGGCGGGAATGGATCCGTCTCTTGAGGAGGCTGCCAGAGACCTTGGAGCGGGACCTTTCAGGGCTTTCTGGGATATCATTCTTCCGCTTATCATGCCGGCGGTAATGTCAGGTTCGCTACTGGCGTTTGCAATGTCTATGGATGATGTGGTCATCAGTATTTTTATCAATGGTCCGAGACTGTCCACCCTGCCGATCAAGGTGTACACACAGATAAAGACTGGTGTTACGCCGGAGGTCAATGCACTCTGTACGATCATGCTGGCAGTAACAATCCTGATTCTGTTTATTTATACAGCAATTGGGAAAATTACCGGAAGAAATCAGAAAAATAATTAAGAAACTCTTTTCAATGCAACAAAAGTAAGCTATACTAAACCTGTCTGAGGTTTAAAGTAAATAATGAGTAACTGTTTACAGCTAATGTTACTGCGAACAAAGTGGACAGTAACATGAAAGACAAGAAGAGGAGAAAAATTATGAAGAAATTAGTGGTATGTGCATTATGTGCGGCACTTGTGGTTCCGACACTGGCAGTTTCTGTCTCGGCAGATGACTCCAAAGAACTTGTACTTTACACATGGGAGAATATGTTCCCACAGGAAGTTCTGGACGGCTTTGAAGAAGAAACAGGTATCAAGGTTGTCTATTCCAATTTTGATACAGATGAAAATATGCTGGAGAAGCTTTCCATGGCAAAGGGCGGAGATTATGATGTTATTGTAGCAGACGATTATATCATCCAGACAGCAATCGAGGAAGGTCTGGTAGAGAAGCTTGACACATCTAAGCTGACAGGCTGGAAAAACATCAATCCGCTTTATCAGGGACAGTTTTATGACCCGAACGATGAATATACAGCACCATACGGTGCAGGCATTCCGCTGATCGTTTACGATCCGGAGCTGGTGGACATCGATATCAAAGGCTATAATGACCTCTGGGATGCCTCTTTAGAGGACAGCATTGCCCTGACTGCCAATTACCGTGTGCTCAACGGTATCACAAATCTTGCTCTTGGCCAGGACTTTAATGACCAGAATACAGATGATATCGCCAAAACAGGGGAGAAGCTTCTGGAGTTAGCACCAAACGTGCGTCTGATTCAGGATGACAATACACAGGATGCGCTTCTTAATGGGGAAGCAAGTGTTGCCTTCCTTTATACATCTCAGGTAACAACAGCCCTTCAGGAGAATCCGGATCTCAAGGTTGTTTATCCGGAAGAGGGACTTGGATTTGGCGTTATGGGTATGTTTATCCCAAGCCAGGCACCGGACAAGGATGAGGCATATCAGTTCATGGACTACATTCTTCAGCCGGAAAACGCAGCAAAATGTTTCGACTACATCGGATATTACTGCACAAACAAAGCAGCAGATTCCCTGCTTGAGAATCAGGATCTTGTTGTCCCGGATTCTGTCACAGAGGGATCAGCAGTAGAAAACATCAGTGCAGAGGCAGATGAAGCCTACAATAAGAACTGGACAGAATTCAAGGCTGCCTGCAACTGATAAAAACAAGGGGGAAGCAGGATGGAAATCTACAAAGGTGTCGCTACCTTTTCGGGAATTGCCATCGGTAAAATTTTATATTACAGCAGAGGAGAATATCAGATACGCCAATGTCTGGTCAGCAATATCAAGAAAGAAATCGATGATTTCCAGAAAGCCAGAGAACAGGCAGTCAGTAAACTCAGAGAGCTGTACGAAACCAATAAATCTCTGAATGAACAGGAGGCCAGAACTTTCCTTGACCAGGCGAAGCTTCTGGATTCCGAAAGCTTTCAGAGAGCGATTGAGAGCAGCATTGCCAATGAAAAAGTCAATGCTGCTTATGCAGTTATGACAAACCGTGATGAACTGGTGGAGACCTTCCGCAATCTGGAGGAACCAGTGATCCGTAAGAGAATTTCAGATATGCAGGAGATTTCGAATCGTCTGATTCAGATTCTTGGAGGTGCGGCAATTCGCATAAACCTGGGAGAAGAACCGGTGATCCTTGTTGCGGAGGCACTTTCACCGACAGAGATCATGGAGATGGACAAAGAGAAGCTTCTCGGGGTTGTCATGCATCATGGCTCAGCGGTCTCACATGCCTCTATCATGACGAAGACCATGGAGATCCCGACTCTGGTGGATATTGCACCGGATGATGAGTGGGATGGCATGACCGCGATCGTAGATGGTTATACGGGAACTTTGTATCTGGATCCGGATGCAGAGATCAAGAGGGAATATGAGATCCGTCTGGAGGCAGACAGAAAAGAAAGAGAAGAACTTCTCAAACTCAAGAGCCAGAAGGATGAGACAAAAGACGGCAGAAAGATTGGTCTGTATGCCAACATCGGCAACATGAGTGATTTGAGCAGTGTTCTTTTTTACGGAGCGTCGGGTATCGGACTTCTTCGAAGTGAGTTTCAGTATCTTGGAAGAGAAAATTATCCAAGAGAGAATGAACTTTTTCATGCGTATAAGAAGCTGGCAGAAACAATGGGTGAGCGTACCGCAGTGATCCGTACAGCCGATCTGGGAGCTGATAAGCAGGCCTCTTATCTGGATATTCCATCAGAAACAAATCCGATCATGGGAAACAGAGGTATCCGTCTCTGTCTGGATCGTAAGAGAATGTTTAAGGCGCAGCTTCGTGCAATCTATCGTGCCAGTGCCTATGGAAATCTTGCGATGATGTATCCGATGATTGATTCGGAGGAGGAAATGGATCAGATCGAGGAGATCATCCGTGAGGTTAAGGAAGGACTTGATGAGAAGGGAATTCCTTATCGCGACATCCGCACAGGGATCATGATCGAGACACCGGCGGCAGTTATGATCAGCCGGGAACTTGCAAGGAGAGTAAATTTCTTAAGCATCGGAACAAATGACCTGACACAGTATACACTTGCCATGGATCGACAGAATCCGCTGCTCAAGGATAAATATAACGATCATCATCCGGCAGTTCTGCGTATGATCAAAATGGTAGTGGAAGCTGCCCATCAGGAAAACCGTCAGGCGGGAATCTGTGGAGAAATTGCAGCAGATACGGAACTGACAGAAACCTTCCTCCGAATGGGCGTTGATTTCCTGTCTGTTGTACCGGCGTGTATCCTTCCGGTCCGAAAGGCGATCCGTGCAACAGATCTCGGAGAGGGTAACTATGAATAAAAAAAGCAAAGTAATTCTTCTTCCCTGTAATTCCTACAGGGAAGAACTCGTTTATGAGAGTCTGGAACTCGGTCTGGAGCTTCTGGGTGGAATTGAAGGTATTATAGATAAAAATGAGTCAATTTTGCTGAAACCGAATCTTCTTAAGAAAGCAGAAGTGGACAAGGCAGTCATCACACATCCGACAGTCGTTGGTATGTTTGCCAGACTGATGCGGGAAAAGGGATATCAGGATATCGTACTGGCAGATTCCTGCGGAAACGGAACGACCAGTAAGGTGATCCATGGAACAGGAATGGACACTTATCTGGAGAAGTTTGATATTCCGGCAATTGATTATACAAAGGGGATTCATGTGGAGAACCCGAAGGGAATCCAGGCGAAGGAGTTTGTTCTTCCTAAGGAGCTTCTGGACAGGGACTGTGTGATTTCACTGTGCAAAATGAAGACGCATGCTCTGGAACGCATTACAGGTGCAGTTAAGAACAGTTATGGATTTGTTTATGGATTTCACAAGGCAAAAGGACATACCCTGTATCCGAGTGCAGACAGTTTTGCCAGGATGCTGGTAGATCTGAACCAGTATGTGAAGCCGCGTCTGTATATTATGGATGGAATTGTTGCGATGGAGGGCAATGGACCGGGCTCCGGCGAACCGGCACCGATGAATGTAATGCTGATGTCGCAGGATCCGGTGGCACTGGACAGTGTATTCTGTCACCTGATCCATCTGAAGCCGGAGATGGTGCCGACAAACTATCACGGAGAAAAAATGGGACTTGGAACATGGAAGGAAGAAGAGATTGAGATTCTCACACCGAATGGTCCGATCACCATGGGAAATGCGACTGCCCAGTATGGCAATCCATATTTTGATGTGGACAGGAGAGTGGCACGGTCCGGTATGTGGGAGCGTCTCGCAAAGGCTCTGAATATTTTTCAGAAAAAACCATATATCCAGCCAGATAAATGTATCCGCTGCGGCATCTGTGTCAAAAGCTGTCCGGTTCCGGAAAAGGCTGTGAATTTCAGAAACGGAAGGGAAAATCCGCCGGTCTATGATTACAAAAAATGTATCCGGTGTTTCTGCTGTCAGGAAATGTGCCCGGAGAAGGCAATTCATGTAAAATAAGATTTTCAGGATCTGTCTTATAAAGAAAAAGTCCCCTGTATGGGCTGTGAAAAAGAATCTACAGCCTGTGCAGGGGATTTTTGTCGATATTATCTTATGGAATCATGCAGTGCTTTGATAAAAGCAGGGGTAGTACCGCAGCATCCTCCGACAACGGATGCACCGTTTTCAATCAGAATCTTCATGTAGGAAGCGAAATCCTCTGGGTTCATGCTGTACACGGCATTTCCCTTATCATCAATCGTCGGCATGCCTGCATTTGGTTTGGCAATGACAGGAATAGAGACGTTTTCCCTGATGCTTCTTACAACGGATACAAGCTGATCCGGTCCGACAGAGCAGTTGATGCCAACGGCGTCTGCACCGGCTGCCTCAAGCGAAACTGCTGCCTCGATGGCATTGCCGCCACTGAAGATGCTTCCGTCCGCTTCAACAGTCATGGTACACATGATCGGAAGGTCGCATACAGAATTTGCGGCATCTACAGCTGCGAGAGTCTCTTCAATATTGATCATAGTTTCGGCCGCGATCAGATCGATGCCGGAATCTGCGAGGATTTTAATCTGTTCCTGATACATTTTGAAAGCGTCATCATAAGTATAATCGCTGTCAGCGGTGATAAAAGAACCGGAAGTTGTGATATCCCCGGCTACATAGACCCCGTCTCCGGCAAGTTCTCTGGAATATCCGACCAGTGTGCGGTTGATTTCTTCAATTCGGTCCGTCAGACTGTGCTTGGCAAGATTGATACGGTTGCCCCCGAAAGTCGGAGCATAAATAACCTGACTTCCTGCTGCAATATAGGCACGCTGAAGCTCCTGAAAGATATCCTTATGTTCGATCACCCAGGTTTCCGTGCAGATTCCTCTGGGCATTCCGCTTGCCATAAGATTGGAACCTGTGGCACCATCGAGAAGAAGGATGTTTTCGGTCAGTTTACGGAATTGTTCTTTTGTCATGTTGGTTGCCTCCTTGATGAAAAAATAAAATGTATAAGCAACTTACCTGGCAAGCTCCGCATTTCCGTCGGAAGTGCTTATTTCAGTTTTTTATTATAACATGGGTATCTGCAAATGTCGATATTTGTAGATGAAAACAGGTTGCCGTTTTAGCTGGTCTGTGCTATTTTTTTATTATAATCTTTGTCCGGCAGTTCTGCCGGTAAATTTCCCAAATAAATATTATATATAAAGGGATTCTCATTTTTGTGTGTAGTGAGAAACCAGTCAGAATCACAACAATACAATTTCATAAGGAGGCAGCATGAATCTATTCGATTATACGTACTGCGGAAATTATAATCGGCAGATACAGAATCTCTCCAGGATCGTTCCGGAGAAATGGAGCTTTGGCGGCACAGAAGACAACGGTATCCTCAAGGGCTATCTGGAACATACTTTTCAGAGAGTTTATGAAGAAGGAAAAATACTGGAAACAGAGAATTATGCGATTTTCAATACAGGACTATTTAATCGATATTATCAGCCTGTCTATGTATATTTTATACCAAATCAGGTGCCGGACAGGCAGAGATGGTTTCTGGAAGGATTTTATACAGAGTATTATCTTTTGAAATCGGGAATTGACAGTCTGCCGAAGAGAGCAGAGTATGTGCAGAACCCTTCAGAACTTATCTTTGATACAGGACTTGATATCATTCCCCAGTATGAACATATTTTTGAAGAGACAGAAAACAATCAGCGTCTTCCGGAAAATATCAGGAACAGTGTCATGAAAGTACCTCTCTTTGATGGCGCACTCCGGCAGACAAAACGGATGTTGGAGGCTGATTACCGTACCGCGATTCCCCAGTATTATGATCATAATATTCAGTTTCTCATTCCAGTCTGTCTGCAGGATCCTGCCAGAGCAGATCTGGCACTTGCCTGTGTCAAGACCGAAGATGGCAAAAAATATCTCGGACGAACCTGCCTCACCCTTAAGATGGCGTATCACAATGCGAGACTGCTGGCAAAGATCCACAGCAGCTGGCTGTGCCCGTAATATCTCGGATGGGATGAAAAACAACTGTATTTTATATCTGAATCAGAAGTGACAGGATACTATCGAATCCATACAGAACAGGAGATGAGCAAGTGAACAGACAAAGAGAAAAGCAATCAGTGATACATAAGTTTGGAAATGCAGCAGGTATTGTCCTGAGCGGCATTTTAATTTTTATTCTGAGCATGAATTGTATCCTGATTTTCAAAAGCCTTACAAATATGGAGAAAGTGCCCGGAATCGGAGGAATCATACCGATGATCGTTCAGACAGATTCCATGTATCCACAGATCCAGTCAGGAGACCTGATCATCTGCCGTACCAGAGATGCAGATAAGATCAGGGAAGGAGATGTGATCGCGTTCTTTGATCCGGCCGGTAATGGCAGGAGCGTAGTAACACATCGTGTCCGAAAGATCACGAAGGATGAAGGCGGAAACCTTGCATGGGTGACAAAGGGTGATGCCAACAATACCGAAGATCAGGCACTTGTCCCGGCAGAAAATCTGGTAGGAATCTATCGGCACAGAGCAGCAGGATTTGGCAGTGTGGCCATGTTTTTGCAGACCACACAGGGGATGATACTCTGTGTGATCTGTCCGATTCTTTTGCTGGTTGTCTGCGATACGATCTGCCGCAGAAGAAACGAAAGATCAGAAAAAAAAGCGGCAGATGCCCTCAGGACCGAACTGGAAACTCTGCGGGCAGAGAAAGAAAAGCATATTTAGTTCTGAACGTGCCACACGGAACTGGATATAAATAACACAAACTGGAAAGGAGTACATAGCAATGAAGAAAAACAAAATGATGAGAAACACAGCCGCCCTGGGGGTAGCTGTATTACTTACAGCAAGTGTGCTGTCCGGAACGTTGGCGAAGTATACGACTACAGCAGAAGGAATTGATTCGGCCAGAGTTGCAAAATGGGGAATTGTCATGAACAGTACAGGCAGTTCCACATTTAAAGATTCTTATGATTCCAGTGTCACAACAAGTAAAGCAGGCGAAAAGATTGTTGCACCGGGAACCAGCGGATCCGCAATATATGCTGTAACAGGAACACCGGAAACAGCCTATGAGATAACATTTAAAGGAAGCAGCGAAAATGACGTATATCTGGAAAATGGACTAGCTTATTCTTATGCTGGCACCGATGTCAAGTATACCAAACCAGACGGCAGTCCCGTAGAAAGAGCGTATTATCCGGTAAATTACAGTGTGAAAATTAAACATACAGGAAGTGGCGATGCCAAAATAAGTAAGGCAGGTACGGAGGAAAATGCAGTAAGCATTAATGCATTAAATACGGTTCAGACTTTTGAAACTCTGGAGGCTGCAATGAAGGCCCTTAGCAATACTAAAGTTACATATGACACCCCTAATACAGCAGCTGATCTGACAGTGGAACTCAAATGGGCATGGCAGTTTGATAAGGATACAAATACAAACAGTATTAAGGTAAGTGGAGGACATGAGCCAAATGATGCCTATGATACGGTTCTTGGTGATATCATTGCAAAAAATACGGATCTCACGATAGATGGTCAGAAAGTCAGTGCAATGACTCCTGCTGTTGCTGATAAATACAGTACGCAAATTGGCTATACACTTCAGATGACAGCAACTCAGATTGACTAATCTGGATACATATAACTGCGATCAGTTAGACTTCGTCCTTGTTAAGTGGCAGGACAGGGACGTTTTCTGACTTTTCCAAAAACCAGAATCCTCTCTGCTTTTTGGGAAGGTCAGAAGAAGGAGAAAAGAAGATGTTAAAGAACAGTTCTACTGTGATGAAAAAGAATCACAAAAATCACAAGTTTTGTCAGTTGATACTTATGTTGTCTGTTTTTGTGTTTGTGACAGCGGTGTTTGTCCTGTCCGTACTGCATATCTGTTACAGTGATCGTGAAATCAGCCTTTATAAGGGGCTTATAAGTGCAGACCAGAATATACACAGATCGATGGCCATGCAGAGTACAACTGCAAAGCTTACCAAAAAGCAGGCGGAGACTTTTGAATTTAAGGTTTTGGATGACCGGAAGGTATGGAACACGGAGACTCCCATTGAACTGTTTCATACTTCCTGGCAAAATAAGAGCGATGAAATAACTGTGCAGAGTAGGAACACCCAGAAGGTTGTGGCACCTGGGACGGAGGGCGATTATACATTTTCACTGCAAAACTCAGGCAAAAGGAATGTACAGTATAAAGTCTGGTTTGAGGCTGACAGTAATTTCAGTAATTATGAGATTCCGCTGGAATTTCGTATATTTGGATGCAATGGCTGGATGGATAGAAGAGGAAAATGGCTGTGTGCAGAAGAATTCAGTAAGATAAGTGAAAAAAGAAAGCTTTGTCCTGGGAGAAATGCAGAGTACACGCTTTACTGGAGATGGAGGTTTGAGAGGGACAAAGATGAACAGGATACGCTCTATGGGGATTTTTCCGCGGGCACGGGAAACATATCTTCGGAGCAAAAGAACGAACGTCAGGAAATTTCTTATAAAGTAGTGATACATACACTTGCAGTAGAAGAGGCGGGCACAGAGGAATCTGCGGATTTTGTCCAGGCATGGTCAAAGAATACGGGCGGCGTCTTAAAGAAAGCACCAAAGACTGGTGACAGTACGCAGACCGGAAGCTGGCTCATTATGCTTGCTGCATCAGGAATACTGGCTGTAGTTGTCAGCTGTCGCTGCATAAATTCCGGGATTTTGCGAAGAATTCTCCGGGGACTTTTCTGGTTGATACTGGGGCTTAGCTTATATTTTATGAAGGTGCAGGATGTCTCGGGGAGTCCGATGCCCATGCCGTTTGGTATTGGTGTGGCAAATGTTCTTTCCGGAAGCATGGAACCCACTTTTTCCAGAGGAAGCCTTCTGATCGTCAGAAAAACGCAGAAGGTAAACAGAGGAGACATTGTGGTATATCAATCCGGAAACAGCCTGGTAGTACATCGTATCACAGAGATCAGAAAGGACCAGATCATAACGAAGGGAGATGCGAACAATGCACCCGATCCAGCATTTGACAGGTCCAAGATCCAAGGAGTGGTGATCGGGTGGATTCCATGTCTGGGAACTGTTTTGAACATGGTCTGTACACTGAGAGGAATGTTGTTCTTCTGTACGGCGATTTTTCTGATCGAATATTTTTTACAGCGGCGAAAAAACGAGGAAGCACAGGAACTGAATGCTGTCAGAGAAGAAATCCGTATACTCAGGCAGGAAATAGGGCATGCAGAATGTCAGAGAAAAACACTTCGAAATAACAGAATCATACAGATATTAGCCGTTTTATTCTGGATAAGCGTACTGTTTAGCTGGATAGCGTCTGATATTTTTGGGAGATGCATGACACAGGTATCAGAAAGAAACGGTGCGGCCGCGGCGAAATTTGAAGTAATGGAGACAGGGACGCTTATGCAGGAAATTTCCAATATCTCCATAGCACCGGGAGAAGCCGTTGAGTATGAAATTGCAGTAACAAATAAAAGTGAGACAGCAGTCAGGTATGCCATTTATGCAGCCGGCAGAGATAAGAATCTGCCGCTTGTGTTCAGAATATACAAAACAACAGGAAATACAGAGCAAAAGCAGTTAAGCGATGGTTCAGTCCTGGCAGACAGAATCGAAGTATCTTTCGATACGATTCCAGCAGATGACCTGAAAGTACATGGCTATATTCTTGAAATTGTCTGGCCGGTGAGTGAGGATCAGGCAGAGAGGAAGGAAGATTATGCAGGAAGATCAGAGACTTTTGTTGTCACACTAAAGGCAGAGCAGATTGATTGATACAGATAGGAAAGGGGATGAAAAATGACAGGGACAAAGACATTTTGGGCAGTTTTTTGTATGATCATGATTTCCATTCCCTCTGTGACGGCAAAATATATAAGACAGACAGAACTTACAGGTGTAGTAAATGCCAGGAATTTTTATTTTGCCAGTGATCTGCTGGATGGCGGCATGCATCAGGTGACGGTAAAAAAGGATGCAATGGCGTCAGTGACTCTGACTTTGATGAACTATATGGATGAAGAGAGATATTCGGAAGTGGATATTGCGTATATGGTGGAAGTGAGAGATACAGGCGAAGATGAAAAAAGCAGTCTTACGGTCAGACCGTCAGCAGGAACTATAACAAAAGGGCAGCGAAATGCGGTGGAAATTGTGGTCAGTGGACTGAAGGCAGGACATATATATAAGATTACTGCG
>OGXW01001860.1_pt1 | contig 15557 bp, 19 predicted proteins | sample 1576341 | NCBI WGS metagenome assembly OGXW01 (sample SAMEA3541592, study PRJEB24748) | human gut metagenome | biome: human gut; feature: human-associated habitat; material: faeces | place: China | collected 2012
TACAGCCGAAATAGAATACACAATGACTTGGAATAAGTAAGAGCCAAATTACAATTTATATAATAGTTCTATAATTTTATAGGGGCGTCAAAATGTCGCCTCTATATTTTTTAAGTATCCTGCTAAAAGCCACGCTTTTAGGCGTAAATGGGAGTTCAGGGTGACTCCCTGTTCCTGCAAACTTTAAAAAAGTTTGAAAAAATAAAAAATTTTTAAAAAATGCAACATTTGATAAAATTTTTGGCTTCATATATATAGAAATTTGACAAATATGAAAAAGTTTTACTGTATTTCTATATTGTAATTTTAAATAAAAAGAGATAACAATTCTCTTTTTAGCATAACATTTATTAGAAGTGTTATGAAGGAGTTAGGTTGTTTGAAAAATAATTACAATTTTTACGTTGTTAAACTTCACTTCGAAAATCCTCAATGTGCAATAGCACACCTGCGGTTTTCTTGTTTGTTTGCCTAGTAAAAATTTAATTCTTTTCCAAACGTGTAGATTTAACTTCGGGAAGGTAAAATAAATTATGAAACTTACAATAGCAGAAATACAAGGCACGAAGTATGTTCAAATTTATTTGACAGAAGAAGAACTCCAGAAAAAAGAAACAAAAGATTTAGTTAAAAAGTATAAACAAGAAAAGTATAGCGTGGCTATTTTCGTAAGTGGAAAAGAGAATTATCCCGAGATTCTTGAAAAAATAATTACGAAACAAGTGGGATTAAATAGAAATGTATGCTAACATGAAAACAAGCAATATCAGGCGAGATTTGGAGGATAAAATGACAGTTGTACGGATATTGTAGATTGTCTAGAGATGAAGATAAAGAAAACTATGCAAGTATTGAAGAACAGAAAAGAATTATTCAAGACTATGCAATTTCTCGTAATTGGACCATCTCAGACTTCTACATAGATGACAATGTTTCGGGATATACTTTTAACAGACCTGCATTTTCAAAAATGATTGAAAAAGTAAAAGGAGGAAAAATTGATGTAGTAATAGCAAAGGATTTATCGAGAATTGGAAGACATAACGGACGAGTATTAGTTTTAATAGATGAGTTTAAGAATATTCAAAAGAATTTAATATTAGTTTCTGAAATGGGTGGAACTTATGATGTTTTAAATGATAGAGATGATACTATTGGAATAACGACATGGTTTAATGAAAGATATGTTAAAGATTGTTCAAGAAAAACTAGAGACCACATGTATTCTAAACAAAAAACAGGAAGATTAATTATGGGAAATTATTATGGATATATAAAAGATCCAGAAGATATAACAAAACTATATGTTGATGAAGAGCTACGACCTGTTATAGAATTAATATATAAGTTATATACCGAAGAAGGAATTGGAAGAAAGAAAATTTGCGATATTCTAAATAGTAAATATAATTATCCAACTCCATCGGCTTACTATCAAATGAAACACTTGGAAAGAGGCAGAATATATAAACATCCTGTTCAAAAATTATGGTCCACATATATGGTAAGAAATATTTTAGAGAATGATGTATATTGTGGCACACTTAGAACTCATAAGAAAAAGACTGTATCCATAAGAGGTAAAGCAATAAAGCTTCCAGAGGAAGAGCATTTTGTATTTGAAAATCATCATGAAGCAATTATATCTAAAGAAACATTTAACTTAGCTCAAGAAATAAGAAAAAGAAAACTAAATACAAAAAGTACATCAAGTACAAGAAAAAGAAATTATTACTTTTCAGGACTTTGCAGATGTGGTGATTGTGGTTTTGGAGTAAGTGGCATAACTATAACTAGAAAACAATCTCAAAAAGGCTATGAATGTTCACAATATAGAACTTATGGTAAAGCTAGATGTAAATGCCATGAAATTAAAGAATCAGACATAATTATACATTTTAAAGAATTTTTAAAATTTACTAAAAATAAATACATAGATGAAATAAATAAAATACAGCTCCAAACAAAAACTAATGCTAAAACAAATAATAAAGAAAAAATCAAATTTGAAATAGAAAACTTAAATGCTGAATACAAAGTTTTGATTAGTCAAAAAATTAAAGATTTAACTAACACTACAAATGAGTATCAACGAGAAATGATTGAAAATACATATAAAGAATTGGAAAAAGATAAAACTAATCGCATAGAACAATTACAAAAATTATTAGAGCAACAACAAGAAGATTTACACACAGAAAAAATAAAAAAATTAAAAACAGCAATAGAATATTTTGATGATATTCTAAAATCTAACGAGCCCAATAGATATATTTTAGAGTGTTTAATTGATAAAATATGGATTTATCACGATAAAAGTGTGAAATTCGAGCTAAAACCTGAAATTAGTCGATTAATATAATATCCCCAAATTGAAGGCTTTTACCCCGGTTTGTACAACAGAAATGATTGCTTTTGCTAAGGCTAATCCATATTTCGAAAGATTAAATACATGTTTATTAGGTCTTAGTGTGGATAGCAATCCATCACACTTAGCGTGGATATATGATATTTACTGTAGGACTGGAATTGTAATTCCATTTCCAATTATTGCAGATAGAAATGGAGAAATTGCAAGAAAATATGGAATGATATCAAGTACTGTGAACAACACTGCAACAGTAAGAAATGTGTTTATAATTGATGATAAACAAATAGTAAGGACAATTTTAGTATATCCGATGAATATTGGGCGAAATATTCCAGAAATATTGAGAGTTGTAAGGGCTCTTCAAGTGGCTGATTGCAATAATCAAATGGCACCAGTAAATTGGATGCCAAATGAGCCAATGATTGTTCCTATGCCACAAACATTTGCACAGCTACAAGAAAGAAATGAAAATATAATGAAACAACAAAATGGAATGAATTGGTATTTATCTTTTAAGAACCCTGAAAAATTATGTATAAATGAAAAATGTATGCAAAAGGAAGAAAACAGGATTATTGATGAACCGAAAAAAGTTGAAAAAACAAGAAAAGAAATAAGATAGTTAGTGAAATATTTTTTCTAAAGTAGTAATTGAAAAGGAAGAATGTTTTTATTGAGTTTTATTTGGAATGACGAAAATACGTTTATGTGAATAAATCAAAATTTTGTTATGAATAAAAGCCTAAAAAAGGGTAATGATAATAGAAAATGTTTAAGGAGGTTTTCTATTATGAAGCAGACTAACAAAGAGAGTCAAACAATAAATTGCACGGTAACATCATGTAAATATAACAATGGACAAAGACAATTATGTGAATTAGAGCATATTATTGTTACACCAGTTCAAGGTTGCCAAACTACACAACCAGATGAATCTATGTGTTCAAGTTACAAGAATATAGATAATAATAAATAAAATGACAAAAAAATAAAAAAATTAATTTTAATGACAGGTTTCGACAAACTTTTTGATTATAATGTGATATTATAAAGAAAAAGGAGTGTAAATAATATGAGGAACCAGACTTTAAAGAGACTAAAGCATACTGCGAAACTTGAATCATTAATTGCACAAGAAGCTGACTATGAAAAAATTTTAAAACAGAGTCAACGAATAGACAAATACATCGTCGAAGAGATGAAGAGAATAAACAATAAAGAAAAAGTTAAATGAATATTATTAAGCACAAAGGCATATGAACATTAATCGTTCATATGCTTCTTAATGTACATTTCCGAGTCCTTTTTCTTTAAATCTTCACGTTTATCATATAACTTTTTACCTTTTCCAATGCCAAGCTCTAATTTAACAATATTATTTTTAAAATAAAGAGAGATAGGTACAAGAGTGTATCCTTTTTGGTTAATTAATCCAGAGAGTCTGAATATTTCTCTTTTATTTAAAAGTAATTTTCTGTCACGTAAAGGGTCTTTATTAAATATATTTCCTTGTTCATATGGACTGATATGCATTGAATATATGTATGCTTCACCGTTTTTTATTCCAGCATAGCTATCTTTTAAATTGACTTTTCCGTTTCTGATAGATTTTATTTCTGTTCCAGTTAAAACAATGCCAGCCTCTAAAGTATCTGTAATTATATAATTATGCCTTGCTACAGGATTTTTTGCAATGTTTTTAATCATAAATAGCAAACTCCTTTCATAAAATTGATATAATTATAACATTTTAAATATGGGATTGCAATTAGAAAATATAAAGGTTATGAATAACTTATGATAAGATCACCCTGTAAAATTATTTTATGAAAAGTGATGATTGGGGAGAGCCTTTCAATCTTTGAGTGAACTATAAAAGCGGAACTAGTTTCTATTTTTATAAAATAAATCTAATTGTGCATTTTGAGTGAAGCGGAGCTCTGCGACAAAGCACGATGTATGCAATTTTACAAAAATAGAAACTAGTATTGTTTTAAAGACAAGCAAGCCATAGAAAATTAAATACAAATAATTTTTTAATATTATTCTTCGTAATGTTGCTCAGATTGTTCTGTATTATCTTGTTTTGCGTAAAACCAAATCATTGCAACAATTGCTACTCCAAGTATAGCCATTATTAGCCATGTCCACATAGTAGCATCCATTCCAAGCCAAGTTGCGTTTGTATTTGTTCTTGTTGCAGTATAACCAGTGTTACCATTTCCAGAACGATTATTATTACCCATGTTTGTTATTCCAGTAGCAACGTCATCAACAGTATTTCCAACAGCATCTACACCAGTTGTTAAGACATTACCAGCCGCAGAAGTTACGTCTTCAGCGACATTTCCTATAGTATTTAATGCATTATTAGCAAAAACCGTAGATGCTGTAATAGATAAAAGAACGATTAGTAATGTAGAAATAAGCAAAAATTTTCTTTTCATGTTTTTCCTCCTTTTTCAAATAATATTATTAGTATTAAATTATAAAAGTAAAATATACATCAAAAAATTTGGAAAAATGGCAAAAAAAAGAAACTCTTTTTGAGTTTCTAGAATTTTATTTTTTTAATCTGATGAAAATTGCGATAGCTAAAAGTATTAATACAACACCAACAGCAATCAATAATATATTTAGAATATTTGTTAAACCAAGTTCAGATTCTGGTAATGCTTGTAATCTATCAGCAATATTGCTACCTGTTGTTGCATCGGTTTTTGAAGTATTTTGATACATCATGTTTGAAGTTGTATTTGAAGAATACTCTTCATCACCGAATTGATCATAGCCATCATCTAAAGTATTAGAATTTAATGATGAATTTGTTGAATTGCTATAACTAGATGTACTATTAGAGGCTACTGAACTTGTTGTATTGCTTGATGCGTCAATAACATTGTCAGATAAGTTCATATCTATGTTAACTGCTAAGCAACAACTGCTTGAAATAGCAAAAAGGCATATAAAGCTAAGTACTAATATTTTTAAAGATTTTTTCATTATTAATTCATCCTCTCTAGTTCAAAATTTATTTCTATATAATAATACACAAAAATTACAAAAAAGTCTAGACATTTGGAAAAATTTTGATAAATTATTAAAATTTGGTTGACAAAGAAACAAAAGTTTGGTAATATATAACAAATTTGAATTATTTTTTATAAAATACATTGCAAAAATATAGAAGGGATTTGATTAAATGTTATTTGCAAGACCGGGAGAATATAAACCTTGTGGAATTTTTTCTTTGGAACATTTTGGACTTATTGCTGTAACTATTGTTTGTATAGCAATTGCAATAAAAAATACATATAAAAGTAGCAAAGAAGAGGTTAAAAAAATTATAAAAAACTGTACTATTATGCTATGGATTATGGAAATTTTCATAATTATCTTTAAATTATGTACTGGGGATCCTAGAAATGTAAATAATTATGTTCCACTGTATTATTGTAGTATTTTATTATATGCGGGAACTTTAAGTAGCTTTTTTAAAGGAAAGCTAAAAAGGATGGGGGATGTGTTCTTAGCGACAGGTGGAATAATAGGGGGAATAGTATTCATTTTATTACCAACTACTTCTTTACCAGCATATCCAGCACTTCATATTGTGAGTTTGCATAGCTTTTTATACCATGGAATAATGGTTTATTTGGGCTTGCTTGTAAACATTACTCATTATATAGATGTTGTGGCAAGTGATGCAGTTTATTTTGCTACACTTATAGGAATAATATGTATTTTGGCTCAGATTGTAAACAAAATATTTGACAGTAACCTGATGTTTATATCAAAAGACTTTCCTGGAACTCCAATTACAATAATTTATAAGCTCACAGGAAAGCATTTTACAGCATTTATGGAAATTGCACAAATGTTTTTACCATTTTATGCAGTTTATGGAATTCTAAAAATTAGAGATAAAAGAAAAGCAAAATTACAAGGATGATTCTAATTCTTTTATTTGGTCTCTTAATTTTGCTGCTTCTTCAAACTCCATTTTTTCTGCGTGTTGAAGCATTTCCTCAGTTAACTTGTTTATAATGTCTTCAACACTAGATTCTTTATCAATTTCATATTTTTCAGATGCTTCTGCAACAATGCTAGCTCGAATAGTATCTCTAACAGATTTTTTTATGGTTTGAGGAATGATTCCATGTTCTTTATTGTATCTCATTTGTATTGCTCTTCTTCTATTAGTTTCAGATATGGCTTTATCCATAGAGTCTGTAAGTTCATCGGCATACATTATAACTTTACCATCGGTATTTCTTGCAGCACGTCCAATAGTTTGAATTAAAGAACGTTCAGAACGAAGGAACCCTTCTTTATCTGCATCTAATATTGCTACTAAAGAAACCTCAGGTATATCTAATCCTTCTCTTAAAAGGTTAATTCCAACTAACACATCGAACTCACCAAGACGTAATGACCTAATAATATCCATTCTTTCTAAAGCTTTAATATCAGAGTGCATGTATCTAACTTTAATATCAAGTTCAGCTAAATAGCTGGTTAAATCTTCAGCCATTTTTTTAGTTAGAGTAGTAACCAATACTCTCTCATTTTTCTCGACTCTTTTATGAATTTGGGTAATCAAATCATCAATTTGGTTTTCAATTGGTTTTACTTCAATTTCAGGGTCAAGTAGACCTGTTGGACGGATGATTTGCTCTACAACATTATCTTTAGAATGTTCTTTTTCGTATTCTGCAGGAGTTGCACTAACAAATACTACTTGGTTAATTCTTTGCTCAAATTCTTCAAATTTCAGAGGTCTATTGTCAAATGCAGAAGGTAACCTAAAACCATATTTTACTAAAGATTCTTTTCTTGCTCTATCACCATTATACATAGCCCTAACTTGAGGGATAGTAGCATGAGATTCGTCAATAAGCAAAAGAAAATCCTTTGGAAAATAATCGAATAGGGTGTATGGAGCACTTCCTGGCTCACGACCACTTATGTGTCTAGAATAGTTTTCTATACCTTGGCAAAAGCCAGTTTCCTTCATCATTTCTATATCAAAATTAGTACGTTCTTCTATTCTTTGAGCTTCAATTAATTTACCTTGTGATTTGAAATATTCGACTTGCTGTTTCATTTCTTCTTCAATAGTAGTAATTGCATGCTCCATTTTATCAGAAGTCGTAACATAATGAGAGTTCGGAAATATCATAATATGGTTTCTACTTGCAACGGTTTTACCTGTTAAAGGATTAATTTCAGAAATCTTTTCAACTTCATCTCCCCAGAACTCAACACGAATAGCACTTTCACCATAATCAGAAGGGAATATTTCAACAATGTCTCCTTTTGCTCTAAAAGTACCACGTTTAAAATCTAGTTCATTTCTGGAATATTGCATATTTATTAATTTCTTTAACATAGCATCTCTTTCAATCTTCATGCCGGGTCTTAAAGAAACAGTCATATGCTCATAGTCAATGGGGTCACCCAAACCATAAATACATGAAACAGATGCAACAATAATAACATCTCGTGTTTCAAATAATGCAGCTGTTGCAGAATGACGTAGTTTATCAATCTCATCATTAACAGAAGAGTCCTTCTCAATATAGGTATCTGAAGATGGAATATATGCTTCTGGTTGGTAATAGTCATAATAAGAAACAAAATACTCAACATTATTTTCAGGGAAAAACTCTTTAAATTCACTGTAAAGTTGTCCTGCTAATGTCTTATTATGAGCCAAAACAAGAGTTGGTTTCTGTACTTTTTGAATGATATTAGCCATAGTAAAAGTCTTACCAGAGCCAGTAACACCAAGCAAAGTCTGAAATTTTTTTCCTTCTTCTATGCCTTTAGATAAATATTCAATTGCCTGTGGCTGGTCACCAGTAGGCTTGTATTCTGAATGTAACTTAAACATAATGCCTCCTTAAATTTATATTATTATATATCATAAAATAATCTATAATACAAGTTTACAAAAAATGAAAAAGAGCAAATGCAGATTTGTAATCCTTTCATTTACTCTTTTCCATCAGTTAAATCTGTGTAATATCTTTACAAAGATATTACTTTTCTGTCATCTTCTCTGTGGCTGCTTTAATTGCCCAGTCAAACTGGTTGCAGACTGAGTATTCGTCCTTAGGCAAGACATTGGTTCCGTAATCTAACCTGAATAGTCCATATGCCAAGTAATAGGCATAGTTTCCCTGATGCCCTAATGCCGGTATCTTCCATTGGGGGATTCGGAGCAATCTAAGCGCATGAAATAATGAGAAATACTCGAATGCACCAATCGTGCCTACGATGTATGTGGGGGAGTAAAATTCCTCAAAAATACGATTGGCAAGCTCTTCTTGCATTTGCCTAAAATCTTGTTTTGTGAGTTTTTTATCGTGAGGCAAATTAAATGTATCGTAAAACATAAAATTAGTCTCGTATGTGATGTAATTGCGGAATTTTTTAGGTATGTTTCTTGGGTACGATAGAGCTTTACCAATAATTTGGCAGCCAAAAAAATTACCCTCATCCTGCTGAGGTGCCTCAAGCATTTTCATGAGTTGTTCCAAATACTTTTCTTCAATCATATTGCGTTTTCTCCTTTGTGTGATTTGAAGTGACAGAATAATTCGATAAATGTCAAGCGACATCATAAATATTATACCATACTTTACATAAAAATACAATAATAAGCATGAAACGAAAGATATAGTACGACATAGAAAGTAACCATATAAAATTAGCAAGTTTATTTTTAGAAAATGTTGAGATTTTAAGCCATTTGTGATAGGATATTGTAAGAAAAATGAAAGTAGAAAGGAAACAAAACATGACAGGAAATATATTTACCAACACGTTAAAACATTTTAATTTAGTCACAAGACATAGATGGGTAGTATTCAAGTTATGTTGCAAAGCTGGAATACCTTGGAGAGGATTAGTACACGATTTATCAAAATTTTCTCCAACAGAATTTTGGGAGTCTGTAAAATACTATAATGGAAGCATGAGTCCAATTTTATTTGCAAAGAGAAAACAAGGCTATTCGAAAGCGTGGTTACACCATAAAGGAAGAAATAAACATCATCCAGAATATTGGTATGACCCAATGTCTAGAAGTCCAATGCCAGTAATTCCGTATAAATACATTGTAGAGATGATATGTGATAATTTAGCCGCTGGAATTGTTTATAATGGTAAGAGATGGAGAAACGATACCCAATTAAAATATTGGAACTCACGCAAAGACAATATGCCACTTAATGAAAAAAATAAATCTATGGTGACAGAAGTTTTTACACAAGTAAGCATAAATGGAATTGAAAAAACTATAACTAAAAGTAATTTAAAGAGATTATATAAAAAGTACTGTGAATAAATTTATAGAGAGGATTGTGATTTAATATGAAAATTATATATGGAACTTCAAATCAGGCTAAAATAGCTCAAGTAAAGGATTATTTGGACTACAAGAATATTGATGTTGAAATTTTATCTTTAAAAGATATTGGATTTAACGAAGAAATTGATGAAAATGGAACTACATTCGAAGAAAATTCACTTATAAAAGCAAAAGCCATCAAGGCTTATTGTGAAAAAAATGATATAAATGAGATTATAATGACAGATGATGCTGGACTTTGCATTGATGCATTGAATGGAGAACCAGGAGTATATAGCGCAAGATACGCAGGTGACCATGCTCCTCAGATTGTTGCAATAAATAAGGTACTTTCAAAAATGGAAAATGTTAAAGATGAAGATAGAACTGCAAAATTTGTATGTGTTCTTACACTAATGATGCCAGATGGAAAAATAAATGTTGCAAGAGGGGAAACTCTAGGAAGAATAGTTAGAACCCCAGGGCCTCTTGGAAAGCTTACATATGGGCCAATATTTATTCCAGAAGGATTTGATAAGACTATGAATGAACTTACAGAAGAAGAGCTTGGAGTAACTCATAGAGAAAAGGCCTTAAAGCAGATATTAAATTATCTAAAGGAGGAACAATAATGAATATAGGATTTTATGCTGGAAGTTTTGACCCATTTACTATGGGACATATGCATGTTGTAAAGACTGCTTCAAATGTATTTGATAAGTTAGTAATCGGAATAGGCATTAACAATAAGAAGGCAAGAAGATATGATAAAGAAATAATGAAAAATGCTATAGAGCAGGCATTAAAAGATGAAAATATAGATAATGTAGATGTAATTACATATGAAGGACTATCAGTCGATGCAGCAAAAGATAATGGATGTAATTTCCTTGTAAGAGGAATAAGAGATGATATGGATTACTACTATGAGGAAAATATAGCAGAGATTAATGAAGAAATATCAGGACTAGATACAATTTACGTAAGAGCTGGAACATTAGGTAGTATAAGTTCAAGCACGGTAAAAGAAATATTTGATAATGGAAAAGATATTTCTAGATATGTGCCTCAAGCAGTATTAAAAATAATGTAAATTAGGAAGGAACAAGAAAAAATGAAATTACACATAGTAATGGTAGAACCAGAGATACCACAAAACACAGGAAACATTGCAAGAACTTGTGCTATAACAGGTGCAAAGCTACATTTGGTTTATCCATTAGGCTTTAAAATAGATGATAAACAACTAAAGAGAGCAGGATTAGATTATTGGGACAAATTAGAGATTGAAGAACATACATCATTAGATGCTTTTTTAGAGAAATATAAGCCGGAGGAGCATAACATGTTTATGGCTACAACAAAGGCAAAACATTGCTATACAGATGTAGATTATAGTAAATTTAAAGATGAGGATGTCTTTGTGTTATTTGGAAAAGAGACCAAAGGTCTACCGGAAGATTTATTGCAAAAATATATAGATAAAACAATAAGAATTCCAATGAGACCAGTATTAAGGTCATTAAATCTTTCAAATTCTGTATGCGTAATAGTATATGAAATATTAAGACAGATTAACTTTGAAGGATTACAAGAAGAAAGTCAATATTTTGATGAAAAATAGTATGATTGACAAAGCATTGCAAAATGCATATAATATACACGAAAAAAATAGACTCATAAATGGAGTAAAATGTAAAATTTATAATTAGGAGAGATTTTGATGGATATAGAAAATACAATAAAAATAATGTTAAAGGGTGCAGCTGACCATACAGATGTTGAAGAAATTAGAGAAAAATTAAAAAAGGTAGATGCAGAACATAGACCACTAAGAATAAAATTAGGCTTAGACCCATCTGCACCAGATATTCACTTAGGACATGCTGTTGTACTTAGAAAAATTAAACAATTACAAGATTTAGGAAATGAAGTAATAATTATAATAGGTGACTTTACAGGAATGATAGGTGACCCTACAGGAAAGTCTAAAACAAGAAAACAACTTACAAAAGAGCAAGTAGAAGAGAATGCAAGAACATATCAAAAACAAATATTTAAGATATTAGACCCAAGCAAGACAACAGTTAGATTTAATAGTGAATGGTTAGGAAAAATGGATTTCAGAGATGTTATCAATCTTTGCTCAAAATGTACTGTAGCAAGAATACTAGAAAGAGACGATTTCCAGAAGAGATATACAAATAATCAACCAATAGCTGTACATGAGTTTTTCTATCCATTAATGCAGGCATATGATTCTGTCGCAATTCAAGCAGACCTAGAAATGGGTGGAACAGACCAAACATTCAATGTACTTATGGGAAGAAATATACAGAAAGATTATGGACAAGATCCTCAAATTACACTTTTCATGCCTTTAATTGAAGGAATTGATGGAGTTGAAAAAATGAGCAAGAGCCTAGGAAACTACATTGGTGTAAATGAAGATGCAAATACGATGTATGAAAAAGTAATGAAGATTCCAGATAGTATGATAATAAAATATTACAATTTATGTACAGATGTACATCCAGATGATGTTGCAAAAATTGAAGAGAGACTAAATAATGGAGAGAATCCAAGAAATATAAAGATGGAACTTGCAAAAGAAATAGCAAGATTATATCATAATGAAGAAGAAGCTGAGCAAGCAGAAGAACATTTTAAAACAGCATTCCAAAAGCAAGAAGCTCCAGAAGATATTGAAAAAATCAAATTCGAAAATAATATATTAGACACATTATTAAAAACAAAGAAATGTGCTTCAAAAGCAGAGTTAAAGAGACTTTTCGAACAAGGTGGAATAAAAGTTGAAGGAGAAAAGGTAACAGATTATCAATCATTAAATAACTTTGAAGGTGAAATGATAATACAAATTGGAAAAGGAAGTTTCTTTAAAATAGTAAAATAATACAATAGAAAAAGTAGAAAGGAAGTAAATAAGATGGATTGGGCTAAAGAAACATTGCAAAAACCAATGTGGAAGGAAGAAATAAAAAATAGAGAGGCAAAAGAACAGGTTGCTAAAAAAATGGCAGAACGTGTACAAGATGGTGACATTATAGGATTTGGCTCTGGCTCAACATCTTATTTGACTGCTATTGAAATTGCAAAAAAGGTACAAACTGAACACTTGAATATTATTGCTATTCCTACGTCATACGAAATTAAAATGTTATGTACTTATCTTGGAATACCAACAGCAACATTGGAAGAAAAAAAGCCTGACTGGTGCTTTGATGGAGCTGATGAGGTTGACCATGACAACTGGATGATAAAAGGTAGAGGAGCTGCTATGTTTAATGAAAAATTAAATATTAAATGTTCAAATAAAACCTATATATTAGTCGATGAATCAAAAATAGTAAATAGGCTAGGAAGCAAATTTCCAGTACCAGTAGAGTGTACTCCAAAGGCTATAAATTTGGTAAAAGAAGAGACATATAAACAAGGAGCACATAACGTAGAATTACGTTTAGCGCAAAAAAAAGACGGCCCAGTAATAACAGAAAACGGCAATATTATATTAGATGCTTGGTTTGATAACATAGATGAGACATTAGAAAGAAGATTAAAAAATATAACTGGAGTTGTAGAAACAGGCTTGTTTATAGGATATAATGTTAAAATTGTAGCTCAGTAAAAAGGAGAAGTTAATGAAAAAATTATTGTTTTCAGCAGTTTCACTTGATATAGGGGGAATTGAAAACGCACTTGTTAATTTATTAAATTACTTGGCAAGGACAGATGAATATGAAATAACGTTATTTCTGGAGAAAAAAGAAGGAATTTTTTTAGATAAAATTGATAAGAAAATACAGATATGCGTGTATTGCCCAAATGACAGTAAGGTAATCATTTTAAGAAAAGGTATTAATTTTATAAAACAGACAATATTTAAGCTGAAATATAAAAATAAGTATGATTTTTCGTGTGCATATGCAACATATTCTAAGCCTGCATCTTTTGTGGCAAGAACTGCTTCGAAAAATAGTTGTTTATGGGTACATAGTGAATATATGCAAATGTTTGATAATAATAAGTCAAAATATGTTGAATTTTTTGAGGGAGTTAAAGCAAAAGACTTTAAGAATATTGTATTTGTATCTGAAAATGCAAGAGATATATTTGTAGAAAATTTAAAAAATGATAAGGATTTCATAAACAAAACAAGTGTTATTTATAATTTTATCGATGCAGAAGAAATTTTAAGAAAGTCTCAAGAAAAGGTTACAGATTGTCGTAAAGAAAAAACTTTTACTTTCCTGAATGTTGGAAGACATACTGAGGAAGACAAGAAACTAACGAGATTAATTGAAGCTGCTAAGAAGCTGAAAGAAGATAATCTATATTTTAGAATTTTGCTAGTTGGAAGCGGGAACAAAACGCAAGAGTACAAAAAAATGGTAAATGAATATAAATTAGAAAATAATATAATATTCTTAGGGAAGAAACAAAATCCATATCCATACTTTAAACTTGCAGATAGTTTAATTCTTACATCTGAATATGAGGGCTTTCCAGTTGTTTATTTGGAGGCTATGATATTAAACATTCCAATAATTACAACGAATGTATCTGATAGCTTACGAATTATACAAAACAAACATGGTGTTGTCACAAAAAAAAATGTAAATTCAATTTATAATGCGATGAAAAATGCAATAATTAACGGAATTTCTCAAAAAGAAGAGTTTGATTATAAAGAGTATAATCAAGAAATAAATGAAAAGCTAGAGAAACTTATAAATGATTAGTCTGACATAAAAGCATGAAATATCAAAAAGAAAAGAGGAAAATATAAATGACAGAAGAAAAAAGTAAATTTTTATTTTCAATAATTGTACCTATTTACAATACAGAAAAATACGTAGAAAAGACTCTAAAGTCAATATACGAAGCCATGGACAGGGACTGTGAGGTAATAGTTGTAAATGATGGCTCGAAAGACAATAGCGAGGAAATTATAAAAAAATTTATAAATGCTCTACCAGAAGAGTATAAAAATAATTTTGTATATGTGAAGAAAGACAACAAAGGGCTTGCAGACACTAAAAATGTGGGCATTGCAAAGGCTAGAGGCGAGTTTATCAGTGTAGTTGATTCAGATGATTACATCGACAAAAACTTTTATAAAATTGCAAGAGAATATGTGAAAGATAATGACATTATAATATACGATTTATATGTCGTATTCGAGAAGAATCCTCTTTGGAACTATACATCAAGAGCATGCAGAGATGATAAAGAAAATTTCTTGGATGGCCTTATAAATGGAGCAATGTCTGGTTCATCTTGCAACAAAATAATAAAAAAAGAATTATACAATGGATTCGAATTTCCTGTTGGAAAACAATATGAAGATGTTGCTGTAACACCATTTATATTGACAAATGCAAAAAACATAAAATATATACCATATCCGATGTATTATTATTTACAAAGAGAGAAGTCTATAGTTGCAACAAATACATATATGTCGGCTTTTTATAAAATTTGTAGCAATATTTCAGAGGTTATAAAAAATCATGATAATGATTGTGAAAAATACAAGCTTATAATAAATGAGTTTTTTGTAAGAAGAATATTGGACATGATAACACAAGACTATAATGCTAATAAAAAAGAATTCGAAAAACATTTAGAAGGATTTGTAAAAGATAATAAAAACACAATAGAATATATTGTAAACACAAATATGGTAAACACTGAAAAGAATGATTATTCAGAAAGACAAAAGCAATTGGTTACAAATATGTTTATTGCATTAAAAAATGGTAATATAAAGAGTATAAAAAATAACTTAATAAAAAGAAAAATAATAAA
>OGXW01001863.1_pt1 | contig 15537 bp, 9 predicted proteins | sample 1576341 | NCBI WGS metagenome assembly OGXW01 (sample SAMEA3541592, study PRJEB24748) | human gut metagenome | biome: human gut; feature: human-associated habitat; material: faeces | place: China | collected 2012
AAGGGAAGAACAGGAAGATCCGCAGCAAAAGAAGAAAGGATTTGGACTGTTTGGCAGAATGTCAAAAAAGGAAGAGGAGATTGTCGAGAAGGAGATCGAAGAACTTACAGAGAACAAGTTAGATAAAGAACAGCTTCTTGATGAGGTTGTCTCAAAGGATCCTGACGATAACGGAGAAGCTTCCGATGTAGGGCAGCCAGAGAAAGCTATTGCTGAGGATAAAGCTGATGTACAGCGGGATGCGGATATGGTGGAGATTAGTGGCGAACTTTCTCCGGAGGATGCAGCTGTATACAATGAAGATGATGAGAACATTGTTGATGATTTTGAGAGTCAACAGGATAATTTTGTTATAGAGGAAGAGCCTGAGGAGGTAGTCATGGTTGATATTCCTGAGGATATTCAGGATGAAGATCAGGAGACGGATAAGGCAGAAGACAAACAGATTGAGGAGACATTTGACGATGTATTCTCAGATTGTGATTTAGACCAGGGTGAGTTTGATCTGGACGCTGATGATCAGGGTGTTGAGGTTGTTAATTTTGATGAAGATGAAGTGGAAAAATTAGAACCTGAAAAGAATGATCAGATGCAGATTGATGAAAGTGTTGCAACAACAGATGACGTTGAAAATGATATGACTGAATCTGGATATGTTGATGACGTTGAAGCGGTGCAGGTAGATGTTGTATCTGATGTCTCAGATACAGATGAGACGGATACGGTAGAAGAAACCGAGGCAGTAGAAGAAACTGAGTCAGTAGAAGAAACTGAGTCAGTAGAAACAGAAGCAGTACAATTGCATGAAGAATCTGAGGCGCTTGAAGCCGATAAAGAACAGTTAGGTGATTTTGATTTTGATAAGGCATTTGAGTCTCTTGAAGAATTTGATATCGATGAATTTGAACCGGAAGAGTCAGAAGCTGGTGAGTCCGACGAGAATGTTGTTCTGGTGGATGAGACATTGTTTGAAACAGATTCAAATGAGGATCAGTCAGAAGATAGCTATAATGAGATTGATTCAGAATTGACAGTAGATTCGGAATTGACAGCAGAACCAGAATTGACAGCAGAACCAGAATTGACAGCAGATTCGGAAATGCCGGATGAAGAATCAACAGAAGTTGAGGAAAAGTGTCCTGTGATAGATAAAAGCGTGGAACAGACGGAAGAAGTACATGAAGAAACGGAGCCTGATGTGATAGATGATGCAGTGCGTGATTCTGAAACACAGATAGAAGATACATTATCTTCTGAAGAAGATGTGCATTCGTATCGCCGTTATGTATCGGAAAAGACAAAAAATGCAGAGTTTCCGGTGTTTAAGAGTAGTTTGTTTCCAGATTACAATACTGATGGAGCTGTATTGTATGATATTAAGGCGGATAAAGATGTTAATGCCGTGATTGATAAGAATGAGGCAAAGATACATGAGAATCTAAAAAAAGAAGAAGATCTTATCGGTGAAACTGACAGACTTCTTGCGAGACTTGGTATAAAGTTTAATGCTGAGTTTAAATCAATACTTGATTTTGATGATGATGACACGCATCCGGAGGATGCTTCAATAGCAGAAAATATAAGTGATAAAGATGAATTGCTTGCAAAGCAGGATGGTGGGTCAGATAAAAAAGAAAAAAAGTCTTTTAAATTAAAAGGCTGACAATTAAGAAATAAAGTAGCATAGGTATGTATAGTATGCTTTTTATTTGTGAATACGCGGAAGGAGGCGAGGGAATTGGCTGTAGATCAGACAGAAGCAATGATTGCTGCGATCAAAGCCCAGCTTGAAAAAGAGAGAGCTGCTCAGGCTGCCAAGAAGAAGAGGGAAGAAGAAGAACAGCTTCTTAAGAATGGTGGCAAGAAAAAAGAGGCAGAGACTACAAAAAGCCAACACAAAACTTTGTCCAAGGAGGAGTTGGAACGCATAGAGGCGAAGAAACGCCGAAAGAGAGAGGAAGCTCTCGGTATCGTCAGGGAAGATGAACCAGAAAAAATATCTGAGGACGATAAGAGTGAGGATGTTCAGAACGAGGGAGCTGAACAGTCAAAAGAAGAAAAAGACAAGAAAGAGGAGAAAAAAGAAGCTGCACCAAAGCTCAGTCTTAATCTTGGCGGGGTTGCTGATGATGTTCAAGACGGTGGTCTTGGCGGACTCGGTGGTGGCCTTGGAGCAGGCAAGTTAGGTGGCGGTCTTGGAGGAGCTGTTGGCGGTGGCCTTGGTGGCGTTGCCAAGTCGGAAGGCGGTCTTGGCGGTGGCCTTGGTGGCGGCCTTGGCAGTGGTGTGAAGTCTGAGGGCGGCCTTGGAAGCATACCTAAACCGGAGGGTGGCCTTGGTGGCGGTCTTGGATTTGGCTCAGAGACTGGTAAAGGTACGGTCAAGTCTAAAGGCGGAAGTAACATCGTACTCGAAGATGAAGATACAGAGAATGGCACTGAAGAAGATTCACTTGAGTGGGTTGCAGATAAGAATGCCAAAGTCAAAAAGGTTAAGGCACCTGCAGAGGGCAGCGATTCAAATGGTGATTTGTTCAGCATTCTGCCAGATAGAAATAAACAGAGTGGCGGTGGTGCGTCTCTCTATGATTTTGATGATGACGAGGACGACGATGATGATTTCCTTGGTGCTGGTATAAAGAATCTGTCCAATATAGATGAGGAAAGCCCTGAGGAGATAGAGAAGCGTAAAGCAGAGGCAGAAGCTAAGAAGAAAGCTGAAGAGGAAGCCAAGAAGAAGGCAGAGGAAGAGGCTAAGAAGAAGGCTGAAGAGGAAGCTAAGCGTAAGGCAGAGGAAGAGAAGAAGCGCAAAGAGGCTGAGGAAGCCAGAAAGAAGGCTGCTGCAGAAAAGGCTAAGGCTGAGGCGGAGGCAAAGAAGCAGCAGGCTATAGATGATGCCAGAAAGAATGCTGAGGAAGCAAAGAAGCATGCGGAAACTTCTAAGAAGACCATAGAGGAATGTGAAAAGGCAGAGAAGGATCTCGAGAAGCAGCTTGAGGAATTTACTGCAAAGAAGCAGAGCTATGATGCCAAGATGACACAGGAAGCTGAGGCTAAGAAGAAGGGTGATGCAGAACTTCTTGAGCGTGAGGAGAAAGAACTTGATGCGGCTGTAACAAAACTCAAGAAGGAGATTGACGATTCAAACGAATCTTCAAAGAAACAGTCAGACAAGATTCTTGCAGAGAGTGATCCAGAAACGTTCAAGACCAACATGATCAATGAGGCTCAGGCTGCGGCTGATAAAGCTATCAAGGCTCTTGCAGATGCCAAGAAGTCCAACATTGAGAAGGGTGACGCAGATTTCAAGAAGGCAGTTCTTGAAGATGATAAGAAGAGGTCTGATATAGATGCTGCTAAGTCCAAGGCGATTGAGGCTGCAAAGAAGAAGAGAGCTGATGAAGAGGCAAAGGCGGCAAAGCTTGCTGGATCTGCTGAATCTGATAAGGACAAGGCTGGTACAATATTCAGCGAGTCTAAGAAGGCAGAATCGGAGGCTGATGAGAACCTTAAGAACACAACAGAGCTTGAAGCCAAGTCATCCAAGACTCTTGCAGATCTGAAGAAGAAACTCTCAGATTCTGAAAATACAATAAAGAACACAAAGAACAGTAGAAATGATGCCAATACAAAGCTTGCGATCCAGAAGGAGGAGCTTAAGAAGACTGAGACTGTTGAGGCTGAAGCAATCAAGGCTCTTGAGAATGCAAAGAAGGCAAAGGCAGAGGTTCAGAAGAAGATTGCTGACAGTGAGGCATTTATCAAAAAGGCTGCTGCTGATATTGCGAAGGCAGAGGACGAGAACAAGAAGATTAAGAATGATGTAGATGCTGCGCAGAAGGAGAATAATTCGTTTAAGGCGGCAAAGGCTGAGGCTCAGGATGCCCTTAACTCAGCAAAGAAGTCGCTTGTTGAGGCTGAAGATCTCCTTGCAAAGGCTGAGGCTGCATCTGAGGAAGCTGAGCAGATTGTAGAAGAGGCAAAGATTTCAGAAGAAGTAGAAATTCAGAATGCAGAGAATCAGGCTAAAGAAAAAGCTGATAAGCTTGCTGCTGATGGCAAGATACGTGCTGCAAAACATGAGGAGTTTATTGCTTCCGAAGAGGAGAAGTATGCCAAGGCTGAGGCAAATGAGCTTGAAAAGGTTAAGTCTGTAGCCCTTAAGGCTGAGCAGGAAGCTGCGAACCTGAAGGCTAAGGCTGAAGTTGAGGCTAAGAAGATTCTTGATGAGGCTAAGAAAAAGGAAACTGAATTAAAGAATAAGATTTCTGAGCTTAAGACGGAGCAGGCAGAGCGTGTTGTTGCACGAAAGGAAGCTGCAAAGAAAGCTAAGGAAGAAGCTGAGGCTAAGAAGAAGAAAGATCTTGAAGCTTTGGAAAAGGCAGAGGCAGAAGTTAAGAAGCAGCTTGCAGATATCAGAAGTAAGTCAGGTGCTGCTGCAAAGGTACTTGAGAAGGCTATAAAGAGAGAAGAGGAATACAGAAAACAGGAAGAACTCCTGAAGGCAGGAAAGGTAGAGGAAGCTGCAAAGGTTATCTCACAGGATGAGGAGGCAACTATGGCAGCAACAATCAGTGAGAATGTTGCTGCAAGACGTAAGTCACTTCCTAAGGAAGCTAAGTATCTGTATAAGTATCTCGGTGTTGAGCCAGCTGGTGCACAGATAGTGAATGTTCTTCAGACACTTAAGGTTGATCCTAAGAGATCAAAGAATATAGTAATTCTTGGTCAGCACGGATTTGGTCTTACTATGGTTGGAGAAGATTTTGCGAAATTCTATTATGACATGGGAATCTGCAAATCTCAGGCTAAGGCAAAGGTTAAGGCAAAGGTAATCAATAGCGGTAAACTTTCCGGAGCTGTTGCAAAACTTAAAGGTGGATGCCTTATAGTTGAGAGTGCAGGCCTTATCACGTCAGATAGATTTAAGGAGATGGTTGATCTGTGTTCACCTGGAAAAAATGATATCAAGATCATTTTAACAGGTGAGAAAACTGCGCTCAGTAATATGCTTGCATCCAATATGACTCAGGCAAGAGCATTCAACAACAGGGTTTATTTTGATCAGATCAATGAAAGCGGTATGGTTGATGTTGCTGAGTGTTATGTTGAAGAGAAGGGATTCAAGCTTGAAAGCGGTGCGGATGCATCAATCAAGAATATTCTCATGGGTATGGAATCAGGAAATATAGATCGTCTTCTTACTGCCATGGACAGTGCTATGGCTGCGGCAGAGACAAGAGACCCTATAGATAAGAAGGTTCTGAAAAAAGAGATAAAGTAATTATAAAAACGATTTTTGTACAGTATTGATGCTGTAGAATTTTGTTGAAAAATAAGATGCCAGTGCTTATAATATTTGTGTTATAGCACTGGTATTTTTAATACATAAATTTGTGATAAGGAGATATTTATATGCTTTCAACTGATATAGGAGTGGATTTAGGAACGTCAAACGTATTGATCAGCGTAAGAGGTAAAGGGGTAGTTGTCAATCAGCCATCTGTTGTTGCATATGAAGTGTCCACCAAAAAAGTAATAGCGATTGGTACAAAAGCAAAAAAAATGATAGGGAAAACCCCTGAGAATATAGAGGTTGTACGCCCGCTTAACAAGGGCGTTATATCTGATTACACCATTACAGAGATAATGTTAAAGGCATTTATCAGAAGCGCAATGGAGAAGAGATCGGGAGTTGGAAGACCTCGTATATGCGTGTGTGTTCCAAGTGGAGTAACAGAAGTCCAGCGGCGTGCTGTCGAGGAGGCTGTATATAAGACAGGAGCGAAGACTGTTTATGTAATGGAGGAACCGCTGGCTGCTGCTGTGGGTGCAAATGTTGATGTGTATGAAGCAAAAGGCAATATGGTGGTGGATATAGGAGGGGGAACTACAGATATAGCTGTTGTCTCACTTGGCGGAGCTGTTGAGAGTAGTTCTATAAAGTATGCAGGAGACGATTACAACAATGCTTTAATTAAATATGCAAGAAGAAAGTATAACCTGCTTATAGGTGATCAGACTGCCGAGAATGCAAAACTTGCAATAGGGTCTGTTATGAAGAGAGAAGAAGATGTTGCTTATGACATAAAAGGCCGTGATCTGATTAAAGGACTCCCAAAGGCTGTGACTATAACTGCAAATGAGACTGTTGACGCATTTGAAGAGACAACAAATCATATTTTGGGCGCTATTCATAATGTGCTTGAGACAGCTCCTCCAGAACTGGTTTCAGACATAGCAGTTTCAGGTATAGTGCTGACTGGTGGAGGAAGTCTTATATATGGCCTTGATAAACTTATAAAAGAGCGTACAGGTATAGAGGCATATATATCAGAAAAAGCGCTTGAAGCTGTTGCACTTGGAGCTGGAATGTCGGTAAATCTGAGTGATAAGAAAGATGATTGATGTGACAGAGATTGTGTTATTGATGGATGTGGCAGGTGTTATCTGCCGGATTGCATTATAGAAGGATATAGAATGGATAAAGATTTTTTACCGGTTTCTAGAGTTGATATGGAAAAAAGAGGATGGTCTGAAGCTGATTTTGTGTATGTCATAGGAGATGCTTATGTGGATCACCCGTCATTTGGTCCTGCGATTATTAGCAGGTTACTTGAAAGATATGGATATAAAGTGTGCATGATTGCCCAGCCTGATTGGAAAGATGACAAGAGCATTGATGTTTTTGGCAGACCAAGACTGGGCTTTTTGGTGTGCGCAGGCAATATGGATTCTATGGTTAATCATTATTCGGTTTCCAAGAAGAGAAGACAAAAGGATGCATATTCTCCAGGAGGGCAGATGGGACTCCGGCCTGATTATGCGACTACTGTATACTGTAATCTCATTAGGAGAACATATAAGGACGTTCCGATAATTATAGGCGGAATTGAGGCTAGTCTCAGACGGCTTGCTCATTATGATTATTGGTCTGATAAATTAAAGCATTCCATTCTTGTTGATTCGTCTGCGGATATACTGTCATATGGAATGGGCGAGCACAGTATGGTGGAAATTGCAGAGGCTCTGGAAAGTGGAATAGATGTGAAGGATATAACGTTTGTTCGCGGAACATGTTATAGAACCAAGGATATATCGGGTTTGCCTGATGACAGTATCATGTTGCCTGATTATGACAAACTGTCCGGTAACAAACTTGAATATGCGAAGAGTTTTTATACGCAATATATAAATACAGATCCATATTCTGCAAAAACCCTTGTGGAAGGGTATGGCAACAGAGGATACATAGTCCAGAACCCGCCCTCGTATCCGCTCACTCAGATGGAGATGGATGACGTGTATGATCTGCCATATATGAATACGTATCACCCAATGTATGAAGCCGCAGGCGGCATACCAGCAATATCAGAGATAAAGTTCAGTTTGACCAGCAACAGAGGTTGCTTTGGAGGCTGCAGCTTTTGTGCACTGACATTTCACCAGGGACGGATCATCCAGACCAGAAGCCACGAATCGCTAGTCAGGGAGGCTGAGCGGATGACTCATGAGCCTGATTTTAAAGGTTATATCCATGATGTTGGTGGACCAACTGCAAATTTCAGACATAAGGCATGTTTAAAGCAGGACAAATATGGTGCATGTACGAATAAACAGTGCTTGTTTCCGAATCCGTGCAAAAACCTTAAGATTGACCACAAAGATTATGTGGAGCTTCTCAGAAAGCTTGAGGCAGTACCGGGCGTGAAAAAGGTATTCATAAGATCAGGTATAAGGTTTGATTATGTGATGGCAGACAGCAGCGATGAATTCCTTCGTGAACTTTGCGAGAAGCATATAAGCGGCCAGCTCAGAGTTGCGCCTGAACATGTATCTGACAATGTTCTGAAGATGATGGGAAAACCCCAAAACAGTGTGTACGAAAGTTTTATAGAGAGATATCAGAGAGTAAATGCTAAGACAGGAAAACAGCAGTATGTTGTTCCATATCTCATGTCATCGCATCCTGGATCTACGCTAAGGGAAGCTGTAGAGCTTGCTGAATATGTCAGGGATATAGGATATATGCCTGAGCAGGTACAGGACTTTTATCCTACGCCTTCTACTATATCAACCTGTATGTATTATACAGGTGTTGATCCGAGAACTATGGAACCGGTATATGTTCCACATAATCCTCATGAGAAAGCCATGCAGAAGGCACTCATGATGTACAGAAAGCCTGAAAATTATGATCTTGTCAAAGAGGCACTTATTAAAGCAGGAAGACAGGATCTGATTGGCTTTGATAAAAAATGTCTGATAACTCCGCGAAAAATGGATAAAAGAAGCGGAGCACCGGACAGACATTCATATGGTAATAATGTAAAAAATAAGAATAATACAGGCCATAAAGTTAAAAATAGCAAAAATAATAAAGCAATGTCAGCAAATAACAAAAAAGTATCGGGACAAGGAAAACACAAAAATGGAAAAGACAGGAACAGAATGAAATAGCTTTCCGGAGTGACGGTTCATTTTTTGTTGCGTGGCACATGCTTTTGTGCTAGAATTATGACAGATTGTGTGAACTTTTAGTTTGCTGTGTGTTGTCTAAACTGTAGTAAAACATACAATATATGGCATTCAAAAAGATTTATTATATATGTAGTCTTATGTCACACTAAATTTTTAAATATTTAAAATGGAGGATTTGAAAATGGCAAAGAAGATTGTTTTAGCAGGCGCATGTCGTACAGCTATCGGAACAATGGGTGGATCACTCAGCACAACACCAGCTGCAGAGCTTGGTTCAATCGTTATCAAGGAGGCTATCAACAGAGCAGGAGTTCCTGCAGATCAGGTAGACCACGTATACATGGGTTGTGTTATCCAGGCTGGTCAGGGACAGAACGTAGCACGTCAGGCTTCAATCAAGGCTGGACTTCCAATCGAGACAACTGCTGTTACAGTTAACGTTGTCTGTGGTTCAGGTCTTAACTGTGTCAACATGGCTGCACAGATGATCGAGGCAGGAGATGCTGATATCGTAGTTGCAGGTGGTATGGAGAACATGTCTATGGCTCCTTACGCTATGATGAAGGGTCGTTTCGGTTACAGAATGAACAATGGTGTACTCGTAGATACAATGGTAAACGATGCTCTGTGGGATGCATTCAATGACTATCACATGATCAAGACAGCTGACAATATCTGTGAGCAGTGGGGTCTTACACGTGAGGAGCTTGATGAGTTTGCAGCAAAGAGCCAGCAGAAGGCAGTTGCAGCTCAGGAGTCAGGCGCATTTGACGCTGAGATCGTACCAGTTATGGTAAAGAAGAAGAAAGAGATTGTTGAGTTCAAGAAGGATGAGGGACCAAGACCTGGTACTACAGTTGAGACTCTTTCAAGACTCAGAACAATCAATCCTAACGGATTTGTTACAGCTGGTAACGCTTCAGGTATCAATGATGGTGCTGCAGCTATCGTTGTTATGAGCGAGGAGAAGGCTAAGGAGCTTGGTGTTAAGCCTATGGCTACATGGGTAGCTGGAGCACTTGGCGGAGTTGATCCTTCAATCATGGGTATCGGACCTGTAGCTTCAACCAAGAAGGTTATGGCTAAGACTGGTCTTAAGATTGAGGACTTCGACGTTATCGAGGCAAACGAGGCATTTGCTGCTCAGTCAGTAGCAGTTGCTAAGGATCTTGGATTTGATGTTGACAAGCAGGTTAACCCTAACGGTGGTGCTATCGCTCTCGGACATCCAGTTGGAGCATCAGGATGCCGTATCCTTGTTACACTTCTTCATGAGATGCAGGCAAAGGGTGCTAAGACAGGTCTTGCTACTCTCTGTATCGGTGGTGGAATGGGTTGCTCAACAGTCGTTAAGATCGAGGACTAATTCAAAGCAATTTATAAAATTCAAAGCGGAGCTGACTTCATTCTATGCAGCCAGCTTCTGCAAATCAGTATAAAAAGGAGATACATCATGGAGTTTGTTACATACGAACAGGATGGATATGTAGGAATCGTTACTATCAACCGCCCAAAGGCTCTGAATGCACTCAACAGTGCTGTTCTTGAGGAGCTTGATGCAACATTCAAGGCAGTTGATCTTGATACAACAAGATGTCTTATTCTTACAGGTGCCGGTGAGAAGTCATTTGTTGCCGGAGCTGATATAGGTGAGATGTCAACACTCACAAAGGCAGAGGGAGAGGCCTTCGGTAAGAAGGGTAACGATGTGTTCAGAGCCATTGAGACATTCCCTATCCCAGTCATCGCAGCAGTGAATGGATTCGCTCTTGGCGGCGGATGCGAGATCTCAATGAGCTGTGATATCAGAATCTGCTCAGAGAATGCAATATTCGGTCAGCCAGAGGCTGGTCTTGGTATCACACCTGGTTTTGGTGGAACACAGAGACTTGCGCGTCTTGTAGGCGCAGGCATGGCTAAGCAGCTTATCTATACAGCAAGAAACATCAAGGCTGACGAGGCTTACAGAATCGGTCTTGTGAATGCTGTTTATCCACTTGAGGAGCTCCTTCCAGCAGCTAAGAAGATGGCAGCCGGAATCGCAGCGAACGCTCCTATTGCAGTGAGAAACTGCAAGAAGGCTATTAACGATGGCTTACAGGTAGATATGGATCAGGCAATTGTTATTGAGGAGAAGCTTTTTGGTGACTGTTTCGAGACAGAGGATCAGAAGGCAGGAATGGGCAACTTCCTTGAGAAAGACAAGGAAAAGAAGCTTAAGGTTGTTCCTTTCCAGAACAAGTAATAATTAACAGTTCTGATATTAACATTTAGAATATGTGTCAGTTTTTCTGTGAAAAACTGACATGTAGCACCAGCCATTTGCCGTAGGCAAATTTTGCATGGCTGGTGTTCAACAGGGTGGGGAATCTGATAAAGGTAAACCATCCTAAATGTGTGATATAAGTATTATGGTAGCATGTTAAACGAAACGTATATGAATTTCTCATGTTTACCGGAAAAAAAGATTTAGGAGGACATAAAAATGAAGGTTGGCGTAATTGGTGCAGGAACCATGGGTCAGGGCATTGCTAAGGCATTTGCTCAGGTTGACGGATACGAGGTTGCACTCTGCGATATCAAGCAGGAGTGGGCTGAAGGCGGTAAGGACAAGATCGCTAAGGGTTATGCAAGACTCGTAGAAAAAGGAAAGATGACACAGGAGAAGGTTGATGGTATTCTTGCCAGCATCACTCCAGGTCTTAAGGAAGACTTATGTGCAGACTGCGACCTTATAGTTGAGGCTGCTTTCGAGAACATGGAAGTAAAGAAGACAACATTTGCTGAGCTTGACAAGATCTGCAAGCCAGAGTGTGTATTCGCTTCAAACACATCATCACTTTCTATCACAGAGATTGGAAATGGTCTTACACGTCCTATGATCGGTATGCATTTCTTCAATCCAGCTGACAGAATGAAGCTCATCGAGGTTATCGCAGGTGTTAATACACCAGCTGAGACTGTAGAGAAGATCGTTAAGATCTCAGAGGAGATCGGTAAGACTCCAGTACAGGTTAACGAGGCTGCTGGATTCGTAGTAAACAGAATTCTCATCCCGATGATCAACGAAGCTGCATTCATCAAGATGGAAGGTGTATCAGACATAGCTGGTATTGACTCTGCTATGAAGCTTGGTGCTAACCATCCAATGGGACCACTTGAGTTAGGTGATTTCGTAGGCCTTGATATCTGTCTTGCAATCATGGACGTTCTGTACAATGAGACAGGTGACAGCAAGTATCGTGCATGTCCATTACTTCGTAAGATGGTACGTGGCGGCAACCTTGGTGTTAAGAGCGGCAGAGGATTCTATGTATACAATGCTGATCGTACAAAGACACCAGTTGATGCTCAGTAATAGTGCTAAGTAATATAATATATTCATGGAGGAATAATTAGAATGGATTTCGCTTTAGACAAGAAGTATGAAATGGCGCAGAATTTATTCAGAGAGTTCGCGCAGAATGAAGTAAAGCCTCTTGCTCAGGAAATTGACGAACAGCACAGATTTCCTAGAGAGACTGTAGAGAAGATGGCAAAGTATGGTTTCTTAGGAATTCCTGTTTCTAAGGAGTTAGGCGGACAGGGTTGTGATATTCTCACATATGCTATGTGCGTTGAGGAGCTTTCAAAGGTTTGTGGTACTACAGGTGTTATCGTATCAGCACACACATCACTCTGTGTTGATCCTATCGTGACATTTGGTACACCAGCTCAGAAGGAGAAGTATGTTCCTGATCTTGCTTCAGGCAGAAAGCTTGGTGCTTTCGGTCTTACTGAGCCAGGTGCTGGTACAGATGCTCAGGGACAGCAGACAAAGGCTGTACTTGACGGAGACGAGTGGGTACTTAACGGATCAAAGTGCTTCATCACAAACGGTAAAGAGGCTGACGTATATATCGTTATCGCAGTTACTGGTATCGTTGAGAAGCGTGGCAGAAAGATGAAGGAGATTTCAGCATTCATCGTAGAGAAGGGTACACCTGGATTTACATTCGGTACAAAGGAGAACAAGATGGGTATCTGTGGTTCTTCAACATACGAGCTTATCTTCACAGACTGCCGTATACCAAAGGACGCTCTTCTTGGACAGAAGGGTAAAGGATTCAATATCGCTATGCACACACTTGACGGTGGACGTATCGGTATCGCTGCTCAGGCTCTTGGTATTGCAGAGGGCGCTCTCGAGACAACAGTAAACTATGTTAAAGAGAGAAAGCAGTTCGGAAGATCAATCGCTCAGTTCCAGAATACACAGTTCGTTCTTGCAGACCTTGCAACAAAGATCGAGGCAGCTAAGCTTCTCGTATACAAGGCAGCAAGAAAGAAGGATGAGTACCAGAGCGGTGCTAAGGTTTCTTACTCAGTAGAGGCAGCTATGGCTAAGCTTTATGCAGCTGAGGTTGCTATGGAAGTTACTACAAAGTGTGTTCAGTTACACGGTGGTTACGGCTACATCAAGGAGTACGATGTTGAGCGTATGATGCGTGATGCTAAGATTACAGAGATCTACGAGGGAACTTCAGAGGTTCAGCGTATGGTTATTTCTGCAAACTTATTAAAGTAATATAGGAGGTACTTAACGTGAAGGTTATAGTTTGTATAAAGCAGGTACCTGATACAAAGGGTGGAGTACAGTTCAACCCAGATGGTACATTAAACAGAGCAGCAATGCTTACAATCATGAACCCTGATGATAAGGCAGGACTTGAGGCTGCACTTAGATTAAAGGATCAGTATGGTGCAGAGGTAACAGTTCTTACAATGGGTCTTCCAAAGGCTGCTGATGTTCTTCAGGAGGCAATCGCTATGGGAGCTGACAAGGGTGTTCTTGTAACAGATCGTGTTCTTGGTGGAGCTGATACATGGGCTACATCAACAACAATCGCCGGAGCTCTCAGAAAGCTTGATTATGATCTGATTATCACAGGTCGTCAGGCTATCGATGGAGATACAGCTCAGGTTGGACCACAGATCGCTGAGCATCTTGGAATTCCTGTAATTTCATACGCTCAGGAGATCAAGGTTGACGGAGACGCAGTTATCGTTAAGCGTCAGTATGATGACGGATACCATATGTTAAAGGCTAAGATGCCTTGCCTTGTAACAGCACTTTCTGAGTTAAATGAGCCAAGATACATGACTCCAGGTGGAATCTTTGATGCAGTTAATGCAGAGATCACAACACTTGGCAGAGCAGACCTTGTTGATGTTGATGATTCTAACATCGGTCTTAAGGGCTCACCTACAAAGATTGCTAAGGCTTCAGATAAGGTAAGAAAGGGTGCAGGCGAGAAGGTTGTTCCTGATTCTCCAGACGAGGCAGTTAGCTATATTGTTGGCAAGTTAAAGGATAAGCATGTAATCTAATATAGTAAAGGAAAAGTGGTGAATAAAATGGGCGCAATGAACGCAGAAGAAATGAAGAACTACAAAGGCGTATTTGTCTTTGCACAGCAGGTAGATAATAAGTTAAGTGGTATTTCTTTCGAGCTTATTGGAGAAGGAAAGAGACTTGCAGAAAAGCTTGACGAGAAGGTAACTGCAGTACTTATCGGTTCAGACGTTAAGGGTCTTGTAGATGAGCTTGCAGAGTACGGCGCAGACAGAGTTATCGTTGTTGACGATCCAGAGCTCAAGGATTACAGAACTGAGCCATATGCACACGCACTTGCATCAGTTATCAATGAGTACAAGCCAGAGATCGTTTTAGTTGGTGCTACAGCAATCGGTAGAGATCTTGGCCCAACAGTTTCAGCTAGAGTAGCTACAGGTCTTACAGCAGACTGTACATTACTTGAGATCGGTGATTTCCCTCTTGTTGCACTTCCAAATCAGGAGCAGAAGCATAATCAGCTTCTTATGACACGTCCTGCATTCGGTGGTAACACAATCGCTACAATCGCATGTCCTGACAACCGTCCACAGATGGCTACAGTTCGTCCAGGTGTTATGCAGAAGCTTGACAGAGTAGCAGGTAAGAAGGCAGAGGTTATTGAGTACAATCCAGGATTCGTACCTAACAACAAGTATGTTGAGATCCTTGAGATCTCAAAGGCTATTTCAGATATCAAGGATATCATGGATGCTAAGATCCTTGTTTCAGGTGGTCGTGGAGTTGGTTCAGCAGAGAACTTCAAGCTTCTTGATGATCTTGCAGAGGTACTTGGCGGACAGGTATCATGCTCACGTGCCGTTGTAGATTCAGGCTGGAAGCCAAAGGAGCTTCAGGTTGGTCAGACTGGTAAGACAGTACGTCCACAGGTATACTTCGCAATCGGTATTTCAGGTGCTATCCAGCACGTAGCTGGTATGGAAGAGTCAGACATCATCGTTGCTATCAACAAGGATGAGGATGCTCCTATCTTTGATGTAGCTGACTATGGTGTAGTTGGAGATCTCAACAAGATCGTTCCAGCTCTTACAGAGGCTATCAAGGCAGAGCTTGCTAATAAGTAATTAACAAGTTGTGTATCATATAGATGATTTTTTAGATTATTATTTATATATCTTTTAGATTATCACATATATAATCCCCCTTTTGGATTTGTTTTCAAAAGGGGGATTTTTTCGTTGTGTATCATAGCTTGAAAATCCAAATTGGTAAAAAGATAACTTGTTGTTTTTGGTTTTTCTATGTGCTTTTCTTAATTTAGCTATAAATTTCTCTCCTTTTGTAATTTTATTATGAAAAAGTGAAAAAAACTGGATTGATTGTGTTCTTTTTTGCTTTTTTGTACATAAAGTGATAAAATTATGCACTTTTTAGGAATGGTGAAGATGTGGCTTAGGCATTAATTATTTATTAGATTGTTTATTAGATGATGCAATTTTATATTGAAAATAGAGTGAATATTGCTTGAATTATAGGCTTACAAATATTACAAATAATTAATATTACATCACATCCCATGCGAAATTTGATTTTCTGTATAATTAATTGTCCGTATATGGCGAGGATAAAATTTTGAATTTGTAAGTCATAGAGAGATTTACAGGTTTAATGTAGCTTTGATTTTTTTGCGTTTCTGTATAATTTCTGCCCTGTTTCGGGGTGTT
>OGXW01001867.1_pt1 | contig 15512 bp, 7 predicted proteins | sample 1576341 | NCBI WGS metagenome assembly OGXW01 (sample SAMEA3541592, study PRJEB24748) | human gut metagenome | biome: human gut; feature: human-associated habitat; material: faeces | place: China | collected 2012
CACAGTATTGAATTCTATATTCGATGCCGTTATGTTACCATCAACAGCACCTATAAGACCTCCTACATATCTTCCAAGAATATTAACATTGCTTTCCCAGCATTCTTGAAACATAGCTGTTCTACTTGCTGAAAGGTATCCTATAAATCCACCTACCCAGTTCCATTCAGCCTGAATATTTGTGTCAGTTTCTTTACATTTTTTAATCGTAAGTGTTCCGTTTTTTATAGTACTCGAATTTCCCACAAATCCTCCAACATATTGTTGACCATAGACAAGTGATTTTTCTGTTATAGTCACTTCTTGGATCATTGTTATTTTGTCGTGGTATCCGATTACACCTCCAATATTTTCAGAATTTGCGTTAGACTTAACAGTAATGTTATTTAATGTGCAATTTTCTAAATTAAATTGTCCATCTTGTCTTCCTTCTCCGATCAGGCCTCCCAAGCTTCGTAGATTCTCCCCTGTAACTGCCATTGTCTGCACAGTTATATTTTTTAAATTCACACTTCCATAATCACTGGCACCTACAATTCCACCTGACGAAGCCTGATTTTTTTGCATTGCAACCGTCATAACAGAAATATCTTTGATGTTTATAGTATTAATTTCCAAAGTACCATATCCGTTATACCAACCAACCAATCCCCCTGTACAGTCAGTATTATTAATCCATCTTATTATATTTCCAGTGTCAAATGACCAATTTTTAAAAGTCACGTTTCTAGGAACCTTCTGATTATATCCATCAATGTATCCTATCGCGCCTCCTGTCATTGTTCCACCATATATAGAAATATTTTTTAAAGCAAAATCAGAAAACGTTACATAACCCTGAGAATTAGCTGTTCTTGCTGCAAAACCACCCACGCCAATTTGCTTCTCATCTTTTCTCTTAGTTACATACGTTAGCTTGCTTTCATTTTTTTGGACTTCAAACAATCCCAGCTGAACACTTCCGGAAATCTCAAGATTCATCACCTCACAACCATTCGTAAAATGAAAATCAACAAACAGTCCTGCACCCTGATTAAGCCAGGAACCATTGTCATATTCACTTTTGTAGTCATTCTGGTTGATATTTAATATAATTGCAGTGTTTCCTGTTGTATCAGCATTGATACTGCCAACCAGCAGATTACGGCGGTATACTTTCGTGATACCGCAATCCGTATTCCACACTTTCTTATTGTCTCCATAACTGCCGCCGATTCCCCGGAAACCATTTCCATACGCAGTCATATCAATGCTGTCTGCCGCAAAAGTAAGACTCACTGGATTGTTTGTGGCTTCGCCGCTGCTTTTTCCTGCCAGATGTGCTGCTGCAGTGCCTGATGTATAATTCTTTACCAGATAAGACACCCGGTTCTTCGCATCCTCACTTCCAGCTGTGCTCGCAGTTCCACCCCAGTACGTTTCATCTGCAAGTTTTTCTTCTGCCTTTGTTTCATTTCCGATGCCTTCATAGGATGCGGTACGCGGTTTGCCATTCTGATAAGCATCTACTACTTCATTCTTAACATCCGTATAGCTGCCAGTAACATCCATTGCTCCCGCGCCGCTGTTTACAATCGCAGATAATAGCCACAGTCCCTGGGAAGAAGTGACTGTAGCATTCAGCGTACCATTTTCCTCGGATATCTGCAGATCATTTGTTCCTTTTATTAAAGTTGGAATGGTGTAGTTTTTATCTGTGTTCTCTACTGTACAGGCTTCTGCGCACGCATAACCGTCCAGCACACGACCTACATAAGGATTACGATAAAAATAGTCTCCACCCACAGATGTTGACTTGCCGGCTTTGTTATTTGCATCTACATCCTTCATATTTACAGTCTTATTGGCAGCATTCGCATCTGAACATGTCGTAGAAAAACTGTTCGTTGTGCCATCCATATTCCGGAATACCACACCGCCTCCTGTTTTTTCATAATCAGAATCTTCTGTTATATGGGTCGCACCGCCGACAAGACCTGCATAGCCGCCTGCTGCAATCATATATTCATATGCTCCACTAAAGGATACCGAATTTGATCCGTAACTTACTGATACATGGTCGATGATCGTATCGCCACCCATGCAGTAACCAACAACCCCTCCAAAAAACGGATTTCTATCGGTTCCCGGAAGACTGTTCGCCTGCATTGTGATGGCTGCCTTTGAGTAATCCACCTTCAGATCTTTTACCACACTTCCGCGGCTATATGCAATCAGTCCGCCAAAGCTGTCTTTATTACTGTTTGTACCACTCACAGAGACTGTAACTTCCTGCGTATTTCCTACAATTACACCGCTAAACGGATTGGTTAACGTACCAAGCCCGGCAAAGGTCTCTGCGGAAACTGTAATATCATGATTAATTTTATAGTATGCATTTAACAGATACTTCGTTGCTTTGTCCTTTTCTATGGTCTTGGCATCTTCGGCATCTCTTTTCCATGTACCGTTCTCCCATGTATAAACTAGATCTGTTCCTGCCATACTGTCTTCTGTGGCACTATCCTGTGTATGGTAGCTGTCCGCTGTCTGTTTCTGTTCCTCCAGTACTTTCGAATTAAAGACAGCCTGAAACTTTGTTGAACCACCATTAATATACGCAGCCAGTGAACTCAGCTGATATGCATCTTCAATAATATATGGATCCCCATAAGTGCCGCATCCTTTCAAAAGACCGGTCGTCTTCTGGTTGATATCCAGTTCATATCTGCTCTCTGTAATATTCTGCTGTACAGAAACATAACGAATAAAATTGCTGTCTGCATATCTTTCCTTTACATATGTTTCATTTGCACTTTTATTCTGTTCATCGGTTATATAACTGTCACAATCGTAATATTGATATTGCTTATCCGGATTGCGTCCGGTACTTCCCGTGTTTGTAAGTTCCACACCATAAGTAACCAGGGTATCCGTGCTGTTAAAATTATAGGTACCGGAACCATTGGAAGAATACTGGAATGATTCCAGAAGCGTTGCTCTGGTAAAAATCGTATGAGTCGTATGGTATTCTACCGAAACATTACCGTTATTATATACGGACATGGTATTTCCCGTGTCTGCATGCAATCGGCCATCCAGTGCAATGTTGGCAAAGGAAAGGGTCAGCTTTGTAGCTGTATTACTACCTACATGACCGATCAGACTGGTTGCTGCATAGTCTGTCTTCCCAGATGTTCCATCACCGGAAATATATCCCTCCCCGGTCGTAAGCGTATCTACCGTCAGTTTTGCCGCCTGTTCGATCCGATTGATCAGAAGCGGCGCATAGGCAGTATCCTCTTTCGACACACCAGTGACACGAATACCTGCCAATGTCACGTTATTCAGACTGATTTTTACAATATTATTCGCCGGATCTCCTGCCACGCTGCCAAAAATCAGCACACCAGAATTATAGACTTTACTGTTCTCTGTATTATCTGCGCTGCTTTCTTTGCCCACTGTACCGGAAAAAGAAATCTTCTTTACCGCAATATCATGAGATGTATTATAGAATAATCCATAGTGCATCAGATAATGCTGATGATCAGAATCCGATGGCTGTTTGTTCTGTGTTTCCGTTGTTTCAATCCCTTCGTAGTCAAAGGTCAGACTCGTATCTGCAGTACCGGTTCCTAGGTTCACTGCTCCGATGGGGGTGACCGGATAATATGAATAGCCTGTCAAATTGATGTTACCGGAGATCGTAACATCTGTTCTGTCCCCTTTTCGGAAACATCCTCTGATATTTGGTGCCGCATACTGCGCAGCACTCCACAAAACCAGATTTTCTGCTGTTGAAACACTGTCTAAATTCAGATCTGAATTCTTTTTTCGGTAGCTGTCCAGATTGTAATAATATCGTGTATGTCCGTTTTTATAATTCTTTATCTGTCCTGTATAGGTAGTTGCTGTATTGTCCGTATCAAAACAAACCGCATTTCCATTACTGTCACGCACTGCCAACGAAACCACTGCATTGGTATTTCCAAAATCACTGTCCTTTGTGATTCCAACCAGTTCATCAAAATATTCAGAATTGCTGATATTAAGTGTCACTGCATTGCTGTCAATCTGATACGCCGCATCGGATGCACTCCCCCAGGTTCCCACTTCCAGATACAGAGCAGAATCCACCACGTCTTTCTCCGTATTATTTTCTTTTACTGTTTTTCTGATGAGACCCGTTCCCACCAGTAAACCACCTGGTGCGGCTTCCTCTGATTTTCCGTTAAAAGCAGTTGCCGGATGATCTGTGCCGGCTGAAAAGACAATGCTGCCTTTCGCCGATGCGTTCCAGTAACCGGTTGCCTGGTATACCAGACCGCCAAACTGAGCTTTGGAAGAAGTAAGGCTCGCCCCTGATATGGTTACTCCGGTACTGTCAGCAGACGCAAAGACTACATTGGTATTCTGCCACTGATAACCCAGTAAGCCACCGCTTGTAACATTTGCGTTTTCTGCACTGACTTTTTCACCATTCACCTTCAGATTTGCAATAGAGATCTTGCTTAAATTCCCGCCATTTTGGGTTTCCCCACGGCTGACTGCAATCAGCCCACCCACTCGGGCATTGGATAATGCATTTGATGTAATCGTTCCACTTAAAATACAGTCCTTTACTGTGACCTCTGCGACGCCCATCACTTCAGCAGCCAGGCCGCCCATTCTTGCGTTATCTGTACTGCGTTCATCTGTAAGGCTGGCATCGGTTCCCCAGGTACAATTCTGATAGGTCAGCTGCGTACCTTCGAATCTTCCAAGAAATCCGCTCTGCCATGCATGAAGCTTTTTTGCCTCTGTTTCTTCTGTTACTGAAACTGCCGCATTTACCGTTATATTGTTAAATGTTGTTGTTTCACTTGCGTATCCGATCACGCCGGAAGCAAATGCTGGATATCTGACATCCGTTTCGTTTCCTTCCTGATTTACGGTTTTCGGGATTTTACAATGAACGTTTCCCCTAATTGTGAGGTTTTGAACCGTCACATTTTTTGCAAACGGAATCAGTGCCAGACTGTAATGGGTATCCTGCTGGTCACTGCGCTTTGCATAAAGCTGACCGGCTGCATTGTCTGATTCAGAAATTCCCGCGCCATAAGTTGTTCCGATATCCAGCGTAACCGTGTAACTGCCGCCATCAAAAGTTCCTGTAAATGTCTGTGCATATGTACCCTTCTCCGTATTATCCTTGCCGATGCCAATCACGCCAGTACCGGTAAGATCTACATTGCCTGTAAGAACTACGCTCTGATTCGCTCTTGAACCCACTGTATTATTGAACCTTAAGGCAGAGTTTTTATCCTCATATGTATTTGAGAGATCAAATGCCAGTGCATATGCCACGAAATTATTGGTGTTGCTTATAGCTGCCCCTGTTCCGTTATTCACCGTAACAGTGTGCGCAGCAGTGTCAAAGGTAAATGCTCCATCCGTGCCTTCTGTCAGGTTCTCACCAAGACGCACGACTGCCCCCCAGTTACCGATATCAGATCCGCTCCTGTCAACACCTAAATAACGTGTAAGACTCCATCCTGTTCCATCCTCAGCTAAGCTGTTGCCATTACCAGTGGCATACACCAGTCCATCGCCATTGTTTCCAACGATCTGCCCCACATGATTATAGGCAGTGGTGATTTTCTGTCCGCTCAAATCTGTCTTACCATGCAGACGCAGGACACCCTTTACCAGATAACCCACAAGACCGCCCCGTCCATCTACACTATTCACTGCGATGTCGCTGCCATTCGTTGTAAGTGTTACACTGCCCACATTCAGCAGACCGTCATTTACCGCGCCCACCAGACCTCCAAATCTGGTATTTGCACTGCTGTTCATATCTGCAGTAGACACAGATACATTTTCTATTTCCACATAGCTGTTTTTAGATACTTCACCAATCACTCCACCATAAGAAAAACCTGCCTTACTGCCGCCAGCAGATGCAATATGAATGGGTGGATTGTCCTCTCCTTTTATTGCCAAGGAACTTGCCAGATTCTCTGCCTGATAACTGCCGATCAATCCGCCAAAATTGGTAACTGCCTCAGATACCTTTACGTTGATGCTGTTTGTTGGATTCTTTGAAAGTGTGACTGATGCATTCTTGCCCGTATTTTGAAGCAGCCCAAATACACCTCCGACATTCTTGCCGCCGGATATCGTTATTTCTTTACCCTCTGCAGGAAACTGGTATCTGGAAAGATCATACTCCGCTGCTGATTTTCCTGTTTGTGTTTCACTGCCTACAACTGTATATTCCCCGATCAGTCCGCCTGCTGCCTTGTCGCTTCCTGCTTTCAGTGCAAACGAATCAGCAAATATAAAGGATGTATTTGTATTTTCTTCCTCCTTTATCTGAATTGCTCCTCCATTGGCACTTCCCACAAGACCTCCTGCATTTCCATAATCGGAATTGACCTGCGCCACCGATTTTCCTACAATCGTTAATGTTCCATCTTCCATATGGCCGACAAAACCGCCGGCATCTGCGCCGTTAGCAGCTGCTTCAACAGTGATTTTACCATTATTTGTATTCGTAAATGTCGCTGTCAACAATGCGCCGGACTCCATTGTATTACAGAACAGACCCGTGTGCGATTCTCCCTTCACTGTCAAGGCACTTTTTACTGTATTTTCAAACGATATATCTGCATTCGTATCCGTTTCCATTGTACCAAGCAGTCCGCCAATTTTTGCATCTGAAACACCTTCATTTGGTTCTCTGAGTACAATCTTACACGTTAACTTATTATCACTACTGCCTTTTTTCAGTTTTTCAGCCAGAAGTGGTTTCTCCGAAGATGATTCAGAAGAAATAATGAACGGAATGGTATTGCTTAAAGCTGCATCTGTAGAAAGCCTGTTAAATAATGCCCTTGATGTTGTTATAGAATATTGTGATGCAGACGTATTTTTATCTAATGTAAATGTTCCACTATATGGATTCGTTTCGTCCCCCAGCCCCAGAAACTCATACGTCTTACCTGCAATTTCTACTGATTTTGTAACATCCCAGCCTACTGTTGTGATTAAGTTAATGGTATAACCACTACAATAATCTGCTGGTCTGACATTAGAAAGTAAGATTAAGCCTGTTCCATCTGTAACGTTAATAATCTTACTATTCTTTTCGTCAAGAGCCAGATCCTTTGATAATTCGATTGCCTCAGTAAGTGACAGGCCTGATGCTCGGCTGTCATCATCGGTTCCTTCTGCAAGAAGTTCCAGTGATAACTGAATCTCCTGCCCCTGTACTTCCTCATCCTCAGTACTTTCTGAATGATTTTCTGTATCTGCCGATACTGAATCATCTGGTTGTAACTCTGTTTCTGTAGATTCATCCTCATATGACTGTGCTTCTGTTTCTTCCGGTTCCACCTCGTCGGACTGTGAATCTGATTCTGCCGGTTCTAAATTACCAGATGTTATTTCGGCTTCCTGGTCTTCTGATACTACATCACTATTTACGAAATTGTCTTCTAACATTTCCTGGTCACTATATACTTCTGTCACTTCCTCCGCCCAGGCCGGATCCATTGTTGACAATACCAGACTGACTGTCATTCCCGCCGCAATAATACGTTTTATCCAACTGTTTCTTTTAGTCATTATTCCCATCAACCTTTTCTGTAAAACTTACTTTGACTAATTCTTCCAGACTCTTCCAGTCTTTTCCATCTAAATCCGATACTTTCTCTGGATTTCTGTAAAACTGGAACTGAACCGCAGTTGTTGATCCATCTACTGTAAAAGTATAAGAATTGTTTACCTGTTTACCACCTGTAGTCCATTTACTCAGCTGTAAACTATCTTCCCAGACTACTGTCACACTTCCAGATCCATTACCAGATATTTCATAATTAAACGCGTCATATTGATCTGGATTCTTATTTTTAGAATCCAGGAAATGTCCTGTCCAGTTTTTGACAGCTTCATAACCGGAAAAAGAAAGAATTGCCGCCAGTTTCTGGTTATTTACTGCTTCTTTCGATGAAGCATCGGGCTCTGCAACTATTTGAATTTTTACTTTATCTTTCAAGATACCCGGTATTTCAAATTTGTACTCATTTGTTGTTGCTTTTCCTGTTGGTAATTTTTGATTTTTACTGGTTAATTCTCCTGCATCACCAAAAGGTGTTCCATTTATTTTAATTGAACTGTAATCAGCCGACAAATCTCCTCCGTCCATTGACAGCAGCTTTGCCGTTACTGTATAGGTAATATCTTTAGGATTATAAAGTGACTCATCTCCCCAGACATAATTGCCAACCAACACCGTAAATGTACAATTCACATCGTCTGAAAGAGAAATACGCTTAACCGGATAATTGGTATCACTTAAATTCAGTAGTGAAAGGTAGTTTGAACCAAACATTGTATCACTTTGCGTTCCTGTAGATACAACTCGTTTTACACTGTTAAAACTGGTATATGCTGCAAAACTTCCATATATTATAAGTGTCAGTACTCCAAGTCCTAACAACACTGCCGCTCCTCTATATTGTTTTATCCATTTCTGTATCTTTTTCATATAGTACCCTTTCACCTATGAAACAACACTTTTGATTATTCTAAGTCGAAGCTTTCTGTTTTTTTATACGACAAAAACAGGAACCCCCAGGCTCCCATTTTTCTGCACTGCATTTATCTTTGTTTTGCACAGATATTTGGTTAATTGTACCAAGACGCTAGCGCGTCGGCTAGCCCCAAGTACGTGAATCTACTACTTTTTTCATAAAAAAATAGCAGTTTTTGTATTTATGCTGTATTGTTGAATTACCCCTAACTCACAAACACATAATCACACAAACTGCTATGCTTATAGCATCATGGATTTTTAAACTCAACAACCACATATTTAAATTTTATAGACTTTTTTATCGCCTACCTCCCATGGAATGACTTTTTCTTTTAATTATTATTCTATTTCAGGAAGTCTTATCATGGACGGTTATTTAAAACAATACAGGGAAAACCGTTATGCGATCCTTTCCCCGCCGCTCTCGATATCCTGACAGAATACTGGTTTAAGTATGACCACCCGAAGGAATGGCTTTTCCCAAAACAGTCCGATCCTTCCAGACCCATCGATACCTTTTATCTCTCCCGCCATATCCATGAACATGAACAGAGACTGGGATGGCCCCAAAGACTGACCTGTCATTCTTTCCGTCATGCTTTCGGTACACATCTCTATAAAAATGGCACAGACCTGCTTACTATGAAGGCTCTTATCCGGAGTATTCTGCTTCTGTCATTTACCAGTCTGATGTCCAGCGGAAAGCTTCCTCTGCCATCCTCAACTGTAAGTCCGGAAAACTGGGTGCCAATATTTCCCAGTGCCCCGACTGCGGACATCTGGAGTTCCATAATAATTCCTGCCGCAACCGTAATTGCCCGAACTGTCAGGCTGTCAACAAAGAAATCTGGGTGGACAAACGCAGGGCAGAGGTTATTGACACTCCTTACTTTCATGTAGTCTTTACCCTTCCGCATGAACTGAATACTTTAATCTATTGTAACCAGCAGCTTCTTTACAGTCTTCTGCACAGATGCTGCGCCCAGACACTTTTGGAACTTTCTGCCAATGAAAAGCGGCTCGGTGCAACACCTGGCATTATACATGTCCTGCATACCTGGAATCAGGAGATCGGATATCATGTACACATGCACTGTATCATTTCTGGTGGCGGACTGACTACAGACTAGAAGATACGAAAAAGTAAAAGTTCTTTTTTCATTCCGTCAAAGTTCTCAGGGATAAATTCAGGGGAAAATATCTCGCTGAACTGGATTCCCTTTATAAAAAGCGGAAGCTGGTATTTTCCTCTTCCTGTGAAAAACTCTATAACTCCTACGAATGGTCTGAATTCCGAAACAATCTTTACAACAAAGACTGGTGTCCTTATATTAAAGAGACTTTCAACGGATTTGGCAATGCTGTTGAGTATCTTGGCAGATACACACATAAAGTTGCTGTTTCCAACAGTCGGATCATGGATGTCACTGACAAAAAAGTGACTTTTTCCGCACGCGGCAGGAAACCTGGTGAACCACGCAGGATCATTACACTGGACAATACTGAATTCATCCGCAGATATCTGCATCTGCCCAGAATGCGGATGCCATCGGATGCACAGCATAGGAAGGACATATGGTACTTCCTGATTTCTTATGCTGCCCACTAAATAGCTTTTTTAAAGACCTCCGAAAGAAGGTCTGCGAAGCATGCCCATTTTTCAAAAACAGCATAAAGATTATTGCGATAATCATAAAAAATATCTGTGTACTCGTCTTTGAAAAAGACTTTTTTACCAAAAAGAATAAATACCATCCCCATATACGTATTGGCTAAGTGTCCGCGCCTTGGTACAATTGGAAAGAATCACATTCAGAGCAGTTCTAATTCATCTCAGAACTGCTCTTTTTTTCTGCTCTGAATGTGATATTTTCCTAATGAATTGTAACATAAGGTACCGTTTTTTTCAAGAAACGCGGTCAAAAAGGCCTGTAAAACTTTCACTGTTTTAAGACGAAATATGCCAGAACATCAATCCCTTCAAACAGCTTATTCAGATTCTTATTTACTTTTGGGATTGTGAATTTTAATAACTGCCGGGAATCGTGCTGCCATCCTTCATACAAAAGAGCAGTTCGTGCGTTCCCTGCACCGTAATGGATTCCACTTTATCAAAGAAGATATCCTCATCAAATTCTGGAATGCCAAGCACCGCTGCACTGGCTTCCATGAGTTTCGCTTCTGGAATATTCTTTGAATCACACCATCTGTACTTTTCGGCTTTCTTCCCTGTACAAACCCATGTCGGACGCTTTTTGCCAGTTTCACTGGTATTCCAAAGCTGCCTGGTATAGTGCCTTTTGCAGCAGCCACAGATCACCTTCATCGTAAATGGATATTTCTTACCTGTGTGATTATAAGGAAAACGTCCCATTTCCCTGTTTCGGGCAAATTGTTTCTGCACCTGTTCAAAAGTATCCATGTCAATGATTGCCTCATGGGTGTCCTTCACCAAGTACTGTGGCAGTTCCCCCGTGTTCATCACTTTCTTTCTGGAAATTGGATCCCGGATAAAAGTCTTCTGAAGAAGAGTATTCCCTGTGTAAGTGATGTTCCGCAGAATATTTCCGACTGCACTTACTGAAATCGGATTTCCATTGACAGATGTAACGCCTTCCTGAGTCAATTTTCCGGCTATTTTCGTCTGAGACTCACCTGCAAGAAAATCCCAAAAAATCCTCTCAACTACATCCGCTTCTTCCTGGATCACAGTCAGCGTTCCCTCCACCCAATGATAACCAAAAGTTCTGCGTTTTGTATTTCCGATTCCTTTCTGGAAGGCTTTGCGAATCGCCCACTTTATATTTTCGCTGATAGATTCACTTTCTGCCTGTGCCACAGATGCCATAAGTGTCAGCATTAGTTCCCCTTCCTCCGTCAACGAATTTATATTTTGTTCCTCAAACCACACAGCAACCCCCATCTGCTTTAAATGTCGAACTATCCGAAGTAAATCCAGCGTGTTTCTTGCAAACCGGCTCACTGATTTCACAAGAATCAAATCGATTTTCCCAGCTTCGCAATCACTTATAAGCCTGGCAAGGCCTTCTCTTCTTTTTATGTCTGTTCCGGATATCCCGTTGTCTTTATAAATTCCCGACATCTCCCATTCCATATTTTCATGAATCTGCCTTCGGTAAAATTCTTCCTGTGCATACAAAGAACGCTGCGTTTCTTTCGTCTCATCAGATACTCTCACGTACGCTGCGACCCTCAGTTTTTTGTTATTTTCCATATCTGGCTTCTCTTCTTTTCAGTTCTTCCTGCACTCTCTGAAACATCTCTGTATCAATGATTGCTTCATGATTCCCAACAATATAATATTGCGGAACCTCACCCTCGTTTTTACGCATTTCCCGATCAAGGAAATCTCTGGAATACCGTTTCTGAAGCAATGCATCACCCCTGTATTTTTCATTTTGCAAAATATTTTTTACGGTTCGTCCATTCCATACCTGCAATCCATAGGGTGTGGAAATCCCTCTTCTTGTCAGTTCAGCAGCAATTCCATAAAAAGAATATCCCTCCAGAAACATCCGATAAATCATTTGCACAGTTTTTGCCTGTTCCAGGTTCACCTGCAGTTCTCCATTTGCACCACGATCATATCCAAGAAAATGTCGAAACGGCACAAATACCTTTCCGTTTTGAAAAGCTTTGCGCATTCCCCAACGCGTATTTTCGGAAATGCTGCGGCTTTCTTCCTGGGCCAGGGAACTCATAATCGTTATCAGAAGTTCTCCTTTTGTATCAAAGGTCCAGATATTCTCCTTTTCGAAATAACATTCCACTCCATGCTCCTTCAACTGACGAATCGCAGTCAGGCTGTCTACCGTATTTCTTGCAAACCGGCTCACTGATTTCGTTATGATCAGATCAATATTGCCTGCAACCGCATCCTCGATCATCCTCTGAAATTCCATCCGTTTCCGTATAGACGTACCCGTTACGCCTTCTTCTGCGTACATTCCGGCAAAGCTCCAGCCTGCCTGTTTTTTTATGTAGTCCGTATAGTATTGAACCTGTGCTTCATAGCTTGTCTGCTGGCTTTCTTTATTGGTACTCACTCTGGCATACGCCGCCACACGGCGCTTTTTCTTCTCCTGCCCATTTTCTGAATTACAATCCTCCCGCGCCGGTATCACTATCACCTTTTTCTCTTTTTTTGTTTTCTCTGTCATAAAACTTGTCATAAAACTGTTCCTCCATCCGTAAAATTTCCTGCAAATACAGCATAACAAAATAAGAAAAATCTGACGAGAAAATAATAGCGAAACAAAGGTTGCCATGGTATGCGTTGCCGCTGTAGCGCTGGGATCAAGTACATATGCTTGGTTTGTGAGTAACAACAAAGTAACTGCTACAACAACAAATATCAGTGCGCAGAGTAACTCTGCTTATCTGGTAATTGACACAAAAGCAACTTCTACTACATCTAAATCGTCTGTAAGCGCTGGTGATACAAATACACCACTGTATCCGGCAAAGATTGTAAAATCTGATGCTGGAGCAGCTACATGGAAATCTGCATATGCGGAAAAAGCTACAGAAGCTACTATGAAAACAGATTCAGAATTTACGATAGATGACGGTACAGCAACTAAAGCAGTTGCAGCAGGATATGCAGTAAAAAATACGTTCTATATTGGTACAGGTACATATGACGGTGAATTTACAAATCTTCATATTACAGGTGTTACTGTAGATACTGCAACCACAGAAGAAAACAAAAATCTTGGAAATGCTATGCGTGTATTAGTTGTTTGTGGTAATGACTGGCAGGTATGGAGTGCAAGTGGTGAAAAGCTTTCATCTGCAACAGCAACAGGTACTGCATTTACAACAGGTGTAAAAAAAGATCAGGATGCAACTGTAGATGTATATGTTTACTATGATGGTGATGATTCCAATGTATATAGTGATAACCTTACAAATTTAACATCTAACGGTGTCACAATTACATTTGAAGCAACAGCAAAGGAGTACAAAGCAGCTCCTACAGTATAATGAACTGATTTTCATACCCCACGGTTGTGGCGTGGGGTACATACTAAAGGGCAGAAGTGAAATTCTGCTTTTTGGTATGTATTGGTATGTAGAAACAGTGAGGTAAAACATATGGCGAATATAAAGAAAATGAAAATGCAGCTGCTTGCAACAGCAGCATCTGTAATGGTTACAGCTTTTGCATTGACATCAGCCACTTATGCATGGTATGTAACGAATAATAGGGTTGAAGCAACCACTACAAATATCAGCGCAACCACAAATGGTTTTATTCTTCAGATTGCAACAGCAGCAGAAGGTGCACAGCACGGTGGAGAACAGAAGTCATTGGCTGCCTCAACGAAAGGACATAAAATTAGTCCTTCGTCCACGGATGATTTTAAGAACTGGTATGTATGTCAGGGATGGAATGGAGAAGGAAAAGTTACTTCTTATACAAAGCCGACAATAGATGATACGCTGACCGGACATTACAAAGTAGGTGATACGGATCAGTACGCATATATCTGTAGCGAATATATTCTGTACACGATTACTCAATCAGGTTTCGCAGATGTATATCTGGATACATCTGAAGGAGATGCCATTACAGTTGGAGTGACTGGAAGTGCTACGTCAGAGACAGTTCCGAATTCACTTCGTGTTGGTCTGGCAACAGTTGATGCTAATGGAAATGAAACTTTACGTGTTGTCTATGCACCAGCTGAAGTAACAGGATCTGGAAACGATGCACAGGCGATTGTGGATAAATGGACGTATGTAGATGGAACAAAACCGGTTGAGGTTTCTTACCCACATATCTATACGAACCACTATACAGATCAGAATGGTGGTGTCTGGGCTGTAAGCAAGGGTGCAGATGATAAAGACTATACAGCACCAACGACAAATGGTCAGAAAATTGCTTCAAATGTAGGATATGATGGAACGAAACTCCGTATTTATATCTGGATGGAAGGAACAGATGCCGATTGCGTCAATAATGCGGCTGCAGATGATCCTGCTCAATATAGTGTTACAGTAAAACTTGCAGGTGTTGCAGCAAGCGGAAATTAAATGTATTCTTTTGAAAGGTCATGGTACGAACCATGGCTTTTCTTTTGCTCCGATTTCCCCCCTATTGTCTACTATCCCCAATCCCCACCACTCTTTTTCGCTACATCTGATGAATTGCTATTTCCCCGACTTCTGGTATAGTCATGTAACTGAAAAGAGAACTTCAGAAGGAAGAAGTGCAATATGCGAAAAAGCAGGATATCTTATGGGAGCAAAGTACACTAATAACAAAGCAAATACAAGCAATAAAAATGGAATTCTTGTTCACTTTTTTTAATACAGGATAGTGAAAATTCACTTTTATTCACTGGTTAAATGTGAAAATTCATAACTTTTAAAGAATATTTCTTTATCACAGCAGTCTTGCAATGACAGCAGATCTGTACTCCCATGTTCTTCCGGATACAAAGCAACAGGAAATGAAACAGATAGAAAGCACATTCAGCGGGGTGGCAGTCTTATGACCACTGCCCTTTTTCAGAATAATACTAGAAAAGTGGAAAGAGCTTTAGTATAATAAAAAACGTTACCGCCTCCGAAACTGGTGACAGGAGGGAGGTGCTTCACTTGGATTTTATTTTATCATTCATTATCGCTGTTGCGGCTGGTGTAGTTTGCCACTACATTATCAAATGGTTAGATGGCGATAAATAAGTCGGTAACTAGCCTATGGCGTTAAGCTCTGCCATTGAAAAAATGAGAATAGAAAAGACCAGGACTGCCCTCCTGGTCTTTTTGTTGTTGTTCCACTTGGATCAACTTTTATCATTCATTGCCTACTGGCATTATAGCATATGCAAAAAAATAATTCAATATGCTTTCTGGAATGGTTGGTCGAGTAGATACATCCGTTACCGAATGTATCCCTCACAGAATTCCGGACGTG
>OGXW01001874.1_pt1 | contig 15465 bp, 12 predicted proteins | sample 1576341 | NCBI WGS metagenome assembly OGXW01 (sample SAMEA3541592, study PRJEB24748) | human gut metagenome | biome: human gut; feature: human-associated habitat; material: faeces | place: China | collected 2012
GTACCGAAACGAAAACAGGAAAGGAGCGTGGATGAATGGACGCAATAAGAAATTTCTGGACAATGCATTTTTCCTGGCTTCAGCTTCCGACTTTAAGCATCCGCTGGACCGATATCCTGGAGATCATCATACTGTCATTTTTTATTTACCATTTTCTGATCTGGGTTCGCCGGACCCGGACCTGGGTTCTGTTGAAAGGCCTTCTGGTGCTGGTGTTTTTCGTCTCTCTGGCGTATATTTTTGAGATGGACACCATCAAATTTCTGATCACCAGAGGAATGGATGTGGCGATGGTGGCAGCGGTTATTGTTTTTCAGCCGGAGCTTCGGCGGGCGCTGGAGCATACGCTGTCTCTGTCCATCACTGATTTCCAGAAAATTCCGGATTCCTAATTCCTGAGCATGCACAGCCATCAATGCTTCATCCACCTTGTTTTCGTCTTCCCTGGAAAGGACTCCCAATCTTCCGGTATACGGATAGCGCCCTGTCGCCACTACATCGTGACAGGTCATCAGTTCCGGTTTCATCCGTTCCGTCAGCATTACTGCCACCTTCCTGGCCATACTCTTATAAGAAAGCTTTCGTATCTCATCTGAATCTAGATAGACTTCGCCTCCGATCAGTTTCAACTGTCTGGTAACGCTCTTTAATATGGTGGATTTTCCCGCACCATTTGGTCCGATCAGGGTAACGATCTCCCCCTTTTTTATATCCAGATTGATATCACGGATCAACACCTTTCCCTGATATCCTACAGAAAGGTCTTTCGTCTTTATATAATAATCTTTCATTTCCTACCTGCCTTTCTGTCCGTGTACCATCATAAATATGACTATCGGTGCACCGAATATCGATGTCACCGTACTGATATTCAGTTCCATCGGTGCAAATGCCATCCTTGCAATCAGATCACAGATCATACAAAATACTGCACCTCCGATAAATGTTCCCGGTATCACAACCAACGGTTTCGATGTTTGCAGCGCATGCTTTATCAGGTATGGAACAGCAATTCCCACGAATGAAATCGGACCTGCGAAAGCTGTCACACTGGCGGAAAGCACACTGGACAAAAGGATCAATGCTACCCTGAAAAATCTGATATTTACTCCCATGCTCTGTGCGTATGCTTCCCCCAGCTGATATGCCCCGATTGGTTTTGACAGAAAAAATGTAAGTACCACCGTCACACCGATTACAGTAGCGGCAACCTCTACATTACTCCAGCTCATTCCCGAAAAACTTCCCTGTGACCATCCATGCAGATTGACAATATCGGAATCTTCCGCAAAGGTTACAACAAAATCAGTAATTGCCGAGCAGATATATCCAATCATGATCCCACCCACAAGAAGGGTTGCCATATGTGTCATTTTTCTGGACAACAACAGGATAAATCCAGTGGAAATAAGTGCACCCGCAAATGCAGCAATGATCAACGTATAAGAAGATACAAAAGCATATCTCTCCAGAAAAAATATCATTACCAGCGCTACCATCATCTTCGCCCCGGAAGAAATTCCCAGAACAAACGGACCTGCAATCGGATTTGAGAAAAATGTCTGAAGCAGGAACCCGGATAATGACAATGCGCCTCCCAGGATTGCCGCCATCAGTACTCTCGGAAGTCGTATCTTCCATATAATGTTTGCCTCTGTTCCTTCTCCGCCTCTTCGAATCAGTATCTTGCATATTTCTGCTATTGAAATATGGACATTTCCCGTATTAATATTTAAAACTGTTACAACACAGAACGCCGCTGCCAGAACCCCGAATACCAGGATGTATCTGGAACGCCGCCTGAAATTCTCTTTCTCCATCATTTCTCCTTTAAAAAAATCAGGTGAACACATCCAAACGCCCACCTGATTATTATACTGTATTATTTTACCCGATACAAGAATGTCATACCACTCTCATCTCCATCTGTCAACATCAGATTGATATCCGTAATCAAATTTCCCACAATGTCCGTTGCCTGATACAGTGATTTTCCGGTGCACCACACATTTCCGTTCTTCACTGCCTTAAAATCTGCGAACAATTCACTCTTCGCTGTCAGATCTGCAATGCTATTGATCGGACTGTCGATCGATGCATTATAGATCAGATAATCTGCATTCTTTGCTTTTGCATAAAACTCTTCCATCGACAGTTCCACAGAAGCACTCTTGCTTTTTGTGTTCTTAAGATCCTGAAAAATGTATTTTCCTCCGGCAATATCGATCATCTTCGGAATATAATCACTACTGCTTCTTACGACCACTGTTCCATCTGTATTCACAAAGAAATAAGCAACTGTTTTTCCTGTATTCTTAAAATCTTTCAGACTGCCGATCACTTCTGTCTGTGTATCAAAAAATGTATCTGCTGCATCTTCTTTGTTCAGCATTGCTGCATATGCTTTGATCCACTCCGTCCTTCCAAGCGGATGACTTTCATAACTGGAACGGTCAATAAACACCGGAATATCCAGATCTTCGATCATCTCCTGAACCTTTGGTGTATGCAGGATCATCGTGGATTCAATTGCAAGATCACAGTCCTCATCTATCAGCATTTCATAATCCGGTTCGCTGTATTTTCCTGCAAACAGGATCTTGCCGTCTTCCATTGCTTTCTTCGCATGATCAATATACCAGTCCGAAGCCTGTGCTCCCGACATCCGGATACTGTCCAGCCCATCCATCGCATCAAACAATGCCATTGCCGATGTTGCTGCGAGATAAATGTGCTCCAATGGCTGTTTTAATACCACAATTTCTTTATCCAGATCTGCCGGTTTCTTCTTACCTTCCGGTACGATCAGATACTGCCTGTCTTCGTGTACGTCCAGTAATTTATATCCTTCTTTATAATAATAGACATCAAAACCCGTAGCATATTTCAGCTTCATTGTTTTCTTATACTCAAGACCGTCTATCTTCGGAGCATGTTTTTCTGTCGCCCCTGCTTCTTCCGTCTGCTGTATTCCGTCACCTTTCAATACACCCGATTTGCCTGAGGTGCTGCACCCGGTCAGTGCTCCTGTTACCAGAAGCACTGTACCTGCAAGTACACACAACAGCCGATATGTTCTCTTTTTCATCCTTTTCTCCACTTTTTCAGATCACAAGAGCATTGTCCCTACTCTGCTATCTTACGCAATCTCTATTCTGCACTTTGGCCGTCACATCCCAAAATCACCTGGTAGACCTTTTCCCATTCTTTCTGTGCATCTTTTCCTTTTTCATCTTTTGCTCGGTCAACGATCACCGGAATCTGAAGAAGCGTCATCTTCTCTGTCATCTTTCGATAAGCTGTCATCTTTTTCTTTGCCGCTTTTTTGCTGCTTCTTTTTTCCGGCAGCACGCTGGATGAAAGGAGTGCGAGATTACATTTGTTTTTTACAAGTTTCTTATAATTTAATTTGCCGGACGTTCCCGCATAAATAACTTCTTTCTCAGCCATTTTTTCTTTGATAGTTTCATTCTTGCATTTATTTTTCTTCACACCGACTGTTGTCACTTTATCAAGCTGTCCCAGTTCTTCCATCAGGGAAATCGTCTTATTCGATCCTGCATAAACATGATCTGCCGGCTGTCTTACCACAATGACTTCCTTATCCAGCCCCGCCGGAATCTCTACATTTTCCGGAACAATCAGATATTTGATCACTTTGTTCAGGTACAGTGCTGCCTGCTCCTGCTCTGCCGGATTCAGTCCGCTTATTTCTGATGCTTCTTTCCATTTCTTACCGGCTGCTTTTCTTCCGGTCTTTTTATTCATATCGATCTCCAACAATGTGATTCCCTGATCATAATGATATATCTTGAAATATTTCGCATACTCGGCTTTTGTTTCAGACTGATACTCCAGGCCGATGATCTCCGGTGCTACCTCGTCCATTTTTTTGTTTGCTGTTGCCGTCTTGCTGCTGTCACTTCCGTTTGCACCGATTACCGTTACTTCTTTTCCGTTGGCTCTCGCTGATGCATTGGCTTTTGCTGCTTCGGCAATGTATACAAAAATCGTATATTTAATCTCATGTGCCGTAGACATCGCCGTTGTCATACCCACAACCGAGTTATTCTTATTCAGTTCTACCGGAATTACAAAGGATGTAGAACTTCCTGTTTTCGCACTCGGATAATATACATTTCCATTCGCTTTTACATACTGGTAATGCGGACTGCTGAATGTGATCGTTGCATATGCCTGACCGCCTGTAACCGTTACCTTGCTGCAAGTGATGCTTACCTTTCCGGTTCCGCCTGACCATGAGAAGCTGTCCGGTGTGTATACACCGTCTTTTAATCCTGTGGTACTGTTGACTCTGGCTGTTGACTTATTCAGATCAGACTCGTATTTTGATTCCTGATCCGGTTTTCCATTGTTTGTCGTATTATTTCCTGTAGTTCCACTGTTTCCATTATTGTTTTCTGCATTTCCCTGGTTATTTCCGTTGGAACCATTTCCCGGATTGTTATTATTTCCGCCCGGTTTCAATGAGCCGTTGCTTCCGTTATTACCATTCGAAGCATTTCCATTATTGCTGTCCGCAATCTTAGTCATGCCTTCTGAATGAAATGTCAGTGTTCTGGTGTCCCACTTATTACTCTTTGTCGTATGAACGGCAATTGTCATTACCTCATCCAGTTTCTCTACCGGAATCTGAAATGTATACTGCTCTGCAAGAAGCGAATCCGGAAGGATCCAGTTCTTTTCATCATCCGATGCGTTATTTACATCGCCCAGATAGATTCTGTTATAACCCTGACCGCTTAATGTAACTGCCGCCGTCATCTGTCCATTCTTTACAGTCATAACACAATCCGTAACACGGAACATCTTTCCGCCGGCTTCAGCATTCACCTGATAGGTTCCGTCTGCTATGATACGTTTTGCAGAGGCAGATGAAAATATAAGTGTACGGTCATACCATTTATCTTTTTTAATGGAATGTGCCGCAACTGCAATTCCTTTATCCAGACTTTCTACCGGAACTTTGTATGTATATTTTCCTGCCTCATCAGCCACATATGAAATGTAGTCTTTTGCTGCAGCTTCTGCCGCATCGGCTGCTGATCCCATATAAAGATAATCATATCCGGTTCCGCTTAATGTGATTACAGCATACATCTTACCTTTTTCAGATGTCAGGATACAATTCGTAACTTTGAACATCTTATTTCCAGTATCCACATCTACCTGATAATTTCCATCTGTCAGGGTTTTATTTTCTGTTTCCGATGCTGTTACCGTTACCTTGCATGTAGCTTTAAGCTCTGTTCCTTCAAAGTTGGTAAATGTTGCCGTTACCTCCGCCGTTCCAGCTTTCACTGCAGTCAGTTCTGCCCGTGTTCCAGCTTTTGCAACAGTTACAACATCCGTATTAGATGAAGTCCATGTTACATCTGGTTCTTCTTCTCCGGATGTCAATTCCGGTGTGAAAACCGGTGTCAGCTTCTGCACTTCGCCGTTTTCCATGCTGAGTTCGGTGCCTTCTTTGAAACTCAATTTCGTAATAACAGTCTGTTCTGATGTGGATGGTGTCGACGGAACTGCATTTTCCGGAATAGCAATATTAATCGTGTATTCAATATTTTTTCCACTGGACATAGCCATCGTATGTGTCATGATTTTCATCTGTTTATTCAAATCTACCGGAATCTGAAAAACAACCCCGCTACCCTCTGACTTTGCTTCATACCTAGTCTGTTTTCCATTCACTTTAACCCATACTTTATCATATTTTGCACTGCTGATATGTATCCAGGCTGTTGCTTTTCCATTCTTTACGATCACTTTCTGGCAGCTAATCGTTACTTTTCCAGAACCTCCTGCAAACGAAAAATGATCTGCATCAACACTATATTCCCCGTCTTTCAAATCACCCTCTGTACCGCTGATATCCGTAAGATCACTAAAGATTCCGTCTTCACCGTCCATTTCAGTCTGTGACGAAGCTTCATCTTTTTGTGTATTCTGTACTGCAGCCTGATTCTTTACAGCAGAATTTTCTTTGTTTTCTACTTTCGTGCCACTCTGAGCAGTCATTGTATCCTGAGTCTTCCCGGCAGCCGGCTGATTTTCCACGGCTTCTTTCACGGTTTCCTGACTTGTGTCTGCCGCTGTACTGTTTTCTGTCTGTCTGTCATTAGCATCCGGCTCAGTCTGTCCAGCTTCAGCACTATCCTGTACATTCGCATTCACAGCATTTTCTACAGCTGCATTCTGATCTTCCGCATACACTCCTGATACCGGTGCAACTGCCATAGACACAGCCATAAATAAGGCCAAAAATTGCTTGGAATTATGTTTCATCTTATACTCTCTCCCTACTACTTTTCTGTCAACCAAAATACCCTTCCACGAAATCATCCGTAAAAGGGTACAAAATGGCCTTGTTAATTTATTATAATTTTCTTCCATTTTTGTACAACCAATTACTCGTGGTCCGGATTTACTTCCATGTACACTACAGGCAGGTCTCCTGACTCACAGATCCATACATCAGAATCTTGTCTTCCCGTTATCCAGTGACTTTTTTCTTTTCTGATATTCCCTGCTCACAGTGACGAGTTCGCACAGGACTTGCACCTGTTTCCCTTTTCACCGGCTCTATCAATCTTATCCAGCCGGCACCTGCAGTTTTCATTCTATTTTTCTCATCTTGACTACGATACCATAAGTACCTGTAAAATGCAATTGTTAACCCAGATTCTGCTTCTGTACTGCCTCTTCGGTGCGGAATTTTTCAAATGTATGAACTACCTCTTCCGCATCAGAACCATCTACTACAAAAATCATCTTCTGATTCAGCGTAACTGTCATCATTCCCATAACTGATTTTCCATCAATGATAAGTTTATGTGCTGTATCTTCAATCAAGGTATCAGCCTCTACTTTCTGACACATTCTTGAAAATTCTACAAGCTGTTCCGGTGTTTCAAATTTTACATTCATTTTTATCATAATTAAGTCTCTCCTCTCAGGTGTATCCATCATTTTCATTACAAACACATCTGTTTATAAGAAAAATATAAATCAGTATACTACGTTTTTTTCTACTATGTAATATATTTTTTTATTTCTTAACATTGTCTTTTCACCTAGAATATATTATACTTATCTGGCATCATCCGTATTAAAGATAACTAACTATATATATATATCAATTTTATATATTATTTTGGAGGATATTATGAGTACATACGATTATTACCGTATTTTTTACCATGTTGCACAACATCACAGTTTTACAAAAGCGGCAGAGGTATTACACAATAACCAGCCGAACATTACCCGTTGTATGAATAATCTTGAGACAGAACTTGGCTGCCACCTTTTTGTCCGTTCGAACCGCGGAGTCTCACTGACGCCTGAAGGCCAGAAGCTTTTTAACCACGTTGCGATTGCTTTCGAACAGCTTGAACTCGGAGAAGCCGAGCTCAAGCGTGACCAGAGTCTTACAAGCGGACTCATCTCCATCGGAGTCAGTGAAAATGCACTTCGTATTATGCTTCTGTCCAAATTAGAAGCATTTCACAATCATTATCCACATGTAAGGCTTAAGATATCCAACCATTCCACTCCGCAGGCGATTGCTTCCCTGGAAAGCGGACTGGTGGATTTTGCAATTGTAACAACTCCACTTTCTGTTCAAAAACAGTTTCAGAAAATCTCCCTGGGTTCTTTCCGGGAAATTCTGATCGCCGGTCCGAAATACAAAGAACCGGCTTCCCGCATCTGCTCACTGGAAGAACTTACGGACTACCCTTTCGTCTCGCTGGAAAATAACACCAGCACCAGAGATCTTCATATTCAATACTTTTCTTCTCACGGGCTTCCGTTCCGTCCGGATCTTGAAGTTACATCCACCGACCAGTGCCTGGCTTTGATCCAGCACAATCTTGGTATCGGCTTCTATCCTGAGAAGCTTGCAGAAGAACCGCTCAAGCGTGGAGAAATTCTTCAGATCCATCTGAAAGAATCCCTTCCTGCGAGACAAATCTGTCTTGTACAGAATGCTTCCAGACCACAGAGCATTGCAGCGCAAAAACTAATCGAGACACTGATCCGTATCTGATGACGGATCAATGTCTCTTTTTTGTCCCTTTTTTATCTTTCGTTTCTCCGGGATTCTATATCCAGGAACATCAGCAGGAAGCTGACGATCAAAAGTCCGCAGGATACCCAGATCATATGGATTCCATAATTGGCTGAAAGATTGCCTCCGATTCCGGCTCCTACCGCAAAAAGAACTATAATTCCAAAATAATACATTGCCTGCCGCAATTGTTCCGGCTTTTTCTCTCTCAGATAGAAGGATAATGCCGCCGTTCCACTCCGTAAGTTTCCGATACACATAGTACTTGCATATGAAAATCCATTTACCTTCCGGAAACTCTGCACCTGCATCGCACAGGCAAAGGATACCAGAACAGTCGCGATCATATTTCCCCGCTGCGGAATAAATCCTACAACAAACAAAATGAGGATCTCTGCTCCCAGTATTCCCTGTCTCCAGTGCAGGCGCCTGGCATATTTGTACTTATTCTGGATCTGCTCCGCAATCAGAACACCTAAAGCAAATGCAAAAAGCGGAAATAAATATTTCAGTCCAGCCTCCCATTTTCCCGTCATGAAATTCTGGCTCATCAGCACCACATTACCTGTCTGTGCATTCGAGAATACTTCATTCCTCGTATTATAGGTATACGCATCCTGAAATCCACCCGACAAGGCCAGAAATGCACTACAGATGAATGCCTCCGACATCTGCTTCCCGGAAAATAAACTTTTCATTACTCCCATGTTTTCATCTCCTTAGAATAAAAACGGAGGATGATTCTCATACGTTCTTACGTTTTCCGATCCATCCCCCTCAGCAGACTATTATACGGAAGAATATCAAAAATGTGAAACGTATATTTGATATATCTTCCATATCTTTTTTATATATTCAATTTTATATTAAACATTTCAGACTTCTTCCGCAACTTCTTTTACAAATGAAACCTTTCTCCACTGCTCTGCTTCTGTCATGATATTACCCTCTTCTGTAGATGAAAATCCACACTGTGGACTTAAGCAAAGCTGATCTTTCGCCACATACTTTTCTGCCTCTTCAATTCTTTTCTTTACATCCTCTTTGTCTTCCAGTTCCGGAAACTTAGAAGTGATCAGTCCCAATACCACCTTCTGATCCTTAATATAGCGAAGCGGCGAGAAGTCTCCCGATCTTTCGGAATCATATTCGAGGAAGAATCCGTCTACGTTACAATGACCGAATAATATCTCTGCAATCGGTTCGTACCCGCCTGATGAGAACCATGTAGATCTGAAATTCCCCCTGCAGATATGCATTGTGACCGTCATATCTTCTGGTTTTGCTTCGAGTGCAAGATTAATCATGTCTACATAAGATCTCGCGATCTCATCCAGATTAAAGCCTCTTTCTTTATATGTCTTTCTCTTTTCCGCATCACAGAATTCTCCCCATGATGTATCGTCTAACTGCAGGTATCTGCATCCCGCATCATAGAATGCACGGATGACCTTCTGATAAGCGATTGCAATGTCATAATATAAATCCTTCATGTCCTGATAACGTTCGATCGGTATATACTCTTCTGCACGTACACAACAGATCAGATGCAGCATAGATGGTGAAGGAATTGTCATTTTGCAGAGAGTATCTCCTGCAACACTTTTCAGATATTTAAAATGCTCCAGAAATGGATGTTCTCCGAAATCAACTTTATCTGCTATCTTAAGTGTTGCCGCTTTCGGCTGATGCCCCTTAAAGTGTACAGACCAGTGATCCGACTTAATCTCCTCTACACCATCCAGATCTGCAAGGAAATCCAGATGCCAGTATCTTCTTCTGAATTCCCCATCTGTCACAGCCTGAAGTCCGACTTCTTTTTCTTTTTCTACCAGTTCTTTAATTGCTTTATCTTCTGTCTCTTTTAACTGTTCCTCTGTGATCTTTCCTTCTGCAAATTTTGCTCTTGCGTCCTTCAGATACTCTGGACGTAAGAAACTTCCTACCACATCATAACGGAATGGTGCCTGATTACTCATATTTTATATCCTCCTGTACTTTGCTCGTTTTCTCTGTTGAAAAGTATAACCCATCTGTTTTTTTATGTATAATACAAAAAAGCAGCGGTTCTCCATAGTTTTAAACTATAGCACTCCACTGCTTTTCACCGTTATTCTGAATTATTCTTACATCCCGCCTGTGTATTTTTTCAACGCTTCCATATACACCTTTCCATACCGGCTCAGTGCCACATCTTTCCGCACAATCGTTCCGATCCGCATATATTCGTCTACCAGAAGTGGTTTTCCAATAATATTCTCTCCATTCAGCTCTTTACTGATCACGCCGGAGCTTACCGTATACCCGTCCAGGCCGACCGCCAGATTGAAAAGCGTTGCCCGGTCTCTGACTTTGATGTTCTTATTCCGGTCCAGTGTGCTTAATATCTCTTCGGAAAAATAAAAGGAATTATAATCCCCCTGCTCAAATGACAAATACGGATACTCCTCCAGATCTTCCAGTGTCAGTGCTTCCTTATCTGCCAACGGATGCTTTGAACTGATAAATACATGTGGCTTTGCTACGAATAACTCTTCGAATTTCAGATCATTCTGACGGATCAGTTTCATGATGATCGTCTCATTCTGCGAAGAAGTATACAGGATACCGATCTCACTTTTTAACTTTGCCACATCCTCTATAATCTCGTAAGTCTGCGTTTCTCTTAAAGTAAAATCATATTTTCTCGCATCGAACTTGCGGATCACATCTACAAACGCATTGACCGCAAAAGAATAATGCTGGCAAGATACGGAAAATCTCGGATTCCGCTCATTTACATTCAGATACCGCTCCTGCATGAGGCCGACCTGATCCAGAATCTGTCTTGCATAAGCAAGGAATTCATCTCCCTCTGCGGTGATCGTCACACCTTTATTCGTCCGGTGAAAAATCGTCACCTGCATCTCCTGTTCCAGTTCCCGGATTGCATTGGTAAGACTCGGCTGGGAAATGAACAACTCTTTTGCGGCCTCACTTATCGTCCCCTTCTCCGCAACCATGGTAATATACCTTAACTGCTGTAATGTCATAAATTCTTCCTCCCTACAGCATATAGATCAGTGCGTTACAGATACATGCCGCAATATTACTTCCGCCTTTTCTCCCCCTCGCTACAATATACGGGGTATCTTCCAGAGTCAGGATCAGTTCTTTGGACTGTACCACATTTACAAAGCCGACCGGCACACCGATTACAAGCTCCGGACGGATTCTTCCGTCTTTGATCAGTTCATACAGATGGATCAGTGCTGTCGGAGCATTCCCAATGGCAAAGATCAGCTTTTCATTCCGTTCACACGCTTTTTCCATACTGGCAACGGCTCTTGTTGTTCCATTCTTCTTCGCCGCCTGCGCCACATCTTCATCCGACATAAAACAGTATACCTGACCGCCGTACTGTGCCAGTCTCTTTTTGTTAATTCCGGAACGCCCCATCTGTGTATCGGTTACGATGGAAGCACCGCCTCTGATCGCTTCGAGTGCTTTCTCCACCGCATGCTCGGAATACACCAGATTCTTCGCATAATCAAAATCCGCACTGGTATGTATGCAGCGCTTTGTAATTGGTGCCTGAATCTCAGGAAGCACGATGCCTTCCTGCTCCAGTTCTTCCGTAATGATCTCAAAGCTTCGCTTTTCGATCTCTGTCGGAAGGACATTTTCTATCTCTATTTTTGTATGTGCCGCGTGATTATTTTTCTGTATATTCAACGTTTTCTTCCTTTCTCTTCATAGTCCGTCATAGCCCACATCTCATCTTTTCTAACTACAAAACTTGCCATCGGCAACTTCTCTTGCATACTTTGGTATCTACAGCTCCTTACGAATACATAGTAATCCCGAAAAATTATTTCTGCATTCCCATGATCTGATAGATTGCCTTCATGTCCAGATGTTTTCTGAGTGTATCTGCCAGAAGATCATACTGGCTTTCTTTGAATGCTTTCAGGTCTACACCTTCCACTTCTTCCATTGAAAGTCCTTTCTTTTCTGCCAGGGATTTTACGATCTCCGATACAATTTTCTCCTTATCAAAAATGCCGTGGATGTATGTTCCGTATACATTTCCATGCGAGATTCCGTCTGTACTGTTCTCTATTCTGTTTTCCGGCTCCATATCCGGAATCTGTCTGTCCTTTTTCTTCACCGTATCGTGAATCTGATTCATCGGACATCCTTCCAGAAGTTCGGTCTTTCCCATATGGATCTCGTATCCTTCAAACTTCAGATTCTCAAGTGCTTTCAGATTCCCCTCCACATGAAGGAGTGTTCCATTCACCCTTGTTCTGGTCTTTTCTGTGGTAAATGTAGTCGTTACCGGCAAAAGGCCGAGTCCTTTCATACTGCCGCCATCTTCCACGCCTTCCGGATCACTGAGCGACTGCCCCAGCATCTGATAGCCGCCGCAGATTCCCCAGACCACACAGCCGCCGGCATGCGCCTTCAGAATCTTCGCTTCCATTCCGCTCTGTCTTAACCATTTCAGATCTCCCATCGTATTTTTTGTTCCCGGAAGGATAATCATATCAGGATTTTCCAGTTCTCTTGGATTCTTTACATAACGCAGATTCACTCCCGGAGCATTTTCCAACAGCATGAAATCCGTAAAGTTCGAAATTCTCGGTGTCCGGATGACTGCGATATCCACCAGACCGATCCTTTCTTCTGCACCTTTTCCACCCTTTGTCATGTTAAAACGCTCTGTCAGACTGTCTTCATCTTCAATCTCGACCTGCATATACGGTGTAACTCCGACTACCGGAATGCCGCCTCTTTCTTCCAACATGACAATACCGGGATCCAGGATTGTCTTATCCCCGCGGAATTTGTTGATGACCAGTCCCTTTACACGTTCTTTCTCATCATCTTCCAGGAGCATAAGCGTCCCCAGAAGCTGGGCAAATACTCCTCCGCGGTCAATATCTCCGACCAGAAGCACCGGCGCATCTACCATCTTCGCCAGCCCCATATTTACAATATCATCTTTCTTCAGGTTGATCTCTGCCGGACTTCCCGCTCCTTCGATCACAATGATGTCATTCTCTTCTTCTAATTTGTGAAATGCTTTCATAATGTCCGGTATGAGCTGCTTTTTATAAGCAAAATATTCTCTTGCACTCATATTCTTCAAGACTTCACCATTTACGATCACCTGTGATCCTACATCGTTGGTCGGCTTTAACAGGATCGGATTCATCTCTACCTGCGGCGCCACGCCTGCTGCCTCTGCCTGCACAACCTGTGCACGTCCCATCTCCAGTCCATCCTCTGTAATAAAGGAATTCAGTGCCATATTCTGGGATTTGAACGGAGCCACCCGGTATCCGTCCTGTTTGAATATTCTGCAAAGTCCCGCACACAGAAGACTCTTTCCTGCGTTGGACATTGTCCCCTGTATCATAATTTTTCCAGCCATGTTATCAACCTTTCATTCTCTTCTTCTGATCTTACCGCGATCCGGTAATAGCCTTCCGTAAGTCCTTCGTAGTTACTGCAGTCCCGGATCAGCAGACCATCCTCCAGTGCTTTCTCATACAGACCTGATTTCCCTTTAAAAAATATATAGTTTGCTTCCGATCCCCATACATTCAGACCAAGCTTTCTCATCCGCTCTGTCATCCAGAACTTTTCTTTTTTTATATATTCTCTCGTTCTCTTTAAATATGCTTCGCAATCAACAAGTGCTGCCACACCTGCTTCCTGTGCCGTTACCGACACATTCCACGGCTGGAGCATTGCCCTCATTCGTTTCCTAAGAGCTGCATTCTCACACAATGCATATCCAAGTCTTACACCCGGCATACAGAATATTTTCGTAAATGCTTTGATAATGACCACATTCGGATACTGTGTCAGATCCCCCCGGCATTCATATCTTTCTGGTTCTTCCAGAAACTCTATAAAACACTCATCCAGGACCAGTATCGTACCGCATTTATTACACCTGTTCATCACACGGATCAGCAGTTCTTTTTCCGTTGTCTGTCCGGTCGGATTATTGGGATTGCACAGAAATATCATATCTGTATCTTCCGTAATCTGTTCCAGTATATCCTCCTGTATCCGGAAATCCTGTTCTTCTTTTAATCTGTAATATTGTACCTCTGCTCCAACTGTGCCAAGTGCCCGCTCATACTCGGAAAAAGCTGGTGCCGTCACCAGTGCTTTTTTCGGTCTCACTGCCATTACGACAGCAAAAAAAAGCTCTGCAGCACCATTGCCGCAGAGTATCTTTTCTTTTTCTATTCTCTCAAAATCACTGATCGACTCCCGAAGTCTGTCGCATCTGACATCCGGATAATACATGATCCTGTCTGCACTTTCCTGTACGCTCTTTCGTACCGCTTCGGGAACTCCCAGCGGGTTACTGTTTACAGAATAATCTGTAACAGATGGATTCCGGTAAATGTCTCCACCGTGAACTGTCTCTTTCTGTTCTGCCAACTTTTTTCACCCATGCGGCTAGCCGCTCTCTCTGCTATTTTGCTACAACCATCTTACTCACTTTGCAGAAAATAGTCAACCGGAATCTTATACCTGAATTCTTGTTGCCGCATCGCTGCTCATTGCGATCCGCTTCTCACCACTCCTGATGATCAGGTCTCTTCCGGAATTCTGAATGACTGTGATCTCACTGCCTTCATCAATCTTGCATTTTCGGATCTTATCCAGAACTTCCGGGATGCCAAACATCCACTTGATGGTGTAGCTTTTTCCAGCCGCCGCCTTTGACAATGCCTGCATAACTAACACCTTCTTTACCTCTTTTTTATATTGTAAGTTGCACTGACTATGTTAGTCAACAGGAACATTGTTTGCACAATTCTAACTTTTTATTCATAATTTGCAGATAATATTATTTGTTTTTTGATTTTTATTATCAATATCATCTACAGAACCAGAATCCGGAGGATGATTCCAAGTATCAGACCAAGCATTGCCGTCCCATATAACAGCTTATGCGATCTCCGGATATCCAGTAGTTCCATCTCCCGGACCGGATCTCCGATCGTCGGCTTCTTATGCAGCTTTCCAAAATACCATGCATCTCCTGCAAGCTGCACATCCAGCGCCCCCGCCATGACTGCTTCTGTCTGTGCAGAGTTCGGACTTTTATGATTAAAGCGGTCTCTTCGGAAGATACACGCTGCATTCTTTCCATCCATTCCGGTCAGATATGCAGCCAGGATCATCAACACTGCCGATACCCTTGCCGGAATGAAATTCACCACATCGTCTAACTTCGCTGCTGCCGTTCCAAACCACTGATACTTGTCATTCTTATATCCAACCATCGAATCCATCGTATTGATCGCTTTGTATGTAAATCCCAGAACAGCTCCGCCGATCAGCATATAAAATAACGGTGC
>OGXW01001881.1_pt1 | contig 15435 bp, 13 predicted proteins | sample 1576341 | NCBI WGS metagenome assembly OGXW01 (sample SAMEA3541592, study PRJEB24748) | human gut metagenome | biome: human gut; feature: human-associated habitat; material: faeces | place: China | collected 2012
GTAAAAATGCTCGCAAATTCATTTTTGGTTGAAGCAGTAAAGGGAGAATAATAGATATGCAGTATTATAAATTCAGTGATGAAAGAAGCAAAAAATATAGTATTAGAACAACCATAATTGAAATAAATGGTGAAAAATATGTAGAAAAAGCACCAATATATGCAGAGGGAATGGAACACCTGAAAAATATATGTAGATATCATGATGTATTAATGAATGCATATCCAGAGATAGCAATTTGTCCAGTGAAAATTATGGAGAATAAGATAGTTTTTGACTATGTAGAGGGGAAATTATTATTGGATGAGTACCAGAAATGTATGGAGTTAGATGATAGGGAGGCTTTTTTTGAACTATTAGAGAAGCACTATCATATGATTTGTGGTGCGCAAAGTAATATAGGCATATTTGAGGAGAGCGATGAATCCAGGCTATGGTTTGGAGATATGTCATTGTTTGCTGGTAAGCCAAGTCTTAAGATATCTAATTTCGATGCAACACCAGGCAACATTGTAATGGGAGATAAGACAAGTTTTATTGATTATGAGTGGGTATTTGAAAGTGGAATTCCGCTGGATTTAGCTGTCTATCATTGTATAGGTGATGCATATATTCACATTGAAAATCTTGAAAAATTTGTACCATTACAGGAAGCAATGCATGTCCTTAAAGTGTTTACACCATGTGAAAAATTGAAAATCTTGTATGAAAATTTTTATAAAAAAGTATTGGATGAGAGTAAGGGCTTGTCTTTTGCAGAAAAAAAGTTTGAATGCCTAAAGGATATGAATGAAATTGCCGAACTCAAATCGGAACTTGAGAATGCAAGAGCGGAATGGGAGAAAACCGCAAATTTATGGCAATGCAGCTGCGATGAAAATAAAAAATTAAATAACAAGATTAAAGAATTGCAATGTGAAAATGCCAAGTTAACACAGTATTGGAAGGATAGCTGTGCTAAATACAGAGAGCCAATTATTGAGCAAAAAGAGAGTGAGCGGGTAATTCAAGAAAAATTGGCGTTGGAAAAGAGTTTAGCTGATAAAGATACACATATTAGAAATATTGAAGCTATGCTTGAGGAAAGCAGAAATCAATACAATCAAGTTATAAATTCAAAAAGATGGCGAATTGTTGCTAAAATTGCGCACATATTTGGGCGATAGGAATATTATATATATAATTTTATATGAGGAAAACGTGAATGAAGAAAGAGAGAATATTCTATTTAGATTTTATCAGGGCAATAGCCACAATATCAATTCTGCTAACTCATTTTAACGCTATATATATATTTGGGTATCCCAATCAAATAGATAAACTTGTAATAACAGGGAGCGTTTTTGGATTATATATAGGTGATTTTGGGGTGTCGCTTTTTTTTATAATATCAGGTGCTGCTTTAATGTTTGTATATGGGGAAAAAATTGATTTAAAGAAATTTTATATTAATAGATTTAAGGCATTGTATCCAATGTTTTGGCTGGCATATGCAATTGCATTTTTGTATTTTTTTTATGTTAATAAAGGAATACCTAAAGGAATACCTAAACAGAACATTGTTTTAACTATTATAGGAGCAGATGGGTATTTAAATAGCTTGGGTATACATATTCCTAATTTTTATATTTTAGGGGAGTGGTTTTTAGGCGCAATAGTATTATTGTATTTGTTTTTTCCGTTATTGAGGTGGGGAGTAAAGAAACATCCAGTTATAACGGGAATTCTTGTTGGCGTTTTGTATATTATATTTGCTGTAATATATAATGGAGCATTAACGAAAAGCTGTATTATTTTCAATAGAATCCCGGAACTGATTTTTGGAATGTATTTTATTGAATACTTTAAGGTTGTAAATATAAAGATTGTTGTATTGAGTGTCATTATATGTGTTATTAATACTGTATGCACAGTTCCGGTTAATTCTACTATCCAGACAACATATGTTGGAATTGCAGCGTTTTTAACTTTAGTTTTTGTTTCTAGATATTTTAGTAATAATATTGTAAAAGCTATATGTGAGAAAATAAGTAAATATTCATATGCAATTTTTTTGGTTCACCATGTTGTAATTCAAGAAGTGACAAAGACATATCAAATTGATACAATTAGTAAAGCTGACAGTTATATACTATTTGTATTATGTTGTATAGTAATTGGTTTCTTTTCTAAAATGTTATTTAACTCACATAGCATTATATTAAATAAGTTGCGTGCATGTAGTATTAAATAGTAGTTAATGATGTGCTATATTAGCGTACAGAGGAGATAAAATTAGAGCGATATATCTTATAACGTGAGAAATTACACAGGTTGATATAGTGTTTCGGTGTTCCTTTTTTATGGTATGTACATATATTTTTGTTCTTGATGGAAAATAGGTTAGTGAGAATCCCCAAAATGAAATTCTTCGATAAAATTATATATACAGTTTGTAAATTTATTGCAAAGAAATTAAAAAAGGATAAGGACGAAAATGCTGTAAATAGCTTGGTACAATTCGTTAAATTCGGAATTGTTGGTGTTTCCAATACTGTGATTTCATATATGATTAACGTACTTGTATTATTGGCGATGAAGCCAATGGATGTGTCATGGGATTATTTTGTGGGAAATATTGTTTCCTTTATTTTGAGCGTACTCTGGTCATTTTACTGGAATAATAAGTATGTATTTACGCTTGAGGAGGGTAAAAGCCGTTCTATTGGAAAGGCACTGCTTAAGACTTATGTATCGTATGGATTTACGGGTATTATTTTGAATAATATCTTGTCCTGGATATGGGTAAGCGTGCTTTGTATTTCAAAATATATTGCGCCTATAATTAATTTGGTGGCTAGTGTGCCGATTAATTTCTTTATGAATAAGTTGTGGGCGTTTAGGGAGAAGTAGAAGGAACTTAAATTTTTAAGTGGGTCACCAAAGTTAATGGGGTAATGGTGGGCTACAATTAAAAATGAAAGATTTAAGAAGGAGCACAGTGGAAATGTGATTTTCACTGTGCTCCTTTTGGCGTGCGATGAAATACGATGTCTTTAATCTATTTGTTCATGCTTAGTGGCTGAATTTTAATTGGCTACAGCGCTTATGGTTGGATTATATCGGGGCATAAAGAAATTTTGTCCTGAAGTGTTAAAAGTCTCGATAGCCTCTTCCTGCACGTTTTCTTTTATATAAATTACGCATATTGTAAATTTTTTACTTATTATGGATAAAGTTGGTTATAAATTCTTGAAAAAATAAAATTATGTTGTACTATCATAACAAGGAAGTTAAATAGAAATGGAATGTTGTTGTAAACGGCAAGCAAAAACATACATTTTTCGGTTGTCAAAACAAGAGTTATTGAGGTGAACAAAGAAAATATGTTTTTGGTATCGTCCTTTTTTATCTAAGTAAGATTGCAATGGAAAATCTAGATGGATTTTGTGAAGAATTGAAGGAAAAAGTATAATTAATTATTGGTAGGGAGTGGTACTAAAATGAAGAAATTAGTGGAATTTTTAAAGAAACATTGTGTTGTATCGGTGGCACTTATAGGAGTATTAGTTTTATTGATAATTAAATTTATCATATATTTGTTTAAAAAAGTAATTGTTTTTGCAGTTGAAAAGGCTAATGCTATAATATATTATTTTGTATCTCAGCAATTTGCAAATCAGCTGATGGAATTTAGCAATATAACAGAGTATAAATGGATGAATGCGGTTATTAGTTATTTAGAATTGTGTATTACTTTCGTTGCAATATGGATTATGATTGCAGTGATTATGGGAATTTTGGTTATAGCTGTGGAAAAAATTGGGAATTTATTGGAAAAACTAGTTTTTGGGAAAAATCATGAACGAAGCTTAAAATATGATACTTTTCAAGTTTGGTTCTTAAAAGTAAGTGCAGATGTTAATATATTAATATCTTGGATTAAATTTGATATTTGTGGTGTTAGAACTTCTGGAGAAACAGATTTTTCGATGGTAAAGAAGGCTAAAGTTTTTACGATGGGAAGTATAATTCATTTCATGAAGAGCTGTTTGGGCTTCTTTTTTTCTTGTTCAATTTTGCATCTGGTACTTGCAGTTTATGTAGTTTATATTTATTATTTTCCATTGATTAAAGATTATTTTATAAGGTTTTGTGAATTTTTAAAAACAAATGTATTTTCTGTTTCTGATGCAATAGATTTTTTTGAATTAATTTCCATAATTTTTTTGTTAGGATATATATTTTTTGATGTAAGGCATAAAGCAACTGGTTATTCAGAGATAAGAAGGGAACGTTTTAAGGAACTATTTCAAATGGAAGAGAATCTACTAAACATTTTAAAAAATATTAACTATGCACTAGAAACAAATATAGATGTTATTGTCGACAGAAAATCATACATTTTGAAAGCGGGGGCAGAGAATCTTACAGGAAAAGATTGCTATATTTGTAATAGAAAAATAGAATATGAAGATAGAAAATATTTCAATAATTTTCATCAGGGTGATATATATTTTCAATTGCAAAATCTGGTAGAAATGAACAAAGAATTTGATAGTCTTAGTAAATTAAATGAACAATTTAAGAAATCCTCACTTAGTTATTCAAATATATATTTGATTGATCATGAGACGATGCTTACAAAATTAGTTCATCTTTATTTTCCGGGACAAGAGAATTTTGAGTATAAAAAAATGCAATTATTTTGTAAAAGTAGTATGGAAACATGGTTTGCCATGTGCTTTATAAGACCAATTATGGATAAGGATGAAAAAAAATATTATACAGAGGAACAAGCAAATAAAGAGGTTCTGGAGGTATCAAAGGATTTAGATTATGAATTAATGCATGCATTTGAGTTAGAAGTGTATTTACATCGATATGAGAAGATGATGATAAAACGATTTAAAAAAATTAACAGATTTTCTAGACTTGACATTAACTAGTGGTATTGCAGACGGGGTGGAGCTTTTATTATGACAAGAAGATAAAAAGGAATATAATCGAACAGCTGTTTAAGAAATATGATATGGGTGTAAAATGATATCCACTTGGTTAATCTTGTATTTTCAGACTAATTCTTAATATATTTAATAATACATAGGCTTGTATAGTATTTGTTAATATTGACATAATGTAACGAAAAATAACAAATTAGACAAACATTTTATAAGAAGCAATTATATAGTTTGTATTATATAATATTGCAAATATATAATAAGAATAGGATGGGAGGAGACATGATTATCTTTATCATAATCATGTAAAAGAAGATGAAAATACCAGAAAGTTTGATGTCAAAAATAATGAAGGGAAAGTGTGTATTGTTTTTAGGGGCTGGGGCAACTATTTCATCTGGAGGAACATTGGGAGCAGGATTAGGAAAGAGTATATATAAGGAGATTGGAAAAACAGGAGTCACTTATTAGGAAAATTTGGCAAAATATACTCTAACTAATTAGTTCTTCTTTTGTGGTATATATACTAAAGGATGTTGTTATAGGATTAAAAAATATAAAGAAAAATTATGATTCAGTTTTTGACGAAATTGAAAGTTACGTAAGGCATTGGGGCAAAAAGAAGGAGGGCTACTTTATAGGGAAGATGGATATCTGTTATGCAGAAAAAGGTAAGAAGAAACGTTTAGTGCAAAGGAGGGGTAGTGATGACAAAAGAAGAGATGATTAGGCATAAGACATCAGTTAATAGTCGAATAAAGGAAGTAAGAAAAAGGATGAAGCCAATAAAGTGTCCCTTATGTAAGCGTCCGCTTGGAAAAGCGTGCAATTCTCATAGTGTTCCTAGAATGATACTAAATACAATTAGCAAGGATGGTTATCTTTACAATAAAAACATAGTTGATAATATTGATTTTACTGATTCTATAAATGGTATAAATAAAACGGGAACATTTCAATATATTTGCCGGACTTGCGATAACAATTTTTTTGCAGATTATGAACAACCAGAGGTGATACATACATATCCCAGTGATAAGATGCTGGTAGAAATTGCAATCAAGAATGTATTACAAAAATGCAAGCAAAGGCTTTTGAAAGCACCTTTTTTAAAACAGATCCACTGATTATACAGTCAGGATTAATTGCAAACAGAGAAGATGTTATTAAAGTATTTGAATTGGATTATAAGGATTATGAGTGGTATTTGAACAGATTTATAAGTATCAAGGAGAATGACGAGGCTAATAGATTTAAGATAATATTTCGAACTGTTTTGAACTATGAAGTGCCTATTGCTACTCAGGAATGCTTTACAATCTATAAAGATAGAAACGGAAATGACATTAATAATCCAAATCTGGGGGATTCGGAAAGAGTGCAAGTAGTTCATCTTTGTGTTTTCCCATTTGAAGGAAAAACTACAGTGCTCCTATTTTACTATTGTGAAGATACTTCGTATGATATTCTTAAACAACAATTTGAAAATTCTTCGTGCGATATAAATCTACGTTATATCAATTACTATATGTTGGCATTAGGTGAGAACTATTTTTATTCTGGAAAAATTAAAGAAGAATTATTTTCCAATCCTTCTTTAAAGAAAATTAGCAGAGAGTATATTGGCGAAAAAGGAAATTTTGGGATTAGTTCACTCAAAGGAGGAGAGTATACGGCTGTAAAATATGATGAAATTCCGTTTTTATTGGATAAAATATATTCTCTAGATAATATGTAAAAACGTTTAAAGAAGAATTTGTTGACCACAGATAAAAGCCACAGAAAGAGGTAACCATATGCAAAGCTTATACATTATAGGAAATGGTTTTGATTGTTATGGGCACAACATGCCGACACAGTATGCTGATTTCAGGCAGTATTTAATAAGCAGATTCCCAGATTATCAAAGAAATTATGGTGGCACTCTGGAATTTTCAGTTCAGAATGATGGCTCAGAGGTATATGATATGAATGAGGTAGTAGGGGCAATCATCAGAACGATTGATGATTGCTCAAAACCTGGTTGGGGCAATTTGGAGGAGTGTCTGGGAGACGGTTTCGTGTATGCGATTGCGTATGAAAACGAATGGGCTTTTGAGGAACCACAATTTGATGATGACGATGACAACAGTATATTTCATTCTGTATACGGAAATGAGGATATATCAAATTCCATAGTTGGTGCATATGAGATGCTGATGGAACTTTTTGAAGACTGGGTGCATAATAAACTAGGGGGAATTGATTATCGTGGAGTGAAGAAACTCAGAAAAAGGCCTTCTTTTAAACATAGTCTGTTTTTAAACTTTAATTATACGAGAACTCTTGAACAGGTGTATGGAATTAAATCCTCTGATATATGTCATATTCATGGAGATGTATATGACAGAACAAAGGATATTTATTTTGGACATGGCAATGATGAAGAGTTTGAAGATTTTGGTGAATACATAGGAATAACAGAAGCCTTTTCTAATCTCAAGCGTTCACTAAGGAAAAACACTACAAAAGCATTAAAGAGCAGCGAAGATTTTTTTAAACGGCTGTCAAAGGTGAATAAGATATATTCATACGGATTTTCTTTTTCTGATGTGGATATGCCATACATTGAGACCATTGCGAAAATGGTAGTTCCGGGGAAGACACGATGGTATCTGAACGAATATGATATGGAAAATAATAAGAATTATATTGAGACGATAGAAAAACTTGGCTTTAAATTGAGAAAATGCAAGCGGTGGTAGATGTTTTTTAAAATTAGTAAAATGTGTGTTATTTTTAGCATGCGAATGGAGAACAAGGCAAATGTGCTGCAGATATACAATGCGCTAAACGGCACAAGCTATGATGATCTAGATGAGATAGAAATTATGACTTTGGAAAAGGGTGCGTCGTAACATGCCAATCAGAAGCTGCATATATTATGTTAGAACAGTGCGGTCTATGTTAAAGGATTAGGTTATCTATGGAAGAACCAAATGCTTGTTATCTATATGACATTTGTGGACTATGTGCGCAGTTTCAAGATAGAGCGAGACAATAAATATGTGTATACAGGGGACATACCAATGATTATCAACTTTTTAAGAAAAAAGTCACCAACAAACATAAGAGAAGTAAAGAATCTCACATACCTCAACAAGCCAATCCCAGATGAGGAGTGGGATGGCATAGGCATTTCGCCGTATGTGGATAATTTGGAAAGCGCCATTAGGAATGGAGCTTCTCTCATTGCGGTAGTTTCGCAGTTTGGAACAGGTAAGTCCAGTATTATGGAGCTTTTAAAAAAGCGGTATCATGGGAAAGAGACCATAGATGGAATCCGATACACGAGGGAGTACCATGAGGTGAATATGTGGTCAGTTCTAAAGGATGGACAGGCAGATGCTGGAACAGAATTACACAAATCTTTTTTATATCAGTTGATATCAGCTGTGGATAGTACCAAGGGAGAGTATGTCAGCAAGAGGATGAGCACAAATTATGGCTTGTTCCGACTAAGCCTGGATTCTTTTGGGAAGACCTGCATTGGTGTTGGTGCCGTCATTCTTTGGCTGGTTGGCTTATTGCTTAAATTGGCACAGTCTGTAATTGTGAAGTGGGAGCTTATGGGGGAGAAAACTGCTGAAGCACTCCCTATTATTTTAATGATGATTGCTTTTGCCATGCTCACTTATGTTGCTCTGCGTAGCGAGATGGTTTTTTCTACAAAGGAATCGGAAAAGAGAGAGAGGCTCATTGATGAGAATGAACTGATACAACTGTATAGGAATTATATTCTGCAGCCCATAAGAGGAAAGCTGCGCTTAAAATCCAGACATTATGTGGTGTTTATAGAGGATTTGGACCGTTCCAACCATAAGGACAAAATCTATAATTTCCTTAAGGAGCTTCGCAAATACTATATAGCAGACGACGTCAGCAGGAAGTATAGGAATCGCCTTACTTTCGTGGTTAATATAATGCCAGAAAGTTTATTGCAGGATCATGGAGAATTTACAAGTGATGATGGACTTATCTATGATAAGATTTTTGATTATATGATAAGCTTGAACCGAGTAAATATAGATAATTATGATAGTGTGCTTGACAAACTGATTCTTGAAAAAAGGAATGAGTTGGAAGATATTGGCATATCTGTCAGCGACAGCAATAATGTTCATTCCATACCAGGTATGCAGTGGATTATTCATGGACATGATGTGTCTATCCGTCAGATTAAGGCACGCTTAAATGAGGCGATTCTTATCTATCACAGCATACACGAAAAGTTTGATATACCTTATGGAAAAAGCTATGCCGACTTTTCCAGATGCGCCATGGTAGCATACCTTAGGAGTGAATATTCTGAGGATTTTTATCGCATGAAAGATGAGGACGTGAAACTACTCTATGAAGATTTCGTGACAAATGTATATCAGACCAAAGATGAAGCAACGGAAGCATGGCATGAAAACTGCGAAAATCTCTCTATGAATTTTATCAGGGAAATCTATGAATTGATGGAGAAACATCTCATAGATGGAAATTATAGAATATATTTTAACAATTATCCGAACAAGAGTCATTTGTACACAGTGGATGAGGAATGGGTCAGAGATATAATTATCTTTGATGAATATGAGACTTTTTCAGGCATGGAAGGAGAATTGCTGAAGGATAATGACGACAGGGCCAGCATGGTGATGAGAGAAAATGCAGAGGCTGTGGAACAGGCTTTGAATGATTATTATGAGAGAATGACAATTCTGCCAAATGTAGCCTGGATATCGGTAACACTGTGGAATCACTGTGTGGAGCACAGGAGAGAAGAATTAATTGATACGTTGACCCGTTTCTTTAAAGACTTACAAGCTGTGAATGATACATGCAGGTTCCTGTTTCACAGCCTTATGGACAGAAAACAAGGAGTTGAGGTGCTTGCAAATGTTTTCTGTGATAATAATGATGATGACGATGAATTTTTTTATGCTGTGAGACAAGAACTGGTGAGCTTGTATGTTAATCGGGTACAGGATTTGAAATCATTGTTTGCCATAGTGAATAAACCTGTTACGTGGGAAGAATTAACAGAGATGGAAGGCATTCCAATTGAAGATGTTATGGAACTCTTTCAAGAGGTAGACCCTTTGACCGGACAGGAAGTTCTACAAGAAGTATGTCGCAGAATGCTGAGTGAGTTCAAACCGGGTGAGCTCAATAAATATGAAAAATTTTTTGAAGAGGCCGCTGTATTGCATTCCTCAGAAGAATTTGATGAGCTTCTCATGCAGTATGAGAAAGTGACAAAGACTTATCATTCTTCTATTATTTTATATCTATGGAAAAGAGTGGAGGATGGGTTTGTGACCGAGGCGAATATGATATCTGTTATGAATGAAATCCCGGCAGAGCAGATGAGTGTTGAGGATTTATCTAAGCTTGATGAGCTAGAGAATGTGGCTGATATGGATACAGGACTGTTGGAGAAGATGAGGCAGCAGAGAAGACTATTTGCCTATACAAGGCTTCTTTTGAAAGATGGTAATTGCACAATAGATTTTACGGAAGAGGAAATTCAGAGCATTGTCAGTGAACGCTTAAAATGGTTTTTGGAGAATCGGCCGGAGATGTTTTACAGATTCCGTTTATGGTTATGCGAGAGCAGAAAGAATGATATCCTGCAATATAAGGAAGTTTTCTTTTCTCCATATCCAGAGGTGATTGAGGATGAGATACGTAATGTTACCAGTTTGGACATCGCATTAGAGCTTTTTGATGTCGCTCGTTGGAATGAAAGTACATCAGAGATATTTGCCTGGTATTGTAATCGTAAGTTTCGTACCAGCAATGAGGCTTTTAAAATTTTCCATTTTATGGGACGGCTTAGGGATGCGGATATCGAAAGTGTTTTCAGCCAATTTGACCTGCACAAGGTGAAGTTTTCTGGAATGTCCGTCAGAAAGAAGGATATCATTGTAGAAATACTTCACAATCCACTTGAATTGGATGAACCGATGAAAAATATTGAATTTCAGAGAAATGTAGGCTGTCTGGTTCCGACTCTTGAAAGAGAATTGCAGGAGGCTATGAATGATGGTACGAGCCAATCCAAGGAAGTGGAGAAGGCTTATGTAGGACTTGTGAATGGAATGGAGGCATTATCCAAGGCCACCTACGGAATTTTGTCAAAGATGAATACCATATATGGGTACAATGACACTGTGACCAATCAATTTTGGGAGCATAAAAAATATCGTTTTTATGTAGTGTCTAAGATACTATGGAAAGGAAGCTTTGAGATAGAACATGATAAGCTTGATAAATTGTGGGATACATATGTCGGATTATTAAAGACAGGAGATGGTTTTAAAAATATAAGAACTATAATGTACAAAAATCAGGGATTTTTACAGATGCTTATGGAACGTCAGGTTTATCAGGAGCTGCCAGAAGAAGGAATGCTGGCGCTGGCAGGTGTTTTGCAGAATCCTGATGTAATGAAATTTGTCGTTGAAAATTATAGCAGTGATGTGGTCATTACATATTTCAGCCAAATTAATGGCTTTGAGGATAAGACTGCTGCTAAGGCATTCGTGGAGCTTATGAAGAAATACCCAAAGTATGCACAAGTATCTGCTATATATGACAATGCACATGATAAACTCATAGATGGGAAACTGAAAGGTGTATATACAAAAATTTATCGGCATGGGAAAAGCTGAATAGTGTGATTTGTTGGTGTTTTCTTGTCAATGACATTAAAAATGTATTGGAAAAGGTGGAGAGAATGGAAACGCTACTTCAAAAATTTAGTGATGAAATTAACAATCATGGGGACTTTTGGAACTATTATAATCAGAATTTCGGAAATATTCTTGAGAATACGCAATGTGCAAGAAAATTCATTTATAGATTTTTTGCAAATGGAGGAAAGGATTATATTTTAGATGAATGGATAAATGAACAAGACGAGAATATAGGAATGCGTAATTTACATACGGTTAATGTATTTTTTATTGGTGTATATTTACAAAGAAAGATAGACAAGAATCTTAAAATAAAATCTATGAGTTCAGAGGATTATAAATTTTCATATATTTGGTATTTATTATGTTTGGCGCATGATTTGGGATATGAGTATGAAAATTGTTCGCAGATGTATTTAAATATGAGAGGCAGAAGCTATAAATACAGGGCAACAAACAATTATCGAATGCATAGTGATTTTCAAAGAACAATATGGTACCCGAATAGACTAGACTGGTATAGTAGGCATGCATTAAACATTGTCTATACATTTTCTTGTTCGAAAAATATATGCGATACTAATAGAATAATAACTTATAGTAATGGTGTAACAATAAAAAAAGCTAGATATAGCCAACGATTAATAAATAATTATTTTTTTTACCGATTGTATGTGATGGAAAAACTGGATCATGGGATAGTGGGGGCTGATTATTTTTATTCAAAGATGATAATCAATTATGTAAACCAATATAAAAAAGTATTTTTAGCATCAAGTGTAGCGCCTGATTTTTATGGATTTTATAATAGTGATGGACTTTACTTTTGCGTTGAGCAAATAAAGATATTTGAATATATTTCTGATTGTATTGCAGCGCATAATGTATATGTATCAAGCGAAAATGATGAATATAAATACAGGGAATATGGTTTAGAGCATTTGCTACAAGATAATTTTGAAAAAATAGACTATAATGACAATCCTTTGCTATTCATCCTATGCGTAGCTGACACAATTGAACCTGGTAAGCGTTTTGCTGAGTATAGGAACACGGAAATCCTTGATATGATACGAGTGAACTATGATGAAGAAGATAATATGTTATGTGTGGAAGTGGATAATAGACTGGATTTTGATGCAGCAAGAAAATATGTGGAGAATGTAAGAAGCCTAGAAAGATGGTGTAATATTAAAGTGAAAGTTGAAATTAGATAAGTAACTATCCGCTATAATTTCAAGGATGTTTATATACATCATAATAAATATAGGAAAAATCCATTGGTGCTTATGAGACAAGATGGAGTCCGTTGGGAGAAAAATGAGCAGTTACCGTGGTTGTGATTGACTTACATTGAAAGGTAAATTTATTCTGTAGTCTGCCAATTTCGTGATTTCGCATATATGCACATTTTTTATAAATTCAGGATAGTTATCAACACTGAATAATTTAGGTTTAATATATTATTTTATTACTAATTTGAAAATAATTAGAAAAATCTGTAATTGCACCTAACAGTTACCATATGGTAAACTAAAAACAAGACCGTTAATAATAAACTTTTAGGAGTCGCTATGGAAATAGACAAATTAAGCCAAAAATCTGGTATCAGGTCAGATGTATTGCGTGAAATAATACAATTGGCAAAACAAAATAATGTAAAGCAGGTAATCCTTTTTGGCTCTAGAGCACGAGGTGATTATAAGGAGCGAAGCGATATTGATATAGCATTTAGAGGGGGAAACAGTAGTAGTTTTATTCTTAGCGTGGATGAGGAGACATCAACATTGCTAGAGTTTGACGTTATTGATTTAGATAAACCAGTCAGGGAAGAATTGCTCCAGTCAATTGAAGAGGAAGGAATTTTAATATATGAAGAATAAACAACACAATTCAACATTAACCAACAAAAACTAACTCATGCAAGTAAATGGATAATAACACCAAATTGAAGTATTCTTTTAAGCAGAGGAGGTAAATAAGGCAAATCAAACTGCAATTCTTTTTTGAATTTATAAATTTTAATAATAAATTCAGTCGATGTAGGATTTCCATTTTCACAATTGTTCATTGAGTTACGCTAATTGTATTTTTACATAGAATGTTTAATATTGGCCGTTTTGTGAGGAGTGGTTCGGAACAAATTCTTTTGCATATTTTAGAATGCTTTAGGATGAATGCCCGTAAAATTGGCTTATATAGGACGTGAATGATAAATTTGCAATGCTGCTCGGCGGGCGTGAATATAGAATGCTGCGACAGGCTTTTCTTTGTTTCGCATTTCTATAAATTGTTATCTCCCAATTGGTAAGCGCATACCATTTCGAAAAAGGAGGCTTTGGAGTATTAAGCTCTGAAGTCTCCTTTTGGTTCCTGTGCATTCGGAGAAGCTGCGAGTGGCAGGTTAGGGTGATTATTTATCAATCAGCTCAGTGAGCTCATTTGTAGAACTGTTGATAACCAGTAGGTCAGACCGGGTCTGGTTGGAAATGATTTGTTGGAATCTGTTTGAAATTATAAGATATTTATTGTGGTTATCAAATAAAATGGAAAGCCGCTTGCTGTAGGTTGAATTGTCGAGCTCCTCTATAACAAGTGAAGCGTGGTATTTTTTCTTAAAAGTCCAGATATCCATAAGACCAATTCCTGTGCCGCCTTCATCGGTATGAGTGGAGGCTTCGCAAGTGCCAAGCTTCATGAAAGTCTCGATTTCAAAAGGAATGCCGCTATCAGAGACAGAGATGGCAGGTGTGCCTTTCAATATCTGGAGTGACAATTCTATGGCTTTGCCGTTGGCATGTCTTGTGGCAATAATTGCGTTTTCTAACAAATCAGAAAGCAAATGAACAAAGTCCATTTCGGTTGCAGTAAAATGCTTCGAGGTGAAAAATTCCCCATCAAAATGAAATTTCATAGTAATCCCATAGGATGCAGCTTCTTTGACCATGAATGAAATAATTGCATCCACACCAGCTTGGTTTGTCTGAGGTATGGAAGAACCAGACTGAGAGCCCTGACAAAGCAATTCCTGCCGATAAGTTTTAATCGAATTTATCTCATCGGAGAGAGATTGTCCCTTGGCCTGCAAATCTGTAGTATTTGAATTTGCAGAAGCGGAAAGATAGTCGCAGACAGAGTCTGCCATGGCATTTACAATTCTGTTGTCCTTGTGAATGATGGTGCCAAGGCGTTTGTTTTCGGTTTCTAGTTTTGTGATATAGGCTTCGTTTTCTGCTTTGGCAGTGCGCAAGGTTTTAAGTTCGAGTAGGCGGAGCTTCTCACGGTAGGTTTTGGTGATTTGAGAGCGCCACCAGATTGTTAAAAGGCATAGACATATAGCCGCAACTATAGCTCTAAGATATCTTATGTTTAAATATACGGTGGCAGATAGTTGTTCAAATGTAAAAAGCGTTAATACGATGAAACCAATAATCGTATTCCAATTAATCATGCTGTTAAAACTCATCATGGATATTTTCCCTGAAAAGCGTTTGGATTTAAAAATTAATAAAATTATAAATGGATAACATAAACTTGTAATTAATATTGGAAAACCCATGTTTTCGAGTGTATTAATATTGAACAATATTCCAAAAATGCAAGAAATTAATAGAGCAACTAATTGATAAATAAGTATATTTAATCCGTAAGTTGTCAATGTTATACAAAAGTTTAGATGAGAAAAAGAACCTGCATAAATTGATGTACAGATAAATTAGTTGATTGTCTTGAAAAATGCTTGATTTGCAGGCATATTCGCAGGTTTG
>OGXW01001883.1_pt1 | contig 15427 bp, 9 predicted proteins | sample 1576341 | NCBI WGS metagenome assembly OGXW01 (sample SAMEA3541592, study PRJEB24748) | human gut metagenome | biome: human gut; feature: human-associated habitat; material: faeces | place: China | collected 2012
TGCATGTTTATCGTTACCATTGCAGCCATACTTTTACTGTGTGCAAAACAACAGATTTTACTGGATCAGATTTTAGGGATTGTCTGTGTTGCCATGATATGGTTTGTATTGTTTCTTTTCTTTATAGAACACGATCGTGCCCTTCGGCCATCTGCCGCCGGAGGTTTTCGGGGGAGTACATCCACTCCATCATGTAGTCCAACTGTTCGGGCGAAAGGATGGTTTTATAGGTGTCGGGAAATGCGACGCAGGCCATTTCGCGTATCAGTCCGCAATCTTCGACGGAGGCTTTTCTGGCAGTAAACATAAGGTGTTCGATTCGGTTTCGCTCTTGCAAATATATTGAAAGCCAGGAGAAACCGGGAACTTGTTCCCGGTTTTCTGAGGTGCATTCTATCTAGAATATGTTCAAAGATGGTGATTCTGGTAGTCGGAGAGTTCTGTTTTTGTCGCGATAATTTGTCGGGCTGTATGAGACGGATGCCTGGGCAATAACAAATTAGGCCAATATTGTAGCCACAAAATTTCTATAGTCCCTCCTCGACGGTTTTCCGTACAGGTTCCTGGTACTGTTTACCTTTTCCGAAACGGAAGTTGATTTTCAACATTACTCTGTTCCAGGCATTTTTTACATAAGAAGTCCCTTGTGTTCTGACGATACTGTTCTCGATGGAATGGTAATGGCTTTCCGGATTGGTGAGGAAATTGTCGCAGGAGAGTTGAAATGCCCAGTCTTTGTATTTATATCTCACACCTATCGCAGAGGATAATTCACTGTCGTATATCATCGGAATAGACAATCCTTTACAAGGTATCGCACCCTGATAATATGCGGAAAAGTTTTTGTAGTTGAAAGTCAGCTCATAGTACATCGGAGCCTGAAAATGAGTCACCCTCCCCAATACTTTCGAATCGACTTTTGTATAACTGAATCCTCCGCCTAATTTCAATGCCAGCAAGTCGTTTTTGAATGGGCTGAGTCTCAAATCATAATGTACGGAGTGCACATCTGCCCAGTTGTCATTAATCGGTGAGTATGCGATATACGGCTGTTCATACTGATAATAGTAGTCGATTGGATTCTTGTAATATAAGTAGCTGTATGAAACATTTATATTGAGCCATTTGTTATGATATACGACATTGAAAGTCGTCTGGTTCGCACGGCCGCCGACCAGCTCGGGATTCCCGTGTACGATAATATTTTGATTATAAAACGAAGTGGCTTCGCTGAGTTGTCCCAGTCCTGGCTGCATATTGGCTTGGACGAATCCGGCTTTCAGCATAAAAGAGGGTGAAATACGATAACCGATATCTACCCGAGGCGCAAAGACCCATTGCCAAATATCGTTGTCGTTTGTTTTTGTTCGTGTCCCTGTTACTCCCAAAGAAAAACGATAAGTAAACCGAGGCCCGATCTTTCCGGTGATCTCTCCGGCAAAATAATTTTTCAGAATGCTGTTAGTTTCCCGGGAATAGCCCGACGTGTTGTCTATTCGATATTTGCTAATATCATAGTAAAAATAATCTCCGAATGAAAGCGTCAGCTTGTCGAAAGTCTTGGTATAGAGAGCTTGGCCGTTCATCTGATAGCCGTCTCCGTCCATATTAAGAAAATCTTCAAATACAGGCGTATCGTCCGATAATGCGTATTGGTTCTTATAGGTATCGGAAACAGAATTTATGTAATCGCCTCGAAGTGTTATCATTAGTTCATGCCGGTTGCGGAATTGCCTCCAGAAGTACAGGTCGAGCGTCGGATTGAATGAGTGGGACTCGCTTTCCTTCACTCCGTAACGGTCCGAACCTATGCCATCCTGAATAAAGGCAAGCCGGGAATCGGTCTGTTGAGAATGCTTATCATAACTTGGGAAAAAGCGGGCTTGAAATACATATTTTCCGGGGAGTTGATTCGTGTATTTGAGACTAAATTGAGGACTTAAGAAGTTGTTTTCACTCTGCCGTTCTTCCTCCTGCCGGAAATCCACCCCGTCGAGCGTATATTCCATTTCATCCGAGGCATATTGATCATCCCATGATCCGTAGCCTATGTTTGCAGTAAATGCCAACTGATGCCGTCCCCGGTTGTATTGCAGGAAAAAACTATCGTTCAACCAGGGCGAAGTCAGATGTTGGTTCAGCTCCACACTTCCGTATATTCCGTCTTCCCGAATTTTCGTGATAATGTTGATGACTTTATTGCCGTTGCTGAGGCCGAATTTGATGGGCGGCAGATCGTAGTATTCGATCTTTCGGACATCTTCGGGCCGCAGAGTCGTCAATTCCTGTTCCGAAGAGGCGATACCGTTTACCAAGACCGTCACACTGCCATCGGACGCGGTGATTTGATTGGTCTGGCGGTTGATTCTGATCTGCGGAATCTTGTTGGTCAGATCGAGACTCGTGACCGCCGCCTTCCGGTCTTCATTGGTGATGGTATATACCGTCCGGTCGAAATAGCTGGCTGTGTTGTTGGCCGTGACGACCACCGCATCGATCTCTGCGACATCTTCGGACAGGACGTAATCCCGGACGACCTCCGTCATGCCTATCGAAGGTTTGCGAAGAAGCACCGTATCGTAAAGAGTCTTGTACCCGATTGTCCGAACCGATAGCAGGTAGCGGCCCGCACGGTGTTTTCCGAACCGGTAATTGCCGGCCATATCGGTTATCACGCCTTCCGTGTAGCGGGTCGTATCCGGCAGTTGCTGGAGAATGACCGGGGCGAAGGCGACCGGTTCGTTTTTCTCGGTGGTAATTTTACCTTTCAGGACGATTTGCGCCTGGAGCGGTGTCGCCAGGCTCGTTATGATGATCAGAAGAAGAACGGGGATAAGTCGGGGGTGTCTCATAGTTGCGGAGTTTGAAAAGAATATAAAATAGAGTAGTGAAGACGGGGCGGGAAGGGAGCGGATTATAGTTCGCAACCGGGGGAAGGCGTCAGTTGTTCCTTAATGGAGGGGGCATTGAAATTCACTCCGACAGTTACGAAATTCAATACCCCGTCGTAATACGGCTCTTCCAGGTTGTCCAGTCTGTAATATTCGATACGCTCGATGTTGTCTGCGGTCAGATTTGTCAAAATAGCTGCATATCCAGCCTCATCCGGAATAATACCGCTGAACATAAGACATACCGTGGCGCCGTTTTCATCGGTCAAATAACCATCTTCGTAGGTTATGCCCGGAATATGGCTGTAAAGATCCTCGATCGTCCGGGCATCGGGGGCAATCTGTTTGGGACGATACGTTTCCACGGGTCGGAAAGCTACGGTATCGGCAGAGCGCTCGACAGGAATGTAGTAATCGATGTTGCCTATTCTGCCGGGAACGTATTTGATCTCGATCTCCTTGCTTCTCGTTCGGATACCCGGACCCGATATTTTAAGCTGATAGGTCTGATCGGTTGCGACGTTTCCGAAATCATACCAACCGTTCATTGCCGTAATAGTCCCGTATTCGGGTTCTCCGGTCGCCGGATCGCATAACCATACCGATGCGAAAGGAACGGGGGTAGGTGTTTCCGATACATACACAAAACCTGTGATCTCCTGCTCTTGTCCTGCCGCAGAACTTATGAAGCCTGCCAAAGCGAAAAATAATAAAACGAATCTTTTCATAGCCGTTGAATGTTTCTTAATTAAAAATAAGCATTTTATCGGGAATCAGACAAATAATTTTCGGATAAAATAGTTGCGAAATCGAAGAATGGTAATTTTATTTGTGTGATATTGAACTTTTTCTATATCTTATTTGAATATATATTTACGATGGACGGAGTTGCGGAGCAATAAAAATATCGAGGTATGACGCGAAATTGCATTTTGACCGTTGTTTTGAACAAAATGCAGACTTTGTAAAAATGAATTAAAATCGGAGAAAGAAAAATGCCTGATTTTTTTCGGCTGCAGATTTCGATAGGATAGGGTAAAGACAAAGGCAGCCGATAATCGATCGATTATCGGCTATTTTTTTGTTATCCTGCTGGACCTAAAAGTGATCCAGTCGGAATCACTCAATGAGCCGTCGGAGTCTTCCTGAAAATGCCGCTTATATGATATTACAAGCTATATTTTCGGATCGTGGTTTATTTCAGTCTGTTTCAATTTGTAACTTATCTTGAGCGTACTTCATAACGTGGTTATGTAATTTTTCGTTTCTTGTGGTAGGATTTGATTCTATTATTTCCGGTTATAATCTTGAAATACATTACGGAATGTTTTGCCGCGATATTTTTAAACAATCTTGATATTGCTGCTTGGAATATAAACAGGATGGTTGTATAAAGTCCCAAGTGGATTTTTCAAGAAGGTTACCGATCGACTCGTTTTTATGGTTTGATATATTAATAAACATTATTGTTGCATAGTATGTGTCATAAGACAACTTCTAGCTATGAAAAGAGATAAATTGTCGAATTGTGTTTGCAATATTTATAATTATTATTAAATTTGATCAGGAATTGTTTGGTATTTACATCTTTATAATTTTTCAAACTTATAAGCAATACAGAATGGTCATATATCTTACTTAAAATTATCTTTCTAATATTTATTGCTTATGAAAAACATTAAACTTTTTGTAACATTCGTTGCTTCTTTATTTTTTCTTTTCTCTTGCGAGAAAGAAAAAGTTGAAACTTGTGGATTTGACACGATCAGACTCACAGAGTCTTTCTTGACAGAATATGCAAAGGGAGACGGAGTGGACAACTATATGATAGCTCTTGCAAGTGGTCCGACAGTCTTCGATCCAACAAATCAGCAATGGCATACTGAAAATGACGGATGGGTAATGCTTATTAGTCTGTTCGCAGAACCTGTTGCCAATCTTGGGGCGCCGGAAATTCCTGAAGGAAAATATACGCTTGGAAGTGCTCCGGGTGCGGGTGTTTGGAGTTCTGAAGAAGATGTCAATCAACTATACTATACCGGAAAAGACGGTGTTAGCACCTTGGTACCGGTAAGCGGAGAGCTTACTTTTGCCAAAACGGCAGATGGATACATAATGACTGGAAAGTTTTTGGCTGCTGACCAGAAAGAATATTGCGTAACCTATACCGGAACTCTTAAATTCCAGCCGCAAGGAGAAACTTCGGTTATTGATCAGCCTGTGAATACAAAATTCATAGGTGGACAGGCAATATATAAAGGTCCGGATCCATCCTTCGGCGATTTGGGCTGGGTACAACTTGAACTTTATGATGCAGAGCCGGATCCGGAGATGGGGACGATTTTGGGTAATTTCTTAAAAATCAAGATGTTTATTCCTATTCAGACAGAAAAATTCACGTCCATGCCATCTGGCACTTGGAAATTGAATGCTTCTGCTGATGAAAATACGGCAGAACCTGGATATGATAGCGGAGAAGACCTTCCTACCGGATCATACGTAGTCCAGACAAGTTCGGACGGTTCGACAATGAAACTCGGTATGTTGAACCAAGGGACAATAACAGTAACGGAAGACCAGCATGTTGTAATAGATGCTTACACAACCGAAGGAATTAGTGTAAAAGGAAACTTAAACAAACCTCTCGAAATACTGGATCTTGGAGGTGGGGAAGTCGATGATTCTCAATATTCTACTCTTACAACAGACAAAGTAATAGATCTTAGTGGCGCAGAAACAGCGTACTTTCTTGATTATGAAGATTATTATGAGAACGGCACACGAAATGTAGTGCTTCAGATCTTGGATAGTCAGTCAATGACAGGTATGTTTCTTGATCTGGCATTGTCGAAAGCAGATAATAGATACGATCCCCTTCCCAACTGTACATGCACCCTCGATCCGGGAGATAACAGGGCGTTTACGTTTGCAGGAGGAAGTATTTGGCAGTCAAATGCCGTAGGAACCTGGGGATTCCTCAAGCTTCAAACCAATGGCGAGACTATAATGCCTGATTTCTCAGAAGCAGGAAATGCAGCCGGGGGATCGCTTACCATTACCAGAAACGGAGATGAATATACTATAACAGTAAATTTCATTGATGACGCAGAAACTCCGCATCGTATCACAGGAACTTGGACTGGCACTCTGACTCCTTATTCATACACGGCATCCGTAAGTGGTTTGTTAGAGCAATCGATGAAACCAGTTAAATAATCGGACAAGGGATGTTTTTTATAGTTAGAAAGATTATATAATATTTCTTATTGAGATAAATAAAAGAGTCTTTCAGGTAGGCGAATGAAAGGAGGGTAACTAATTTTTTAGTTACCCTCCTTGTTTTTACCTGTATTCTGTCTCTATCGTAATTGTGATACTTGTGTAGATAAAAAGATAGCTTCATTTTATAACGGCTATGGATTCCGATTACCAATATTCGACAAATGAGAGCGACTTATTTATAAATTCGTTACGGCTTTTATAGTAACGAATTGACAGCGATTCATTTTCACAGGGTGACTTTTTGAGGCCTTTTTCTGTCGCAGGTAGGTGGAAAACATCTTTAAACCACTGGTTTAAAGATGTTTGTCTTGGTTTGTCAGAGTTTTTCATTTCTCTGAAGTGATCTCGCTGGGATCCGTTTGTGAACTCGATGGAATCATCCTATGATCCGTCTGGGGCCTTCCTGAAAATGCCGCTTACATATTGCTATAAGCTATATTTTCGAGAGGTTGGCTTCTTTGATTCGGCTTCCACTTGTTGCTTGTTTCTAACGTAGGTCACAACGTGGTTACACAACTCTGTCGCTTCTTGTCATAGAACTTAATAGGGGTATTTCCTGTTATAATCTTGAAAAAGCGATCTAATTTTCTTGCATCAACAATTACCTTTCATTAATAGTAAATTTCCGATTTGGGGGCAGATTTTCCGGGTTGGGTAAATCCATCCGGCGAAAGAGGGGGTGGATCGGTAATTTTATATCAAATATCCGAAATAGGTGGCTCTGCTTATACGCATCATGCCATTGGTATATCGCTCTTTGGATTTTGCCGTGCATGGAGGTACTGCAATCAACCTTTTTCACAAGAATATGCCCCGGTATTCGGTTGATATCGATCTGCCCCTCCCATACAGAATAGGGAAGAAAGTCTGAGGGCAATAAACAGGCACTTTGAAGATCTGAAAGGGTACATTGAAAAATCCATACCCGGAATCAGGATTGTACCCAAATATAATGTCTGGAAATTACAATGTAAATTGGATGGGGCTACTGTAAAAATAGAAGTGAACGGACCAAGAGGGGCTTGATAGGAGAAACGGCCGACATGATGCTTTGTGATAAAGCGCAGAAGGAGTTCAATATGGCTTGTAAGGCCCGGACTGTTTCTTATTCCTTGCTATACGGAGGTAAGATGGCGGCTGCACTAAGCCGGCAGCATCCGAGAGATTTATTTGACTGCAAGTATATGGAAAAAAGTAACGACTCTGAAACAAAGCCGTTACTTTTTTGTCGAGATACGGACCCCGGGTGAGCGGAGCGCTCTTCTATTTCTTGTCCTTGTCTTTCTTTTCCAGGGCATAGAGACGATTCACCTCCTGAAGCACGGCGGGCGTGATGTCGAGCGTCGAATCGGCGTCGAGCAGGGCATTGGCATTGACGATGAGTTTGTAACGACCATCGGCATTAAGGTTCTCGATGGCGCGGTGCAGCAGGTCCTGAGCCCGGTTCGAGAAGACGAAATTCTCTTCGTCGAGCGCTTTGGCTTCCTTCTGTGCCGCAGCCTGGTACGAAGCTATGCGGCGCTCGATGTTCTCCTGTGTGGATTGCGCGTCGTTGGTGGTGATAAGCCCCTTTTGGTATTTCTCCTGGAGCTGGGCTACTTCGTACTGGAAGTTCTGCTCCTTCTGTGCCCAGCTCTTCTGTGCCTTTTCGGTCTTGTCTTTCAGGGCGATGCCTTCTGCATTGTAAAGATCGGACTGCGCGAGCACGGCTTCGACCTGCACGTATGCGATGTCACCGCCGCCCACTTCCCTTTGCTCGGTTGCTTCGGTAGCTGCCGTTTCGATGTTTTTGGTGCCGCAGGCGGTAAATCCTGCCAGGGCGATCAATGCCGCGAAGAAGAGTTTTTTCATGTGTTATCCGTTGTTTTGGTTAAAAATATCGCTTTGAAAGGCAAAGGTAGAAAAAAATCTTTACTTTTGTCAAGCCACATTCAAAATTAGAAACTCATGTACGAATATCTCTCCGGTACCATTTCCGAACTCGCTCCCACCCATGCCGTGTTGGATGTCGGCGGAGTGGGGTACTTTCTTCAGATATCGTTGCAGACATATTCCGAAATCGAGCACTCCGACCGAGTGAAACTGTTCGTTCATTACGTGGTTCGGGAAGACGCCCAGTTGCTTTACGGCTTCGCGTCGAAGGCCGAACGGGAACTGTTCCGCCACCTGATAAGTGTCTCCGGCGTAGGCGGCAATACCGCCCGGATGATTCTCTCGACCTATTCGCCGAGGGAGTTGCAGGGGATCATCGCTACCGAAAACGCCGTCCTTCTCAAAAATGTCAAGGGATTGGGGCTGAAAACGGCGCAGAAGATCATCGTCGAGTTGAGCGGCAAGATGGCCGGCCTGGGACTGACGGGGGATACTGTTACAGCCCCTGTCGCCGGCGGGGATTACGAGGAGGCGCTTGCGGCGCTGGTCATGCTCGGGTTCGGGAAAGCGGCGGCGGATAAAGTCGTAAAAATCGTTGCTCGGGAAAATCCCGGAGCTTCGGTGGAGGATCTGGTCCGTATGTCCCTTAAACGATTGTAGCATATAATCGTACATTTCTATTTCGCAGGTTACTCATATCTTTCGATGTATCTTTTTTTGACGGTTGCAGCATCGAATCCGAGGGTCGCTTATTCGCGGTATGTGTCCGCGTCTGTAACGCGGATCTTTCCCTAAATATCCTTCTCGAAAGGGGCGTGGGGCGCTACGTTCCCGATTAATTATTACGTTTTTGTAACGGCCTTCTTGTTTTTGTCGATTTAATATTTTTGAAACTTTTTTTTATATTTTTCTTAAAATATTTGGGGGGGGGGAAAATTTTTTTATATTAGTTTTGCGCCGAAAAGAGTAAACGAACCCCCAAAATGTTTATCGTAAAAATGGAAGGATTTGCAGGCTTTGTCGGCCTTATGTTTGGTCTTGTTGTTTTATCGGTCATCATAACCCTGGTCGTATGTGCCGTTAAGAGGCATCGCAGGGAGTGGCTTCAGGACGGACAGCGTAGAGTCTGATTTTGTTTTGTAAAGTTATTGGAGCTGCCGGAGCGATTCTTTCGCTCCGGCAGTCGATTTTTTTGTTCGGTTCGTTTCCGGACGTTTCGGATGGTCCGAACGTTCGGAAGGTCGGACTCCATATCGTTTTGTCGTGACGCGGGCTTTCGTGTGCAGCTCCGGTTCTGTGTCGGGAGCGCAGGAAAACCGGCCGCCGGACCGTCGGGTTTCTTTGCCAGAGAGGGAAACATTGTTTTTCGGGGGGGCTGACTGCGGCGTCTGCGTTGGCAGCATCCGGCCTCGCAGTCGCTGCAGCGGATTTGCAATCGCGGTTCGCGGGGTGTGTGGGCGTGGTATCGCCGCCGTAAGCGATGCAGTGTATAGCCGAGCCGCGATACGTTCGGGGTGTAATCGTCGTTTTTTATCTCTGTACGAATACTAAAATCGTCCGGTCTGCCGTATTGTTAAGAAGAGCACCGGCGGGCGAGGCGGGCTTCGGTGTGTGGAGTTGCCGGGCCGGGGACGCGATGCGAATGATTCCGGGTTTCCGGACTTCGGGACTGTCCGGGCGATGTCGGTCGGGAAAACGAAGAATGAAGCCCGGTAAATTTTGCAAGTCCCGCAGGATTTGTTAAATTTGCGCGATTGTATGTCGAGAATCCATTTCCATATTTTGCTTGCTGCGCTGTTGGTTGTCACCGGCTGCGGCGAGGATGACAAGGTTCTTCCCGAACAGCAGCAGCAGTTCGAGAGTTTCCTTTCCGGTAGCCACCAGCCCCGTCTGGTGACCGAGCAGGAGGCTATGAGTTCGGATGAAGACCTCGATTTTTACTCCACGTTCGGGCGCTGGTCGTATCGATATATTTACCATTATTACGATTCGGAACGTCAGACGCGTCCTGAAGCGGAGATCGGCGATGAGGTGGATCTTGTTTTCTGGGTCTATCTGTTCGAGAATCGGGCAATCACTGCGAGTACGATGCCGATCTACACCAACGACAGAAAGTGGGCCGAAAAACTTCAGGAGCAGGGACTCGATACGAAATACTGGAGTTTCGAACCCCGTCCCGTCCGTGTCGGCGGCGGTTCTTTCGTCGAAGGGGTCGAATTGTCGCTGCCGGGCTGCCGCGAGAAAGATACGGTCGAAGTATATATGACATACAATATGGCTTACGGCGATGCGCTGATCAATTTCATTCCGGAGCAGAGTCCGATCGCCGTTTTTTATACGATTGATTCGGTTCGTAAATAAGAAAACAATGAATAGTATGGGACGTTGGTTGCCTGCGATACTCCTTTTCGGTCTGACGACGCTCTGCTCCTGCGCTGAGGAGCCTGACAATGCTTATCCGGGGAATACCCAGAACAAAGCTCTGAAAGCCTGGATGACGCAGAATCGTCCCGATCTGCTGGAGAATTACCAGGAGGAAGGGGAGTATTACGTGGATGTCATTTCGCTGGGCGATCTGGCGGACAGTGCGATTCTGGAGACGGAGAGCTGGGTGTGGTACGATATCACGGGGCGGGATTTGCAGGGGAATATCAGTGTGGCCCGGGATTCCGTTTATGCGCTTCAGCAGGGAACTTTTACTCCTTATACACATTACGTTCCTTACTATCAGTTCTACGGTGAGCTGGCGAGCGGAACTTTCAAGGAGGGGACTTATCTGGCTATGCGGAACCCGTTGAAGCTGGGTGAAACGTATGCCGCGCAGAAGGGATTTCCCCGTGAGGTCGAATTGCGCGTGGGGGCCGAGGTCGTGCTGTATATGCCTGCGACGATCATATCCACCGAAGCCAATGGCGACGGAGGTTACGAGGGGCAGTATGCATTGAGTGCCAACCACCCGATGATCGCCCGGATCAAGCTGGTCGGAAGATCGAGTCAGCCGATTGAAACGGAGAGCGTCGCGGTCGATGATTTTGCGGCGGCGAACGGCGGACTGGACCCGACGGCTCCTCCGCAGGACGACGATTCCGAAACGGCTTCGGTCAAAGCCGGAGAGCCGGCCTCGTCGTATCGTTGGAAAATCGCCACGTCGGAGGCGCCTCAAATCTATGTGAACGAGAGTTTCAATCCTGCGGACGATGCGACCGGACTTTTCACCTATTCGAATGTTTATGTGGGATCGCAGCAGAAGGCGGACGAGATCGATCGTAAGATCAACAAGGCTTTGGTCGAGCGCTTCGGTACGGACGAACCGGGCGAACTGATCGATCCCGAGAAGAATGTCCGGGTCTGGTACATCGCCCGATTCCTGGACGGGTTCGTACAGAGTACCAATATCGACGAGGTGAAACGAATCGTTTACGGCGAGGTGGAATCCACCGGTACGTACATGAGCTACACTCCTTCGCTGAATAAGGACAAACAGATTCTGGCCTGGTATTACGCCTTGCCGCACTTCCGCTACGGAAGCTGGGGCGCTTTGCTGACCGTTTCGAGCAATGCGTACGGTGTGGTCGGCATTACCGGGACAACCCAGACCAGTTCTTCTACGAATTACGCCGCTACGTACGCTATGATGAATTATTACGGCATGATGAACAATTACTACGGTAATAATTACATGGGCAACTATTACGACGATTATTATGGCAGCTATATGAACGGTCTTTACGGCGGTTCGGTCTATAATCCTTACTACGTGGACAACTCCACATCGACCAGTACGACGATCACCGAGGTTTTGCCCTATACGCCGCTGTTGATCGAATTTTATATCGAGCCGGCTCAATAGTCCGTTGCCGGTTTTGTTTTCTGGCCGTCTGCAGGATTCCTGCGGGCGGCTTCGGTTTTTATTCTTTGGGCTGCGGGGCTTTTCATTCCCGACTCATTCCCGGCATTGGATTTGGAACATTTCGATTGTAAGACGGATTCTGTCGGTAAATTGGGTGTAATTGACGATTTTTTCAACTTTTTGTTCCGGAAAATTTTGAAATTATCGGAAAAGGATTTAATTTAGAGGAAAGAAAAAGAGGCCATCTCCGGTCTGCCGACAAATGGGTGCCGAACAGGGTCGGACTTTGTCGGAAGCGGAGAAGACGAAAAATAAATTCAACCTAAATAATTAGCAGTATGATTATCACATTTAATGAGTTGCGTCGTATCAAGGACAGACTGCCCAGCGGCAGCTCGCAACGGATTGCAGACGAATTGGGAATCTCGGTCGATTCGGTTCGTAATTATTTCGGCGGACGGCACCCCGAGGCGAAGGAAGGCGTAGGCATTCATATCGAACAAGGGCCCGACGGCGGCGTTGTGACGTTGGACGATACGACGATCCTGGATGCGGCGATGCGTATTCTGAATGAAAAATAGGATCGGAATCCCCGATTATGGTACCCCGGCTCCAGAGGCCGGGGTTTTCTGTTGCATTCCGTATCGTCGTGCGGATCGGGGGCAGGCAGGCTGCGAAATGACAGCGATGTCCGAAAGGGAGTTTCGGGCTGACATTGTGACAGTCGGAATGTCAGTCCTTCCGGCGGTTTGTCAGATTTTACGCTCCGGAAAAGCAGGATGGTGCGAAAAGAACATTTGGTACAACCTTTGTTCACTAAACGATCGTCCGCACGGCAGCGGCAGGGCTGTGGAGGCGGAGTTGAAAAAGAAATTATTAAACTATAAAGCAACGATATTATGGCAAAGATTATTGGTATTGATTTAGGTACGACGAACTCGTGCGTCGCAGTAATGGAGGGTAACGAACCTATCGTAATCCCCAATTCCGAAGGACACCGGACTACTCCTTCGATCGTCGCGTTCACCGACAACGGCGAGCGTAAGGTCGGCGATCCGGCCAAACGTCAGGCGATTACGAACCCCAAGCGTACGATCTTCTCGATCAAACGTTTTATGGGCGAAACTTACGATCAGGTGGCACAAGAGGTCGAGCGTGCGCCTTATAAGGTGGTTCGCGGCGATAACAATACGCCGCGTGTGGATATCGACGGCCGCCAGTATTCGCCGCAGGAGATTTCGGCGATCATTTTACAGAAAATGAAGAAGACGGCCGAGGATTACCTGGGGCAGGAGGTTTCGGAAGCGGTAATCACCGTTCCGGCCTATTTCTCCGATTCGCAGCGTCAGGCTACGAAGGAGGCCGGTGAGATCGCGGGCCTGAAGGTGCGGCGTATCATCAACGAGCCGACGGCCGCTGCGCTGGCTTACGGTCTGGATAAGAAAGGCAAGGATATGAAGGTCGCCGTCTTCGACTTGGGCGGCGGTACGTTCGATATTTCGATCCTGGAGCTGGGCGACGGCGTGTTCGAAGTGAAATCGACCAACGGCGATACGCACCTGGGCGGCGATGATTTCGACCATGTGCTGATCGATTATATGGCCGAGGCATTCAAAGCCGAGCACAACGTGGATCTGCGCAAGGACCCGATGGCCATGCAGCGTCTGAAGGAAGCTGCCGAGAAGGCGAAGATCGAACTGTCGTCCTCGACTACTACGGAGATCAACCTTCCGTACATCATGCCGATCGACGGCATTCCGCAGCACCTGGTTATGACGCTTACGCGTGCCAAATTCGAACAGTTGTGCGATCACTTGATCCACAAGACCATCGAGCCTTGCAAGGTGGCCCTGCGCGATGCCGGTCTCGATGCCAAGCAGATCGACGAGGTGATCCTCGTGGGCGGTTCGACCCGTATTCCCGCGATCCAGAAGGTCGTCGAGGATTTCTTCGGCAAGGTGCCCAGCAAGGGTGTGAACCCCGATGAGGTCGTTGCCATCGGCGCTGCGATCCAGGGCGGTGTCCTGACCGGTGAGGTGAAGGACGTGCTGCTGCTCGACGTTACTCCGCTGTCGTTGGGTATCGAGACGCTGGGCGGCGTGATGACCAAGTTGATCGAGGCCAACACGACGATCCCGACCCGGAAGAGCGAGGTCTTCTCGACGGCGGCCGACAACCAGCCTTCGGTGGAGATCAACGTCTGCCAGGGTGAGCGTCCGCTGGCCCGCGACAACAAGTCGATCGGCCGCTTCCACTTGGACGGCATTCCGGCTGCTCCGCGCGGTGTGCCGCAGATCGAGGTAACCTTCGATATCGACGCCAACGGCATCCTGAACGTATCGGCTAAAGATAAGGGTACGGGTAAGGAGCAGAAGATCCGCATCGAGGCTTCGTCGGGTCTTACCGAGCAGGAGATCCAGCGTATGCGCGACGAAGCCAAGGCTAACGAGGCGAAGGACAAAGAGGAGAAGGAGCGTATTGACAAGATCAACGCCGCCGATTCGAACATCTTCGCTACCGAGAAACAGCTCAAAGAGTACGGCGACAAGTTGCCGGCCGACAAGAAGGCTGCCATCGAAACGGCGCTGGGCAAGTTGAAGGAAGCGCATAAGAACGCTGACGTAGCCGCTATCGATACGGCTTTGGCCGAGCTCAATGCAGCATGGCAGGCTGCTTCGCAGGATATCTATGCCGCGCAACAGCAGCAGGGCGGTGCCCAGCAGGGTGCTCCCCATGCCGATGCAGGAGCCGGTACGAACGGTCAGCAGCAGGGTGGATCCAATCAGCCCGAAGATGTAGAGTTCGAAGAGGTTAAATAAAAAGTTGGAGGGAAGGTTCGGTTTGCGGACTTTCCGGTAGAAGAGCCAGGGTCGGCAGTATGTCGGCCCTGGCTTTTTTGTCTGTAGGGCGGATTGCGGGCTGCGGTTTCGGGGAACAGGTGCTTCGATACCGCTTTTCAGCGCCCTTGTTGCCGGTCGGGACGGTCGGACTCCTTCGGTGTTTTCCCGCGCGTCCGGTGTGCGGTCTTTGCTGTCGGGGTGCCGCCCGGAAATGAAATCGCACTCCTTCGATTTTCGGTTTCAACGGTGAAATCGGATGGTTTCCAGCGTTTTTTTGTCTATTCCTTTTTTGTTTCCCGCAATTTTTTCTATTTTTGTGCGTTTATTGGGATTTCTGAAATCCCGTTTCGGGTAACGGAAAAGAAACAAACAAATTATAACAAACTAATTTATACCCAATGCAAAGTAAAGGCGTAATCAAGTTACTTGCAATCCTGCTGGCGATTGCTTGTATCTACCAGCTCTCCTTCTCACTGAAAGCGAGAAGCGTGGAGAAAAAGGCGGCCGAGTATGCCGCGAAAGTTTCGGAGTCGGATTCGCTCCGTCAGGCGGCGGAGATCTATTACCTGGACTCCGTGCAGAACAGGCCCGTTTATGATCTCGGATTCATTTCATTCACCTACAAGGAGGTCAAGGAGCACGTTCCTGCGAAATCTGTCCCTGCTCCATTCAGCCTATGAAAAAACACCGCA
>OGXW01001884.1_pt1 | contig 15416 bp, 15 predicted proteins | sample 1576341 | NCBI WGS metagenome assembly OGXW01 (sample SAMEA3541592, study PRJEB24748) | human gut metagenome | biome: human gut; feature: human-associated habitat; material: faeces | place: China | collected 2012
ATTTTCTGATTTATAACAGAATTGGTAAAAAGCCTGTGTTGGCGATTGAGGTTGATGGATATGAATACCATAAAGAGGATACCATTCAGGCTTCAAGAGATTTATTGAAAAATCATATAATGGAGCTGTACGAAATTCCATTACTGAGATTTAAAACAAATGGTAGCGGTGAAAGAGAAAAGATTGTAGAGATGCTGGATAAGTTGGTTTGATAGCGTGAAAAGAAAAAGGAGAAATTACCATGGCTGTATCTTATAAACGATTATGGAAATTATTAGTGGATAAAGAAATGAGCAAATCGGATTTGCGTAAAAAGGCAGAAATTGCTCCTAACACAATGACAAAGCTTCGCCGTGATGAAGAGGTGAGCCTTACAATTCTTAGCAAAATCTGTAAAACCTTACATGCAGATTTTGGGGATATTGTGGAGTATGTGCCGGATGCAGAAATATGGGATTTGTATAATGAGAACCGAGAGCTTCTGGGAAAAGACCATATCAGAGGAGAACAGTTACCGATAGACGGATACCATCTGGTGGTGCATGTCTGGATCCGTAATTCTAATGGACAGTACCTTATCTCGCAGCGTTCTGCAAACAGACCAACACATCCTTTGATGTGGGAATGTGTAAGCGGTTCGGTTGTAAAAGGTGAGGATAGTTTATCAGGAGTAATTCGAGAGGCAAAGGAAGAGGTTGGCATTGATTTGATGCCGGAAAATGGACAAGTGCTTTTTACAAAGACACGAAAAATCATAGATGGAAAAATTTATAATGATATTATGGATGTTTGGCTGTTTGATTACGATGGAGAGGTTGATTTAGGCAATGCCACAACAGATGAAGTGGCGCAGGTTGTATGGATGAATCGGGAGCAGATAAAAGAATTATTTGATGCAAATATGTTTGTAGATACATTGGAATACTTCTTTACGGAAGTGGACAAGTAGTAATTTGGAAAGTTGGTGGATATATGAAGGAAAAAGAACATCAATCCATAGAATGGAAGGAATCATGGCAGGATGAGTATTTAAAATGGATTTGTGGATATGCCAATGCCTACGGTGGAACAATATACATAGGTACAGATGACGATGGTAATGTTGTAGGTATTGATAATGCAAGAGATTTATTAGAGCGAATTCCTAATAAGATTACAGATACAATGGGAATCATTGCAGATGTAAATCTGTTATATAAAGGCGAACTTGAGTATTTGCAGATAATTGTTGATAAATATCCATCTTTAATAAGTTTTCGTGGAAAATATTATTATCGTTCCGGAAGTACCATGCGTGAGATTACCGGAAAGGAATTGGAAAGAGCTTTGTTAAAAACGCAGGGAAGAACATGGGATGGTGTGCCTCTGCCAAAACTGTCAGTATCTGACTTAAAGCAGGATGCAATACAGTTATTTAAAGATAAGGCAGTGAGAAGGGGAAGGCTTACGAAGGAAGAAGTCAGTGTGGAAGATACTATCTTGATGGATAACCTGCACCTAATTGATGAAGATGGATATTTGATAAGAGCAGCAATGCTTGCGTTTTATAAAGATCCAGAGAAGTGGGTAACAGGTTCTTATATCAAAATCGGATATTTTGGAAAATCAGATTCGGATTTGGTGTACCAGGATGAGGTGCACGGTCCTTTGATAGAGCAGGTAGATAAGACAGTAGATTTGGTATACACGAAATATATGAAGGCATTGATTGATTATGAGGGTGTCCAGAGAATTGAGCAGTTTATGTTCCACAAGGACGCATTTCGTGAGATTTTGTTAAATGCCGTTGTTCATAAGGATTACAGCAGTTGCAATCCAATCCAGATTAGCGTTTACGAGGACAAGATATATATTTGGAATGATGGTGAGATGCCTCCAAATCTGGATTCAACTGACAAGTTGTTTATGAAGCATTCATCAAAGCCTTATAATCCGAAATTGGCTAATATCTTTTTCAAAAGCGGTATGATTGAAGCGTGGGGAAGAGGATTTGAGAAGATTAGGGAAGCTTGTGCGTTGTATGATGGACCATTGCCAGAATACGAGATTAATGAGGCTGGAATTATGGTTCTTTGCAAGGCTTGTGATAGGTATTTGGGGGTGTTGAGGAATGATGGTCAGCATCCTGACCATTATCCGAACCAAAATGGTCAGGATTTGAACAAGCAAATCATTGATTTTTGTAAAGAACCGAAATCGGTCCAAGAAATAATGGATGAATTTTATTTTGATAGCAGGACAAGTTTTAGAAGAAAGTATTTAACACCTATGCTGAAAAATGGTGTGTTAAAGATGACTATACCGGAAAAGCCATCAAGTAAAAATCAGAAATACTTTTCGTAAGAAAATAAGCTAACCACATCTTAACCAATGTGGTTAGGTTAATACATATTCTTATAGATAGTATCATCGGAAAAGTGCAATAAAATTTATGGGAGGAGTAAAAAGTGAAAAAGAAAATCTTAATACTTGTAAGCATATTAGTGGTGTTTCTAGCTATATATCCATTTGTAAATTATTGGGTGTCGACGCCTTCACCTATAGGATTTATACCAATAGAAAAGCAGGAGGTTTGGATTAGTTTCTATGCCTCATTAATAGGTAGTGGAATAACATTGCTAGGAGTTATGAGATTATTCATAATAATGATATCAGAGATGAACAGATTGTTGAAGATGTGAAGAATTGTGTATCAGCAGGTCGCACCCCAGTTGTTTTATCGCGATACAAGGATCATTCAGAGAAACTGTACGAGCGTTTGAAAGCTTATGCAGAAAATGTATTCTTAATGACAGGTAACAACTCAAAGAAAGAACATAAGAAGGTTCTGGAACAGATGCATCAGGTTGATAAGGCGGAGTCTCTGATATTAATAGCTACAGGTTCACTGGTAGGAGAAGGTTTTGATTTTCCAAGACTGGATACACTTTTTATGGCAACACCTGTATCATTTCGTGGAGTTGTTGAACAGTATGCCGGTCGATTGAATCGTGATTATGCTGGTAAAGAAAATGTAATAATATATGATTATGTAGACAACCATATTACAATGTTTAATAACATGTATATGAAGAGACTTAAAGCATATAAACAGATTGGATATGAGATTGCAGGTGGTCTGCATAATGATAAACAGACAGCTAATGCAATATATGACGGTGATAATTATGCTGAAAATTATCATAAAGATTTACTGGATGCAAATAAAAATATAATCATTTCAAGCCCTGCAATTAGTGGGACAAAAGTTTATGAACTTATTAACCTGCTAAAAGAAAAGCAGTTATCAGGTGTTCAGATTACGATAGTAACATGGGCACCGGATTCCTATGGATTTGGAGATGCAGCATACTGGATGCAGCTACATGAAGAAATGCGCAAAGCTGGTTTCTACATTAAAACAGTAGAAGAGTCATGTGAACGTTTTGCTGTTATTGATCAGGAAGTCGTCTGGTATGGAAATATTAATCTTTTGGCGAAGGATAAGGTTGATGACAGTATTATGAGGGTTTTGAGTAAAGAGATAGCCAGTGAATTGATGGAAATTACATTTGGAGATAATGGTTGAGCTGAATAGGACTAAAACATATGGATTCCATAAGATGTAAGAGTAACATTCATGAGAATATAGAAAGGAACACTTTTATGAGCAAAGAATTACAGATAAGAAATAGCACTGTGGATTTTCTAGTTTTTACACGAGATGCAGGAGAAGAAGGAATAGAAGTCAGGGTTCAGAATGGCAATGTTTGGTTGACGCAGAAGGCGATTTCGCAGCCTTTTGATGTAGATAGAAGTGTGGTTACAAAACATCTGAGTAACATTTTTAAAGAGGGGGAATTAGATGAAAATTCAGTTTGTGCAAAATTTGCACAAACTGCGGATGATGGAAAAACATACAATTATAAGTTCTATTCATTAGCGGCTATTATTGCTGTGGGCTATCGCATTAATTCAGAACAGGCAATAGTTCAGAATAAGATGCATTATGCAGTTCATGGTAATACAGCGGCAGAAGTGATAGTGGCAAGAGCTGATCATAATAAGGAACAAAACAAAGCTTGACGCATTTCTTAGATTTAATGATGCGGATGTACTTTAGGATAAAGGGAAAGTTACTGCAGCTATTGCGAAAGAATTTGCGGAAAGTGAATTTGAGAAATACAGAGTTATACAGGATTCGCTGTATGAAAGTGACTTTGATAAATTGATGAATGATATGGAAAAGAATGATGCTATCCATTAGTACTTTAAAATTTCTAGTTGTAGAAACATCGTCCGGAGATTATAATTTCCATAGGTGGACTTGCAAACTATCAGATGATTATTCTCTGAATAGTAAACAAACCTACAAGCCACTGGAACTACACACAATAATGACAATATAGCAATGGTACTGGATTGGTACTAAAAATGTGTGAAACGAAGATTAATGAGTGGAAAAGATACTGGTTATCAATACAAGAAGGTATAGATAATTGCGTTAAAACAACCAGAATCAAACCAAACTTTGCGAGGAGGGATAGAGTTGGGAGAAAAAATTGATAAAAACAAATTAACGATACCAATATATCTTAACACGAAAATTGTTTTTGATATGCTAGCAACCATTGAAGATGGATTTTCGGAAGTAAAAAATATTCAGACATCTAGAAATAAGAACAGAGAAGAGGATGCAGAAGCCAATATTGGTACAGGAAATCACTTTGCCTTGTTTAATGTCGGAATTAAGGGAAAGCTGAAATCTGGTAATAACAGTGGAGAAACGATTACCGAAGAAAAGACGCATACAACAGTATCTTTGTTTCAAAAACTTAAATCAGACCTTGAGGATGCAAAATTGATTAAAAGGGATGTTAATAAGTACGAGATTGGTGACTTTGTAGAAATTCAAGGGAATTTGAAAACAAATCCATTAATTGATATGTTGGCTGCATTGAAAGAGATGATGATACTAGCTAATCTGTTTTCTGATAAACCCAAGGGGAATCAGAGCAAAAAGGACAAATTAATGTCTGATGCTAAGTTCAATTCTCAAATAGAAGGATTGATTAATGGCTTACAAGCAGACGGCAAAAAAGATATTATTTGTGAAACGCCTGATTTAAAAGTTATTCTGCCTACAGATGAAAACTATTTCTTAAATAATAGTATGACTGAAATTACAGATGGTAACTATAAGATTTTAGGTAAAATAGTGCAAATTTGTAAGGATTCAGGGGAGATAAGCTTATTGAGAAATACTGTTTTTTCTAAATTGCAATTAGATAAGATGAAAGAATTCAAGGATTTATTTAATGACCCATCTCTTAGCCAGCTTGTTGGAGAAGGTGGCATTACAACCACGATAGAAGCTCCTGTTGTAATGATTATTCCGATTGCAATTTATATATAATCTACGATTTTAAACCGCAATGGGAGGAAAAGAATTTGGCAAAAGGTATTATATATATTATGACATCTGTGGTGCCAGGACTTATAAAGATTGGAAAGACAAATTCAGATGGATTTGAAAGCAGAATGTATTATCTTGAACATAATGGTTATTGTAATATTACAGGTCTAAAGCGTTCATTTGCGATAGAAGTTGAGGACTATAATGAAAAAGAAACTATGCTTCACTCTATTTTTCAGAAGAGTAGAGTGGGAGACACAGAAATGTTTGCTTTAGATGTGAATTTAGCAATTCAACTGTTATCTTCCTTTGATGGTGAAGTTATTTTCCCTAAAACAGAATCAAAGGAAGAAATATTTGATGAAGCTACAGATAATGGGCGCAGTAAAATTATTCCAGATGGAATTTATGTTTATTCGAGAAATAGTAAAAAGGAAGGCAAAGTTGTTTCTGCAAAAGCTCGAATTGTGAATGGCAACTGGACACTTCTTAAAGGTAGTAATTTAGCACTTAATCCAGGAGTTGGAGTATCATCTAAAGCTGTGGCTAAAAGATTAGAACTTGCATTGGATAAAAATGGAATTCTATTAGAAGATACAGAACTAGGAGAATGTTCACCTAGTTTTGCAGGAGCTATTGTAGTTTATGCAGCAAATGATGGATGGCGTGAATGGCGAGATTCAAAGGGAAATATGATAGAAATATACAGGGACAAGCTGAGCGAAGAAAATGATAAATAGCTATAAGCCATACAAAGTATATTACTATTCTTTATATGAATAGGGAGGTGAAATCTTGACAATAGAGGAAGTCAAAGAAAAAGATTCAAGAGAAAACTTTTCTCGGACCGGATGGAACATTTGTGACAGAAGAAGAGTATCCTAAATTTGTAAGACAAGCTTGTATATGATTTGATAGTGACTAGATTAAAGAAAACCAAATCGAAAAGACAGATTATTGTCGTGACTCACAATGCAAATATTCCAGTAAATGGTGATGCCGAATACATTATCTCAATGGATTCGGATACTGATCTTATCAAAACAAAATATCAAGGTACAATGGATGATGGAAACATAAGAAAAGAGATTTGTGATGTTATGGAGGGAACACAGAATTACACGTATTGACTGAAAATTCAACTCAAAAATCACTTTTGGCAATATGTGAGTCAATCTGATTTTTCCTCTAAAAACCTTGGTGTTGAAAATGAGTTAAGGCGAATGGTTCTTTTGAAAGGCATAAAACCAATATGAAAAGACACATAAACATAATAATCACAGCCGTGGCATCGCTGCTTATTGTCACACTTGCGGGCAGAGAATTCATTAAAAATCATAAGAAAGAGTCTAATGATAAATCGTCTACGAATGTATCAGAAAATACATGTGAAGATATACCTGACACAAGTATACCTGACACAAGTATAGCTGAAACAAGTATATCTGATACGAGTGCAGCTGATACGAATACAACTGACACGAGTACATCTGAAGCAGATATTCTGGATACGACCTATGAGAATAATAAAGAGCAATTTTATATATCAGAAATCCCTGATGACATTTTTGAAAAAATGCAGGGCAAATCCTACAAGGCAGATTGTACACTCCCCAGAGAAAATCTGCGATATATACATGTACTACACGTAGGCTTTGACAATCAGGTGCATGAAGGTGAGTTGGTTGTAAATAAAGATATCGCAGATGATGTACTTGAAATATTTAAGGAGCTCTATGAGTCCGGATATCAAATAGAAAAAGTCAGACTTGTTGATGAATACGATGCAGATGATGAGGCATCCATGAGCGATAATAATTCATCGGCCTTCAATTTCAGGTTTATTTCCCACACCACAAAGATATCGAAGCATGGAATGGGAATGGCGGTGGATATCAACACTCTATACAATCCTTATGTCAAAACAGTCGATGGGGAGTTTTCGATTGAGCCTGCAAATGCCGTAGATTATGTTGACCGGAGCAAGGATTTTTCGCACAAGATTGACCATGATGATTTATGCTATAAGCTGTTTACGGAGCATGGTTTTGAGTGGGGAGGCGATTGGACGCATTCCAAGGATTATCAGCATTTTGAAAAATAGTGCTGATAATTTCTACGGAAGCAGGTGACCTGCAGCCAGGTACAGCTCATACCATTCCTCGCGAGTCAGAGTAATATCGCATGCCGCGATAATTTCCTTCAGGCGGCTTTCGCTTGAAGTTCCGGTAACAATCTGCATATTTGCCGGATGGCGTAAAATCCATGCGGCCGCAATAGTAGTATCGCTGACATTGTATTTTTCGGCTATCACATGAAGTTTTTTATTCAGTTCCGGGTATTCGTCGCTTCCGAGAAAACAGCCTTTCCATGCCGGCATCTGAAACGGAGACCATGCCTGGAGAGTGATATTGTGGAGGCGGCAGTAGTCGAGCAGACTTCCGTCGTGATCAATTGAACCGGGTGTTTCCATATTGACTTCCATACCATTTGCAACGAGATTGGAAACAGGAATGCTGAACTGAACCTGATTGACAACGAGTGGTTGGCGGACATATTTCTGTAGCAGTTCAATCTGCATCGGCTTATGGTTTGAAACACCAAAATGGCGAACCTTTCCGCTTTCAAAAAGAACATCAAATGCAGCGGCAACCTCTTCCGGTTCTACGAGTGCATCTGGACGATGAAGCAGCAGAAGATCAAGATAATCTGTATGAAGCCTTTTTAAAATACCATCGACAGATTTCAGAATATGCCCCTTTGAGAGATCATAGAAGCCTTGGCGGATGCCACATTTTGACTGCAGGTAAATATCTTCACGCTTTAGGGATGGATCGTCTGCAATTGCTTCGCCGAATACGCTCTCACTCATACCGCCACCGTAGATATCAGCGTGATCAAAGAAATATGCGCCCTGTTCCAGCGCAGCATGAATAAAATGATTCATCTCATCCTTTGATTTTTCAGAAAGGCGCATGCATCCAACTGCAACTGAAGGAACCTTTCGTATGTGATTGCCTAAAATTGTTTCTCTCATAGTAAAAATCTCCTTTGTAATTATTTTCTAATTCCCATAATGAGTGCGGCGTAGCCCCAATCCCATATGAGCTTTGCAAAGCTGTTTTCAAGATATTCGCGTATGTCATCGTCATCATATCCTGTCATGCGTGAGATTATGACAATATGCTCTCTGATGGTTTCATATGTCAACGGACTATTGGCATTGTGACTGTACCACAAGAAAAGACTTTGACGTATAGCAGTGTATTCAATCATAATCCACTGCATTTTGATAATCATGTGTTCAATAATCTTTTTAGTGGATGCTGCTTCAGGTGATATCAGATCGGAAAACAGCTCGTTTGCCAGATAATTGCGAAAAACAATGTCATAATCTGTGAGCATTGAGCAAAATTGTTTCCGCGATGTTTGCAAGGTGCGGCTCATGGAATTATTGTCTGACTGTGAATAAATATTGGAGTATCTACAAGCCTCGGTCAGTACAGGCTGAAGAAAGGCTGTATACAAACCCTCTTTACGATAATTTACTGATAAATCCTGAAGCAGCTCATTGCATTCGATAAATGTATCTTCGTCCGGGATATGGATATCTTCCATGGCGGTATTCAGTTCATTAAGCGTATGTCCGGAAAAATATTCCTGTATATGTGCATTGGTGACCGGCTGATTTTTATATAATTCCAATAAAATGTAAAGCCCATCAAGCAAAGCCTGCTCCACTGAAAGCACTTGGTCAGATATCAGTTTAATCAGATTATCACGGATTAAAAATGCCGTAGATAAATTATTCCGGGTCTCGGATATTACAGGAAATGTGACAGGTTTTTCGCACCACAGGTCGATAACTGCCGGACAGCACGGCATGAGTGTTCGTTCCTCATGTGTTGAAAACCGGTGGATTTCTCTGGGAAACAGTGCACATGTCTCTGAAAGCACTTCATCTGAGTAGGTCATTACAAGATGACATAGCTTATCCTTTGAAAGAAACGGACAACGGTGTTTTTCGTCTAGTTTAATAACCAGACTGCCATCTTTATGGCATGTGTAAGAGCTTAGATTGTCACTTTTTCCAGACACTTTATCAGCAGAAAGCTTCTTCCATTTGCGGTTTGTAGCGTCATCTACTGCAATTTTCCACTCCTGACAGCATGTGATACTGCATTTGTCAGCAATACATTTGAAATTGTTGTAATAGTCCGGTTGATAGTTTTTCATGTTTTTCCTTTACTTATATTATACAGATTTGTGAATAGAGCATAGTATAGCTTGTTATTATCAATCAATCACATGATGATTCAGCCATTTTCTTGAGTGGAATCTGGCGGTAAATATAATAGAACGCAGCATCCAGTCACAAGCCATGCCAATCCACACGGCAATCGGACCAAAGCCCCATACACGGCAGAGGTATATGCACAGGCTTACACGGCAAAGCCACATTGTGCAGCAGGATACAATCATGGAGAATTTCACATCGCCTGCGGCACGCAGTCCATATGGCGGTATGAAGGATGGTACCCAGCAGATTGGCTTGGCAATTGTGATAAAGGCAACCATCTCAAAGCAGAGCCTTGCACTGGCCGGTTCCATTCCCGCAAGCATTGTAATAGGCTTTGTGAGTATGAAAATAATCAGACAGCTGGCAATGATTACGACCTCAGAAACCAGTGACAGTTTTTTGATATAGTAGACAGCTTCATCCTTTCTGCCGGCACCCAGACACTGTCCTACAACAGTCATAAGACCTATTCCTATTCCGATAGCGGCAATACCATTTAAGTTTTCGAGAATATTGGTCATGGCCTGGGCAGCGATGGCCACGGTTCCAAGAGTGGATACAGTAGACTGGATAGCCAGCTTTCCAAACTGGAACATGCTGTTTTCGATTCCTGATGGGATACCGATGAGCAGGATTTTTTTAATCAGGCCCCATTCAGGGCGTATAGACATATAGTTCTTTATGAAAATCGGTTCATTTTCCCTTCGAAGCTGTATGATAACGACAATCGCGCAGAATATTCGGGATACGAGAGTGGAAATAGCAGCTCCCTCAACACCCATATCGAAGCCGAAAATCAGAATAGCGTTGCCACCGATATTCATAAAGTTCGAAATAACAGATATGACCATAGGATTGCGGCTGTTATTCTGTGCGCGCATAATAGATGCGCCGGCATCATAGAGACCTATAAAAGGAAATGATAGCAATGTAAAAAAGAAATAAACCTGTGAGTTTCTCATTACATCAGCTTCAACTGCACCAAAAATGGCACGAAGCAGAGGCTTTCTTGTTATCAGACAAAAAGCAGATAGAATAACAGACAGAAATGCCATGACAAAAAATACCTGCTTTGCAGCATGGCGGGCACCTTTTGCATTGTGGCTTCCAAGATACTGTGAACAGAGGATTGCACCACCGGCGGCAAGCGCTGAAAGTGCCTGTATGACAAGAATATTGATTGAATCAACAAGCGAGACCGCTGAGATAGCGGCAGAACCTACATTGCTGACCATCATTGTGTCCACAGTTCCCATGAGAGAGGCCAACAGCTGCTCTATTATAATCGGAACCAAAAGCTTTCGAAGTTGAGTATTTGTATAAATATGATTGGTTGTAGTATGCAGGTTTGCTGTTTTTATTTTATCTGAATGTAAATTTGTCATATATGATTACCTTTATAACTATATATTTTACGTGTTTAGGTTAGTACGATAAATTTATAATGTCAATTACTTCTACTTTTTTGAACAATATTGCACAATCCTCTTTTATTTTGAACCGAAAAGTTATACAATAGTACCATAGTAAAAGGCATCAAAACTAATTCCAAGATTAAATCACGAGAGGTATCAACATGAAAAAAGCAAAGAAACCACCTCTGTACAAAAGCTTCGGCTATGCTTTCGAGGGCATATTTACATGCATCAGAAATGAGCGCAATATCAAGATACACTGCACTGTCGCGATACTTGTAGTGATAGCAGGAGCGGTACTTGGGATAACACCGACTGAGTGGTGCATCTGCCTGACGCTGTTTGGATTGGTGATAGCCCTGGAGCTGGTAAACACTGCAATTGAGTCAGTTGTAGATTTGGTAACGACAGAGCGAAAGCCGCTTGCCAAGACAGCTAAGGATACGGCAGCAGGAGCAGTGCTTGTGGCAGCAATAATGGCTGCGATAGTTGGACTTATCATTTTTGTGCCAAGGATTGTTTCACTATAATAACAGGAAACGGAGGATTTTACCATGGAAAGACTTACAGACGGATTAAAGAAGATTTTACTTGCAGGAATAGGAACAGTGGCAGTGACTGCTGAGAAATCAAAGGAAGTGCTTGATGAAATGGTCAAGAGAGGTGAGCTGACTGTCGAGCAGGGCAAGGTGCTCAATCAGGAGCTTAAGCACAATATCAAGGACACAGTAAAGAAAAATGTAAATGTATCTGTTAAGCCACAGTCACCGGAGGAGCTCGAGGAGCTTTTGGACAAGATGACACCTGAACAGATACAGGCTTTAAAGAGCAAGCTTGCACAGATGGATGAGGCTGACGTGGACCAAGAAGCTGATGAAAGCGTTTTCGAGGATGAGGACGATAAAGAGGAAAGCGTGAACTAGTATGGATAGCCGCCTGAAGGAGATGACAGCGGTACTGAAGAAGTACAAGCTCACGCATGGACTTACACCCGAAAAATTCAGACTTATATTGCAGGAGCTGGGACCTACCTATATTAAGCTTGGACAGATAATGTCGCTTCACTCGGATATTCTGCCAAAGGAATATTGTGAGGAGCTTATGAAGCTATGCTCAGATGTGGAGCCTATGCCGTTTGAGCAGGTGGAGGCTGTCATAGATGCTTCATTTGGCTATTCATGGAAGGATGTTTTTGCTTCAATAGATAAAAAGCCTCTTGGGGCAGCTTCTATAGCGCAGGTGCACAGGGCCACACTTAAAACCGGTGAGCAGGTGGTTGTGAAGGTGCAAAGGAAGGGCATTCACGAGGTGATGTCAAAGGATATGGCGCTGCTTCACAAGGCGGTTAAGCTTGTGCCGCCCATCTCTATAAAGGGCATTGTGGATTTTGACATGGTGCTTGATGAGATGTGGGCTGTGGCACAGGAGGAGATGAATTTCCTGCTTGAGGCATCCAATATTGAGGAGTTTGCCGGCAATAACAGGGATGTTGCATTTGTAGCCACACCAAAGCTTTACCGCAAGTATACCACATCACATGTACTTGTCATGGAGTATATAAAGGGCTTTAATATCGATGACAAGGAGGGGCTTTTAAAGGATGGCTATGATCTTGAGGAGATAGGCAGCAAGCTGATTGACAACTATATCAGGCAGGTGATAGAGGATGGTTTCTTCCATGCGGACCCGCATCCGGGCAATGTAAGGATAAGGGATGGCAAAATTGTCTGGATTGATATGGGCATGATGGGAAGGCTTTCTGAGCATGACAAAAAGGAACTGAGCAATGCTGTTTACGGCATCGCCATGAACGATATCGGCATGATAGAGGATGCGGTGCTTGCAATTGGTGACTTTAAGGGTGAGCCTGACAGGGCAAAGCTGTACAAGGATATTAAGATAATCATAAATAAATACGGCAGTCTGGATATGGGACAGGTCGATGTCGCAGGGTTTATTCAGGAGCTTTTGGAGGTAATGAAGAACAACCGCATTGTTATGCCGCACGGTCTTACAATGCTTGCGAGGGGCATCACTCAGATAGAGGGTGTGCTTGCAGATATTGCACCTGGCATCAATATGGTTGGGATTGCTTCTGCAAGGATAAAGCAGGAGATGTTTAAGAATTTTGATTTGAAGGGCGAGCTTAAAAAAGCCGGGAAGACAGCATACAAATCAGCTCACCGCATGGCAGAACTGCCGGAGAGAATGGCGCAGATACTAGAGGAATATCAAAGAGGGCAGACACGCATAAATCTTGACATGCATGCTTCTGATGAGCTTGCGAGGCTTTTACACAGGCTGGTGAGAAATATCGTCATGGGCTTATGGGTTATGGCACTTCTAATCAGCTCAAGCATAGTGTGTACCACAGATATGACACCTAAGATACTTGGCATACCGGCGCTTGGTGTGATGGGATATGTGTTTGCATGCATCATAGTGCTTTATACGATTGTGAAGCATTTCATATCCAGACGATGATAAAAAGCAGGATTCTGAAATTAATCAGAAATCCTGCTTTTTTATTACGTTATATTATTTCGATGATTTTTTACTCTTTGCTTTTTTAGAATCCTCATCAAGATGATATTTGTCCTGATACATGGTGAACTGACCTACAAATGCAGGCTCCTGTCCTGCCTTAAGCTCATTGAGATAATCATGTGTCTCGAATGAAGAGTTGTGTGTCTGAATCAGGCATACAGCAATGTTTGAGCAGTGATCCGAAGCTCTCTCGCAGTTTGTGATGTAATCTGTGAGGAATACGCCGAGTCTGCTGTCACATTTGCCCTTCTGAAGACGTTCGATATGATGATTTCTAATCTCCTTGGTGAGATCATCAATAACCTGCTCAAGAGGCTCAACCTTGACTGCCTCTGTCAAATCGTTTTTGCCAAATGCCTCTACAGTGAGAGTGAGAATCTCGCGCAGAGCATTATTGAGCACCGTGAGCTCTTTTCTTGCGTTCTTGGAAAACTCAAGCTTGTTGTCATCAATCTGCTTGGCAAGCTTTGCCATATTTATCGCATGATCTCCGATTCTCTCGAAGTCATTGATTGCATGAAGCATCTTTGAAATCTCGTTGTTGCCGTCCTCAGAAACATCCTTTCCGGATAAGTGAATGAGGAAGGTGTCAAGCTGATCCTCTAAGTAATCAAGTCGCTCTTCCATGACTTCAATATCATCAAACTTTGAATCTGAGTAATTGTCAAAGAGGTCTAAAGCATTCTTGAAGCTGTCTCTTGCAAGCTCAGCCATCTCGTTTGTCTTCTCAAGACATTCCTTAACAGCAAGTCCAGGTGAGAGTAAAAGTCTCTCGTCGAGTACAACCTGTCCGTCTGCGTTGTCAGTTGTGACAAGCTTCTTAGCAATCTTTACAAGAGTATTGCTAAATGGCAGAAGAATAATAGTGGTAGCAATATTGAAGATTGAGTGGAATACCGCAATCATTACAGGAGTGATGCTATCATTAAATAATGCCAGATCAACAGCATAACGTGCGATACAGTATACTACAAGTCCAATTGCTGTACCAAACAGATTGAAGCTGATGTGGATGATGGATACTCTCTTGGCATTTTTGTTTACGCCGATTGACGAAAGCAGTGCAGTCACGCATGTACCGATGTTCTGACCCATGATGATCGGGATAGCCATGCTATATGAGATAGCGCCTGTCATGGCTAAAGCCTGCAGCACACCAACTGATGCGGCAGATGACTGGATGACTCCGGTAAATACAGCACCTACAAGCACTCCGAGGAATGGATTGTTAAAGGTGGTGAGCAGTCCGGTAAATTCAGGCATATCTGCGAGTGGTGATACAGCGCCGCTCATGAGCTGCATACCATACATGAGTACGGCAAAACCTGCCATGATGATTCCAACGTCCTTGCGCTTTTCCTTCTTGCTTCCCATAATCATAATCACACCGATAAGCGCGATGACAGGGGAGAAGTTCTCAGGCTTTAACATCGAGATGAACAGATTGTCACTTTCGATACCTGAAAGACTAAGAATCCATGCGGTGAGAGTGGTTCCGATGTTGGAACCCATGATGACACCAACAGTCTGGGCAAGCTCCATGATGCCGGAGTTTACGAGTCCGACAAGCATAACAGTAAGTGCGGATGAGGATTGGATTGCAATAGTGACTATTGCTCCAAAAAACAAGCTCTTGATAGGGTTTGAGGTTACCTCCTTAAGTATCTTTTGGAGATTGCCTCCTGCGAGCTTCTCAAGACTGCCTGACATAACATGCATTCCGAAAAGGAAAAAGGCAAGTCCGCCGCATAACTGCAAT
>OGXW01001893.1_pt1 | contig 15393 bp, 11 predicted proteins | sample 1576341 | NCBI WGS metagenome assembly OGXW01 (sample SAMEA3541592, study PRJEB24748) | human gut metagenome | biome: human gut; feature: human-associated habitat; material: faeces | place: China | collected 2012
TTGAAGCTCCACTTCTTGACCTTCTTGGAAAATTCCTGGATGTTCCGGCAGCTGCTCTGATGGGAGACGGTATCCAGAGAGAAAGAGTTCAGTTCTTAAGCTATCTGTTCTACATTGGAGATCGCAGAAAAACAGATCTTCCATATGAAGAAGAACCAGATGCAGAATGTGACTGGTACAGACTTCGTCATGAAGAAGCTCTCACACCAGAAGCAATTGTTGCCCTGGCAAAAGCTACTCATGAGAAATATGGTTTCGTAGACTTTAAACTGAAGGGCGGTGTACTTGCACCGAAGGAAGAACTCAAAGCAGTTCAGGCAATCAAGAAAGAATTCCCGGATGCAAGAGTTGACCTTGACCCGAACGGATGCTGGAGCCTCAAAGAAGCACTGGAGATCGCTCCGCAGCTCAAAGAGTGTCTTGCTTACTGTGAAGACCCATGTGGTGCAGAAAACGGATTCTCCGGACGTGAAGTAATGGCAGAGTTCAGACAGCTTTCTGGAATGCCGACTGCAACTAACATGATTAACACAGACTGGCGCCAGATGCATCACTGTCTGTCTCTGCAGAGCGTAGATATTCCGCTTGCAGATCCACATTTCTGGACAATGAATGGTTCCGTACGTGTAGGTCAGATGTGTAACGACTTCGGTATGATGTGGGGATGTCATTCCAACAACCACTTCGATGTCAGCCTTGCAATGGTTGTACAGTGTGCAGCTGCTATCCCTGGAAAGATGAACGGAATCGATACTCACTGGATCTGGCAGGAAGGACGCGAGCGTCTTACAAAAGAGCCAATGCAGATCGTTGACGGATGCATTGATCTTCCGAAAAAAGGTGGACTGGGTATTGAGGTTGACCGTGAGCAGGTTCTTAAAGCTCACAAACTTTACATGGACAACTGTCTGGGTGCACGTGATGATGCCAAAGGTATGCAGTATCTGATCCCAGGATGGAAATTTGATAACAAACGTCCATGCCTTGTAAGATAAAAATGAAATACTGAGGATCTGGAGACAGATCCTCTCCCTTAAAAGTTACACTGCGTAATAAATACAAAATATTTAGGGTGAGGAGAAAAATATGTCTGAATCAACAAGAATGTTATTAGGACTTGCATTGGGAATTATCATAATGATCGTCCTGGTAATGAAAACAAAAGTACATTCCTTCATGGCACTTCTGATTGCAGCCATGATCACAGGAATTATCGGTGGAATGCCGATCACAGACGTAACACTTGCTGATGGTACGACACAGACCGGACTGATCACAGCCATTCAGGAAGGTTTTGGAAGTACATTAAAGAGTACAGGTATTATTATCGGTCTTGGCGTTATGATGGGTGGTATTCTGGAAAAATCCGGAGCTGCCGAAAAAATGGCGTACAGCTTTATCAAGCTGATTGGACAGAAAAACGAAGAATGGGCACTGGCTATCACAGGATGGTTCATCTCCATTCCAGTATTTGCAGATTCTGCAATCGTTATCTTTGCACCTCTGTGCAAAGCTATGTCAAGAGTAACAGGAAAATCTGTAGTAGGTCTTGCACTTTCTCTGGCAGTAGGTCTTCAGCTTACTCACTGTCTTGTCCCTCCGACGCCAGGTCCGCTTACTGCAGCAGGAATGTTCAGTGTAGATGTAGGACAGATGATCATCGGTGGCGCACTGATCTCTATCCCAATGCTCATCGTAGTTGTATTCTATACAAAATGGATCGGAAAGAAAATCTATCAGATTCCGAATGAAGAAGGTGGATTCGACAGAAAAGAGTTCAAACAGGAATACATCAAATCTATGGACGAGCTGAATGCCATGATGGATGCAAAACCGCTTCCGGGCTTCTGGGCATCTGTAGCACCGATCTTTATCCCGATCATTTTGATCCTTCTGAAAACAGTCCTCGATTTCGTAAATATGGGCAATCCGGTGATCAATTTCCTTGGTTCTCCGATCGTAGCTCTTGGAATCGGTACACTTCTTGCAATCTACGGACTGGTTCCGAAGGAAGAGAACAAAGCAGTTCTCAAAATGATGGATGACGCCATCAAAGATACCGGTATCATCATGCTGATCACAGGTGCCGGCGGATCTCTTGGAAACGTAGTAAAAGTAAGTGGTATTGGTACAGCTCTTGGTGAAATGGTTACATCCTGGGCACTGCCGGCAGTACTGATCCCGTTCATTATCGCAGCTCTGATGCGTATCGCACTTGGATCTGCAACAGTTGCGATCACAACAGCAGCTTCCCTGACAGCACCTCTTATGAGCGTACTCAGCATCAGCCCGCTGCTCATGTCCCTTTCCTGCTGCGTAGGTGCAATTTCTTTCTCCTACTTCAATGACAGCGGATTCTGGGTATTCAATGGTATGTTTGGTCTGACAGAACTGAAAGACCAGGTACGATGCAAAACAGCCGTGTCAATGATCATGTCAATTGTAGGTGTCGTTGAACTGTTAATAGCACAGTTTTTTATATAATTAATATCAAAAAATTTATAACACAAAAGGAGATTTATTATGAAAGTAGGATTTATCGGACTTGGAATTATGGGAAAACCAATGAGCAAAAACCTGGTAAAAGCCGGACATGAGCTTGTTGTATTTGACTTCAACAAAGACGCAGTAGCTGAGCTGGTTGAAGCAGGCGCAAAGGCAGCAAACAGCAGTGCAGAAGTAGCTGCTGAGTGTGACACTATCATCACAATGGTTCCGAACTCCCCACATGTACGTGCAGTATGCCTTGGCGAAAATGGTATTTCTGACACAGCAAAAGAAGGAACAGTTGTAATCGACATGAGCTCCATCGACCCGGTTGAATCCAAAAAAATCGGTGCAGACCTTGCAGAAAAAGGAATCGAGCTTATGGACGCACCAGTATCCGGTGGAGAACCAAAAGCAATCGACGGAACACTTTCTGTAATGGTTGGCGGTAAAAAAGAAACATTTGACAAATACTATGATCTTCTGATGACAATGGCAGGATCTGTAGTATATGTTGGTGAACTTGGATCCGGTAACGTTGCAAAACTTGCAAACCAGGTAATCGTAGCAATCAATATCGCAGCAGTATCTGAGGCTCTTACACTTGCTAAAAAAGCTGGAACAGATCCGGAACTGGTATATCAGGCAATCCGTGGTGGACTTGCAGGATCTACAGTACTTGATGCAAAAGCTCCAATGATGATGGATCACAACTTCAAACCGGGATTCCGTATCGAACTGCATATCAAAGACCTTAACAATGCACTGAATGCATCTCATGCAGTAAACGCATCTCTTCCGCTCACAGCACAGTTAATGGAAATCATGCAGTCTCTGAAGGCTGACGGATGCGAAAAAGATGATCACAGCGCAATCGTTAAATATTATGAGAAAGCTTCAAAAGTTTCTGTAGAAAAAGATAAATAATCTGAGTTGGAAAATAAGGAGGACAAAGAAATGGGTTTCGTGCCAAGAGGTATTATTCCGCCAATCATTACTCCGCTTACTGACGACGGAGAAGTAAATTATCCAGTACTGCGTCAGATGGTAAATCATCTGATCGACAACGGTGTACACGGTCTGTTCCCACTTGGAACAACCGGAGAATTCTATGCATTTGATGATGACACATATCGCAAAATCCTTGAAACTGTAAAAGATGAGACAAGAGGACGTGTTCCGGTTTATGGTGGTGCAAACCATATCACAACAAGAGGCGTTATCCGTCTTGTAAAAATCTGTGAAGAGGTTGGTGTAGATGCAGTTTCCGTACTGACACCTATGTTCGTATCTCAGACACAGGATGAACTGTATGCTTACTACAAAGAGATCGCAGAAAGCACAACACTTCCGATCATCCTTTACAATAATAAACCGAAAACAAATGTAACCATTACTCCGGCTACTGTTGCAAGACTGGCAGAAATCGACAACATTGTTGCAGTAAAGGACAGCACCGGTGATATGACAAACGCAGCTGAGTACATCCGTCTTACAAGAGACAATGATAACTTCCATGTACTGATGGGAAGAGATACGCTGATCCATGCAGCACTCTGCTATGGTGCAACAGGTGCGATCGCATCCTGTGCAAACGTAGCTCCGCGTATTGCAGCAGATATCTATGACAAATATATGGAAGGAGATCTCAAGGGATCTCTGGATGCACAGTACAAACTGGCTCCACTCCGTATTGCATGCGGAATGGGTACTTTCCCGGCTGTTATCAAAGAAGGTCTTGTACAGGAAGGAATTCCGGTAGGAAAATGCCTGTCACCAATCGGTGAACTGACAGCAGAAGAGAAAGAAAAACTTCACAAGGTTCTGGTTGACATGGAACTTGTTTAATGTTAAAAATCTCCTAATGAAAAATAAGGCAGGAATGTATTATGCGAATTTTCTATGAAGAAATGAAAGAAACGTTACAGAGCATTCTTGTGAAAAATGGTTTTGATGAGAAACGTGCAGAGGAATCGGCGAAGAATTTCGCCGATTCTTCTTTAGATGGAGTGTATTCTCATGGTTACCAGCGTTTTCCAAGAGTGATCGACTATATTCACAAAGGATATATTGATGTAAAGGCATTTCCAGAAAAAATCGCCGGATTTGGTGCGGTGGAACGTTGGGACGGACATCTTGGGATGGGAAATCTGAATGCAAAGATGGCAATGGACAGAAGCATTGAACTGGCGGGTCAGTTTGGGATTGGCATGGTGGCAATGTCCAATACCAATCACTGGATGCGCGGCGGTGCTTACGGCTGGCAGGCAGCAGAGGCTGGATGTATCGGTATCTGCTGGACGAATACCTGTCCGAATATGCCTGCATGGGGAGCTGTTGACGGAAGAATCGGAAATAATCCTTTTGTACTGGCTGTTCCGGATGAGAATGGGAATCATGTGGTCGTTGACACAGCAATGGCGCAGTATTCTTATGGTAAACTCAACGTGTGCAGGCAGAATGGGGAACAGCTCCCGTATCCGGGAGGATATGATAAGGAAGGTAATCTGACCCGTGATCCAGGTGCAATCCTGGAAACGAGGAGAGTGGTCCCAATTGGTTACTGGAAGGGATCCGGGCTTTCCATTGTGCTGGACCTGATCGGAAACATGCTGACACTTGGAAGAACCGTGACAAAGATCGGACACGAATGTGAGTCGGAATATGGACTGACACAGGTCTTTATCGCAATCCGCCCGGAAGTCTTAAATCAGGATCCGGACAAGGCACAGGAAATCCTTGCCGAAACACTGAAAGACATTCAGGAATCCATTCCGGAAAAAGAAGGACAGAAAATCCGTTATCCGGGACAGGGAACCTTGATGCGCCGACAGGAAAATTTAAAAAACGGAATTCCTGTCAATGAGGAAATCTGGGAGAAAATCAAACACCTGGAGTGACAACCAGGTGTTTTTTCATGTCACGAATCTGACATTTTCAGCTTGTATTTTGTATATTCAAAATACAGTATACGCTATAGTGTAATAAAAATCAGGCGTAGAAGAGCTGGAACAGGAGATGATGAGACATGAAATATGGATATTTTGATGAAGCAGTGAAGGAATATGTGATCACACGGCCAGATACACCGGCACCGTGGGTAAACTATCTTGGTTCACCGGAGTATGGTGCAATTGTTTCAAATAATGCAGGGGGATACAGCTTTGCAAAATCCGGTGCAAACGGACGAATTTTGAGATATATTTTCAATCAGTTTGACCAGCCGGGAAGATATATTTATCTTCGTGATAATGAAAGTAAGGATTACTGGTCTGCTTCCTGGCAGCCGATGGGAAAAGATCTGGAAACTTACAAAAGTGAATGTCATCATGGAACTGCCTACACCAAAATGATGGCAGATTATTCTGAAATTCATTCAGAGGTGAGATATTATGTGCCACTGGACCAGTCTTATGAAGTGTGGAGCCTGGCTGTGAAAAACCGTTCAGAAAAAAAACGTGAGATCACAGTGACAGGATATGCGGAATTTACCAATAACAGTAATTATGAGCAGGATCAGGTGAATCTTCAGTATTCCCAGTATATCACACAGACTGTTTTCAGAGGAAACCGCGTACGTCAGATGATCCATGCAAACCTTGATCGTCTGGAAGAAGGGGAAAACATTGATGACAAAAATGTATTTAACAGATTCTTCGGACTGGCAGGAGCAGAAGTTGATTCCTGGTGTGGAGATAAGGAAAGTTTTCTCGGAAGATATCATGGATATCAGAATCCGCAGGGCGTGATCGCGGGAAAACTCAGCAATGAAGGAAATTATAATGAAAACAGCTGTGGTGCACTTTCAACAGTTCTGAGCCTTGAGCCGGGAGAAACAAAAGAAATCGCGTTTCTCGTCGGAATGAAGGACGATGCAGAAGCCGGAGAAATCGTAGAACATTATGAAAACTGCCAGGATATATGCAAAAAAGAACTGGAAGAACTGATCGCATACTGGCATGGACAGCTTTCTCACTTCCAGATCAAAACACCAAGTGAAGAATTCAATACGATGATCAATACCTGGAATGCATATAACTGCTTTATGACATTTATCTGGTCTCGTGCAGCTTCCTTTACTTACTGTGGACTTCGTAACGGATATGGTTATCGTGATACCGTTCAGGATATTCAGGGAGTTATCCACCTGGCTCCGGAAATGGCAGTGGAGAAGATAAGATTCATGCTTTCTGCACAGGTGGATAACGGAGGTGGCCTTCCACTTGTAAAATTTACACATAACCCGGGACATGAAGATACTCCAGACGATGCTTCCTATGTACAGGAAACAGGACATCCGGCTTATCGTGCAGATGATGCGCTGTGGCTTTTCCCTACAGTCTATAAATATGTTTCAGAAACAGGCAATGTGGCATTCATGGATGAAGTGATTCCGTTTGCAAACAAAGGTGAGGCAACCGTATATGAACATCTGAAACGTGCAATTGCATTTTCTGAAAACCATCTTGGAAAACATGGAATGCCGGCAGGTCTTTATGCAGACTGGAATGACTGTCTCAGACTTGGAAAAGATGGAGAGTCAACTTTTGTAGCACTGCAGTATTATTATGCAATGACGATCCTCAGAGAATTTGCAGACTACAAAGAGGATACGCAAGCAACCCTTTTATTCTTCCGGAAGGACGGGCTGTTGAAGCAAAGGATATCGCAGATGCAAAAGCAGCTGTGTATGTGCTCAGCCGTATTTCCGGAGAGGGTAAAGACCGCCGCAGGGTAAAAGGAGACTATTATCTGAGTGAAAGAGAAGCAGCAGATCTTTTTTTCCTGAATGAAAAAAAGATTCCGGTCATCCTGCTTCTGAATGCGGGTGGTCCGATCGAACTGACTGACATTCTGGAAAATACAGAGAACATAAAGGCAATCCTTAATATTTCCCAGCCGGGGCAGGAGAGTGGATATGCGGTTGCAGACATCCTGCTGGGAAACTGTGTACCAAGTGCGAAACTGACGACAACCTGGGCGAGAAGATATGAAGACTGCCCTTTTGCAGAGGATTACAGTTATCTGAATGGAAATCTGGATACCGAAGAGTATAAAGAAGGGATTTTTGTCGGATACCGTTATTTTGACAGCTTTGGCAAAAAGCCACTGTTTCCGTTTGGATTCGGACTGTCCTATACAGAGTTTAAAATAGAATTCAAAGGGATTGAGACTTCGGAGAAAGAACTTACAGTTGAAATGAAAGTTACTAATATCGGAGATACTTATGCAGGAAAAGAAGTTGTGCAGATTTATGCATCTCTTCCTCAGACAGAGGTAAAGAAAGAATATCGCCGTCTCGTTGGATATGCAAAAACAAAGCTTTTGCAGCCGGGAGAAGCTGAAACATTGAAGATCACAGTTGGACAGAAAGAACTGGCATATTTTTCTGAGGAAAAACATCAGTGGATCGTAGAAAAAGGAACCTATGGTATCTGGACCGGAAACAGTTCTGTATCTCTCGAATACAGTAGCACTGTGAAAGTAGAGCAAAGTGTATCGTTGGAGGATACCTGTGTCCTGGAAAACACAGCAGAGATAGAAGAAGAACTGTGGAAAACCTACGAATGCAGAAAAACAACGGCAGATAACAGCCATTGTATTATTTTTACACCGCATCCAGAAGAGAAAAAAATATACAGATCAGCTTATGCCACGGAACAGATGACAGAAGATCTGATTCCTCTTCTCTACGGAAATATTGCAGAAACAACAAGTACTTTGGGGGCAGCAGGAATCCGTGTTCCGGGAACCGCAGGTGAGACAACAGAAGGACTTCTTGACAAGTATGGTATTCCATCACTGATCATGGCAGACGGGCCGGCAGGTATCCGATTGCAGCAGCACTATGAAGTGGACAGGGCAACAGATACCGTTTATGGAATCGGTGTACTGGGGGCATTGGAGAATGGCTTCCTGGTAGACAGAGAAGAGCATGAGGGTGCTGACCAGTATTATCAGTACTGCACTGCATTCCCGGTAGGAACTGTAATGGCTCAGACCTGGAACAGAGATTTGATGCAGAGATTTGGAGAAGCGGTTGCACTTGAGATGGAAGCATTTCACGTCAATCTGTGGCTGGCACCAGGTCTGAATATCCACAGAAATCCTCTTTGTGGACGAAATTTTGAGTATTATTCAGAAGATCCGTTCCTCTCAGGAACGCTGGCAGCATCTGTAACAAAAGGTGTGCAGTGCCGTAAGGGATGCGGTGTTACAATTAAGCATTTTGCCTGCAATAATCAGGAAGACAACCGTATGGGGGTGGATGTAAAGATTTCAGAGAGGACACTCAGAGAAATTTATCTTCGTGGATTTGAAATTGCAGTGAAAGAGGGTCAGCCGGCAGCAATCATGTCTTCTTACAATCTTGTCAATGGAGTGCATGCGGCGAACAGCAAAGATCTGTGTACCAGAATTGTCCGGAAAGAGTGGGGATTTGATGGAGTTATCATGTCCGACTGGAATACAACCGTACCGGAAGATGGAAGTGTTGCATGGAAATGTGCTGCAGCAGGAAATGACATCATCATGCCTGGAAATGCAGAAGATGCCGAGAGTATTCGTAAAGCATACAGAAACGGAGATCTTACAGAAGAAGAAATCCGTTCCTGTGCAGGCAGGATTCTTAAACTGATCAGTCAGCTGGCATAGAATTGTTACATCTTCAATGCCAGATATAATCGCACGGCATCCTGAAATTCCCTCGGGTTGTATCCGCATTTTTGGTGAATCTGGTTCAGTCTGTACTGGACAGTATTCTTATGCAGAAATGTTTCCTCGCAGGTTTTTTTGAGGGACATATCGCAGGAAAAATAAATACGAAGCAATTCAAGGTCTTCCGAAGAGAGCTTATCCAGAGTTTTTGCAAGGAAGGCCTTTTTGCTGCGTGAATTTATGGAGGCGAGGATCAGCTCCAGATCCAGTGAGGAGGCCTCAACATAGCTGTATCCGGCGGGCATGGATTTCAGGGCAATCTCAGCAGAAAAAGCGGAATCCGCGATTTCGTGGATAAAAGCAGGGTTTCCCACAGCAATCCACAATGAGTCTTTGTGTTTCAGTGCAAAATCCATCAGAAACTGTCGTTTCCGGTGGAAAACAGCCTTTTCAATTACTGCAAGATATTCATCCGGATAGACAAAGGTGAAAAGCTGGCAGCCCAGCTGCTTAAAAAGATGTGAGACAGCACTGTCCAGTGAAGGAGATGGAAACGTCAGGTCAGTGGAATTCAGTTTGAGACGCAGAAGCTGGCAGGATTTTTTTTCATTGATATCCCACCTGGAAAGGTTTTCACGAAGATAGTCAGGATGGATATCCTCATGATCGATAAGGGCACGAAGAATATAATTTTTCTTTTCAGATTCTGTACGGTTGAAGGCATCCAGTTCCTTTTCGCGGATCAAAAGCCGGGTGATACGTTCAGCCAGCCTGGCATATTTGCGCACATCATCGGGATCTCCGGTGATTCCGATGACAGCAATAATCTTGTGATTGTGATAGACGGGAAGATTGACACCCTGCTGCGTGCCGGTGAACCGGTTATTTTCACGGACTTCGATCACGCTGCCGCTTGCAGCTGCTTCTTGCCCGATCTCATGAAACGTTCCAATCCGGCTTTCATCTGTGCTTGCAAAAATTGTCCCGGAACAATCTATAAAATTAACGTTCTGTCCGCAGAGATCTCGGACGGTATCCACGATCTGCTGTGCAAGGGCTCTGGTGATATAAGGCGTCATATACATTCCTCCTGGTTAATCGGCAGCAGTTTCCCGTGCTGCCTTGCGTACTTTCTTTGCAGTGTACATCTTCTGGTCTGCATCAATAAATAAACCCATTGGCAATATTATAACGAATCCCGGGACAAAATACCAGTTTTTGTATACAAAAAACCCGCCGGTCAGGGAGAAGACCAACGGGTAAAAATAGGAAAGGGCTGGTTAAATTAAAACAGACGGAATACCTGCTCAGCTGCAGCTGCCATATTTGCCTTTGCAGTATCAGGCTCCATAGCTTCTTCAAGAGTGGAGATTCCACGAACAATCGGGAAGAAAGCATCAATACCTGCCTCGTTGCAGGCGGTGGCTTCTTTTGTAACGCTTCCTGCAAAAGCAATCGTTTTTGCACCATATTTTTTGCCAAGTTTTGCAACACCGACAGGAGCCTTGCCCATGGCAGTCTGATGATCCAGACGACCTTCGCCGGTTACAACAACATCGGCGTTTTTCATCTCATCCTCCAGATGAACTGCATTCAGGATCAGCTGGATTCCAGGAGTCAGTTCACCGTTTAAGTAGCTTAAGAATGCAAAACCAAGTCCACCTGCTGCACCTGCACCGGAGGCATTCATATTATCTCTGCCGATTTCTTTGGCAGTAACTTTGGCATAGTTTTCCATCCCTGCATCCAGAACCGGAAGCATTTCGGAAGTAACACCTTTTTGTGGACCGTAAATATAGGTTGCACCCTGGAAACCACAGAGCGGATTGGTAACATCACAGGCAATTTTGAAATTGCACTGAGAAAGAAGCTCTGTTTTGTCAGAAAGTTTCACAGAAGTGACTTTAGCAAGCGCCTGTCCGCCCTCGCCGGTTTTGTTTCCGTCCTTGTCAAGGAAAGTGAAACCAAGAGCCTGGAGCATTCCGATCCCGCCGTCATTGGTAGCACTTCCGCCGATTCCTATAATGAAATTGCGGATTCCTCTGCCGATAGCGTCAAGAATCATTTCTCCTACACCAAAAGTAGTGGCAGTCATAGGATCTTTCTGATTGGAAATCGTGATCCCGGCGGCCGAAGCCATTTCCATGACCGCGGTATTGGTATCCTTGAGATAACCATAATAAGCATTGACGGGTTCATGATACGGACCGGTAACGGTGACATCAATACGTTCTCCGTTTAGACCTTCGATCAGGGCATCGGTGGTTCCTTCACCGCCGTCTGCCAGTGGCTTAACGATTACTTCAGCATCTTTATGTGCGGCAAGTACACCTGCTTTGACGGCCATGCCGGCTTCCATGGAAGTCATGCTTCCCTTAAAGGAATCAACTGCAACAACAACTTTCATAAACTAAAACCCCCTGTGATAATGAATAAAAAGCTGTTCAGCTGGTAAACGAGATATAAAAAACAATTTAGAGGAATTACCTACTGTGTTTGGAGTAAGCAATAACTGAACAGCTTTGATGACGTTACTATAGCATGGATAATCGTAAAAAGATATGTTCTGTATACTGAAAATAAAAGCTTAATACAGGAAAAATATAGTATAAATAATAAAGCCCTCTGCCACATATGGATGGATATGACAGAGAGCGTTGCTGTATATTATCTTGGTTCTTTTCCGGCGGCAAACAGCATCATCATTTCATTGGTGAGACTGATGTCATTTCCCTGCCCGGTGATCTTATCACGTTCGAACCATTGTGCCATAGAAAGTTCTTCGTGGTCAACGGTGAGTCTATCATCGCCGTCTACATCACAGAAAAATCCGAAGAGCAGTGTACCGGAGAAAGACCATGGCTGACTCTTGTAGTAGCGCAGGTTTCTGACCTTCAGACCGACTTCTTCCATGACTTCCCGGTGGACGGTTTCTTCAATGGTTTCGCCAATCTCTGCGAATCCGGCGATCAGAGCATGAAGCTTGAAATTTCTTCCTTCATATTTAGAGAGGAGAAGTTTATCTCCGTTGGTGACTCCCACGATAACTGCGGGCATCAGAACCGGATATTCATGACGGCCACAGGAAGGGCAGAGCATCATTCGCTCCTTTGTATCGTGCTTCATAGGTGTTCCGCAGCAGCCACAGAACCGACGGCTCTGGTACCACTGAAAAAGCTGGTATCCGGTGATGCCGGCGAAGGCAAGATGACGCGGCACAGCGGTGCGGAGCTCCCGTATGCTGTGCAGCTCATAATTGTCAGCAAGACTGATATCCAGATTTGGGATCAGATAAAAATGATCGTTGTCGATGGAGAACAGGTAGATATAATTCTCGTAGAGTTCCGGAAGTTTTCCTTCAAGTTCATAGAACCGGGGAAAAGAAATCTCAGCCTCAGAATCCGGCTGATGAAGTAATATTTTTCCGTTTTCACAGGCAAGAATAAAGCTGTCTGCCGTCGGTGGAACCGGCTTGTATTCATTGTGGTAAACATGTGGTGCAATATCCTGAATCATGATAAAATTCCTCCTGGTAAGGTAAAAAATATAAATAAGTATAGGACGGAGACTGAGAAAATGCAATAACAGAGGAAAAAATAAATTGTGAAAAAAGTATCAGGCACGGTTGACAATAAACACCACTTATGTTATTATAATGTCAGTATAATTCCATATTGAACATATGAAGTGCTGACTGTTTCCGCGTAGCAGTCAGAAGAGGGAATCAGGTGAGAATCCTGAGCGATCCGGTCACTGTAACAGAGGAGCGACCTTTCATTTATCCCATTGTACGACCGTTGTATGAGAAGGGGAGAGGAAGCGATGATCCTGAAGTCAGGAAACCTGCTTTGTATGGCGAGGTTAAACTTCCGTGTAAAGTGTAACAACCAACTGAGAGATATCCGCAGTCTCGAAGCGTTGTCTGCTTAATTGGAAGCAGACATTTTTTTATGGAATTCGCCTGTTCGTATGAATTATACCAGCATGCTGTTACTGCGTGGGCCACCGCAGAGCATGCAGCCCTTTAAGGGTATGATTAAATGGCAGGCGATACTACTCCGGATGCATTCGTTCCCTCCGCATATTTGAACGGATTCATTGTCTACCCCGGAGTAGCATCGCAATCCTCTTAAATAAGAATCTGAACTGACAGCATGATTTATATCATAGCTGCTTTTTTTTACTTTATATCATATCAGATGTGAGATGACTCCCATCTGATATAGCCTCCGGCAGGATTGCGGACTTGCCCGCTTTGTTTTTGTATAGCCAAAGGAGATATTAATGATGGAAAAACCATACTGGGAAGGAAAGCATTACGCTTTTTTCAGCAACAAAGAATGTGAGTATTTTCCGTGCCATAAGGGTGCGGATCCGGAGAACTTTAATTGCCTGTTCTGTTATTGCCCGTTATATGCCCTCGGCGATAAATGCGGTGGAAATTTCAGAATTACCGAAAAGGGAATCAAGGACTGCACGAACTGCCAGCTGCCACATAAGGCAAAGAATTATGGATATGTAACTGGGAAATATAGCGAGCTGGCGGAACTCATGAGGGAGATGCGGGAAGAAAAAAATGAGATTAAATGACGCAATGGGATGTGTGCCATGTTTACTAAACACGCTTCGTTTCCGAATTTCATACATGCGCTTATTTGCGATTGCTCCGCATAACTCGCTTCGCTCAGACAGATGCTCCACAACCGCAGCTAGCATGTATGGAATATACGGAAGCCTCGCTAAGTTCTATAAACAGGGCACACATCCCGTTTGCTGGCTAGTTCATTGTTTCCCCGTAATCGGGAGCACCTTGTTGGCTCACGGCCGCAGGCCGCGGCAATTCCCACGGGGTGTGGTGGCACCACAAAGATGATACGGAAAATGAGAGAATAGAAATTAATAGTATACATATATTTAAAATTTTACAATAAAGTAGAAAGTAACTTGCTTTAATTTCATATTCCTATACACAGAAAAAGAAACAGTCTCCTGATAAATTTGACCTGGCAAATTTCCGTAGATTCTGACTGCGCTAATGATGGCTGCGTTGCACTGTCTGAGCACCTTTAGGTGCGAGTTTGCAAAAGCAGTCATCCATAGATGCGCGGGAAGAATCCGGAAATGCCGCGTGTCAAAAAGTCAGGAGACTGTTCTCTTTTTCGTGATATAAATAATTGAACTACTATAATTATATTTTGTTTCTATATATTATACTTCCTACCTCTCACTCAGTATCATCTTCAACCGGGGAATATTATTGTTTAAGATCAGTTCTTCAGGAAACATCTCCTCATGCACAAATTCTGCCGCATAAGTAAAATCTCCGATATGTCCCGTACCATGACTGTCACTCGACAGCACGATCGGAATCTCGTACTTCATACAATACTTCAGAATCTCCCTGTTATTTGCCCGGGTATCGCCCCGGTATCCATAAGGAGCAAGAGAAGCCTCGTTAATTTCAAAAATCACCCCAAATTCTTTCGCCGCAACTGCAAGCGTCTCATAGTCGACAGGAAACTGCGGACTGTCACAATGTCCAAGAACCTTGACACAGGGATGCTTCATTGCATTCAGATATGCACTTGTATTTTCCTTCACAGATCCACTCTTATAATTCTGTGCATGCATACTTGCGATCGCGTAGTCCAGCTTTTCGAGAAGCTCATCGTTCAGATCCACATGTCCGTCCACATCAAGAATATTCAGTTCAATCCCAAACAACAACTCAATCCCGAAACGCTTTTTGGGAGAATAAGAAAGACTTCTGAAATAAGAAGCAGTTCCGGCAGCCAGAGTTCCCGGTCCGTGATCCGTAATGCCAAGTAATTTCAATCCCCTTTGGGAAGCTGCTTTTGCCATGTCTGAAACAGTACAGGTTGTACCGTGACCACTGGCAATCGAGTGAGTATGTATATCAGAAAGATACATCTTGTAGTTCACCTCCAGCTTAAAATTTAACTGTAAAATCTTAGTAAGTTCAGTATGGCAGTCGAATGGTCAAAAGTCAACCGAAAAATTGAGTTTCAAATAAAAACCAACATAAAACCAACAAAAACCGCATAAAAATCCTGAAGATAATGTTGGATTTTGTTGACATAAGGGTGGGAATACGGTATAATGACTTTATATGAATCATGGCGTTTTGGCGCCGTCAGATTGCATATGAGATATGGCGTTTGAAACACCATAAGAAAGGAGAAGTGTGGAGATGTTTAATACCACAGATGTTCCAAAGTCATCCAGGAT
>OGXW01001895.1_pt1 | contig 15385 bp, 11 predicted proteins | sample 1576341 | NCBI WGS metagenome assembly OGXW01 (sample SAMEA3541592, study PRJEB24748) | human gut metagenome | biome: human gut; feature: human-associated habitat; material: faeces | place: China | collected 2012
TGTCAAAAAAGGTGACAAACTGGTTTCTTTTGACATGACACTGGTGCAGATGGAATTAAAGATTGCAAAGCTTAAACAGGAACAGCAGGAGCAGAATCTTGCCAAAGCCCAGAAGAGACTGACAAGTCTTCAGAATGGAGGTCCTGTTGAGGAGAGTGATGCAGATAAGAGTGCACCGGATACAGGTGCGACATCAGATACGGATACGGAAAGCACAGGGGATGACCTGGCATCAATAGACGGTTCGCTGAATGGAGTCTATCTGGCAGCTGTGGTGAATCCGGTTCTGGCGGCAGCTATTCCAGAAGAATACGCTCTGAGTGAAGATTTTACAGATACACAGCAGGAGGCAGTTTCCGAAGAAAATGCAGGAGCGGAGGTGGATTTTAATTCTGATGATACAGAGTCAGATAATTCTGAACCTGCACCGACTCCCGAAGCAACGGAAACACCTGGAGCAACGGAGACACCTGGTGTGACAGAGACACCAGGGGCGGAATTAACTCCAACACCGGGAGTTGATCAGTCACCGGGAGATTTTGTGGATGACATAAAGGTCATAGACCTGGAACCAAATCAGAATAAGGATAAGCTGATGGACGGAGAGTCCCAGTTTGTGAAGGTTCTGGATGACGAAACAGAGCCAATCGCAGGAACCGGTACAAAGGATGATCCATTTGTGTTTTTGTGTGATTCATCAGATGGATATGTAATCGCCAAGGGATCCTTTCTAAACAAGATGGCACAGTTTAATGAGGACGGAACAAGGGATGCTGGAAAGAATGGATACTGGTATCAGCTGGAATTCCATCAGGATAATCAGGTTGCTGACTTCCAGAATCGAAAGGAATCCTGCATTGGCTATTATCTCATCGATGGGAATCTTCTGGATAAACGGGTAGAGAATGATTCAGAAATTGAATACACATTGGATGGTGCAAGCCATGATGAGGAGGAATCTCCGGATGATCCGGGCGGAGATGGCGGTGATGCAGGAAGTGCATCAATTACCAGAGATGAAGCAATCAAAATCCAGAAATCAAAGATACAGAGCCTGACCCTGGATATCCGCGAAAGTAAGCTGAATATCAGAAAACTGGAGAAAAAGGTTCAAAGAGAAACTGTTTACAGTAAATTGGATGGAGTGATAGCAAAAGTAGGAGATTCCATAACATCATCCTCTGATGGAGATACTTTTATGACTGTCAAAAGTAAAGAGGGATATTATGTCAGAGGAACGGTGAGTGAACTGATGCTGGATCAGATACAGGAGGGAACAGAACTGAAGTGCTCCACCTCTAATGGTGAGTTTAATGCTAAAGTATCCTATGTTTCAGACTATCCTGTTTCAAGTGATTCTTCTTATGGCAGTGGAAATCCGAATGCTTCTTATTATGAATATACAGCAACTATTGAGGACAGTTCCATAAAGGTATCGGATGATGACTGGCTTACAGTTATGTTGGCAGGAAATGTGGTCAGCAATGGAATTGTCCTGGATAAAGCATTTGTTCGGACAGAAAATGGTATCAGTTATGTGTACAAAGATGATAATGGAGTATTGAAGAAACAGATCCTTAAAGTAGGAGGCAATGTGAACAGTGGATATAGTGTTCTGATCACAGGCGGAATCACCAGAGAAGATAAGATTGCTTTTCCTTATGGCGATGATGTGGCAGAAGATGCCAAAACAAAAGAAGTTTCCTCAGATGAAATGTATGGATACTAGGAAGGAGGAAATTTATGCTTGAAAATATCAGAATATCTATTCAGGGAATCTGGTCCCATAAGATGCGCTCATTTCTGACAATGCTCGGTATTATTATTGGTATTGCCTCGATCATTGCAATTGTTTCAACTTTGAAGGGAACAAATGAACAGATAAAAGAAGATTTGATTGGTGCAGGAAACAATACGGTTTCGATCACGCTTAATTATGGAGACAGTGCCTATGACCAGGAGTATGGAATGGGAGATGGAACAGCGGCTCCGCTTCTTTCTGATGAGCAGAAGGAAGAGGTACGCAAACTGGATCATATAGAGGATGCAACATTTTTTTATAGTCGTTCTTATGCAAGTAATGTGTATTATCAGAATACTAGCTTCCAGGGAGGCAGTATTTACGGAATTGACATGAATTATCTGGAAACTCGCGGTTATATGGTCAGATCCGGAAGAGGATTCATACAAAAAGATTTCAGTGAGATGCGAAAAGTTGTTCTGGTGGATGACAATGCGGCAGAGAATCTATTTGCAGGAGAAAATCCGGTAGGAAAGACTATTGAAATCGGTGCAGAGCCGTTTACCGTTGTGGGTGTGGTGCAGCAGAGTGATGAGTATCTTCCGACAATTAAGTCTATTGATGAATATAATGAATACTATCAGACGATCATGGGAACGGTAATGATCCCGGAAAGCTGCTGGCCTACGGTATTTCAGTTTGATGAGCCGCAGAATGCAGTGATTCGTGCGGATTCAACAGATAATATGAGTTCGGCAGGAAGTGCGGCGGCAGAGGTCATGAATCAGGGAATTGATATGAACTCTTCCAAATTCAAATATAAAGCAGATGACGTTATGCAGCAGGTAAGAAATATGCAGAAACTCAGCGAAAGCACAAACACGCAGCTGATCTGGATCGCGAGCATTTCTCTGTTGGTAGGTGGAATTGGCGTTATGAATATCATGCTGGTATCTGTCACCGAGCGAACGAGTGAGATTGGTCTGAAAAAGGCGATTGGAGCCAGAAAAAAAGTCATCTTGTATCAGTTTTTGACAGAAGCAGCTATGCTGACAAGTATTGGCGGAGTCATTGGGGTGATCGTAGGAATCGTATTATCGAAGGTGGTATCCAGAATTTCAGGGGCACCAACCGCGATCAGTATTCCTGCAATCATTGGTTCCGTAGTATTTTCAATGCTGATTGGAGTTATTTTTGGCCTGCTGCCTTCTGTTAAAGCAGCGGATCTCAATCCGATCGATGCACTTAGAAGTGAATAAAGAACTCATAAAAACCTCCATGGTTCAAAAGAACCAGGGAGGTTTTTTTAGATAAAATGTAAAAAATATCCGGCTTTTATAATTTTAATTGAGATACAGGGGGAGATGTGTTAAACTACACATAGTATGCAATGATTCAAGTATAATTGAGTATTGATAGAAAGTACATGAGGAGATGCAGCATGGAGAAAATTGCGATTGTAACTGACAGTAACAGTGGCATTACACAGGAAGAAGGAAGAAGACTTGGAATTTCCGTTCTGCCAATGCCTTTTTATATTAATGATGTCATGTATCTTGAAGGAATTACGCTCACACAGGAAGAGTTTTATGAGAAACTCAAGAATGATGAGGCGATTTCTACTTCACAGCCAAGCCCGGCAGAGGTGTGCGGTCTGTGGGACAATCTTTTGAAGGAGTATGACGAAGTGGTCCACATTCCGATGTCCAGCGGTCTGAGTGCATCCTGTGAGACAGCAATGGCACTGGCAAGAGATTATGACGGCAGAGTGCAGGTTGTCGATAATCAGAGAATTTCTGTTACACAGCGGCAGTCTGTGCTGGACGCACTGGCATTGCGCGAGGCGGGCAGAACAGCAGCCGAGATCAGGGAGAAACTGGAAGAAGAAAAGATGGAATCCAGCATTTATATCACGCTGGAGACTCTTAAATATCTCAAAAAAGGCGGAAGAATCACTCCGGCTGCGGCAGCAATCGGAACAGTTCTTAATTTAAAGCCGGTTCTTCAGATTCAGGGTGAGAAGCTGGATGCGTACGCGAAAGTAAGAGGTAAGAAACAGGCAAAGAAAGTTATGCTCAAGGCAATGAGAGAAGACTGGGAAGGCCGTTTCGCAAAATACGTGGAAGCTGGAGAAATGTGTCTGCAGATGGCATATACCGGAAATAAAGAAGAAGCAGAAGAATTCAAAGAAGAAGTTCAGGCTGTATTCCCAGGAGCGGACATTCATATGGATCCATTGTCTTTAAGTGTTGCCTGTCATATTGGACATGGAGCACTTGCAGTTGCCTGCTCAAAAAAAGTTACCATAAAATAAGGAGAATGATATGAAAAAACTTATGGAATTAATGGCAGAAGAACTTGCTTCTGCTTTTGAAAAAGCTGGATATGATCCGGAATACGGTAAGGTTACCGTCTCTAACCGCCCGGATTTATGTGAATATCAGTGTAATGGAGCAATGGCAGGAGCCAAGGCCTATAAGAAAGCTCCTTTCATGATTGCGGATGATGTTGTTGTGTATCTTAAGGAGAGTAAGATCTTTTCTATGGCAGAAGTTGTGAAACCAGGTTTTATCAATCTCAGAGTCAAAGAGGAATTTCTTGCAGATTATCTTAAGGAGATGGAGGCAGATCCGAAATATTCTGTACAGACAGCAGAGTCACCAAAGACCATCATTATTGACTACGGCGGACCGAACGTGGCAAAGCCGCTTCATGTCGGACATCTGCGTTCTGCGATCATCGGCGAGAGCATCAAACGTATCGGAAGATATGTTGGACATAAGGTTGTAGGTGATGTTCATCTTGGTGACTGGGGACTTCAGATGGGACTCATTATCACAGAGTTGAAACATCGTAAGCCGGAATTGGTTTATTTTGATGACAGCTATCAGGGAGAATATCCGGAGGAAGCACCATTTACCATCAGTGAGCTGGAAGAAATTTATCCATGCGCAAGCGGTAAATCCAAAGAAGATGAGGAATACCGTAATGAGGCACTGGAGGCGACGCATCAGCTGCAGCAGGGAAAACCAGGATATATGGCTCTCTGGAATCATATCATGCAGGTTTCTGTAACTGATCTTAAGAGAAACTACAGCAATCTGAACGTATCTTTTGATCTCTGGAAAAAAGAATCGGATGCACAGCCTTATATCCCGGATATGGTTGAGATGATGAAGGATAAAGGCTTTGCATACGAGGATCAGGGAGCACTTGTGGTAGATGTCAGAGAAGATACAGATACCAAGGAAATCCCACCATGTATGCTGCTCAAATCGGATGGAGCATCCCTTTATACAACAACAGACCTTGCAACGATCGTAGAGCGAGTAAAGCTTTTTGATCCGGATGAAATTCTGTATGTCGTAGATAAAAGACAGGAGCTTCACTTCATTCAGGTATTTCGCTGTGCGAGAAAGACAGGTCTTGTAAAACCAGAGACAGAGCTTTCCTTCCTTGGTTTTGGTACGATGAACGGCAAAGACGGCAAACCGTTCAAGACCAGAGACGGCGGAGTTATGCGTCTTGAAAACCTGATCGCAGACATCGATGAAGAAATGTTCCATAAGATCGTTGAGAACAGAAGTGTCAAAGATCAGGACGCAAGAGAAACTGCCAAAGTAGTAGGACTTTCCGCGATTAAATACGGTGATCTTTCCAATCAGGCAACCAAGGACTATGTATTTGATATTGACCGCTTCACTTCTTTTGAGGGAAATACAGGTCCGTACATCCTCTACACGATTGTACGAATCAAATCGATTCTGAACCGTTACAAAGAAGAAGGTGGAAATTTTGAGGCGGGAGAAATCCTTCCGGCAGTAAATACCAGCCAGAAGAATCTGATGCTGGAACTGACAAAATTCGGAAGTACTATCGAAAATGCTTTCGAAGAAAAAGCACCACACAAAATCTGTGCATATATTTATGAAGTATCCAATGCCTTCAACAGCTTTTATCACGAGACCAAGATCCTGAGTGAAGAAAACCAGGCTCAGAAAGAGTCTTTCCTTAAACTTCTGGGTCTTACCAAAAATATTCTTGAAACAAGTATCGATCTTCTGGGCTTCTCAGCACCGGATCGTATGTAAAAATCTTTTACTGACAGTCTGACAACAGTCATATCTCCCGGCTTTCCTTATACAGGGGAGCCGGGTAAGTAAAAAGGAGGGATATACATCGATCTGACAGGAGTTATTTTAAAAAATCGTTACTGTATCATATCCCAGATCGGCAAAGGCGGTGAAGGTACGATGTATCTTGCAAGAGATATGGAACTGGGTACTTTCTGGGCTGTAAAACAGCTTCCATTATCCATGAAAAAAGAGGCAGAGCTTCTGCGGCGCCTGAATCATTCATCTTTACCAAGAATGACAGATTACACAGAGCAGGATGACAAATGCTATTTGGTCATGGAATATATCAAAGGCAAATCTCTTAACGAATATCTAAAGACAAACCATCTTTTTTCTTTCGAAGAAATCTTGATCATCACCAAAACAATTCTTCAGATTTTTCAATATTTACATTCTCAAAAACCCCCAATTTATTATGGCGATTTAAAACCAGAGAACCTGATGCGCACAGAAACAGGAAAAATCTATCTTGTAGATTTTGGCAGTGCTTTGTGCAGTTACGGTACAGTAAGAAAAAATATTAAAGGAACAAAAGGATATGCTGCACCGGAACAATATCAGGGAATGTTGACGGCAGCCAGTGATTTTTATGCACTGGGCAAAACAATCCAGCAGCTCTGCGGCAGGAATATATATCCATATTATATACGCAGCCCGCAGTTTGCGAAATTTATCAGTAAATGCTGCAGGGAGGATGCTCACAGACGCTGGCAGAATGTGTCTGATGCAGAAAACTGTCTTAACAGGGTTAAAATAAAACCAGTTTCCCTGAAATCTGTTCTGGTTCCGACATGTGCAGTGCTTATCACGATTGCAGCCGGAATCTTGAAAGCAGGAGTGTTCCCTGTTCTTCCGGAGTTTCAATATACACTTGCAGCTGTGACCGATACATTTTATTCTATGGACTACCGAAGTGCAGATGAGCAGACTCGCCAGAAGCTTGGCCAGGATATAGAAAGAAAACTGCAAAAAATGCTGCGGTTTTACAAAAAAAGTGAAGAGCAGATCCGGCTTCTGGAACTTCTGGCATGGAATGGTGAACTGATCGGTAAGGCAAATAAGTCAGAATTTTATTATCGTCAGCTGATTACCTATGAACCGCAATATGGAAGAGGATACCTGGAGTTTGGGAAGTTTCTTTGTCGTCAGGAACGATATGAACAAAGCAGGGAGGTGTACGAAGAATGGGAAAAACAGACGAAGGAAGAAAAAATAGACAACAGTGGTATAGACCAGCAGCAGATAGAAGAATGGCAAAAACAGGCAGAATAAAAGTAAGAGGGGGCTTGTGTGCGGGAATGGTGCTGGTGTTGACGATGACCGTCACTGTATATTATGTCCAGGCAATCGAGCTGGGTGGCTTTGATGTTGATATGGGGACGGGAAGCTTTGAAGGAGATACTTCTGATTGGAAGCAAGATGCAGAGGAGGAGATGCCAGCTGGAGATGAGAATTATGTCAGCGGTGATGGCAGCTGGAGCAATTCAGACAGTTCCTGGACTACCGGAGAAACTTCAGAAGCGGGAAACGATGTGCAGCCGGAAACAGGAGGAGAGGATTTTTTTTCATCAGGACAGTGTGAAACGGAGGCTTTTGGTGCGCCTTATAATGAGGAGACTTCAGAGGAAAACGAGATTTCAGACAGGCAGGCGGAAAACGGTTCTGTAAATAAGCATACAGACTCAGGATTGGAAATCTCAGAAAGCCAGCTTTCGGATCTGGAGAAGCTTCAAAGTATAGCACCCACACCTACAGCAATGGAAACAGCAACGCCCAGTCCATTTCCGGTCAGAGAACTTTCACCTGTGCCGTCGCCGATACGAATGCAGGATATTTTGAAGGTGCCGGAAAAAGAAGAAGAACTTCCTGAAGAGGAGTGTCGGCAGAAGATGCAGATCCTTTACTGTAGAAAAAATCTGGCTAAAGCATCCAAAATCAAAATCCATCCGAATCCGGAGCTGGCTGTTGCGATTCTTTCGATTCGAATAAATGGAAAAGAGATACTCTGGAATATGAGTGGTGGGAATATCCTTCTGGATCTGCAGGAGAAAACGGAGCATGCAGAAATTGTGACAGCAGTCATGTGTCGTCGAGAATTGTCGTGGACGGAGGCAAAAAAGAATGCTATACTAACGTATAATATTTTGTGACATTGGAGGAACATTTATGTATAAAGCAATCTTTTTTGATCTGGATGGAACATTGACAGAATCCGGAGAGGGAATCACTAAATCGGTTCAGTATGCACTGGAAAAAATGGGAAAACCAGAAGAAGATCTGGATAAACTCAGGGTATTTATAGGTCCGCCGCTTATGGAGCAGTTTATGAAATATGCGGATATCGATGAAACAGAAGCCCGCAGGGCAGTGGAATATTACAGAGAACGATATGCGGTAAAGGGAATTTTTGAGAATCAGCCATATAAAGGGGTGGAAAATATGCTCCGGGAACTGAAAAGCAGAGGCTATATTCTGGCGGTCGCATCCTCGAAACCGGAATATTATGTAACAAAAATCCTTGATTATTTTAATCTGAGCTCTTATTTCGATGTGGTTGTCGGAAGTGAGATGAACGGTGCCAGAACGAGTAAGACAGAAGTGATCGAGGAAGCACTGAAACGTCTGAACATGAGTGACAGACGTAAAGAAGTCCTTATGGTAGGGGATAAGGAGCATGATGTTCTTGGAGCAAGAGCTGCCGGACTTGACTGTGTGGCGGCAGGATACGGATATGGGACTAAGGAAGAGCTGACTGCGGCACAGCCATTGAAGATAGTAGCTTCTGTTGATGAACTTCTGCGTTTTTTCGACTGAGCCCTCTGCGCAGACAAAGTCGTATTCATGAGATATGGAGAATACTTTACCCCTGTGGGATACATTTCCTGATCTCACAGATCATAGGCTATGTAGGGCTTTTGTTTGCGATGAAAATCTGGGGCGAAGATGGAGATACAGCGTATTATAATCATGCGATTCTGATTACCGGTCTGACAGGAATAGCAACGATGCTTCCAAGTCTGTACTTTTATCAAAAGGATCGAAGAGCACGGATGATCGGAGGAATTATAAAGTCAGGAGTGATGCGGCATCTGAAAATCGGAGAATGTGTACGGATCCTTCTTATGGGAGCCGGATTTGCACAGTTTGCCAATATGCTTGTTAATATTTTAGGTTCATTTCTCAATGCAGATGCATATCAGGAGAGTATGAGCCAGATGACCGATGGCAAAAGTCTGCTCTTTTTGATCGTGTGCATGGGAATCATAGCACCTCTGGCAGAGGAAATGATTTTTCGCTGGCTGATTTATCTGAGGCTTCGGGATTATATGAGGGCAGGTATTGCGATGGTGATTTCAGGGGTATTCTTTGGAATCTACCATGGAAATCTGGTTCAGGGTGTTTATGCGAGTATTCTTGGAATTCTGTTTGCGTATTTTATGGAACTGACAGGAAGTCTGTGGACAAGTGTACTGCTTCATGTGGGAGCAAATATCTGGTCGCTGATCCTTCCTGAACTGGCTGGTGGTATTTTGAAGAAATACCCGATGAGTATTATGTTGCTTTTGCTGATTCTTATGGCTGGCATGTATACAGGAACCGTATACTTTCAGAAGCAGGCAGAGACGAAGGGAGGCAGAAACATCTGATGAAAATAGACCCTTTAAATTTTATAGTGTGATAAAGTAGAAACTTCCGGAATCGATGAAGCGGTGATTCCGGAAGTTTTTCAGTTTCAGACTCTTGCCTGGGAGAGAAAAATGTGATAATATAAGTGTATTAAAACAATTAATACACTAAATACACATAAAACTATACAGAAAGGAGGAACTATGATTGTTTTAGATTATCAGGACAGGCGTCCGCTTTATGAACAGGTGACAGAGAAGTTCCGAACTCTGGTCTATCAGGGGGTTCTCCCGGCAGATTCCAGAATCCCGTCGGTACGCCAGCTGGCGATGGAGCTGTCAATCAATCCGAATACAATTCAGAGGGCATATATGACGCTCGAACAGGAGGGGCTTATCTATCCGGTAAAGGGAAAGGGGAATTTTGTGGCGGACACACAGAAAATTCAGGAAAAATCAAAAGAAAATTTCAGACAGGAATTTCTGGAGCTTGTCAGAAAGGGAAATCATACGGGATTTGAGGAGGAAGAACTGATCGCATTGGTTCAAAGAGGATATAAGGAGGAACAGAGATGATTGAGATAAAAGAATGCAGCAAGTCATTTGGAACGCTACTGGCAGTGGATGATGTTTCTCTGGATATCGGGGAACGAGAAGTTTTTGGACTGATCGGAAATAACGGTGCAGGAAAAAGTACGCTTCTTCGAATGGCAGCAGGGATTTTGCGACAGGATAAAGGTGAGATCAGAATTGACGATATGGAAATTTATGATAATGCTGCTGCGAAAGAAAAGATTTTCTATATATCAGATGAATGCTATTTTCCGGCGAACTTTACATCCAAAGATATAGCAGCATTTTATCAGGTTCATTATCCGAAATTTGAGGTTCAGCGTTTTTCAAAACTGATGAGACAGTTTCAGCTGGATGAAAAACAGAAGATCAGCAGTTTTTCCAAGGGAATGAAGAAGCAGCTGATGATGCTTCTGGGAATCAGTGCAGGAACGAAATATCTTCTCTGTGACGAAACTTTTGATGGTCTTGATCCGGTAGTTCGTCAGGGAATCAAGAGTCTTCTGGCAGCGGAGATCATGAGCAGAGAATTTACGCCGGTTCTTGCTTCTCACAGTTTAAGAGAACTGGAGGATATCTGCGATCATGTAGGTCTTCTGTACAAAGGCGGTATTTTGCTGAGTAAAGAACTGGAAGATATGAAGTTCCATATTCACAGGATACAGTGCGTGCTGAAGGACCAAAAACAGGAGCAAGAACTGAAACGAGAACTGGACATTCTTAAGATGGAACATCAGGGTTCCCTGATCCTTATTACAGCAAGGGGAACAAGAACAGAGATCATGACACGTATCAGGGAAAAAAATCCTCTGTTCTGTGAAGTGCTTCCATTGAGCCTGGAGGAGATATTTATCAGTGAAACGGAGGTGGCTGGCTATGAAATCCAGAATATTTTCTTCTAAATATATCAGAACAATATCAAAAGGAAGGGCATGGATACCGGCATTTCTGACGCTTGGATTTCTTCTGGCATTTCCGGTGACAGGACTGGTAAAATTGGGGGCATGGCAGAATCTGGAATATACTGTAGATCAGATGGGGATTTTATATAATCATCTGTGGCAAGACGGATTTGTTCTGGCAGGAATGTTTGTTGCTGCGATTGCAGCGTTTATGAACAGTGTGAATGGTTTTATTTATCTTTACTCAGGCAAGAAAACAGATTTTTATCATGGACTTCCACTGAAACGTTCTGAGATTTTTACAGAAAAAACAGTGACAGGACTGCTCTACTATCTGATACCATATGTGATTATGGAGTTCCTGGCAATCTGCATTGGGGCAGCCAGAGGATTTTTCAGCCTGAATATCGTAGGTATGGCTGTCAAAATGCTGCTTCTGCATCTGCTGATCTATCTGGTGATCTATTTCAGCATTGTGCTCATCATCGGTGTGACGGGAAATATGCTGATGGGTATTCTGTGCCTGGGCGGTATGTACCTTTATGGAATTGTACTTAATTTGATTCTTGTAGCCTACGGACAGTCATTTTGGCATACCTTCTTCTCGGAATACCAGTATGGTGGCTTTAATACGCTTTTGCACTCTGCATCTCCGGGAACGTTGATTCTTGATATGGTCAGTGCTTATGCGGAAGGAAAGGCAGGAAAATTAGCTGCAGCAGTCATTATTCTTGGTGTTGTGCTTGGAGTTCTGGCATGGATCGCATATAAGAAAAGACCATCAGAATCAGCAGGAAAATCTATGGTTTATCCGTGGGTTTCAACGGTAGTGAGATTTATGGTCGTGGTTCCGGGCGGCCTTGCAGTTGGTTGGATATTCTATCCGCTCACTACAGGAAAAGTCAGAATCCTCTGGTGGATTTTCGGAATGATACTTGGAACAGTCGTAATACACGGGTTGTTAGAAACAATATATCAGATGAGCTTTCAGGGGTTTTTTGCGAAAAAAGTACAGCTGGTAATTGCAGGGGTACTTGTAGCAGCCTGTGCGCTGATCTATCAGAAAGATCTGCTGCATTTTGAAAGCTATATTCCAAAGCAGGAAGATATTGCATCCGTGAACATCAACATGATATCTTTTGATCAGGACTATTATGAGAATGTTCAAAAGACAAAAGATGGAGCTTATGAAATAACAACTGCAAATAACTGGGCCGAACCTGCTATGGCATTTACCGGTAAAAACGGTATAGGCGATCAGACTTACAAGGCTCTTCAGAATATCGTTTCCGACAATCCAAAAAGTGAGGCAATCGACGGAGATTACACATATTATTCAAGTATAAAATACACACTTAAATCTGGAAGAGAGATCTACCGAAAATACTGGATAGAGACGGAAAACTTAAGTGCTCTTGTAAAAGGATTATATGAGGAAGAAAATCTGAAAGAACAGAAATTTGGTTTTCTTGCTCTTGAGCAGAAATATCTGAAAAATATTGGACTGAATGATGCTAGTGGAAACGGATACAGCATCTTCCAGAATGATCCTGACAAAATAAAGCAGCTCCTGGAAGCAATGAAGAAGGATGTCGATGCTGCAACAGCAGAAGATTTCCTGCAAACACCTGAGGTTAAAATTGATTTTAATTATCAGCTGCCTGGCAAACAGAATGTGAATAATATGATGCCAGGAAATACTAATGCAGATGTACAGTATGCAGAATGGATAGTAGGTATATATCCTTCATTTAAAAATACTCTTGCAATTCTTAAGGAAACAGGTTATCCTCTGACGGTAGAAGATCTGGAAATTGAAAAGATCATGCTGAACTATTTTAACGATGAAGATGGACAGCAGGAAGATGTGACTTATGAGAAGCCGGAAGAAATAAAAGCTCTGAAAGAGGCATTGACTGTAAGATATAATGGACACGTTGACAAAGATTCCGAGATCTATCAGAATATTTATGTATCGGTGTATACGGATAAGGGCGAGGCTGTGAATGGATATGGATTGAAGACAGAGAAACTGCCTGATTTCGTAAAAGAAAAAATCACAGAGATGGGAATCACACAGAGTAGTATGCAGATGGATGCACCGGTAACGTATGAAGCAACTGAATATATAGATGATGGTGAAAATCTGACCTCACAGGAAATTATAGGTGGGGCAGACGAACCAACTTCAATCTATCTGGAAAGCAGCAGCGATTCAGATTCATCTGAGACAGAATAAGGAGCAGATATGGCAAAGGCAGTAAGGCTGGACAAGTTTCTTGCGGATGCAGGAAAGGGTACGAGAAGCGAAGTAAAAAAGTTCATACAGAAAGGACAGGTTCAGGTCAATGGAACACCGGCTAAGAAACCGGAACTGAAGGTTGAACCAGGTAAGGATGAAGTTATATTTGCCGGGGAAATGGTCAGTGCAGCACCGGAGTTTGTCTATTATCTTCTGAATAAACCTGCCGGCTGTGTCAGTGCCACAGAAGACCGCAATGACAGAACAGTTATGGAATATGTACCTTCCGATCGCAAAGGACTGTTTCCGGTAGGAAGACTTGACAAAGATACAGAAGGATTACTTCTTATTACAGATGACGGTATGCTGGCACATGAACTCCTTGCACCGGGAAAACATGTGGATAAAATTTACTTTGTCAGAGTTGAGGGAGAGGTAACAGAGGAAAAGATTAAGAAACTGGAAAACGGTGTAGATATCGGTGAAAAAAATCTGACTATGCCTGCAAAAGCAGAGATTGTAGGCGGCAGCTGGGAGGGGGCAGGTGAGCCAGAACTGGGGCGCGTCCGCAGAGAGAATCTGCCAGAAGTCTATACAGAACTGCATCTGACGATCCATGAAGGAAAATTCCATCAGGTGAAGCGCATGATGGCAGCAGTCGGAACCCCCGTCATTTACCTCAAGAGAATCTCCATGGGTCCCCTCACCCTGCCCGACGATCTAAAGAAGGGAGAGTGCCGTCCTCTTACAGACGACGAAGTAAGAGAACTTAGAAGATGGTAGGTATATGTGATATTGTATGATACGCCAGAAGATTTCCTGTACAGGCTCATAAATACCGTTGCGTTTTCTATTCGATGCATGCACGTATTTGTCACCAGTCGCACAAACTCGGCGAAGCCTCGAACAATGTGCTTGGTGGTGACAGTTTGCCTGCATCTCATCACGAAAGCCTCACGGGTATTATATGAGCTATGTACAGGAGATTTTTCTGGCTGTTTTATGACAATATCGTAACTGTTTAGTATCCTCACAGTTCCCTGTAAATAAATGCGTTTGCTTTTGTAACATATCGCAGGTGGAAAGTTCTTCCGTGCAGGGACAGAAATACTTACGAGGCTTTCGTCATGAAGTGCAGGCAAGCTGCCGTCACCAAGCGCACTGTCTGAGGCGAAGCCGAGTTTGCGCGACTGACGGCAAATAAACGCATGCACTGAATAGAAAACGTAGTGGTATTTCTGAACCGCACGGAGTAACTTCCACCGTAAACAGTTACAATATCACAAAAAGATAACAAAAACTGCGAAAACCCTCTTTACACAGAGGGTTTTCTTATGCTATACTCTAGAAGTTGCAATGTGTGCAGAGACACACAAATAAAAAGTCACGTACAGAGATTCCGATGGATGGTGCCCTTACAGTGTGAGGTTGGGTCCGGATAGAAAGTGATCTGTGCGGAAGAATTTAACCAAAAAGGAGAAAAATCATGAGCGTTATTTCAATGAAACAGCTTTTGGAAGCAGGTGTTCATTTCGGACATCAGACAAGAAGATGGAACCCTAAAATGGCTCCGTATATCTACACAGAAAGAAATGGTATCTATATCATCGACCTTCAGCAGTCTGTAGGTATGGTTGACGATGCTTACAATGCAGTAGCTGATATCGTAGCTAACGGCGGAAGCATTCTTTTCGTTGGTACTAAAAAACAGGCTCAGGATGCTATCAAAGTTGAAGCAGAGCGTTGCGGACAGTACTATGTAAACGAAAGATGGCTTGGAGGTATGCTTACAAACTTCAAGACAATCCAGAGCCGTATTGCAAGACTGAAAGAAATCGAAGCTATGGAAGCTGACGGAACTTTCGAAGTACTTCCAAAGAAAGAAGTTATTGAATTAAGAAAAGAACTTGCTAAACTGCAGAAAAACCTTGGCGGTATCAAAGAGATGAAACGTCTCCCAGACGCAATCTTCATCGTTGATCCTAAGAAAGAAAGAATCTGCGTTCAGGAAGCTCATACATTAGGTATTCCGCTTATCGGTATCTGCGATACAAACTGTGATCCGGAAGAACTTGACTATGTGATCCCAGGTAACGATGATGCTATCCGTGCCGTAAAACTGATCGTTTCCAAAATGGCAGATGCTGTTATCGAAGCAAATCAGG
>OGXW01001905.1_pt1 | contig 15341 bp, 12 predicted proteins | sample 1576341 | NCBI WGS metagenome assembly OGXW01 (sample SAMEA3541592, study PRJEB24748) | human gut metagenome | biome: human gut; feature: human-associated habitat; material: faeces | place: China | collected 2012
TCTATTCCCCTAATGTAAGCCGTGGATTCCAGGAACGTTATAATGCCTTATCCGAATGTCTTGCCGAACATCAGCTTCCACTTAATCAGAAGAATTGTCTGCTTCATCAAACAACGGAGGATTTTCGAAATTTTCAGACCACAGTCAATAATTTACAGGCTATGGTATCACTGCCGGATGTATTCGTCTGCGGAAATGACTGGACTGCTATCCAGTTGATATATGCACTGCAGTTCCTTGGTTTCCAGATTCCCAAAGATGTATGTGTTGTTGGATTTGATAACATCCCTGCCGCTTCCAGAATCTCACCATCTTTGACAACCATAAGCACTCCTCAAAAATATCTGGGTATTGCTGCTGCAAGACAAATTCTTGAAAGAATTCAGCATCCTACTTGCCCTCATGTTTTCTGCGAATATGAAACAGAATTGATCATTCGAAATTCCACTATAATATAATCGAGCAACAAATTGAGGCGTTCCCCCTAAAGAGAACGCCTCAATCTATTTTTTCATCATTCCTTCAATTCAGAATTTTATAAATTTGAATATTTTGCATCCAGAGTTCATGGCAATGAATCAATTCCGATCGATATCATGTGTAAATAAACTATATTATTGTCACATTTTTTATGTATGAATAACTTTATAGTGTGTAACAGTCATATCGGATTGCCTTTCCGTTCAAAGTATAGGAAGGTTTTCTTCCTGCAAGGAATTCGCTCTTCAACGGACGCTTTACGATAATCTTGTCCGGACCTGCCTTGATTGCTGCGTCAAAGAGATCTGTTTCCTCTGAACAGGGCGGCTCCAGTTTCTGGATCAGCTGAAGTTTCTTGTTGATCAGGCTTGATTTCTGTCTTGCCGGAAACATCGGATCCAGATAGATCACATCTACCGGATCCAGAAGTCCGGACATACATTCTACACTGTCACCCTCGACCAGTTTCATCCTGACGACGATTTCCTTCAGTATTATATTTTTTTTCGCACGGCGGAGTGCATCCTTCAGAAGGATCGCGACCACCGGATTCTGTTCATATAATGTTACCTCATAGCCCTGTGCCGCCAGAAGGAAGGCATCCTCTCCCATTCCCGCTGTGGCATCGATCGCTTTGCGGCCAATCTTTTCGGACTTTGCTGCCCGCACCAGCATTTCGTGCTGCAATCTGCCATTTGTAACGCGGTGAGTCATATTTTCAAAATCTCCCTGATAAGTCAGTCCATACCCTGTCAGGGAAATCCCTTTGGAATCAAAAAGAACGGTGAGATTCTTGCCCGGCTTATCTACGATCTGGCTGTCTGTCCGCCTCGCAAATGACTCTGCCTGGTCTCGCTGTCCGCCTTTTTGTATACATACTTCAAATTTATTATTCATAGTTTTTTCGCTTTCCTCTCCGTTTTATATCCGAAGCATAATTTTGGCTGTAAAGATTCCATTTTTATAAGTAAAACTGTCTGCACCGCCATTTTTTTCAGCAATGTGGCGTACAGACTGGATTCCGATTCCGTTTCCGGCACGCTTTGAAGACTGGAAGATCTCATTTTTCTGCCGAATTTTCTCATCGAAGGTATTTTCCACCTGGATTAAAAGAAGATGGGTATGATGCAGATACATTTCCACCGTAATCTTTCTCCTGGAACGCTCTGTCTTCAGACTGGCCTCCACTGCATTTTCCAGAAGATTTGAAAGCACCAGACATACATCCATCTCATCTGCTGGCAGCTGCTTCGGCAGATCAATTTTGACCAGAAACGGTATCCCCTCCTGTTTTGCATGAGCTGAATAATATCCAAGAACACTGTCCACCGCCTGATTATCACAGAAATGAAGATCAAAGCCTGGCATTTTGCTGTCTGCACTGGAAAGATATTCTTTGATTTTTTCCAGATCGCCATTTTCTGCCAGTGATGCTAATTGAAGCCAGTGATGACGGATGTCATGGCGGATCTGCCTTGTCTCCTCAATGGCTGCACAGAGATTATCGTATCTCGCACGCTGCAGGGAAAGGAGATGATTTTCCTGCTGAAGCCTTGCATTTTTGTTCAGACTGAGCGCCATCATGAGAAACATTGCATAAAAAAGAGTCAGAATCAGCAGCAACACAATACTGACCACTATATATATCTGCAGAATCCGACCTGTATATAAAGTACTCTGATATTTCGGAGCTATAAACAGATTTAGTCCAATAAAGATCAATGGCAGAATCCAGAATATATACCAGGTCTGGGCAAAATTTTCATCTGCTATCAAAATCCTCACCATATGCGTGGCCGGATACCATGCCACCAAAACAAAACTCAGACATATCAGATTATAAAAAACACCTGCTTTTACACAGAACCATAATTGTTTTTCTGCGATGTCAGGTTCAAAAATCATAATGGCATTTACTGCCCGGGACAGACTGTTTACACAGGAAAAAACGGCACAGACTGCCAGAAAGATACTGCCGGATTTCCAGATGGATATCTCAAGGGTTTTGTGGTAGATCAGCATGAGAAGCAGCAACACAGGAAGCAGCAGTAATCTGACTGGAAGCTGAAACATATAACAGACTATGCCGCCTGTCAGGCTGAATGCCAAAAGCAGAGGGGTAAGCCACAATGCAAGTTTAAAAGGAGCCTGCTTCAGACATTCTTTTACAGGCAGATAGGCAAGAAGCATGCCGGGGATAATAACAGTGAGTTCTAATATCGGACGAATCATTTTTATTTTCCTCTCTGAAACAGAAATTCCATAAAAACCTGTCGGGCATTCTTGATCAGTTTACGGCTGACCGAAATATTACTGTCATCATCCATAAGAAACATGCTTCCATTAAAATCAACCGCATGTTCCAGATTGATCACAACTCCTCTGCTGCACGGATAAAAACGGGAATCCATCTTGAGTGAAGCCGTAAACATCTCAAAAGACTGACGGGTTACCAGTTCCTTCCCACCAGTAGTATGTATATAAATCATATGTGAAAAATGTTCCGCATAAATAATATTCTTGAAAGGAATCTGGATATTGCTTCCATTTACCTTTACATCTATGTACTTTCCAGAATCTGGAATTCTGGCAAGTATCTCATCCATCAGGGTGGAAATTTCCTTCTCATTATATGGTTTTACAAGATAATGCAGTGCCCGCACTCTGAATCCTTCCAGTGCATGGTCTGTGGATGTGGTGGTAAAGATCAGAAGACAATCCGGATCTGTCTTTCTAAGTTCCTTTGCAATCTCAATTCCATTTGCTCCACTCATATAAATATCCAGAAATAAAACAGTAAAAGGACGCTCTTTTGCTGCCAGAAGAAATTCCTCCCCTGATTCAAATTCAACAATATCTGCCAGAACATTTCTTCTGGAGAGCTGACTGCACAGCCAGCCGTGCAATAATGTCCGCTCTTCTTTTATATCATCAACGATAGCAATTCTCATAATTACGCTTCCTCAACAAAATTCTTTACAATCCTACATTACAGACAGTATATCACAAATTGCACTCTCAGACTATGAAAGTATTTTTACAATTCGTGTTATTTCCGTGCGTTCCGTGACAGAAGTCTTGAAATAACCTCCACATTCCATATAATAAAGGCAACCTAACTATTCAGAAGGAACTATCCCGAAGGGAATCCGGTCGAACGCATATGGAAACTATAGTGAAAGGGGGAGGGTTGTGTATCGTATTGGGGTATTAACAGATAAGAAAAAGAATGGGGAAACTTACGCAAAAATGATCTCAGATTACTGTATCACGCAAAAGCTTTTTCCATTACTTGAAACTTATCAGGATCAGGAAGTTTTTTTTAAAAAGATACAAAGAAATGTACCAGATATTGTACTTCTTGTGTTACCCGGGGTGGACGGACTCAATGCAGCAGAACATCTTCATTCTTTATTTCCCGAATGCGGAATCATATGGTGCAGTGATCTGGATTTTTCACTTCATGCTTTCCGGCTTCGTGTGGAATACTTTTTTATGGAACCCGTGAATGAACTCAAAATCCAGGAGGGACTCAAAGCCTGGTTCAGATCCGAAAAACGATCTTTTAAACAATAAAATTTCAGGAGGATATATAATGAAGAAAAGAACTTTAATTCTTGCCATGACCGTATTTATGGTCACTATGACATCTGCCGGAAATTACACTGCTGTATATGCCGAAGAGACAGCAGCTGCGACAGAAGACGCCGAATCAACAGGATTTCCGATAAAGCCACTGTCCGCCAAAGTAGTAGACGAGAATCCATACATGGCAGACAGTGATTCCAACATTCATCATGACTGCTATAATACCGATTCCACCGATGAGGTGCTTCCGGTCGGCATCTACTCAGAAATCAATGTTTCTTACGAGAAAACAAATCCCAATGCATCTCCTGCAATCTTTTTTGACACCTATGGACATGCCGTAGTTCCTTTCCTTGGCGGACTTGCCATTCGTGATATAAATGCCGATGAAACCCAGACTGAAGGCTGCTTTTCACCAAAAGAGCATGACGGCGGCGGCTATATGATACAGAGTTCTTATTCCTTTGTAGATGAAAGCAACCGTCTGGTATGTCCTACCAGCAATAATCATGTCCTTATGCTCAAGGCAACAGATGACGAAGGCAATGTTCTTCCTGAGTTTGAAAAGGTGCTGGATATCGACATAAAAGCAGCTGCCGAAGAAAAGCTTGGAAAAACGCTGGATCAGAATCTTCTTTCTGTTGTGTTTGATTACGACGGAAATCTGTGGTTTGCAACAGGCGGTTTCCGTATTTATCCAGACAGAAATCAGCAGGGTGCGATTGGTTATATTTCCAGATCTGCCATTGATTCTATCCTGAGCGGAGAAGAAACAAATCTGTCAGATGCCGTCTTTGTATATGAGCTGACTCCTGGTGAAGGTGCAGAAAATGGTATTTCCGCTTCCAAAGACGGTGCTGTGATCCTTACAAATACAAACTGTTATCTGTTCCAGGCAGATAATGGAATAAATAAAGTATGGGAAACTCCTTATGAGAGTGTTGGTGCAAAAGAAAGCAAAGAAGGAGATTCCACCACCGGCGGAGGCCTGGCATGGGGAAGCGGCTGCTCACCATCCCTGACCAAAGATCTTGTTATGTTTACAGATAACCAGAATCCGGTAAATCTGATCGCACTGGATATGAAGACCGGCGAAACAGTTGCAACTACACCGGTCATTGATGAACTTCCGGAAGATGTACAGGTATCTGTCGAAAACTCAGCGATCGTATATGATAACGGTACAGGAACAGTAAGTACCATCGTATGCAACTGGTTTGGTGCCGGAAGTGCCAGCCTTGGAAAAGAAGACAGTGACTCCTCCATTCAGAGTTACGAAAATATTTATGATGTAAACTGGCTGAGACAGGGCAATAAAATGATTGCCCCCGGTGTAGAGCGCGTAGATACCATCAAAACAGATAATGGCTATGAGATGAAAAGCATCTGGTGCAGAAGCGACCTGTCTGACACCTCTATGCTGAAACTCTCTACTGCAACCGGATATATTTATGGTTACGTCCAGGATATGGAAACAGGTATGTGGCAGTATATTATGCTTGACTTTGAGACAGGTGAAACCGTATTTACCATGGATGTCTCCAATAAACCTGGATATAACAATATGGCGATCGGTATGTATGCCGGAAACAGCGGAAATGCCCTCTACTGCCCGACCGGTTATCTTGAGCTTCTGAGATTACAGGACCGCTTTGTGTATCTTCCGGAGATGCCTTACCGTAAAGTAGATCTTGACAAAGCAAATCGAAATATCTTAAGTCAGGAAAAATTTGAGGCTGATGACGGACAGGGAAATGTATCTGGATGGCTGAACACTGTCACCATTGAAAATGTTCATCCTAATACAACTGTTGCCCTGCGCATGAAGGGAATTTCCGGAGAAACTGCCGGATTTAAGCTTTATGCCTACGAAGCAGATGGTTCCCTGAAAGAAGTTCCTGCAGAACTGTGGCATATCCAGACAGAAGACGGCGAAACACCGGATACCTTGTCTGATAACGTATTATATGAGGTTCACTTCACTGTACAGGATAATGAGGAATTTGATCTCAGTGAAAATGAAAAAGAGATTAAAATCTCAGCAGTTCTCGGAAGCTGAGATACGCAGAATCACACGCTTCGCCGGATACAGGGCTTTATCTTTCCATTCTGCTCTCCTGCAGTTCAGCGAAAAGATATCTCCATCCGGGTAAACGTTTCTGATCAGTTCCTTTCCATTATCTGAGGTAAAAAGTGCCGTGATCTCTTTTTTGCCTTCCGTGATCCTGACACTGTAATCGATCAGCTCCGGAATCTGAAACAGCACTTCATCCATCTCCTGGATACTCTCTGATGGACTGATCCGCTTCACAAAATCCAGACGCCTCACTTCACTTCCGCAACTGCATTTTCCTGGAATGATTCGCGTACAGTCTCCGGTCCGATATCGGATCAGAGGCTGTGCCTCCATTCCAATGGTTGTGATCACCAGTTCTCCCCATTCACCGTCAGGCAGCACATTTCCATCCTCATCTGTAATCTCTGTGATACAGTGGTTTTCCCGCATATGCATACCATTATGAGCAGCACAGCAGATGGCTCCGCCAAGCCCCATCTCCCGTGACCCATAATGAGGCCAGAGTCGTGTTTCCAGAATTTCTTCTATTGCATTCATTACGGTATCCGGACAGGCATCCCCTGATACCAGTGCTCTTTTTATGCTTCCCTTTCCACACATTCTGAGTATGGCAAGCAATGCCGATGGCATACCGACATAAGTATCTGGTTTTTCCCTCTCCAGGATTGTTTTTAATTCACCATAAGTTCTCCCGATTCCGGTTAACAGAGGTCTGGCTCCTATACGCCTGATGGCCTCCGCGATCAGTTCTCCCAGTCCGAAAGGACCAGAAAACGGCATGGCAACCATCGTTATGCTTCCCGGATAAATAAATTCACCGAGTCCTGCCATAAAAAGCTCTATCGTGTGTTCACAGTCTCTTTCCGTATAAAATACACGTTTTCCGGCTCCCGTTGTTCCACTTGTCTGTTCTGAGATGACTTTCTGGATTTCTCCCTGGGAACACAAAAGCATTCTTCCGCCATCCCTTACCAGATCAGTTCCTGTTGTAAACGGAAGAGTTCTCAAATCGTCAAGGCTTTCCAGGCTTGCTGGCAGATTCCTGTAAAAACCCTCCCGCTCTTTTTCTCTTTTCAGAACAGCATTTAGTTTCTCAAGCTGTATTTTATTTATTATTTCGCGTGTAAGCTCTGTAATACCTTCCTGCTTACAGATCATCTCATCTATATTTGATCGTTTCACTTTCTGTATAAATATTTTCCTTTCGAATCAGTCAGATTGTAGGCACAGAACGGCACCATTCCATATTCAGAATCCACCTCACAGATATAGCAGCGTTTCAGGCGGTCAAGATCCAGGTTCCAGGCATCCTGAAAGATCATCCCGGATACCGCAAAAGTTTCATTATGGATCCGGATCAAAAACTCATCCAGTGCATCCGTCTGGGTCATTTCTTCTTCCTCATAGGTCTTTGTGCTGTAGCTCCACTGGTTTTCCACATATTGTCTGGAATCATCACTGGTGGTACAACAACACTCTTTTCCTGATTTCTTCTCAAGAAGCTTCAGTTCCCACTCACCTTTTCTCAGATAACTTGCATGGAAGGAACAGTATGGATTCTCTGCTCCTCCGCCGGCAAAATCCTCTATTTGCATAAGTCCGTCTGTCTGTTCCTCAATCAGCCTGAGCATCCTTGGTATGGTGATCGGATTTTGTGGACGTTTCTGCGAACATCTGCCAAAATAACTGATTGGCTGGAAGTGTACCCCACGCACAAACGGCATATGCTCCAGAGCAAATTTCAGAATATCCCCTGCCTGCATATCATTTACTCCGGGTGCAATGACCGGCACCAGAGCAACTCCAAGTTCTGCCTCTGAACAGTTTTGGATTGCTTTCTTCTTAAGTTCCAACATAGGGCGTCCTCGCAGGATCTGATAAACTTCATCGGTCATACCGTCAAACTGAAGAAAAACAGTATTCAGTCCTGCTTTTTTCAATTTCTTCGCATATCCCTCTTCCTCTGCCAGGCGGATTCCATTCGTATTCAGCTGGAAAAATGTAAATCCCTTCGCTCTTCCCATCTGTATGATCTCAGGGAGGTCATCCCTCATGGTCGGCTCTCCCCCTGAAAGCTGTATATTAAACGGACCTCCGTGTGCCATCAGAAAATCATATTGTTTTTCTATTTCACTGATCGGAAGATCACCGCTTTCCTCATCTTCGCCGGCTGAGGCAAAGCAGACCGGACAGTGCATATTGCAGCGCTTTGTGATTTCCATAACCATACAGCAGCCCTTTCGTTCATGTTCCTCACAGAGTCCACAGTTATTCGGACAGGATTTTTCTTTTGTTTTGGGATTTACAGGAGTCTCTGCCGACAGATTTTCCCTCCCCCAGGCAAGATAGTCTGCTGCATTTCCTTCCCAGATCAGAGTCTGGAATTTCCCGTGAATATCACATTCCTTTACCAGATAGATTCCGTCTTCGCCAATACATTTCCTGGCTTGAATCACCTTCATACACTCCGGACAGACGCTTTTTGTTTTTCCAATTGTAATCAAAATTCCAGTATCCCCCGTTCTGTCAGTATTTCCATAACTTTTGTATAGGTATCTGCGATAAGTGCAGGACATCTCTCCATGATCACGCCCCAATCCAGATGAGTAATATCTTTACAGTAAAAAGCTCCGAATTCTCCCTCCGTCTTTTCGTGAAACCACTGATATAATTCCTGTACAGCCGGTTTCATCTGCTCATCTTCTTTCTCCTCCGGAGCCAGATTGCCGAGGAAATATCCGATCGCACAGGCTCCTCCTGTCAGACATCCACAGCTATCTCCACAGTAACCAATCCCTCCTCCGAGACCTCCCAGAGCCTTTACAAGCTGTGGATTTTCCTCACCTATGGTTTCCAGCGTCATGATCATGATCATCTGTGAACAATGATATCCCATCGTACCAAGTTCTGTTATTTTTTCATAAAGCTCCATATGCTACTCCTTTCTGCCAATCACCATGGTATAGCGTATCTTTCTTCCTTTATATTCTTGCTGCAGAAGCTTATAGTCCTCACAGCAAAATGAATCATTCCAAATTGCTTCTATATAATACTCTCTCCAGAGTGCCGTCTGGTCTTCCTTCTGTAGAATGGTAAATCCTGTACGTTCCATGATTTCCGCAAGATCTCCCGGATCAAGATCTGATACCAGAAGATATCCGCCTTTTTTTAATACACGCCAGCATTCTGCGATGGCTTTGGGCTGATCCTGGCTGACAAAAAACGCACACTGACTGATGCAAAGATCCACGCTGTCCGACGCATACTTAAGATTCAGAAAATCCCCCTCCTGCACATCACTGCCCCGGGGAAAAAGATCCACACCGCATGCGTTCAGACCAAATGATTTCAGAAGCCGTACAGTCTCTCCTTCTCCTGCTCCAAGGTCAAGCGCTTTCATTCCTCTTCTCAGTTCTATGTGTTCCAGAAGATGAAGTGTCTGCACCTCCCCTCCTGGATGTCTGTTCATTTACTTATCCTCCAGCGCACGTTCCACTGCCAGAACTTTTCCAAGTGCCAGTTCCTCCGGAACATAGACAAAACCACATTTCGGGCAGACCGGCATCTCAACCGGAAAGCCATTTTCCAGATACATAAATTTTGCTTTTCCTTTCACCAGTGGAACCTTGCATTTGTTGCAGGTCAGCTTTCCCTCCGGATCTATAGTATAATATGTTCTTTCTACTGCCATTACTGTCCCACCCTTTTTGTAATATTCATTCGATGACTGTATGCTCTGCGTACCAGATATCCTTCTTCTGTTTCTACGAAGCGTACCCAGAACGTCACATTTCCAAGTCTGCTCCTTGTCACTAGTTCTTTCGTTTCTTCATCAAATACTGCTTCCTGGCTTTCTCTGTAATCTGCCAGCACACGCTCTACATCGCTTTTCAGGATCATGCGCTCATCCATCATTCGGATCGCATCTTCTGTATAGGCAACGGTATAATCTTTTTTCTCCATCATCAGTTCCTCATTCCAGATATTTTTCAGAAGTTTTTCTTTCAACACAAGCCTGTTGTATCGTTTCTCGCTGATATCCGGCATATTACAGGCATTATCTCCATACAGAAGTTCCAGGATATGCCTGGATTCCCTGCCTTCTCTTGCAAAGCGATCCCTGCAGGCCATACAGTAGGTTATATATGGGGCATCTGAACGTTCGAGACACTTTTCGGTCATTTTGGCTGCCATCTCTTTATTCGCGTATGCCGTCAGTCCACCATAACCGCAGCACGGGGACAGATCTCTGGAATATTCCGTATCCTCGACAGTGCATCCCATCTCCGTAAGGAGTTCTCTTATGGTATCCTGTGTCCGTGCATCTCCTCTTGCACCGCAGACATCATGTATTGCAACCGGCATCTCAAGGCCTCTGGCTTTCCCGGGAAGTCCGATCTCCTTCAAAATTTCCCAGATTCCTCTGACCTCTGCACCCATATTCTCCTTTAGCTGTTTCATGCAGCTCGGACAGCCTGCGATAATTACCGGATCCCCCAGTTTTGCAAGCTCCTGTTTCAGCTGTTCGTTTACTTTTTCTGTCATCTCATAACGGCCTGCCCATTCACTGATCGCACCACAGCACCCCAGGATCAGCCCTACACCGCCTTCTACTCTCGCACATAGATCTTCATACGCATCCATGACAACATCAGGTGCGATCGCTCCGGCCTGACAGCCGGGGAAAAATACATATCTGCAAGTTTCATATCCCGGCTTCGTTTTACATAAAAAAGCTTCCGAATTTGAAAACAACATATCCATCAGTGCAAATTCATGAGGTGCCAGCGGCATCTTGTCCGTAGATACCATATTTTCTCTTGCAGACTTACACACCTGACTCATATCAAATCCATTCGGACATGTCACAGTACACTGTCCGCAGAGAGAACAGGAATTCATTGGCTTGTTCATCTGGTGATCTCCCATGATGATCTGGGTATTATTATAAATCTCTCGAGCCAGAAGCCCCGGATGCTTTTTGTACTCACTTAAATAGACACAGCTTTTCATGCACTCATCACAGTGACACTGAATACATCTCTTTGCTTCTTCAACAGCCTCTTCCTTCGAATAGCCATCTGCACCACAGGGAATCCTTTCTGAGCCTCTGATGCCTTCTATGTTCGTATAAAGTTTCGTGGTCACTGCCCCTTCACTGCCTCTGTTGCTGTGCGGAGACAGATTCTGTACGAGAAGATCCACGGTCAGGGCTGCTCTCTTTGCAGCAAAAGCGGCATCCATCACTGACTGCGTCGGTCCGCTTACGATTCCCGCCTGTTCTCTCAGCATGATCTCTGTATCTGCTGCTTCCTCCGGAGCAAGCATCTGTGCGATCTCTTCTGATGCACAGATGACATCTGCCTGTTCCATTTTTTCTCTGATAAATGCCAGATCAGGACTGCATCCAAATTCAAAGGAAAGATCCATGGATTTCAGACGTTTCGCCTCGTTCTTACGATCTGCCTCCGAGAGATGTGCGGCTGCGGCTGCAATATACTCCTCATAATCTTCTTCCTGACAGTAAACAGTTGCAAGATACATTTTTCTTTCCAGTTCCCCGGCAAGAAACAGCACAAATAATCCTGAACCGAAGATTGCTGCTTTTTTCTTCTTGCGCATGCGGAACACGCTGCTTCGTCTGCCTGGTTCCCCATACCGGACGATTGCACGCTCTATTTCACGTATGGAAACTCCATCCCCCAGCTCACACAGCTTGCATTCAGCTTCACAGGGTGCAGTGCAGCCATCACAGAGGATCATCGGAAATGGTGTGATCTTCTCATAAATTGCCAGTGCTTTCTTAAAGTTTCCTTTTGAAGCATAAAACAGCATTTCTTTTGTATCTACCTTAAAAGGACAGGCTGCAACACAATACGCCGGCTGATCATGAACGCAGAGACTGATCATATGATCCATTTCTTCTTTTGACATTCGATTTACGTGATAAACATGAGTGGAACCTCTTTCCTGTATGTATGTCATAACCTCCTCCTTTCGTCTCAAAAGGGGAGACAGTATACCGTCTCCCCTTATTATATCACATGATAAAATTATACCGAGATTTATTTCTCAAGTTCCTTCAATGCTGCAAGAACTCTTTCAGGACGAGCCGGAACACGTGTAATACGAGCACCTGTTGCGTTGTAGATTGCATTCAGGATTGCAGGATGAGGAGCATCCAGTGGAGCCTCACCACAGCCGGCAGCTCCATAAGGACCGCTTGGACGATAGGTTTCATTGAAATGAAGTTCAATATCATCCGGAGCATCCTTAGGATACGGGATACCACAGTTCTTCAGAGTAGTATCATGATTCAGATCCTCAAAGTCTTCTGTCAGAGCAAGGCCGACACCCTGTACAAGACCACCGTAGAAGTTACCCTCTACAAGAAGTCTGTTCATGATCGTACCTACGTCAGCCACACAGGTGAACTTCTCAACTGTAACCTTACCTGTTTCTGTATTGACAGCAACTTCCGGAAGGAAAATAGTGTACATATAAGTTGCAAACGGATCTCCCTGGGCGGTATCCTGATCGATCGGATGATCTGCACAGAAGGTAGTTACCCAGTTGCCTTCGTATTTGGTTTCAAGTCCTTCTGCCACCATCTCATCATAAGTACGGAAGGTTCCGTCTTCTTTCTTCATCGCTGCAACAAGGTTCTCTGCTGCCAGACGGCATGCATTACCTGACATAACCTGTGAACGAGATCCGCCTGCAGGACCTGCATTCGGACAGGTTTTGGTATCGTTCATAACAAGTTTGATCTGTTCCGGTCTGATTCCGGCCTGGCGAAGTGTTTCATGAGAAGATACAAGAACACCCATGTCCGCACCCTGTCCATGATCTTCCCATGCAGCATACATTGTAACTGTTCCATCCGGATTCAGTTCTGCAAATGCATTGGATGTATCTACACCATCAAGACCACAGCCATATACACCAAGAGATACGCCGATACCATATTTAATCTTGCCATCAGAAGCTGCATTCTTCTCAGCAACACGTTTCTTGGCTGCTTCATACAGTGGACGCGCTGTCTTGAACAGATCTTCCTCACAGTATACTTCCGGCGGATAACCGGTCGGGATTGTAGTTCCTTCTGATTCCTTGTAACAATTCATCTCACGCATATCAAACGGATCGATTCCCATCTTGGCTGCCAGAACGTCGATCGCAATCTCGGATCCCATGTAAGACTGCGGAGAGCCGTAAGCACGGAAAGCAGATCCCCATGCATGGTTTGTAAATACTGTTGTTGATTTATTGCGGATGGAATTGATTCCATAACCGGCACCAGTGAACTGAGAAAGTCTCATTGTGAGCAGATCTCCAAATTCTGAGTACGGACCATGATCCACATAGTTATTGCCCCAGAGTGCAAGGAGTTTACCATTTTCGTCTGCTGCAAGTTTGATATTCATAAATGCAGGAGATCTCTTTCCTGTATAGGTAATATTCTGGAACTGATTGAATACCAGCGATACCGGACGCTCAAGAATCTTGACGGCTGCACCGATCAGAGCTTCATTTGTCGGAGAGAACTTGTAGCCAAAGGTTCCTCCTGCATGGTTCTGAACAAGTCTTAAGTTCTCCAGCGGAACACCGATACCATCAGCGATCATAGGCATATGGAGATGGATACCGATGGATTTGGAATGAACAGTTATCATGCCGTCTTCATCAATGTAGCCATAGCCACAGTCCGGCTCAAGGTGAAGATGTGGCTGACGTGAACAATAGGACTCGATCTCAACCTGCTGTGAATCCGGAATGCTGTCCCAGTCAAAGTCTGGTCCCTTGATACAGTTTGTCTCAAAAAATGCGTTTGGAGTACCAGGATGGATTTCTGCTGCATCCGGTGCGATCGCGTCCATTGCGTTCATATATGCAGGAAGTTCTTCGATTTCCACCTTAACTGCATCTGCCGCTGCACGTGCATGCTCTTCTGTGTCGGCAGCTACGATCGCGATCGCATCACCAAACTGGAAAATCTTTTCGTCGCAGAGTACAGGACGCTCAAATCCGTCTGTCTTATTGTGTTTCGGAAGCATTACAAGACCATTGATCTTGTTGGTTCCGCCTGCTGCCTTAATGTCCTTCGCTGTAATAACACGAACAACTCCCGGCATACTCTCTGCTTCTGTTGTATCGATACTGAGGATATTTGCGTGAGAAACCTTTGCCTGCGTAAGTGCAAGACGAAGGGTTCCCTCCGGCATCTTTAATGCATCATCTGCACCGAAATCCCAGGTACCTGTTACCTTCTGTGCCGCTGATGGACGAATATAGTTTGTACCGACGATAGAATCACCGGTCTGCTTGAATACAAGGTCTTCTTTGGTCATCTCGCCACGCATAACTGCTGCTGCCGCCATAGTCGCATCGATAAGCGGCTTGTAACCAGTACAACGGCAGAGATTGCGCTGTTTGTTAAACCAGTCTCTTACCTCCTCGCGGGTCGGACTCGGATTATTATCGAGAAGAACCTTTGCTGAAATAATAAAGCCTGGTGAACAGAAACCACACTGTGCACATCCATATGCCATCCATGCAACCTGGATCGGATGCATATCAGAGATTGTTCCCACACCTTCGATCGTTGTGATCTCTGCATTGTCCGGAACACGGCTCATCTTGTAGATACAGGACCTTGTAACCTTCCCGTTCATAATAACATTACAGGCTCCACAATGACCTTCGCCACAGCCGATCTTACATCCTGTAAGAAGAAGATGATTACGGAGAACCTGTGCCAGTGTCTCATCCTTATCGAGAATAAGGATTCTCTCAACACCATTGATCTTTAATGTCTTTTTAATCATGCTGCATCCCTCCTAAAAAAATAGTTACAAATCCATTTCTATGTTACTGATCTTCAGGCTTATGCGTTCCGCACGGATCATGATCCGCTCCTTTGCCTGTCAGATCTTTGAGTCTTTCCATTCCTCGGGCAGAATAGAAAACAATGGAAGAACTGCTCCCGTCCAGATTCTCACCGCTAAGCTTCAGAACATTCGCATTCTCGTAATAGTCGATTGGAAGCGTCCGGCTGTATTCCACTCCCGTGCGTTCATCTCTTACCTGTATGGTAACTTCCTTTGCGGTAATTTCAAAAATCTTATCCATAGAAAAGTTCTGCCACTCAAAATGTGATTAAACATACTCACATCGAGATAATGCGGATTCTCAC
>OGXW01001914.1_pt1 | contig 15288 bp, 11 predicted proteins | sample 1576341 | NCBI WGS metagenome assembly OGXW01 (sample SAMEA3541592, study PRJEB24748) | human gut metagenome | biome: human gut; feature: human-associated habitat; material: faeces | place: China | collected 2012
GGCAAGCAGAAGCTGGTCGACACCGGCGGACGTGTTGAGCGCTTCAACAAGCGCTTTGGCCGTAATAAGTAATTACAGGCTTTTCCAGCGCCGTCTCCTTCGGGAGGCGGCGCTTTTTTGCGTTTCGGGGCGGAATTGTTTTTGCTTTCCACACAGGTTTGCCCCAATTTGAACACAATTTCCGTCTAAAATAAACCAGCATTAAATCAACCGAGAAGGAGCGTATTGCTGTGGTCGAAGTATCGCATCTGAGCAAGAATTACGGCAGCCATCCGGCCATCCGGGATCTGACCTTTTCCGTGGCAGACGGGCAGGTGTATGGGCTGCTGGGCCCCAACGGCGCGGGCAAATCCACCATTATGAACATCCTGACCAGCTACCTGGCCCCCACCGGCGGGGAAGTGAAGGTGGCAGGCTTTTCCCTGCCGGAGCAGGCGCAGCAGGCCAAAGCCTGTGTGGGCTACCTGCCGGAGCAGCCGCCGCTGTACCCGGAAATGACCGTGCAGGAATATCTGGACTTTACGGCCGAGCTCAAGGGGGTCAAAAAAGCCCAGCGCCGCGAGCAGGTGCAGCAGGCCGCCCGGCGCACCGGGCTGGATCAGGTGATGCCCCGGCTTATCCGCAGCCTGTCCAAGGGCTACCGCCAGCGCGTGGGCATTGCGCAGGCTCTTCTGGGCAGCCCGCAGCTGATCATTCTGGATGAGCCCACGGTCGGCCTGGACCCGGCGCAGGTCATCGGCATCCGTAAACTGATCCGGGAACTGGGCAAGACCCACACAGTCATCCTGTCCAGCCACATCCTCAGCGAGGTGCAGGCGGTGTGCAGCCGGGTGCTGATCCTCTCCAAGGGAGCGTTAGTGGCCGAGGGCACTCCGGAGCAGCTGAGTGAGAAGCTGAGCCCCGGCATCCGCCTGCGTGTTACCGCGCTGGGCAGCAGCGATACGGTGCTGCCGGTCGTGGAAGCTGTGCCGGGTATCACCGGGGTGCAGCTGGTCAGCGAAGCAGACGGCGAGGTGACCTTTACTGCGGAGACTGCCGACACCATCGACCGCCGCGCCGAGGTGTCCCACGCCCTTTCGGAGGCGGGGTGCACGGTGCTGGAGCTGACGGCGGAGAACCGCAGCCTGGAGGAAGTGTTCCTGGCTCTGACCGGGGAAACCGCCGATGTGCCGGAAGAACCGGAAACCGAACCGAAAGGAGAATGACCGATGTTCGCAATTTTCAAACGGGAAGTCCGCAGCTGCTTCCATGGAATGATCGGCTATGTGCTCACCGCCTTTCTGCTGGTGGCATCGGCCATCTATTTTGTGGCGCTGAACCTGGGCCACGGCCTGCCGGACGTTGGCTACTATACGCTGTACAACACCATTTTTATGCTGCTGTTTTATTTTCCGGTGCTGACCATGCGTTCCTTTGCGGAGGAACGCCGCACCCGCACCGACCAGCTCCTGCTCACCAGTCCGGTGCCGGTGACGGGCATCGTGCTGGGCAAGTTCTTTGCCCTGTGCGTGGTGTTTGCGCTGCCCTGCGTGGTGGACGCAGTCATGATCCTGACCCTGTGGGCACTGGGAGCTACCGCTGCCAGTACGCTGGCCAATTTTGCGGCGCTGCTGTGCTACTATCTGCTGGGCTGCGCCGCCATTGCCATCGGGGTGTTCCTGTCCAGCCTGACCGAAAACCAGATCATCGCGGCGGTGGCCGGAGCGGCGGCGCTGCTGCTGGCCTATCTGATGCCCAGCCTGCGCAGGATGTTCACCACCGGCAGTGCCGTGGCGCTGGCATTGTTCACCGCACTGGCCGCGGTGCTCAGTGTGGTGGCGGGCCTGCGCAGCCGCAGCTTCACGCTGGGGTGTTTGACCTTTGCCGGGTGCTGTGCGGCGCTCACGGTGTTGTTCCTGCTGCGCAGCAGCTGGCTGACCGAGGGCTTCAGCGCCGTGCTGAGCGCACTGTGCCTGTTTGCTCCCTTTGAGGAATTCGTCAACAGCAATTTTTCCATCCCCACACTGGTGTACTATCTCACCGTGACGGTGCTGTTCCTGTTCTTTACCGTGCAGGAACTGGAAAAACGCCGCTGGAACTGAGGGGAGGGCACAACAATGAAAAACAGAAAGAACCGGCCGGTCAACGGCAAGGTATTCCGCAGTGGGGTGTACTCCACCGCCATTCTGGCGGCTGCCATCCTGCTGGCGGTACTGGTCAATCTGGTGGTGCGGGCACTTCCGTCCCAATACACGGAGTTTGACCTTTCGGAGGGAAAAATGTACACCCTGGGCGACAGCTCGGTGCAGCTGGCACAAAGCCTGCAGCAGGATGTGACCATTTATTATCTGTGTGAGACGGGCAGCGAAGATGCCATCATCACGAAGCTGTTGGACCATTACGCCGCCGAAAGCAGCCATATCCATTGGGAGCAGAAGGACCCGACCCTTTACCCGACCTTTGCGGCGCAGTACGGGGCCGAAAATGCATCCACCGGAAGCCTGATCGTGACCAGCGGGGAGGACAGCGTGGTGCTGGATGCCGCCGATCTGTACGAGTATGACTACTCCGACTATTACACCACCGGCAGTGCCAATGTGACCTTTGGCGGCGAGAAGCAGATCACAGCCGCCATCTATAAACTCACCAGCGGCGACGCCCGGGTGGCTTACTATACCACGAACCATGGGGAACAGGCCCTGACCAGCTCCCTCACTGAGGCGCTGAACGCCCAGAACATCACCCTGCAGCCGCTGGACCTGCTGACCAGCGAGATCCCGGAGGACTGCAGCCTGCTGATCATCAACGCACCCACGTCGGATCTTGCGTCGGATGACGGACTGGTGGACGAGGCGTCCATGCTGCAGAACTACCTGAACGAGGGCGGCAAGATGCTGCTGACCACCAACATCTACGACGAGACCCCCAATCTGGACGCCCTGATGGCAGAGTTCGGCCTGTCGCGGGAGCCGGGCATCGTGGTGGAAGGTGACTCCGGCCATTCGCTGTACGGCTATCCGTACTCCCTGTTCCCGGATTACGGCGCCACGGAGGAGAGCGCGGCCCTGAACGGCGTGAACAAGGACACCCATGTGATGCTCTCGGTGGCACAGGGTCTTGTGCTGACCGAGACGGAGGATGTGACCGTGGAACCCCTGCTCAACACCTCGGAGCAGTCCTACAGCAAGCAGGATGTCAACAACGCCGCAACCACCGAAAAGGAGAGCGGCGACACCGACGGCCCCTTTACACTGGCCGCCTGGGCATGCAACGACAACACCGGGGCGGAAGTGATCTGGATCGGCTGCCCGAATGTGGACAACGAACAGGTGTATCAGTCCATTCCCGGCAACCGCACCTTCCTGCAGGGCTGCGCCGTTTCGCTGGCCGGGGATGACAGCGGCCTGCTCATCGACACCAAGGCGCTGGAAGCCGAGCCTATCACGGTGGCAGCTTCGCAGGCCACGACCCTGGGGTTGGTGTTCGTGTTCGTTCTGCCTGCCGCCGTGCTCGTAGCCGGTGCCGTGGTGGTGCTGCTGCGCCGCCGCCGATAAGGAGGCTGCCATGAACGCAAAACGACGCACCCTTGCGGTGCTTGCGGCGGTGATCGCAGTGCTGGGGCTGGCGCTCTGGGCCCTGAACCGCAGCACTGCCGCAGAGGAAGCCGCTTCCAGTGCGGCGGCCGATGGTACCATCCCGCTGTGCTCTTTCTCTACCGCTGACCTGAGCCGCATCACCTACACCTACAACGGGCAGACCCTCACGCTGGACGATGCGGACGGCAGCTGGACGCTGGCGGAGGACTCGGACTACCATCTGGACGAGAGCGCCTGCAATACCATGGTCACAGCGCTTTCGTCCCTCCATGCAAAGCGGCAGCTGGACGCGCAGGCCGGGGAGGACTACGGCCTTGACGCGCCGGAGTTGACTGTAACGGTCACGGCGGCCGGGCAGACCACCACCCTGATCTTTGGCAGCAGAAACACCGTCACCGGCGACCGCTATGTGCAGAAGGACGGAGACACCGCCCTGTATACCGTGGACGCCAGCCGGACGGCCTGCTTTGCCTGCGATAAGGCCGGGCTGTTCGGCAGCTTCAGCCCGGCGGGCTTTGCCGCGTCGGAGGTGGAGCAGGTGGCGTATACGCTGGCCAGCGGGGAAAAAGTCTCGCTGACTGCCGGTTCCGAGCTGGCAGGGGACGGAGACGAAGCGGATTCGGCTTCCTACGAGACGGTGTGGCGCTTTGCCGGAGATGCCGACACGGACCTGGATCAGGACAAGGTGCAGAGCGTGCTCTCGGCCCTGAGCAGCTATGTGTCCGGCCAGATCACCCCCGCCGACGGCGCGGACCCGGCGGCCTGCGGCTTTGATGCCCCGTTGGCCGTGGTACAGGTGACCACGGCCGACGGAACAAAGACCCTCACCTATGCCAGCGGCACCGATGGGTATTACCTGATGGTGGAAGGCGATGATTCCATCTATGCAGTGGACGGCAGCATCGTACAGGCCGTGACCCAGACGGCCGACGCGCTGACAGCGGCCTGAACGGCGAAAAAGATCCATCCTGCGCCCGGCGAAAAAACCGCTGCGGCGCAGGATTTTTTTATGGTCTCTGTAAAGTTTCGGCAAACCTTGACAGAGTGATTGACATTTGCCCCCGGATTGTTTATGATAAGCCATGACAGGGCAGAATAACTGCGCAATATTACGGTCGTCATGGATGTTGTGCAGGGCTGGGTCACCCTGATGCGGGAGAAGGATGGGGCACGGGCCCTGTCTTTTTTCGTATCTGAGTTATAAGGAGGATATTGTAAAAAATGGACAACTCGGTGATCGTTTCACTGCGGGATATCGTGGTGGAATTTGATGGTCAGCGCATTCTGGATGGGCTGAACCTCGACATCCATGACAAAGAGTTTGTGACGCTGCTGGGCTCCTCCGGCTGCGGCAAAACCACCACCCTTCGCCTGATCGCAGGCTTTCTGGAGCCCAACTCCGGCAAGGTGCTGCTCAAGGGCCAGGACATTACCGGTGTGCCGCCCTACAAACGCCCGGTGAATACCGTTTTCCAGAAGTACGCGCTGTTCCCGCACCTGAACGTGTTCGAGAACGTGGCCTTCGGCCTGCGCCTGAAGAAGATGGACGAAGAGACCATCCGCCGCAAGGTGCGCAACATGCTGGAGGTCGTGGGCCTGAAGGGCTTTGAGCGCCGCAGCATCAGCCAGATGTCCGGCGGCCAGCAGCAGCGCGTGGCCATCGCCCGCAGCCTGGTCAACGAACCGGAGATCCTGCTGCTGGACGAGCCTTTGGGTGCACTGGACCTGAAGCTGCGCAAGGAAATGCAGCTGGAGCTCAAGCGCCTGCAGCGCGAAATGAACATTACCTTTATTTATGTCACCCACGATCAGGAAGAAGCCCTGACCATGTCCGATACCGTTGTGGTCATGAACGGCGGCAAGGTGCAGCAGATCGGCACCCCGGAGGACATCTATAACGAGCCGAAGAACGCCTTTGTGGCGGACTTCATCGGCGATTCCAACATCGTGGACGGTGTGATGCACAAGGACTTCCTGGTGTCCTTCTCCGGCGTGGACTTCCCCTGTGTGGACCGCGGCTTTGCCCGGGAGCAGAGCGTGCAGGTCGTGGTGCGCCCCGAGGACATCGAGGTGGTCTCCCCGGTGGAAGGCCAGCTGGTGGGCGTGGTCAACGACGTCATCTTCAAGGGCGTGCACTTTGAAATGCATGTGGAGTGCGAGGGCCGCGAGTGGCTGATCCATTCCACCCGCGCCTGCACCCCCGGCGAGACCATCGGCATGCGCATCGGCCCCAACGAGATCCACATCATGGCACGGAGCGAGGGGTGATGCGCCATGAAGATTTATGACAAGAAGCTGGCCTATCCGTACTTTGTATGGATGACCTTGTTCACGGTGGTGCCGCTGCTCATTGTGGTGTATTACGCCTTTACCGACGGCAACGGCGCGTTCACCATGGAAAATCTGGCTTCCATCAGCGGTTACGGTTCGGTGTTTGCCCGCAGCCTGCTGCTGGCCCTCATTGCCACGGTCATCTGCCTGGTGCTGGCGTTCCCCATCGGCTATTTTCTGTCCCGCCTGCGGGTGAACAAGCAGCACATCATGCTCATGCTGGTGATGCTGCCCATGTGGATGAACTTTCTGCTGCGCACCTACGCATGGATGGGCCTGCTCAGCGTGAACGGCCCGGTGAATGCCATTCTGGGCTTCTTCGGCCTGGGACCCTATACTATGCTGAACACCTCCGGCGCTGTGGTGCTGGGCATGGTGTACAACTATGTGCCCTATATGATCCTGCCGCTGTACACCAGCATGACCAAGATCGACCAGAGCCTTGTGGAGGCAGCCCAGGACCTGGGGGCCAACACCACCAAGACCCTGCTGCGGGTGCTCATCCCCATGAGCGTGCCCGGCATCAGCACCGGCATCACCATGGTGTTCGTGCCGGCAGTGTCCACCTTCGTCATCAGCCGGATGCTGGGCGGCGGTTCCAACCTGCTGATCGGCGACCTGATCGAAATGCAGTTCCTTGGCAACAGCTACAACCTGAATGTGGGCTCCGCCATGAGCCTTGTGCTGATGATCATCGTGCTGCTGTGCATGAGCTTTACGTCCAGCTTTGACGAGGACGAGATGGAGGGTGTGTCCTGATGAAAACAAAACATCTCCGCCTGATGCAGCGTGCCTACGTCATTCTGTTCTTCTGCTTCATGTATCTGCCCATTGCCTACATGATCGTGTTCAGCTTCAACCAGAGCAAGGGCTATTCGCTGTTCACCGGCTTTACCTTAAAGTGGTACAGCAGCCTGTTCCACAATTCGTCCATTCTGCATGCACTGTGGGTGTCCATTGAGGTGGCACTGCTGTCTGCCATCATCGCCACAGTGCTGGGCACGGCGGCCAGCCTGGGCATCGCCTCCATGAGCCGCCGCAGCCGCCTGCTGGTGACCAACATCACCTACATCCCGGTGGTCAACCCGGAGATCATCACCGGCATTTCGCTCATGCTGCTGTTCGTGGCTTACCAGCGCTTTGCCGAGGGCGTCTCCTGGCTGCCGGACACCATCATGGGCTTCCCGACGCTGCTCATCGCCCACATTGCCTTCAATGTGCCGTATGTCATCTTCAACGTGAGCCCCAAGCTCAAGCAGCTGGACATCAAGCTGTATGAGGCGGCCCTGGATCTGGGCTGCAACCCCAAGCAGGCCTTCTTCAAGGTCATCCTGCCGGAGATCAGCCCGGCCATCCTGTCGGCCTTCCTGATCTGCCTGACCTACTCCATCGACGATTTCATGATCTCCTACTTCAACTGCGGCACCGTGGAAACGCTGCCCATCGCCATCTACTCCATGACCCGCAAGAAGGTCAGCCCGGAGATCTACGCACTGTCCACCATCATGTTCGTGGTGATCCTGTGCATCATTCTGATTTCCAACGCCATGGAAAGCCGCAGCTACCGCCGCGACCAGAAGGCGCTGAGAGGGGAGGGCGTGTGATGAAACGTTTTGCCGTTCTGCTGCTCACGCTGGCGCTGGCGGTGTGCTGCACGCTGCCGGCCTTTGCGGCAGATACCATTGAGGTGAATGAGGACGTTTCGGTGTCCGGCGATTACGACTGGACCCGCTTCAAGGGCCAGAACATCACCCTGAACGTCTACAACTGGGGCGAGTACATCTCCAACGGCTCGGACGACAGCCTGGACGTGGTGTCTGCCTTTGAGGACCTGACCGGCATCAAGGTGAACTACACCACCTTCGACTCCAACGAGTCCATGTACGCCAAGCTGAAATCCGGTGCGGCGGACTACGATGTGGTGATCCCGTCGGATTACATGGTGGCCAAGATGATCGCAGAAGGGATGCTCAAGCCCCTCAACTACGACAACATCCCCAACTTCCAGAAGATCGACGCGGAATACCGCAACCCGGATTACGACCCCCAGAACGCCTATACGGTGCCCTACATGCTGTGCACGACCGGCATCATCTACAACACCACGATGGTGGACAAGACACCCACCAGCTGGGCGGACCTGTGGGATGAACAGTATGCCGGCAACATCCTGATGTTCAACAACAGCCGCGACGCCTACGCCATTGCGGCCTTCAAGAGCGGCCATGACATCAACCCCCAGTCCACGGAAGAAGTGGACGAGGTGGTGAAAGAGCTCAAGGCTCAGAAGCCGCTGGTGCAGGCCTACGTCATGGATGAGATCTTTGATAAAATGATCGGCGGTGAGGCAGCCATCGGCGTGTACTACTCCGGCGACGCCATCACCATGATCGACGATAACCCCGACCTTGCCTGGGTGTTCCCGGAGGAGGGCAGTGTGCTGTCGGTGGACTGCATGGCCATCCCCGCCACGAGTGAGCACCAGGAAGCCGCTGAAATGTTCATCAACTTCATGTGTGAGACGGACATCGGCAAGGCAAACGCCGAGTACATCGGCTACACCACTCCCATGGAGTCGGTGCGGGAGGTGCTGGACGAGGACCTGCGCGACAGCGAGATCGCTTATCCGCCGGAAGAACTTGCCGCGAAGGAACGGGTGTTCACCGCTCTGAGCGATGACGTGAACAGCGAGCTGGACGTGAAGTGGAGCGAGATGAAGAGCTACGACGAGGGCGGCAGCAGCCTGCTGTTCCTGTCGCTGCTGGCCGCCATGGTGGCGCTGGCCTGCTTCAACATCTGGCGCAAACTGCGCAAAAAGAGCCGCAACCAGTATTAAACAGACGGCCCCGCCCTCTCGGATCTGCTGCTGCCGCAGACGATGGAGAGAGCGGGGCCTTTTTGAAATCATTTCGGATGGGAAAGGAACATTATGGAACCCAATTTTTACACCGAGACCGCAACGGTGCTCAACGCGGATGCGGACTTCCGCAGCCTGCTCAAGCCCAGCGCCCTGCTGCGCTATGTGGAGCAGGTATCTGCCGACCACGCCCGTGTCTTTGGCATGGATGACAAGTTTTTCCGGGACCACAACGTGGCGTTTCTGGTGGGCAAGCAGGCCCTGCAGTTTGTGCGGGTGCCCCGCCGCACCGAGGCGCTCACCCTGACCACCCGCGCCGAGCACAGCCGCCGGGGTGCCATCAAGCGCATCACTACGGTCACGGATGCCGCCGGGAAGCTGGTGGCCACGGTGGACTGCCGCTGGATCCTGGTGGATCGGACCAGCGGCCACATCATGCGGGAACCAAACTGGACCGTGGAAAATTTCTGGAATGAGACGGTGGAAGGGGAGCTGTCCCTGCACACCCACCGGTGCAAAGAGCTGACGTCGGCAGGGGAGTGCAGGGCCAGCTACTCGCTGTGCGACCTGAACGGCCACATCAACAACGCCTATTATCTGGACCTTGCCTGCGACGCTCTGCCGCCGGAGGTGCTGCAGGCGGGCCCGGTGACCTTTGCCGCCGTGAACTACCACCGGGAGATCCCCATGGGGGACACGGTGGAACTGCTGTATGCACCCTCGGAAGAGGGGTGGTATGTGCAGGGCCGCCACGACGGCCGCACCAGCTTTGAGTGCTATCTGAAGATCGGGTCATAAAAAGTTCACAAAATAAGTTACAGAAAAATGACAAAACCCTATTGCAAAATAGTATCAAAAGAGTTACAATATGGTTACAGCAAGGGCCGAGATCCCCTGGCTGTGTGTGAAATCTTTTTCTTCTTGTTTTTGGGATATCGGGCACCGGGCCTCCTCCTCCGACTGGAACTCCTTCACAGTCTGTGCTCCGTGTGCCGCACAGGCGATGTCCCGCTTCGTGTGCAAAAAAGCTCGTCCGTGACCCGGACGAGCTTTTTTGCATGCCGAAAACCGCCGGAATCGTCAAAAAGTATGACCTTGCGCGGTTTTGGTGGGCATTTTGCCTGTTTTTCTCCAAAGGACAGTTTCAAAGTTTGGCGCGGCAGGGGTTTGTATTCTGAGGCCGAGTGTGGTAAAGTATATACAATCAATTTAGATGGCTCAAACATGAATGATTTTGTTGTAGAATGCTTCATGCTGCGATAAGAGAAAAGGAGTTTGACTATGGCTTATTTCTATGAAGAACCCTCCCGCACCTTTGGCGAGTATCTGCTGGTCCCCGGCTATTCCTCTGCGGAGAATGTGCCTACGGCGGTCAGCCTGAAGACCCCGCTGGTCAAGTACCGCAAGGGGCAGGAGGAGTGCCCGCTGCAGATGAATATCCCCATGATCAGCGCCATCATGCAGTCGGTCTCCGGCGATAAGCTGGCCATTGCACTGGCTCGTCAGGGCGGCGTCTCCTTCATCTATGGCTCCCAGAGCATCGAGAACGAGGCTGCCATGGTGCGCCGCGTCAAGAGCTACAAGGCCGGCTATGTCGTGTCCGACTCCAATCTGGCCCCCACCGCTACCCTGCACGATGTGCTGGAGCTCAAGGCCCGCACCGGCCACTCCACCATCGCGGTCACCGCTGACGGCACCCCCAACGGCAAGCTGCTGGGCATCGTGGCCTCCCGCGACTACCGCGTCAACCACACCCCGGATGACGCTCCCGTTACCACCTTCATGACCCCGCTGGAAAAGCTGGTCACTGCCCCGGAGAACACCTCCCTGCATGACTGCAACAACATCATCTGGGACAACAAGATCAACACTCTGCCGCTGGTGGACGCTGAGGGCAACCTGAAGTATATGGTGTTCCGCAAGGACTACGACTCCCACAAGAAGAACGCCAACGAGCTGCTGGACGCCAACAAGAGTTATGTGGTGGGTGCCGGCATCAACACCCGCGACTACGCTCAGCGCGTGCCCGCACTGGTAGAGGCCGGTGTGGATGTGCTGTGCATCGACTCCTCCGAGGGCTACTCCGAGTGGCAGAGCCGCACCATCGGCTGGATCCGTGAGCACTACGGCGACACCGTCAAGGTCGGCGCAGGCAATGTGGTCGATGCAGAAGGCTTCCGCTTCCTGGCAGAGGCAGGTGCCGACTTCGTGAAGATCGGCATCGGCGGCGGTTCCATCTGCATCACCCGCGAGACCAAGGGCATCGGCCGCGGCCAGGCAACGGCTGTCATCGAGGTGGCCAAGGCTCGTGACGAGTACTTCAAGGAGACCGGCATCTATGTGCCCATCTGCTCCGACGGCGGCATCGTCCACGACTACCACATCACCCTGGCACTGGCCATGGGTGCCGACTTCGTCATGCTGGGCCGCTACTTCGCCCGCTTCGACGAGAGCCCCACGAACAAGGTGCGCATCAACGGCCAGTATATGAAGGAGTATTGGGGCGAGGGCTCCAACCGTGCCCGCAACTGGCAGCGCTACGACCTGGGCGGTTCCACCAAGCTGAGCTTTGAGGAAGGCGTGGACAGCTACGTCCCGTATGCCGGCCCGCTGGCCGACGGCGTGCAGACCACTCTGTACAAGGTCAAGAGCACCATGTGCAACTGCGGCGCTCTGTCCATCCCGGAGCTGCAGCAGAAGGCCAAGCTGACCGTCGTGTCCTCCACCTCCATTGTGGAGGGCGGCAGCCATGACGTCGTGCTGAAGAACGCTACCCCCAACATCATCAACGGCTAAAGAACAAAACCCTCTCAGTCTGCTCATTTCACTCGCATCCAGCTCCCCCGAAAGGGGGAGCTTTTTCGTTGAATCGGAAAGTTTCCCCTCTCGATAAAAGCTCGCCCTTCGGGAGAGCTGGCATCGCGTAAGCGATGACTGAGAGGGTTGTTCTTCAGTTCGATCGCAATCCCAGAAAATGTCGCAAAACCCTTGCGCAGGCCTGCGATTGGTGTTATCATGTTAGAAACACCCTGTCAAGACAGGGCGAGGGCTTTCCGCCGGAGTTCTGTACTCCGGCCGGGAACTGGGAAACGGCAGCGGCCCGCGGGCTGTGCCGTTGAGAAGAAGAGAGGAAACATTCATGGACGAAATCAAGGTTGTGCCTTATATTCCGGATGAGGACTACGACAACCCCGCAATGGTCGTGGATTTTTATGAATTTACGATGGCAAACTGCCTGTTTCTGCACGGATTCAAGGACACCACGCTGGTGTTTGACATGTTCTTCCGCAAGAACCCGGACAATCAGGGCTATTCCATCAGCGCCGGTCAGCGCAAGCTGACCCGCTTTCTGCTGAATTACCATTTCAACGCACAGGACATCTGGTGGCTGCGCACCAAGGGTATGAGCGAGGAATTCTGCGAGTATCTGCGCACCTACCGTTGGAAGGGCGACATGTATGCCCTGCCGGAGGGCACTGTGTGCTATCCCCACGTGCAGATGGTGCGCATTGAGTGCGATCTGGTGGGCGCCATCCTCATTGAGACCTACTTGCTGCAGACGATGAACTTCCACAGCCTCATCGCCACCAAGGCCACCCGCGTCACCGGTCTGAACACCCACACGCCCCGCAGCGTCATGGAGTTCGGCACCCGCCGTGCACAGGGCGAGAGCGCCGGCAACGATGGTGCCTATGCGGCGGTCCTGGGCGGCTGCGTGGGTACGGCCAACTGTCTGGCGGAGATGAAGTTCGGCTCGGACGTCAAGGCCGTGGGCACCGTGGCACACAGCTTCATCGAGTTCTTCCCGACGGAATTCGACGCCTTCAAGGCATTTGCCGACACCTACCCGGACTCGGTCAGCCTGCTGCTGGATACCTACAACATCATGGAGAGCGGTCTGCCCAACCTGATCAAGCTGGACGACTACCTGATCGAGAAGTACCCCAATGACCCCAACCGCCGCGTCAAGAGCGCCCGCATCGACTCCGGCGACCTGGCCCGCGGCTCCAAGCGTCTGCGCAAGGCACTGGATGCTGTCGGCAAGCCGTACATCAAGCTGGTGGCTTCCAACGGTCTGGACGAAAAGAAGATCGCCAACATGGAGCTGTATGAGCATGCCCACTTTGATTCCTACGGCGTGGGCGAGAACCTGATCACCTCCGCTTCCGACCCCGTGTTCGGCGGCGTGTACAAGCTGGTGGCTGTCAAGCAGCCGGACGGCAGCTATACCCCCAAGATGAAGTGCTCGGATTCGGCCAGCAAGGCCATCATCCCCGGCAAGAAGATGCCCTGGCGTCTCTACGATGAAAACGGACAGGCCCAGTGTGACCTGATCGCCATGGACGGCGAGGTGATCGAGGCCGGCAAGCCCGTCACGATGGTCAACTTGGACTCTGACGCCATTGAGCGCACCGTTACCTTTACCCCGACGGCGGTCAAGCCGCTGCTGGTGCCGCACATCCTGGGCGGCCAGCTGGCCATGGAGCTGCCCTCCATTGCCGAGAAGAAGGCCTACATCGCAAAACAGCTCACCGAGGAGACCTGGGAGAGCGAGCTGCGTCTGGAGTGCCCGCACAAGCATTACGTCAACATGACCCCTGCCGTGGCCGAGTGCCGCGCCAGAATGTACGCAGAGCTGCACGGCGGAAAAGTGTAACGCCTTTTCTTGACAAACCGGGCAAACTATTGTACTATAGACCATGCTGATTTGTGTTCATTCGGTCGATTTGCGTTCGGTCCGATTGACATAATTTTACCTCACACCTGTTATTCCCGGCTCCCTACAGCAATATGGGGCAGCAGGGCTTTGTAAGCCGGGTATCGGTGTGCCGCTGTGGTGAAATTGGCAGACACGAGGGACTTAAAATCCCTTTCTGGAGACAGAGTACGGGTTCGACCCCCGTCGGCGGCATGAAGAAAAGCACCTGAGAACGATGGTTCTTGGGTGCTTTTTTTCATGCTTGTTTTCCGGAAAAGGGGATGATATGCACATGCTGCGGTCGAGCGGATGGAGAGGCTTTGCGGTCTGTTCACAGTTCATTCGGAAAAAGTGCTTTTTCTTTCTATGGTTTCATGCTATAATAAAAAAACGATACGATCCGTGATCGTAACGGGGCAGGGGGCCGCTGGCCGTCCTGCCGGGGCAGTGCCCGCAAACTGCGGCGGGCGGGAAACAGAAAAAGAGAGGCGAATCGAGATGTTGGATATGATCAAATGCAGCACCGGCGGCGCATACTATGCCCGCGGCGAGTGGGTGCCGGCAGACGGCAACGCACCGGCAGCACTGGCCGCCAAGGGCTTTGATGCCGCTGCGGTGGAAAACGCCAAGACCGGTACCATGGCCTACAGCATTCTGCAGGCTCACAACACCAGCGGCGATGCCGAAAACCTGAAGATCAAGTTTGACGCCATGGCCAGCCATGACATCACCTTTGTGGGCATCATCCAGACGGCCCGCGCGTCCGGCCTGGAAAAGTTCCCCATCCCGTATGTGCTCACCAACTGCCACAACAGCCTGTGCGCCGTGGGCGGCACCATCAACGAGGATGACCACCGCTTCGGCCTGTCGGCTGCCAAAAAGTACGGCGGCATCTTTGTGCCCCCGCATCTGGCTGTCATCCACCAGTACATGCGTGAAAAGTTTGCCGGCTGCGGCAAAATGATCCTTGGCTCGGACTCCCACACCCGCTACGGTGCACTGGGCACCATGGCCATCGGCGAGGGCGGCGGCGAGCTGGCAAAGCAGCTGCTGGGCCGCACCTACGATGTGGCCCGTCCGGGTGTGGTGGCCATTTACCTCACCGGCAGCCTGCCTGCCGGCTGCGGCCCCCACGATGTGGCCATTGCGCTGGTGGGCAAGCTGTTCAAGAGCGGCTATGTCAAGAACAAGGTCATGGAGTTCGTCGGCCCCGGCATTGCCTCCCTGCGGCAGGACACCCGCAACGCCATCGACGCCATGACCACCGAGACCACCTGCCTGTCCTCCATCTGGGAGACCGATGAGACCACGCAGAAGTTCCTTGCCGTGCACGGCCGTGCTGCGGATTACAAGAAGCTGGCCCCGGCGGACCTTGCCTACTATGACGGCGTTGTGGAAGTGGATCTGTCGGCCATCCGTCCGATGATCGCTCTGCCCATGCACCCCTCCAATGCCTTTACCATCGAAGAGCTGAACGCCAATCTGGAGGACATCCTGCACGCCTGCGAAGAGGATGTGCAGAAGCTCATCGGCCGCAAGGATGTGCGCCTGGACCTGTGCAGCAAGATCGAGAACGGCAAGCTGCGGGTGGACCAGGGCGTGATCGCCGGTTGTGCAGGCGGTTTGTACGACAGCATCTATGAGGCGGCTTCCATCCTCAAGGGCCGCACCGGCGGCTGCGGCGACTACGCCCTCAGTGTGTACCCCGGCAGTCAGCCCATCATGATGGAACTGGTGCGCACCGGCGTGATCAGCGAACTGATGGCCAGCGGTGCCACCGTGCGCACGGCTTTCTGCGGCCCCTGCTTCGGCGCAGGCGATGTGCC
>OGXW01001920.1_pt1 | contig 15268 bp, 9 predicted proteins | sample 1576341 | NCBI WGS metagenome assembly OGXW01 (sample SAMEA3541592, study PRJEB24748) | human gut metagenome | biome: human gut; feature: human-associated habitat; material: faeces | place: China | collected 2012
CGTGCGCCATCTCGCCCTGCGCGGCAACAGGGTCTACGCCTCGCAAAACGTGGCCGGAAAAATCTGGAGCATCGCCGCCGACAGTCTTACCTCCGCCATCGACCGCGCCGCGGAGGCCGGCCGACGCGCAATCTCGGCTAACGGATGGCGCGGATGTCAGGTGGGAAAAGGAGCGCGCACGCTCGAGGTATCGCCCGACGGACGCTACACATTCGTGGCCTGCAACTTCGACAGCCGCGTTGACGTGGTCGACAATTCGGTCATGAAAGTGGTGACTTCCATACGGTGTGACTCCTACCCCGTAGGACTCGCGCTCTCGCGCCGGGGCGGCACACTGGCCGTAACGTCGCAGGGGCGCCGCGGCCAGGGTGGTAATGCCCTCAATCTCTTCAATATCCACCGGAAATAACCATACATTCTAATAATTGGGGCGGCGTGTCGACAGGTTTCGACACGCCGCCCTGATTTATACCTATAAACTGATTTTAGCGGACTACTTCCTTGGCAACACTGTTGCCGCGGCGCACGATGTAGATACCCGGAGCCGGATGAGCAACACGGATGCCCTGCAGACTATAATATACCGGAGGTAGCTGGCTGTCGGAGTCGGAAGCGACACCCTCCACACCCGACGAGGCGGCTTTGAAGTAGAGGCGGAAATTGTCGAAACAGGTCCAGTCGGTGGCCATTGTCACCGTCTTGCGAATACCGACACGGAGCGCACCGCGTTCGGGCAGAATATATTCCACGGAGTTACCGGTATATTTGCCTGCGGTGTTGAAGGCCGTGTTGGCCGACCACACGTCGTTGGGGACATTCGAGAGCGTGTAATCCTCGCTGTGGAGCGAGACGAAGGGAGTCTCCATGTCGGCGATATAGAGCACCGGGTGCAGACGCTCGTAGCCGTCGCGGTGGGCGGCAAACGAATACTCACGGCTGCCATAGCGGTAGAATCCCTGTACCTCAAGCCGATATGTGCCTGCCGGCATATTTTCGAGAATCTGGTAAGTGTCGAAATTCTTGTCGAAATGCTCGGCTACACCGGCATTGGCGGCCGTAAATACCGTACCGAGCCAGCCGTTGCCATTGTTGGCGTTGAAATCGGGATTCTCGAGAAGATACGTCACGTCGTTGAACCCTTCGGGAGCATCAGCAGAGAGGGAGGCTGACTTGGCTGCGGCGAGTGCATCGAGCGCCTGACGCAGAGCGGCTGTGAGCGACTCCACCGTGCGGTTGGAATCAACCAGAGTCTCGGCCATGGCGATGGCTGCATCGTAGGATGCGTCGCCACCGGACTGCGCCGTTTTGGCCTTGGCAAGCTCCGAAGCATAAACGCCCCAGAGCTCGAGCATCTGCTGTTCGGCAGCCGTGACGGGCATCACGCCGCCGACGCTCATATTGCCGACTCCGCCGAGAGTGAGCGCCTCGCCGGGGGTCGAGACTGCGAAATCCGTATCCGTTACTTTTGCCGTGCCAGCCGAAGTGCGGTAATACAGCCCGTGAGTATCGCGGCCGATAAGGCGCACAAGCACGGGCGACGACACAGCGGCACCACCTTCGAGAGCCATGGAGGCAGACTCACTCCACTCGCCATCTATAGCATCAGCTACATAGTGGACGAGAGCGGCACACGTGGGCACGGCGGCAAGCAGATGCCAGCGGCCATCGTAGCCGCTCTTCCAGAGGTCGAAGGCGGCAGGCGCAATCCCCTCGGGTCCGAAAGCTTCCGGAGCCGACAGGGTGCCGAAACCGGTATCAGCCACTGAACGTACGAGTTTCACACCGTCGGCCGTGCGTAGCAGGAAGTATACCTGAGTTTTCCCGTCGTTGTCGACAACGACACGCGGACTCTCCACGGCAGTTACATTCGAATCGAACGTCGCCGGAGCCGACTCCCAGTGGAAAAGGTCGGGCGACTGCATCAACACTACAGAAAGTCCGTCGGCCGATACTCCGGCCATAAGATAACGGCTGTTGCGGGAGTCGCGGGCGATGAAAGCATCCTGAGCGACGATGCCACTGCCTGCGCCAAGCCTTTCAAAACGTTTTCCCATCGTCGACTCTCCGGCGAGCGCGAACTCAACGGAGCCACCCGAGGGATTGCCGGTGAGCAGATAACACGTGAACGCCTCGGCGGGAGCAAGCGTAACCGGGAACTGAAGCACGCCCTCTGCTCCGTCGGGCATGCGCACCGTGGCCGAAACCGTCCCGGCAGCACGAGGCTCTTCAGAACTGTTGGGCCGGAGAATATCGAGCGTAGCCGAATACAGACCCGAAACGGGTGCGATGTCGGCCGAGGGAGTTTCCATGAACCATTCAACGGACGCCCCCGAGGGGAGAACTGTCGGGAGCTGAACGGGTTCGTGAAGCCAGCGGAGTCTGTCGGCTACCGGAGCGAGCGCGGCAAGCGCCTCCTCGCGTGCGGCATCGCTGAGGTCGGAGCGTCCAACCTCCGGTTTCACAGCATCTCCCAGAGCGAAGCGGATGATGCTGAATGAATATGGGGGCACCTGATAGACTGATGTGGAGGGAGCTACGCTTTCCATAGCTCCGGCGGCCGGAGCCACATTGCGCGGATTGGCGAGCGTGTTTATGTCTGTATCGGATGCAGAGGTGAGCACCGTCACGTCGGCCGACAGCATCGAGGCGTTAGCCATATTGATTGTGAGAGGAGTGGCATTTCCTGATGTGTTTACCACCTTTACAAACATGGAGTTGTCGTCGTCGTTGACGGTCGATGAGAAGTAGAGCGAACGACCCACGGGGAATGTAACGTCGTGGACAAGTTCGCCGTCGAGCCAGCATTTCACCGACGGCCCGTTGACCTCCACCTTTATATGGTAGTCGCGGCCGGATTCAATCTTGCCCGGTCGCAGGTCGAAATCGGATTTAGTGCCGTTCTTGCAATACTGGAGGCCGTGCTGCGAATTGTTCCATCCGCCTATGTTCCACCAGCAGTAGTTGGAGGCGTCGGCATAGTTGAACACGATGAGGAAGCCCTCGCTTCCGGAAATCTTGCGCGCGTCGCATTCGAAAACGTAGGAATCGGGCAGTTCGGTGTTCATTATCGCCATATCGCCCTGCAGCGAGAGGTTTTTCTGATAGAGCGTCTCATTGTTGTTGCCCCAGGTTGAGCCGGCCGTCCAGTTGTATATGCCTGCGGCGAAATCGTCGGTGAATATTTCCGTGCCATCGGGGCGGGTGATTTTCACGTTGTCGAAATAAGCGCGGGTGCTCCAGGTCGACACGCCCACCTGCTTGCCAAGCGAGGCTGTATTGTTCTCCTCGGTGAATTTCACGTTCTGGCGCCCCACGTTGGTGGCCATAAGCTGCTGGATATAGTAGGAGGGGATACCGAACGCGTCGGCGTGGGTAAAGCGGATCATGTCGGGCAACCAGCCGCCGCCCCGCTCTTCGTTGTAGAAAATCGGGGCATAGGAGTTCATCACCACGATGTCGGAATTGCGCTCCATTCCGAGCATGTAGACGGCCTCGCCGAGAGCGGCGCGCAGCGGACCGGCGCCTACCTCGCCGGCAGGCTCCGTGACGGCATATTCTCCGACATAGATTTTGGGGCCGGTGCGGTCGTAGGAATCATATTTCCCGTACTGGAGCTCGAACCATCCGGGAGTGCGGTAATAATGCTCGTCGACCATCTCGACCGGATAGGGATTGCGCCAGGAAGGTGTATCCGTGCCCCACGACTCGACATTGCCGATAAGGGTGATTTCCGGGTAGCGCGATTTGATGGCATCGTAGAAAGCCTTGTAGCGCTCGGCATAATGGTCGAAACGAAGATCATTGGGGTCGTAATTGTAGTTTTCGTTACCAATCTCCAGCAGGCGGAGATTGAACGGCTCGGGATGGCCGGCGGCTGCACGGCGTGCGCCCCACTCGGTGGTAACGTCGCCGTTGCAGTACTCGATGGCATCGAGAGCCTCCTGAATGTAGGCGTCGATGTCGGTATAGTCCACCGCATAGAAATGGCCGAGACCGATATTTACCACAAACAGCGGCTCCGCACCCAGATCTTCCGTAAGCTGCAGGAATTCATGGAAGCCCATGCCGTCGGTGCAGGGGTATCCCCAGTTGTGGTTGTAGTGGCCGGGGCGCTCCTCAACCGGGCCGATGGTCTTCTTCCATTCGAAGCGGTTGTTGTTCTCGGCCGTACCGTAGCCCTCGATGTAGCATCCGCCCGGAAAGCGGACAAATGAAGGCTGCATCGCCTCAAGCATTTCGGCCAGGTCGCGGCGGCATCCGTTGGGACGGCCACGGAACGTGGGCGGGAAAAGACTCACCATGTCGAGGCAGAGCGTGCCGGGCTTGTCGAATGTGAGGTTGAACTTGCAGTCGGGAGCGGTGACCGTGGCCGTCATCTCGCCCGACACCTTGGTCCATTTGCCGTCGGCCCGGAATGCCACAGCCCCCTGCGCGGCGACTTCGCCGCCCGCAGTGGCCAGAGAGAACGAAGCGGTTCCGGAATAAGAGGTATCCGATTTCACCCAGAAAGAAAATGAATACGTATCGCCTTCCGTAGCTTTGATGCCCCAGTAGCCAGTGTTGGATATCCCCTGCCCTGCCTCTGAAAGCTTCAGTTCGAGGGCCGCGAGATGGGCGTCGTTCATAAGGCCGGTTCCGATAGCGACTGCCTCAGCGCCGTCGAGAGGTGTCCAGAATTCGAGACCGTTGGTCTCGAACGAGCGGTTGCGGATCAACTCAGCATAAAGACCACCGTCGCCGGCATTGTTGATTTCCTCATAGAAAATACCGTAGTGGAGCGGACCGATTTTAGCGCCGCGAGAGGCGGCATCGATATTCAAAGTGACCTGAGCGCCCGCCTGGACGCCACATACGGCCAAAGCAGCTCCCAGGAGAGCTTGTCTGAACAAGTAAGAAGGCATAGAATTCATGGTATTAAGGCAGCCGACCCTTTCAGCGGCTGCATTCTGCATAATATAATACTGTTTACAAATTTACGGATTGAAACATACATTTACAACAGCAACGCCGGAAAATCGGCTAACGGCAAAATAACTTAAAAATTAGGGTGGCGTTTGAGCAATGAGAGAGGTCAAATCGTAGTTTATTATAAGAATCAACAAAAATAATACCTAAGTAACTGGTCGAAATTATTTTAATATTTCCGGGAGGAAAATTTTCAGGAGATTTTTCTCGATGAAGAAGGAGTGTAGATGTCTACACGACTGATGAAGAGAGGAAAAGATGCGAAAATTTTACCGCGGAAATGTTGAAATAATTAGATCAGGACAGTATAAAATAATTTTGAACAGTTACTTAAATAATACCATATGGCAAAGAAAGAATACTTTCCCACGATAGGAAAAATCAAATTCGAGGGGACGCAGAGCTACAACCCGCTGGCGTTCCGTTATTACGACGCAGAGCGCGTGGTCCTCGGCCGCCCCATGAAAGAATGGCTGAAATTCGCCATGGCATGGTGGCATACCCTCACTGCCGAGGGTGGCGACCAGTTTGGCGGAGGCACCAAGAAATTCCCCTGGAATGATGCGCCCGACGCCATGACGGCAGCAAAACAGCGCGCCGATGCCGGATTCGAAATCATGCAGAAGCTCGGCATCGAGTATTTCTGCTTCCACGACGTGGACCTCATCGGCGACTCGGCCGACATCGACGAATACCAGAGCCGTATGGCCGAAATCACCGAATACCTCAAGAGACTGATGGCCGACACGGGCATAAAGAACCTCTGGGGCACGGCCAACGTATTCGGCAACGGCCGCTACATGAACGGCGCAGCCACCAATCCCGACTTCGACGTAGTGGCCCGCGCAGCCGTACAGATCAAGGGTGCCATCGATGCCACGATAGCCCTCGGGGGCAGCAACTACGTGTTCTGGGGCGGCCGCGAAGGCTACATGAGCCTGCTCAACACCGACCAGAAGCGAGAAAAGGAACATCTGGCAATGATGCTGAAAATGGCCCGCGACTACGCCCGCTCCAAAGGTTTCACCGGCACTTTCCTCATCGAGCCCAAGCCCATGGAGCCTTCCAAACACCAGTATGACGTCGATACGGAGACCGTAATAGGATTCCTTAAAGCTCATGGCCTCGATAAAGACTTCAAGGTGAACATCGAGGTGAACCACGCCACGCTCGCCGGCCATACATTTGAGCATGAACTGGCGGTGGCCGTCGACAACGGGATGCTCGGCTCAATCGATGCCAACCGCGGCGACTATCAGAACGGCTGGGATACCGACCAGTTCCCCATCGACAACTACGAGCTTACCCAGGCCATGATGCAGATAATCCGCAACGGAGGCTTCGGCAACGGAGGCACCAACTTCGACGCCAAGACGCGCCGCAACTCCACCGACCTCGAGGACATTTTCATCGCCCACATCGCCGGGATGGACGCCATGGCCCGCGCGCTGCTCAGCGCCGCCGAAATCCTGGAAAAATCGCCCTATAAGAAGATGCTCGCCGACCGCTACGCAAGCTTCGACGCCGGCAAAGGCAAGGAATTCGAGGAGGGCAAGCTCTCGCTCGAGGCGCTCGTTGACTATGCCAAAGCCCACGGCGAACCTGTCCAGACCTCGGGCAAGCAGGAGCTGTATGAGGCAATCATTAACATGTACTGCTAAGAAGGTGCCCCCATAACGGCCCGGCTGCGGCGTCGCCGCAGGAATGCAAAATACAAAATACGGCGGGGTTTTCAAAATTCATTTTTTTAAAACCGCCGATTTTTTGCTAATTTTGCAGCCGCAAAACGGGGGGATAATCCGAAAAGCGGGGATAATACAGAAACAGGTTGATTAAAAACAGGTTGATAAAAGGTATAGTTTAATGAAGAAATCTTTGCTTTCGCTCGCCATGGGCACTTTTGCGCTCGGAATCGTGGAATTCGGCATGATGGGAATTCTGAGCGACATAGCCCGCGATTTGAAAATAAACATAGTAGATGCCGGCCATCTTATTTCAGCCTATTCGGCCGGAGTGGCCGTAGGCGCTCCATCGCTGATATTTCTGCGCCGGTTGCCTCTGAAGCGTCTGATGCTGCTTCTGGCAGCCGTGATAGCGGTGGGAAACGCGATGGTAGCCTTATCTCCTAATTTCGGTTGCCTTCTCGGAGCGCGCTTTGTTTCCGGATTGCCCCACGGCGCATTTTTCGGAGCGGGAGCGATAGTATGCTCGCGTCTGGCCGATAAAGGGAAAGGAGCTTCGGCGGTGGCGGTTCTTGTCGGCGGCATGACCATAGCCAATCTTGTAGGCGTGCCGGGGTTCACGTTTGTATGTCAGCTCGTATCGTGGCGTCTGCCGTTTGCCATAGTCGCGGCTATCGGGCTGATTACCTGCGTGGCTATCAGATGCTGGATACCGAGGCTTGCGCCACTGCCCGACACAGGGATGAAGGGCCAGTTCCACTTCCTTTCGCGGCCGGCGCCATGGCTGATATATGCCGGAGTGTTTTTCGGCCAGGCAAGCGTGTATTGCTGGATGAGCTATATTTCGCCGATAATGACGCGCGTGACCGGCTTTTCAAATTACGACATGACATATATCATGGTAATTGTAGGCGCAGGCATGGTATTCGGCAACTATATTGCCGGACGACTGGCCGACAGATACCCGTCGTCGCTGGTGACGGCTGTAATTGCGAGCCTTATCTTTGCCGTCATGCCGATGATTTACATCCTCTCGCCATATAAGGCGCCTTCGCTGCTTCTGACGTTCATAGCGCCGGCACTGCTCTTCGGGCTCGGAGGACCGCTGCAATACCTGATAGTTCGCTACGCCAAGGGGGGAGAAATGCTCGGGGGCGCCGGGATTCAGATTGCTTTCAACGTATCCAATGCCATGGCGGCAGCTATCGGAGGCGCGGCAATTCATCACGGCTTCGGATTGGCGTCGCCCGCATTGGCAGGAACACCTTTAGCCCTGATCAGCGCCGCAGCGCTTTTCACGCTGTATCATATGGAGCGTCGCAGCGGAAAATCCGGCGCATCCCGGTCCGACGACTGACTGAAACCGGTGGTTGAGACAGCATTTTTATCTTTTTCTACGAAATCCATCCCAGATTCCACCCTTCATAAACTCTTCATTAATCCTTCTGGTACGCTCAAAGGTATCAGACTTTTCCTTATTTTCTCTGGCCTCTCGTTCATTCTTAGCTTTCTGTTGTTCGTAGGATAGCTCATGACGACCGGATGAAGGGTCTTCTGCGTGGCCTGCGGCAAAGAGGAAAAAAGCGCAGAGAAGCCAAGGCAACATGGCAACCAGCATCTGAACGAAGAGATTCCATAAAGCAATGGCAAAACCTAACACAGCAATCATGGCGCCGACAATATATACAACTCCGAATATAGTCAGCCACATTCCTTTAAAGAAACCGTATGATTTGATATTCAATACTATAGTGGACATTGACCCAAACCCTATAATCGCAATGAGGATTATCCCTGCGATTATTTGCAAAGTCGAATTGCTCACGCGTAACAACCCCAGCACCAGACACACAATGAACATAACCGGAATTGCAATAAGAAAAGAGATTGCCATGGGCGTAAGCTCTCCCATTGGAGTGCAGTTCCGTGAAACCAACCTGCCATAAAGCGGGAAACTGGCTAATTGAGCCAAAATCACAAAGCCAAACGGAAGCACGCGGAGCACCGAGCCCCAGAAACCATAGACATCACTGTCGCACCACCAAAACATACGGGTCCCGAGCGCAAGGTAGCCTCTGACTTCGAGGTAACAGGCCAGCGCTATCATCAATGGTACAAATATCAATGCAATCAACCTTATCAGCTTCAACTTTAGACCGATAAGCAACAGTAACAATGAACCCAACACTAACCCAACAATATATTGATATGGTGTCAGGGTTGAGTAGAGCCTTCCGTCGGGAGTGCGCCACTTGGCTGTCAGGGTTTCCCAGGGGTCTTCGACCTCCTCGTCATCTATGAAACATAAATTGCCAAAGACGCTTATCGCATATTCCTTGCCGTCAACCTTTATAACTCCGTAATCCGGAAAACCATCCACACTCCTAAGCACACTTACAGTATCGCCCGCAGCAATACTGACGGCATCAATGCCAACTGCCTCTTTCCCGCTGATGATTTGTATCTGATTCAATGTGACCGAATCACGCATGAACGGATCCACCACGTATTTCTGCCCGGACATTTGCCCGGCACTCAACATCACGATTGCAATAAAGATAGTTTTTATAAAATACGGCATTGTTGACTATGTTTTATTGGCAAATTTACACATAATACCTTGGGAATTTCTTCTCAATGAGTAAAAAACGTCTCTCAATGCGTAAAAACATTACTCCAAGTGCAAATATTCGACTATAGCCGAATACTCAACAAGAAAACAGTCAGACTACAAAAATGGAGCGCAAGCCATCGAACTTCACTCCATTCCGTCATCGTTGGCAGGTGGATTCATTTCACTTTCTCAAATCTACATTGTCCGTGGTGATATACTCCGAATCCTCCATCCACTCATTAATAAGAAATCTTGATGTCATTGAAGTCTTGGCCGCCCCATTAGATGCGGCAGTTCATCTCGGCTTCGGATTGGCGTCGCCCGCATTGGCAGGAACACCATTGGCTCTTATCAGCGCCGCAGCGCTCTTCACGCTGTATCATATGGAGCGTCGCAGCGGAGAATCCGGCGCATCCGGATCCGACGGCTGACTGAAACTGGTGGTTGAGACAGCATTTTCCAGCCGCAGCATATAACGCTTGGCATCAAGGCCTCCGGCATAGCCCGTAAGGGTACCGTCAGCTCCGACGACGCGATGACACGGCACAAAAATAGAAAGCGCGTTCGCGCCTATGGCGCTTGCCACGGCGCGAACGGCTTTTTTATGGCCGATGATACGGGCTATCTCGGCATAAGTCGGGGTAGAGCCGTATGGGATGGCAAGCAAAGCCTGCCACACGGACTTCTGAAAAGGTGTTCCGGCTAAATTCAAAGGCATATCAAAGCTTTTGCGAACGCCCCCAAAATACTCATCGAGCTGCCGCGCAGCCGACTCTATTACAGGGCTCGTACCTTCGGTAATATCTGCGCCAAGGATACGATTCAACCTATTGGCGACCGTCTGCCGGTGGGGAGAATCCAGCCAGTCGCACAAGCAAAGACTCTCGCCCGTCGACCCGAGCACAAGTTCCCCGCATGGCGAGGCGTAGACAGATGCAATTATGATATTTCGCTGCTTTTCAGTCATCCCGTTTCAGATTTCAGTAAAAAAACTACCCGACTCCACCGATGCTTACTTACAAAGATACTCCTTAAAGAATTGCTCGATTGAGGCGAAGGGGATGATGTCCTTCCTGTCGTAAAGGTCGGTATGGCTTGCGCCGGGAATCACCATGAAGAGCTTGTTGTTGTCGTTGCCGGGAACCACGGTCAGCTTTTTGTAGGTATCGCTTCCGAAATAGAACGAGTGGGCCTTCTCGCCATGGAGAATCATAACAGCGCTTTCGATTTCGGCGACACGGCTCATCAGCGGAAAGTTAATCCATGGAATTGCTGATGTGGTGTTACGTCCGCCGTTGGAATTGAGCGAGCGCGGATGGTAGCCGCGCGGAGTCTTGTAGTAATCGTTGTAGTCGCGCAGGAACTTCGGCGCATCGTCGGGCAATACATCGGGAACCCCGCCGGCAAGTTTCGGAGTACCATTGATAAAATCCTCGGTGCGCTGCGCGGCCAGCTGCTCGCGGAGTGCGTTGCGCGCTTCAATATTGTCGGCAGAGTCGAAATAGCCGTTGGCCGTCACCCGGCTCATATCGTACATGGTCGATGCCAGTGTGGCCTTGATGCGCGGGTCGGCTGCAGCGGCATTAACGGCAAGGCCACCCCATCCGCAGATGCCGATGATACCGACTTGGGCGGGGTCAACGTCGGGATTTGTGACGAGGAAGTCAACAGCCGCGCTGAAATCCTCAGTGTTGATGTCGGGCGACGTCATGTAGCGTGGTGTGCCGGCGCTCTCGCCGGTAAACGAGGGATCAAAAGCGACAGTAAGGAAGCCGCGTTCAGCCATCTCCTGGGCGTACAGGCCGGCGCACTGCTCCTTTACAGCGCCAAATGGGCCGCATACGGCTATGGCGGGGAGCTTGCCTGTGGCTCCCTTGGGCTTGTACATATCGGCGGCAAGCGTTATGCCGTAGCGGTTTACAAACGAGACTTTAGAGTGGTCAACCTTGTCGCTCTTAGGGAATGTCTTGTCCCATTCGGTGGTAAGTGTCAGTTTCTCCATATCGGTGTTGTGTTCAGGCGTGGATGCATTCAGGGCCAAAGCTCCCATAGAAACGGTAAAAAGCCCCAATGTCAGCATTCTCAAGGGTTTCATAAACTATTCCATAATTGATGGGTTATGCTGCAAAATTAGGACATTTATCCTACAACGCAATTGGCTAAAAGCTCAATTAACGTTTCCCACCGGCTCATTGCCTCCCGAAGACAAATCTAAATAGCTGTAGGAGCGATTCCGAATTCGCGCTTGAAAGCAGTGGAGAAATGCGACGGATTACGGAAGCCGACTTCGGCCGAAACATCCGCTACTCTTCGTCTGCCTGCTTTCATAAGCTCGTAGGCCTTGTCAAGACGCTTCTTTATCAGCCATTTCTCCGGCGTAAGGTTGCTGATTTTCTTGAAATCGCGCTTAAATGTGGCGAGGCTTCGTCCCGTGTAGTGCGCTATCTCTTCGATACTTAGGTCACTCATGTAGTTTTCTTCCATAAAATCGAGGATGTCGATCTTCCATGGCTCGTTGAAATCGAACATCGTGGGCACAAATCTCTCATCGATAGCTAAAAGAGCCATCAGCCCCTCCTGCAACTTCAGTTCCATAAAGTCATCCTTTGGCTTTACGTCAGGGTCGAAGTATGGGGCCATGGAGGCGAAAAGACTGGCCAGTTCCACCGTATCGGGCAACTTTATTACGCCGTCGGGGAGCTTTTCTGTGTTTGGCCTGAGTTTGTTGAGCGACAGCCTGCCGTACATTTCCCTAAGAAAACTCCGGGTAAACATCAGAAAGATACCGCAATACCGTTGGCCCCGATAAGTTTTCTTATACATTGTAATGTGATGGTCGCGCGGAATAAAGACACATTCACCTTTGCGCACGTGAATCTTCTCCGTTCCGTTGTCGAGAATCATCTCGCCGGAATAGACATAATTGAGCGCATATTCCCGCGAACGGTGTATGCAACCGCTCAAATCGTCGTAAAAGAAACTAAAAAACACATTGTTATAGTTGAATATCAGCTTCATGGGGCCAAGATTCTCTTCATGATTGTTTGCCATGGTTTGTATGTTTGAACTACAAATTTACCAATAAAAAGGCTACACGCAATTACTCTGCGGCTCAAATTCCATACAAAGAACATAATTATCGATATACAATCCACACCTAAATATCCGGCAGGATAATTTTCAGAGTTTTTGGATACAAATACCGAAAAATCAATATCAATATCCTCTGTCATATTTTGTTATTGAAGTCATTTAAACTTTTTCTTCGAAAAGAATTTGAGCCTGTTTTTGAGCGGATTTAACCCGAATTTGAGGGAGCGATACGGGCATCATGACCGAAAATGAGGGTGAAATCAGACAAAAAGAGGCCAAATTCTTGAAGATTACATATTACGAAGCCATTTGAAGAAAAAGTTGAAATGACTTCTTTAACACAAGAGATTGAAATCTGCCGGATTTCTCTGTTTATGGCTTTAATAACCGAATTATGTGTAGTGCCGCCACGGAAAACAGGATGTAAATTTGCAATCGTAAAATAACGACCATAAGTCCGATTACACTTAATAGTGACAATATGGAATATAGAGAATTAGAACGGAGCGGCCTGCGTGTATCGTCCATAGGGCTCGGCTGCATGGGCATGAGCCACGGCTACGGAGCTCCGGCCGACCGACGCGAAATGACTCGACTGCTCGCCGAGGCTGTTGACCTGGGCTACACCATGTTTGACACGGCCGAACTCTACGGCACGCCCGACGACCCGCACGCAAACGAGGAGCTGCTCGGCGAGGCGCTCCTCCCCTACCGCGACCGGATCGTGATTGCCACAAAATTCGGGCTGACATTTGAGAATCCGGAGGGCGACGGCCCCCATCCGCTTATTCCGGATGCACGACCGGAAGCGATACGCCATGCCGTGGAAGGGTCGCTCCGCCGCCTGCGCACCGACCATATCGACCTCTATTACCAGCACCGCATCGACCCGTCGGTAGAGCCGGAGGCGGTGGCGCACGTGATGGCCGACCTGATGGCGGAAGGCAAAATTCTGCACTGGGGAATCTCGGAAGCCAACGAGGAATATCTGCGGCGCGCTCACGCCGTATGCCCGGTAGCGGCCGTACAAAACCGCTACTCGATGATGGCGCGATGGTATGAGGCGCTTTTCCCCGCGCTCGAAGAGCTCGGAATAGGTTTTGTTGCTTTCTCGCCGCTTGCCAACGGACTGCTGACCACGAATTTCAATGCGGCGTCGACGTTCGATCCACATTCCGACTACCGCGCGGCGATGCCACAATTCCGGAAAGACAGCTACGAGAAGAACCGTGAACTGCTCGGCTATATACGCCAACTGGCATCGGACCACGACGCCACGCCGTCGCAGATCTCTCTGGCGTGGATGCTCTGCAAAAAGCCATGGATTGTGCCTATCCCGGGGACGCGCCACGCGTCGCGCCTGCGGGAAAATGCCGGTGCTTCGGAAATCCATCTCACGACCGATGAGGTGGGGCAGATTGACCGTGCGCTCGACGCGATGCCGATGAGCGAAGTTTTCGGCGGCTCCAAAATCGTAAAACCAAACTGATAATTCACTGGTCAAAAGCATTGTAAGAAATGAAACCGGAAGTAATCTGCCATATAATGAGTTCGGTAGACGGGCGCCTGATTCCCTCGCGCTGGACTCCACCGTTCGACGGCACCAATCCCGCCGAACTGTTCGGAGAATACGCCGCCATAGGCAAAAGTCTGGAGGCCGACGCATGGATGTTCGGGAAAGCCACCACACGCGAGTTTTTTCCCGAAAGATTCATGCCACAATCCGAAAGCCATCCTGCGGCAGGGAAAATCCATATAGGCGACCTCTACTCGCCGCGACTCTTCATCACGGTTGATCCCGACGCCGACATTTTCTATACATCCGAAAAAATCCGCGGCGACAACATGGCGGTAATTCTCGGCACCAACGCCACCGACGACTACCTGGCCATACTCGAAGAAAAAGGGATTTCATATATCATACTTGCCGACCCCACGGCTTTGAGCGACGCCATGACCGCGCTCTATGAGCATTTCGGCGTCAGAAAAATCTCTCTGCAGGGTGGAGGCATAATCAACGGGGCCATGCTTGCCGCAGGAATCATCGATGAACTAAGCCTCGTGATATACCCCGGCATCGACGGCCTGACCACATCGCCATCCATATTCGAATATCTCGGAGCGGCCGACGAGCGCCCCGCCGAAGGCCAGTCGCTTGAATTGCTTTCCTCCCAGGCCCTCGCCAACGGCATTGTTTGGCTCCGATACAGATTTCACTCAACAGCCAAAAATCAAATATGAAAATCAGCAAACATACGGCTGCTGCCGTCTGCGCCACACTATGCATCGGCGCAGCATCTGCCCAAAAATCCGACAATATGAACGCAAAGCCTATTTTCGAAGATGTAGCCGTAGAGGATGTGCTCTCCTACAAAGGCAATCCCTACGGACTTGTGTACGACAACGCCATCAAGGCCAACGAGTCCGGTAAAGTGAACATCCACCCTATTGCCTACGATCTCAACGGCCTCCGCATCGCCGCCAATGTCTATACGCCTGCCGGCTACGACCCGGCAAAGAAATATCCGGCTCTGGTAATGGCCCATCCCAACGGAGGCGTAAAAGAACAGGTAGCTGGCAATTATGCCCAGATTATGGCCGAGAAAGGATATATCACTCTTGCCTTCGACGCCGCTTATCAGGGTGCCAGCGGAGGACAGCCCCGCAGCACCGACCGCCCCGCTAACCGAGTGGAGGATATTCACCGCGCCGCCGACGTGCTCGCCACTTATCCCGGAGTCGACTCCGAGCGCATGGGGATTCTCGGCATCTGCGGCGGCGGAGGCTATACGGCCAAGGCCGCACAGACCGACAAGCGATTTAAGGCCGTGGCCACGCTCAGTCTGTTCAATTCCGGCCTCGTTCGCCGCAACGGGTTCCTCGATTCGCAGATAAATCAGGTGCAGGAGCGTCT